>Ga0335079_10001961_pt1 | contig 23670 bp, 20 predicted proteins | sample Lox_Sample_33_FD_206719 | JGI IMG/M metagenome (GOLD analysis project Ga0335079, IMG submission 206719) | Soil microbial communities from Loxahatchee National Wildlife Refuge, Florida, United States - Lox_Sample_3.3 | ecosystem: Environmental > Terrestrial > Soil > Wetlands | place: USA... | reverse complement strand
CCAAGCGCACCACCGAGGCAACATGGCGCCAGATCGGAACCCTCCTCAGCGCCTTCTCGCCACAAGAGTGCGCCAACTACTTCCGAAACGCCGGCTACGCTTCAATGTGAATGGATCAGACACTAGCTACGCGGCCAACCGCACGACGTCGCGGTAATTCTCGCCACCGGCGGCCGCGCAAAAAAGAGCCAATGGCCAACCGGATTGGATCATGGAGGCAGGCGTGGCAAGCGTAACCCTCAAAAAGGAGACCACCGCGCTTCTGGTGGTCGACCCGTACAACGACTTCATTTCCGAAGGTGGCAAAATCTGGCCTCGCATCAAAGCTGTGGCCGAAGCCAACAACTGCGTCCCCAACATGCTGGAAATTCTCAACGCCGCACGAAAGGCAAAGCTGCGAGTCTTTTTTGCGATGCATCATCGCTATCGTTCGGGCGATTACGAGACGTGGAAATACGTCGCGCCCATCCAGAGAGCGGCGTGGCAACACAAGACCTTTGAATATGGCACCTGGGGCGGTGAATTCCACACCGAATTCATGCCGGCGCCGGGCGAGATCGTCGCGCAGGAACACTGGTGCTCCAGCGGTTTCGCTAACACCGACCTGGATTTGCAGCTCAAGAAGCACGGCATCCACCAGCTCGTCGTCGTCGGCTTGATCGCGCATACCTGCATCGAAGCGACCGTGCGCTATGCCGCCGAACTAGGATATGAGGTCAGCGTGGTGAGAGACGCGACGGCGGATTACTCAGACGAGATGATGCACGCAGCGCTCGACATCAACATGCCCAATTACGCCAGCGCGATTGCCAGCACGGAAGAGATCGTTGCCGCGATTGGCACGATGTAAGCCTCGAAGCCGTTGGTCCGTTTATGATGCTGTGGACGGCTCCCCCATCGGCACGTAAGTGCCATTGAAGTGATCGCTGCTGGGGCGGTCGCGGTTTTGCGACTAATCGCTAATCCTTGGTGCACCCCGCATCGCCGCTGGCGCGTCGGCGCGCAACATGCTGGTCAGGCCTGCAGCGAGAGTCAGCGCCGCACCGAAGGCCAGCCCGATCCGCGGGGCGACGCCCAGCGGCGTCAGTTCGAACAGCAAGGTCATCATGACCGCGCCGGCCGTCTGGCCTGTCAGGCGCGCCACGCCCTGGAGCCCGCCCGCGGCCCCGCTGCGCTCGCGAGGCGCTGAGAGGAACATGTTGCGGTTGTTGGGGACATTAAACAGGCCAAAGCCGAGGCCGCAGAGCATGATGCAGAGACCGAGCGCCAGTGGTTGGCTGTGCGGCGGCAGGAAGGCCGCTGCCTCCAGCCCGACGGCGAGGAACACGCCGCCCGCTAAGCAGAGCCACGCCGTCGGCAACCGGTCCGCCAGCCTGCCAGCCATGGGGCCGGCGAAGGCGACGGTGAGCGGCCATGGCGTCAGATAGAGGCCGGTCATAAGGGGCGTCAGACCGAAGGCGTGTTGCAAGTAAAAGGGAAGCGCCACTAGCCCCGCGGTCTGGCCGGTGAAGCACAACATCGAGGCGATGACCGAAACGCGGAAGGGTAACCGGGCAAAGAGGTCCAGCGGGACCAGCGGCGCAGGGCGGCCAGCTTCTCGCCGAACCAGCACCCTCGCGCAGCCCGCCGCGCCGACGAAAAGTACGATGGCTAGAAACGGCCTCGACGGAGCCAATTCCGCGCTGACCACGAGTGCGGCGAATGTGCAGGCGTTGAGCGCCACGCCCAACCCGTCCAGCCGGCGTCCGCTGCACGGGACTTCGGGCAGAACCCGGCTTGCTAGGAGCACGATTGCGCCCAGCGGCACATTTACCGTGAATAGCCATTGCCAGTGCGCAACCGAGAGGATCGCCGCCCCGATGGTTGGGCCGGCCGCGGACGCCAAGGCGACCGTAAGAGCGTTCCAACCGATCGCCGCGCCCAGTCGATGCTGCGGAACGGTGAAGCGCAGTAGGGCCACACCCAACGCCATGATCGTCGCGCCGCCGATGCCCTGAAAGAAGCGCGCCGCCACGAGCCACGGAAGGGTTGGCGCCAGAGCGCAGAGCCAAGAGGCGACGACGAACAGAGCCGTGCCCGCGAAGAACACCTTGCGATACCCGAGGCTCTCGCCCAAGGCGGCGGCGGGGAGAAGCGCTGCGACGAGGCCTAGTTGATAGGCCGTGACGACCAGGACAGAGAGCGCCGGCGTCACGTGCAGGGATCGCGCGATTGTCGGCAGCGCCACGTTGGCGATGGCCGCGTCGAGCACGACCAGCACCATCCCCGTCAGGACCGAGGTAATGGCCCAAATCCGCCGCGTACCGGCGATGCCGTCCGAGTCCTCGGCAATCGTGATCGGCGGTGCGTTCACGGCTGGCCCACAGTCCAGAAGCCGTCGCGCTAGACGTAGCGGGTGACCTTGTGCTCGATCAGGTCCTCCGTCTTGAGGTCCCGCTCCGTGAAGCGGAGCAAGAGCGCCGGGCCGGCGACGCACAAGGTGTCGTGAATGTCGCCAGGCAGGTAGACCTGCACCTGACCGGGCTTGACCAGGGTGGCGTTGCGCTTGACGAGCCGGACCTTCCCGTCGGGGCCTTCCACCCGACCATAGGTTCCCATCTCGCTTTCGCCGTGTTGGACGGCGTAGATGACCCAACTCCGGCCGTGATCGTGGGGCGGCCGATAAAGGCCCGTCTTCTCGACGTGCGCCAGCAGCGCGAAGCCATGCACAGGGTCGCGGTAAAGCTCGCGGCTGGCCGGCTGGTCGCGGTGCAGTTCCGCCAACCAAGGCTCCTTCGGCGACGCCTTCGCCAGCACCTCAACGTGCAATCGGCTCGCCTCGACCAACTCCGTGGTGAGCGGGGCCCAGATGGCGCTGACTGCGGTCATCGCTTCTTCGAGAGTGTTCTTCGCCATTTCGTTCCTCCATTGGTCCGGGATGTCGATCCGGACTGTGCAAGGAAGCTATGACGAGGCCTGGTGCGGCGGAACGCGCAGCGATTGCAGATTATTCGTGCATTGGACGCCTCATGTTGGCTGCTTTCTGCTAAGCTAGGCGCATGCCGAGTCCTGACCTGAATCTGCTTGTCACCCTGGATGTCCTTCTCGAAGAGGGGAGCGTGGCCCACGCCGCGCGGCGGCTCCGGCTTAGCCCTTCGGCGATGAGCCGCACCCTGTCGCGACTACGCGAAGTTACCGGCGATCCCCTGTTGGTGCGCGCAGGCCGTGGCCTCATTCCGACGCCTCGCGCTTTGGAGCTGCGGAGACGCGTCGGTTCGGTCGTTCAGGAGGGGCAGGCCCTACTGCGACCGACAGAGGCGTTAGACCTGAAGACGGTGGCGCGGACCTTCACGTTGCGCACCGCTGATGGGTTCGTGGAGAACTTCGGACCGCGCCTGCTGGCGCGCGTCGGCTTGGAAGCCCCTGGAATTCGGCTCAACTTCCTTCAGAAGCCGGACAAGGATAGCGCGCCCCTGCGGGAGGGCCGGATTGACCTGGAGACGGCAGTGGTCGAACCGTCGATGGGACCCGAGCTGCGCACCCAGGCCCTGTTCCGAGATCGCCTCATCGGGGCGGTCAACCCCTCTCACGCGTTGGCGGGTGAGCGGATCACAGCAGGGTCCTATTCAGAAGCACGGCACGTCATCGTCTCGCGGAGCGGCTTCGATGAAGATGCGGTGGATCGGCCGTTCCTGCCCGAAGGCGTTTCACGGCACGTCGCCAGCGCGGTGAGCGGCTTCGCGACGGCTTTGGCGCTGGCCAGACATTCGGATTTGGTTGCGACCGTCCCTGAACTCCACACCGCAGCTCTGCGGACGGGGATGTTCAGCTTCCCGATTCCCGTACCGACGACGGGGTTCACAGTATCGATGGTGTGGCACCCGAGGCTGGACGCCGATCCCGTCCACCGATGGCTGAGGGCATGTCTGCGCGCCGTGTGCGCACCCGAGTAGCGAAGCCAAGGGCCTTCATCCAAAGAGCGGCCCTGTAAAAGATGATCCGACCGCTGTCTCTCGCGAGACAGGCGTGATCCTCTAAACGAATGGACGAAACTCACTTGCGGAGTAGGACCTGACTCTTCCGGGCAAATCTACCTCTTTTCGTCGCGAGCCTTCAACCACGTGACACCGCATTAGGAGCGGTTCGCTTCGTCTTAAGCTCAGGAGGTATACGGTGACCACGAATTTGCGTGAGGCACGAAACTTCCTTACTGGTGATCATGTTCTTGTCGGAGATGCCCTAATCCACCATCACAACAGACGATTGAACGCCGCTTCTTGGTCGATCATCTCCATGTGTGCAGTGCCATTGATGGCGTGCATCTACGGGCTTCGCGCCACATGGCGCCGCGCCTGGCCTGTCGCTCGAGTTGGTGGATCTCGATGTGCAAAGTCCGGGCGACATCAGGCGCAACCTCGACCTGCTTGCAGGCACACCGGTCGATGCGCTTGTCGTCGTGTCGAGCCCGCTGATCCTGAGCCAGGAGCATACAATCATCGAAGCCGAGCTGGCGCTGCGGCTACCGTCAATCCATGACCTCGCCTTCGAGGCGCACGACGGTGCACTCGCAGCGTACGGGTCTGATCCCGTACTCAATTTCGAACGCGCCGCCCAATATGTCGATCGTCTTCTGCGTGGCGCGCGCGTTGCCGAGTTGCCATTCGACCAACCGACTCACGTGACGCTCGTCATCAATCTCAAGACGGCAAAGACTCTGGGATTAACAATCCCGCAATCGCTGCTCGCCCGCGCCCACGAGGTGATCGAATGACCGCTGATGGCACTTCTCGGACGATCTCGTGGTGACCAACGGGAGTCCGCTCATGAGGGGAAGAACGGACTCTCTGCGGACATCACACCGACGGCCGTAGGTGACCCACTGCAGACATGGCGCGGTTAGCTCGGTGGAGCATTCTCGCCTTGCGCGGTGCAGTAGGTTGATGTTGGGCTTATGATCTACTCCATGAACGCCCTATCGCGCATCCGGCTTCGCATTCCTTTCTCCGAGCTCTGGAGCATGCGGATCGAGCATCCTTATTCGCTGCTCGTACGTGCTGATGGCCACGCTTGGACCTGCGGTCAGTGTCCACTCGCGCCAGACGGTTCGGTGCTAGCTCCCAATGATCTCGGGCAGCAAGCTGATCACGTCGAGAAGTACATCGAGCGCATTCTCGATATGGCCGGACTTTCATCGCCCAACGTCGGTAAGTTGGTGCTCTATCATGCGCCAGCGCAAGGCGCACGCACGGAACGCATGCTGCGCCGGTTCCAGACAGCCTTCCCGGGCGCTGTCCTGGTTCCTGTGGGCATCCCCTTCTTCTATTACCCTGGCATGTGCATCGAGGTGGATGTGCACGCGGCGGAGCGTCGATCGCCTATCACCCATTCAAGCGAAATTCAGGGGCTGCGCATTGAATCTGTCGATGCCGGAGAACTAATTTGGGTGAACCTCGAGGTTCTGACCGACCCGACTGGGACACTTTGCGTGCTCACTGCCGACATGGTGTGTAACGCCTTGCGCAGCGCTATCGGAGTTTCCGCCGATGCGCTGCTTGCGGATCACTGGTTCGTCGGCGGAAACGGCGCCGGGCCGGCGCTAGAGCGTCTTCGGGAAGTGGGTCTTGTCACCGACCCCGGTGCGGTCGTTGGCGTGACGCTACGTGGCGGCACTGTGGCATTGGGAGAGCTCACCTTTACCCGTGAACGCGTGGCCACTTCGTCGCACGCGATGTCACCGCAGTCGGGAGCGCGCGTTTTCGCACGCAGCAGCCACAACCATTTTTGGGTTGCCGCTCGCAGTGTCTCGCCCGACCACTCACTCGTCGAGCAAACCAGAGAAATCATGGCGTCGCTCGCGGAAACCATGAGCGCACAAGACTGGACCTTCGATTCGGTTTGCAAGGCGACGACGCACTACGTTGGCAGTAGCACAGCCGACGATCTGCACGACAACATGACAGTGCGGAATGCCTATTACCGCCGTCCTGGTCCAGCCTCCACGGGTCTCCCTGTTTCCGCCTTCCCATTCTCGGCGAGCAAGATCGCCGTCGACGTGCTGGGAGTGATCGATTGAGGGGGTGGACTTCCGTGAAGATGGCACCTGTGTGACGTGCCGCGATGGAGTGTCGAGAGTCCCTTTCCGGGGGCAAAGCAGACCCAGAACCGACCTCACGCCGAGAGCCGTTCGTGACCCATTGCGGTCATTGTACGAACGACGCCTGGACACGTTGTCGCGCCTCGACGATCATGCCGGTGGAGCGGAGTTAGGACGTCATCATGGACATTGGAGGTTGGCTGCGGAGCTTGGGCCTCGGACAGTACGAGGGGGCATTTCGCGACAACGAGATTGACGAGGCGGTTCTTCCGAAATTGACGCAGGAGAACTTAAAGGAGCTCGGCGTAACTGCTTTAGGCCACCGCCTCAAACTCTTAGATGCTATCGCCGCGTTGCATGCTGAAACGCGCGTCATGCCATCCCGCAATGACGCCTCGGCCGTATCCGCCGCGCCCAACCTGTTTACCGGAGACCAGGCCGAACGCCGTCAAGTTACAGTGATGTTTTCGGACCTCGTTGGCTCGACCGCCCTCTCGGCCAACATGGACCCGGAAGATTTACGCGAAGTGATTTCAACCTACCATAAATGCGTTGCCGAAACTGTGCGCCGCTTTGATGGTTTTGTGGCGAAATACATGGGCGACGGCGTGCTTGTTTATTTCGGCTATCCCCAGGCCCATGAGGACGATAGCGAGCGAGCGGTGCGCACAGGGCTAGAACTGATAGCCGCTGTGACGGAACTGAAGACGCACGCCGTGCTGCAAACGCGCGTCGGCATCGCGACCGGGTTGGTCGTGGTCGGCGATCTCATAGGATCAGGCGAGGCGCAGGAGCGCGGCATCGTCGGCGAGACGCCGAACCTTGCCGCGCGGCTGCAGGGGATTGCCGAGGCCAACACCGTGGTCATTGCCGAGAGCACGCGACGGCTGATCGGCGACCTGTTCGAGCTTCGCGATCTCGGCAAGAGCGAGCTAAAAGGCATTGCCGCGCCGGTGCAAACCTGGGCCGTGCAGCGCGCGCGTTCCGTCGAGAGTCGCTTCGAGGCGTTGCACGCGAGTGGCTTCACGGCATTGGTCGGGCGCGATGAGGAGACCGAGCTGCTACTGCGGCGCTGGGCGCGGGCAAAGAGCGGCGAGGGACGAGTGGTGCTGATCTCCGGCGAGCCGGGCATCGGCAAGTCGCGGCTCACGGCGGCACTTTCCGAGCACATCGGGAGCGAGCCCCACACTCGCCTGCGCTATTTCTGCTCGCCGCACCATCAGGACAGCGCGCTCTATCCCTTCATCGCCCGGCTCGAACGCGCCGCCGGTTTCGCCCGCGATGACGCGCCAGCGGCAAAGCTCGGCAAATTGCGGGCACTGCTCGCGCCTGGGACGCGGGATAACGACGATATCGCGCTGCTGAGCGAGCTCATGTCGCTGCCCAGTTCGGCCGCGGAACTCAACCTCAGTCCCCAGCGCAAACGGGAAAAGCTGTTCGAGGCGCTACTCAACCAGCTCGAAGCCGAGGCACGGCAGCGGCCGGTGCTGATGGTGTTCGAGGACGCGCACTGGATCGACCCGACTTCGCGCGAGCTCTTGGACCTGGCCGTCGACCGGGTGCGCCGGCTGCCGGTGCTGCTCGCGATCACCTTTCGTCCGGAATTCCAGCCGCCCTGGGGTGGCCGCTCCCACGTCACGAGCTTGGCGCTCAATCGCCTCGGCGAGCGCGCCGGCGAGGCGCTGGTGAAAACTCTGGCGGGCAATGCCGCGCTCAGCCCCGATATCATTGCGGAGATCGTCGAGCGCACGGACGGGGTGCCGCTGTTTGTCGAGGAGCTGACCAAGGCGGTGCTGGAAACCGCTGCGCAGGGAGACCGAGTTGCCGCGGTGCTGGCGACGACATCGCTTGCCGCGGGGTCGGTGCCGGCGACGTTGCATGCCTCGCTGATGGCTCGCTTGGATCGGCTCGGGCTGGCGCCCAAGGAGATCGCGCAGATCGGCGCGGTGCTCGGCCGCGAGTTTGCCTACGAACTGATCGAGCCGGTGGCGCAGCGTGATCAGAGGGAGCTGCAGGCCGCGTTGGGTCAGCTCACCGATGCCGGGCTCCTATTCTGCCGCGGTACCGCTCCGCATTCATCGTATCTGTTCAAGCACGCGCTGGTGCAGGACGCGGCCTACTCGACCCTGTTGCGCGGGCGACGTCAGGAATTGCACGCGCGCGTCGCGGCGGCGCTGGAAGAGCGTTTCGCCGATCTCGTCGAGCGCCAGCCGGAGCTGCTCGCCCATCACCTGATGGCTGCCGGCGCCACCGAACGCGCGGTCGAGCAATGGCTGAAGGCGGGACGGCATGCCGCAGCGCGATTGGCTTACCTTGAAGCGATTGCCCATCTTGAGCGGGGTCTCGGCCTGCTGCGTTCATTACCGGAGAGCCCGATCCGGGACGGCCGCGAAATCGAGCTGCAACTGGCGTTGGGGCTCTGTCTGTTTACCGCCAAAGGCGCCGTCGCTGCGAAGCCGGCTTATACGCGGGCGCTCGAGCTTGCCGAGAGCAGCGGCGAGCCGCAGCAACGGTTCGAGGCGCTTTATGGGGTGTGGCAGTCAACTCGCGATAACGTGTCCGGTGGAATAGCTGCCGCCAGACCGCTATCGGAGAGATTACTGAGGATGGCGGAACGGGAGCGGGATGATGGATTGCGGCTCCAGGCACATCACAGCGCCTGGACGACGTGGTTTTTTGCCGGAGATCCGGCAAAGGAACGCGAGCACGCCGACGCCGGGCGCCTTCTCTACGATCCGGAAAAGCATGCGTTCCATCGGCTCGTCTATGGCGGACACGATCCCGGTGTTTGCGCCCAAAACCATGGCGCTTGGGCCGAATCGTTGCTCGGATATCCTGACAAGGCGCTTGCGAGCATCGCTGATGCTTTGGCGCTGGCCGAGCGGATCGCCCATCCGTTCACGTTGGGCCTTGCTCTCCTTCTTTCTTCGCAGGTTTACCTCAATCGCCGTGAGCCAGAGCGAGCCCTGCGCCAGCTCGATGCTGCTGAGGCGGTGGCTGCGGAGCAGCGGCTCTCGTTAATCCTCGAACCAGGCATGCTGCGTGGCGCGGCATTGCTCGGACAAGGTGCAGTCGACGAAGCGATCGCCCGCATTCGCGAGGGCGTAGCGAGATGGACCCGGCTCGGGCGCACTATCCATTTACCTTATGGTTTGGCGTTCCTGGCCGAGGGTTTGGCCCGGCACGGCGATCGGGCGGCGGCACTTGCCGCATCGCGGGAAGGTTTGGAAATAGCGGGCGCTACCGGGCAGCATATGTGGGATGTGGAACTGCACCGCGTCACCGGAACTGCGCTGCTCGCCGAAAACCAGCTCGACGAGGGTCAGGCCTCCCTTCAGCAGGCGATCCGCATCGCCCAAGCCCAACAAGCGAAATCGCTGGAATTGCGCGCCGTCTGCGATCTCGCCCGGCTGTGGGGCGAGCAGGGCCGGCGCGCCGAAGCCCGCGATCTCCTCGCCCCGGTCTACGACTGGTTCACCGAAGGCTTCGACACACTAGATTTGAAGGAAGCCAAGGTTCTGCTTGGTGAGTTGCAAGGCTGACAGAGCTCAAGATCGCCCCCAACTTTGCTGCGGTGCGTGAGTCTGGTTTTGGCACTTTTCGGCCGACCTCTTGGTGGCTAACAGAAGTCTGTTGATGAGGGGAAGAGCGGACTCCGTGCGGACATCGCTCTGAAGGCAGTTCGTGACCCGAAGCGGATTTCGCACCCCAGCTACCGTACGCAGGCGACGACCTTCATTCTCAACCATGTTCGTAAGATTGAACCGGGAGGTTGCAGGCGTCAATGCAACTCTACTACCGATGGCAGACCATAATTATTTTTCCCTCGTAATATCGGGCAACGGCAAGGCACGCCCGGTGGCACCTATCGTTGCCCCTTGCAGAGCGCGATGCAGTCGCGAGGCGATGCGGGCTAGGGCTTCCTCTTGAAAGGCGCGCGCAATCAGCGTCACGCCGAACGGCAGGCCGTCTCCACGGAAGCCCGCGGGAATCGCAACCGCCGCGAGGTCGAGCAGGTTGACGAAATTGGTGTAGAGCCCGAGGTTGTTGTTGAGGCGAACGGGGTCGGCGAGCATCTCTGCAATGCGATAGATCGTGCCGGCGGTCGGCAGCAACATCACATCGATTGCGGTCCATGCCCGTTCGGTCTGTCGCGCAAGCGCCGCCAGGCGATAAATCCCCTCGAAAACATCGACTGCGCTGAGCCGAGCAGCGCCCAGAATGATCTCGCGCGTGACGGGGTGCAGCGACTCGGGATGGGCGTTCGCAAAATCTTTGATTGCCGCCAGCCGCTCGGCAGTCCAGGGGCCGCTGTAGAGTAGGAGACCGGCGTCGCGGAACGGGGCAAAGTCGATCGCGACTTTGACGCCGCCCAACCCTGTGAGCCGTGCGACGCTCGCTTCATAAAGGGCTTCAGCCTCGCCGTCGCCGAAGAAGTCGAGCCTGCTATCGGGGACACCAAAACGAAAGCGGTCCGCCGGAAACGCCGTGGGTATCCCGTCGGGCTCGCGCCGCGAGAACGGATTTTCAGGATCGAATCCCGCGGCGACTTGCGTCACCATGAGCGTGTCCTCAACCGTGCCGCTCAGGATCGATACGCAGTCGAGGCTTCGGCACGCGGGCACCAACCCCGACGTGCTGAGCCAGCCGCGCGTCGGCTTCAGCCCGACGATATTGTTGAAGGCAGCGGGAACACGGCCCGATCCGGCGGTGTCGGTGCCTAGCGCGAAGCTGACGGATCCGTTCGCGACCGCGACGGCCGAGCCGGAACTGGACCCGCCCGAGATATAGCGCGCGTCGAACACCGAGGCAGGAATCCCGTAAGGCGAGCGGGTACCGTTGAGGCCGGTCGCGAACTGATCGAGGTTTGTCTTGCCCAGGAGAATTGCGCCCGCCGCTTCCAGTTTCTGAACCACAGCCGCAGTCTTCGTCGGGACATACGAAAAGGCGGGACAGGCCGCGGTCGTCGGCAGGCCCGCCGCGTCGATGCAGTCCTTGACCGCGAATGGGATTCCGAGCAGCGGCTGCAGCACGCCCTGGGCAAGGAGTCTTTCGGACGCCGCCAACGCGGACAGCACATCGTCAAGCGGCTTGATGCTGAGCCAGACGGCCTTGCTGCGGTCTAGGATGATCCTGGCGTGGCATTCCCTGATGACGTCTGCCGGCCGCGTCCCGGCTGCATAGGATGCGCTCAGAGTCGTGATGTCCAGCGAGCACCATGGCTTAGCCATCGATCGCGCTCACATGCGCGGCAACAACTCGCCAGCCCGCTGGCGTTCTGACCCAGCTCTGCATTTGCCGCCCGATTTTCCCCGGCGTGCTCTCTCGACGGAACAGCGCCGACGCCGTCGCGAAGTCGCGCCCGAAGGTGGTGATGGTCACGCGTTCCAGCCGGCGGCTCAGTCCTACGGGCGAACGGGCGCGGCGGAAGGCGCGAATCTCGTCGATGCCATGCAGGTTTTCTGCAAGGCCGTAGCGGATGGTCCTCGGGCTGTCCCAGAACAGCGCCTCCAAGGTCGCAATATCATTTTCACCTAGCGCGATCTCATAACATCTGAAGGCTGCCTCGACTTCGGCGACCACCTCGGGAATATTGATTTCCACCCACTACCTCCTAAAGCTTTGCCACCGGCGCACGGGCGATACCCTCGCGCTCGAGCCGGCGCGCCACCTGCAGCGCGCGCGCTTCGTGCCACGGAGGTGCCACGATCTGCACGCCCATTGGGAGGCCGCCGGCGTCGAGCCAGATGGGGACCAAGACCACGGGCAGGCCAATGAACGAGAGGGGTTGCGTGAAGATACCGAGATTGGGCCGGACCGGCAGCACCTTGCCGTCAAACGCAAACGTGGTCTGTCCGATGCGCGGCGCGCGACTGGGCGTCGCCGGAGCCAGTATCACATCGACGGCGTCGAAGATCTTGTGCACCTGCTGCTGGAACCAACGCCGAAAGCGCTGGGCGCGAATGACCCACGCGGCGGGGATCGTCGCGCCTGCAAACAATCGATCGCGCACCGCCGGATCGAAATCCCCGGGGCGCGCACGCAACCGTCCCAGATGCAACTCCGCGCCCTCCGCCGCCGTGATGACGTAGGCCGCGGCGCGAGCGCGCGCGACTTCCGGCAGCTCGATCGTCGTCTTGGCATCGAGCGCGCGCGCCACGCGCTCGACCGCGGCAAATACCTCAGGCTCGCCCTGGCGCTCGAAATAACCGCCAGCGATCGCGATCCGCAGCCCTTCGGTCCTTGCGTCAAGCAGCGGTAAAACCAGCTCCGGCACGTGCAGCATCGTCATGGGTTCGGCAGGATCACCGCCCTGCATTGCGTCATAGGCTACGGCGAGATCGACCACGCTCCGAGCCAAAGGGCCGAGATGGTCGAGACTGCCGACAAAAGGAAAGCTGCCGGCACGCGTCAGCCGTCCGAAGGTCGGTTTCAATCCGAATATGCCGCAGAGCGCCGAGGGCACGCGGATCGAGCCGTTCGTGTCGGAGCCGAGCGCCAGCGGAACGAGACCGGCCGCAACCGCCGCGCCCGACCCTCCGGACGAGCCACCGCTCATGTGGTCGAGCGCGTGTGGATTGCGCGAGGGCCCGTCATGGACATTCTCGCCCGTGAAGTCGTAGGCGTATTCGCCCATGTTGAGTGCGCCGATGAGGACAGCGCCGGCCGCTTCCAAGCGTCGCACCAGGGCCGCGTCTTGCGTTGCCGGCTCGCTCTCTCGGTTGATCTTCGAACCCGCGCGCGTCGGCAAACCCGCCACGTCGATTAAATTCTTCACGGCGAAGGGGACGCCCGCGAGCTTGCCCGGAGGTTCCCCTCGCAGGCGCTTCCCATCCACGGCATCGGAGGTGGCGCGCGCCCGCGACGCCAACACGTCCGTGAAGGCGTTGACCTTCGGATCGAGCGCCTCGATCCGCCCTAGCGCAGCATCGATGACGGCGCGCGCCGTAACTGTGCCGGCGCCAACTGCGGCAGCGATCCCTGTCGCGGAACCCGTGACGAGAGAGGACGCAAAGCCGATCATGGGATGAAGATCGGCGCTGCCTCGATCTCGTCACCGAGGGGAAATTCCAGCACTAGTCTCGCGGCGTCGCCGATCATCCGCACGTGGGTGAGCACGCCCTCGCGCCATCCCTCCTCGATCGTGAGCCCCAGGACGGCAAGCTCAGCGTCGAGCGCCTGAGCGCGTTCTGTGTCGGTCATGATGGGGATGGGCGGCGCCATGGTGGAATGTCCCATGTTAGGGGTCTGTCGAGCTTGGCCTACAAGACCCGTGCCAGCGTTCGCCAAGCTGGATCGGACGCGTGCAAACCCGAGTTTGCGCCCGAATCTATCGGCGCTGAGCAGGTGCAACAGTATAACGGGTGGCAGGCCCCGGTGGCAGAGTGACCATCGATTGGTCGGAAAGCTGAAATTCTGTGCAGCGCAGCGGGCGACGCGGTTAGTCCAAATCCGCGATTCAGAGCAGATCGCGGAAATATTGGCCCCAGCTTCGCCTTGGGCACGGTTCTTGCTGCGTCCTCATTCGGAGGAAGGCGGAATGTCCGTCATCGATGCCGAGCCGTACCCTTTCGACTTGGATGCACGGCACGCCGCGCTGCTGATCATTGACATGCAGCGCGATTTTCTTGAACCCGGCGGCTTCGGTTCGTCGCTGGGTAACGATGTTTCGCTGCTGCGCAGGACGATCGCCCCGACGATGCGCCTCCTCGCCGCGTGCCGCCAAGCCGGCATCGCGGTTATCCATACGCGCGAGGGTCATCGCGCCGATCTCTCGGACTTGCCACTCGCCAAGAAAATCCGCGGCCGACCGAAAGAGCAGATCGGCGATCTCGGGCCTATGGGCCGGATTCTCGTGCGCGGCGAGGCAGGGCACGAAATCATCCCGGAGCTTCGACCCTTGCCGGATGAGCCGGTTATCGACAAGCCCGGCAAAGGGGCTTTCCACGCAACCGATCTCGACGCGATCCTCCGGAACCGCGACATAGCGCAACTTGTCGTTTGCGGTGTTACGACCGAAGTCTGCGTCCATACTTCCGTTCGCGAGGCCAATGACCGCGGCTACGACTGCCTCGTGGTCAGCGACTGCGTCGGCTCGTACTTCCCGGAATTCCAAGAGGTGGGTTTGCGCATGATCCGGGCGCAAGGCGGCATCTTCGGCTGGGTCGCGCCATCCGACGCCGTTATCGCCGCTCTTCCAACCAACTGAAACGGAGGGAGCCAATGACCGCGGCAGCACAGGCACCGCGCTGGTGGGTACCCGGCGACTGGAACGCGTTCTTCGGATTCGGGACGAACATCCTCGTCAATGTCCTCGTGCTCACGGGGCTGTTGCGTTTCGTGCTCAAAATGCCTGACGAGCTGGTGTTCGGACGGATCCTCCCGGCTACGGGCTTGATGCTCTGCATCAGCACCCTCTACTATGCGTGGCTCGGTTACCGCCTCGCCAAGAAGACCGGACGCAGCGACGTGTGCGCGCTCCCCTCCGGGGTCAGTGTGCCGCACATGTTCGTTGTCACCTTCGTCATCATGCTGCCGATCCTCGGTCGCACGAAGGACCCGGTGCAAGCTTGGGAAGCCGGATTGACCTGGGTCTTCGTACAGAGCTTCGTGCTGATGGCCGGCGGCTTCATCGGGCCTTGGGTGCGCCGCATCACCCCGCGCGCAGCGCTTCTAGGGTCGCTCGCGGGCATATCGATCACTTTCATATCGCTCAAACCGGCGCAGCAGATGTTGATGACGCCGGCGATCGGTCTCGTCTGCTTTGCCATTATTCTTGTAAGTTGGTTCGGCGGTGTTCGATTCTATCGCGGGATTCCTGCCGGGCTCATCGCGATCGCGGTCGGAACCGTGATCGCTTGGGTCTCGAACTTGTTCGGCCTCAATTACGGGGACCTGAGCCTCGCAGGATTGACGGGATCCTTTGCCAATTTCGGGTTCGAGATCCCGCTCCCCGCCTTCGGCCACGTGTTTTCCGGATTCAAATTCATCGGGATCATCCTGGTGACCGCAATTCCCTTTGGCATCTACGATCTCGTGGAAGCCATGGACAATGTGGAGAGCGCCTCGGCCGCCGGCGACTCTTTCCCCACCACCCGAGTGCTGACCGCCGACGGCGTCATCAGTCTGATCGGCTGTCTCATGGGCAATCCCTTCATTAACGCGGTCTATATCGGCCATCCCGGATGGAAGGCGATGGGCGGACGGCTCGGCTACTCCGCGGCGACGGGCCTTCTGATGATCTTGATCACCTGGTTCGGAATCATCTCGCTGATGTTGTCCGTGATTCCGGTGATCGCGATCCTGCCGATCCTGCTCTACATCGGCATGCTCATCGGCTCGCAGGCATTCCAGGAAACACCGTCAAGCCACGCGCCAGCGATCGTGCTCGCCCTGGTGCCGCAGATCGCCGCCTGGGCATTGGTCCAGGTTGACGGTGCCCTGGGCGCGGCCGGAACCAGCGCCGCCGCGCTCGGCATCGACAAGCTCGCACAAGTAGGCGTGCTCTACCGCGGGCTCGAAATCCTGGGTGGTGGCGCGACTTTGACCGGGATTGTCTTGGGTGCGGTCACTGTCTTCATCATAGAACGCGATTTTACCAAATCCGCGGCTTTCGCGGTGGTCGGCGCAGCGCTCACTTTCTTCGGCCTCATGCACAGCCAGGCCATCGGGATCGGACAGGCGCCGGAAGTCGCGTGCGGCTACCTCGCAGTCGCTGCCATCCTGTTTGCCTGCGGCAAATACGCCGTGCTCGAGCCCAAGCACGCGGAAGTGCATCACCCTCAAGCCATGAGCGTGGAACCCGCGGACTGAGCATGCGATGCCTGTTCGCACCTTGACGGAGGTCGCACGCTCCGGTGCATGATCGGGAGCCACCCGGATTCGGAGGCTGTGTACGAGTAGATAGCGAGGCAGGTCTCTTTGCGTGGAAAGCGCGATGTCTTCTTTGCGAGCCCTTTCTCGCTGCGGACGAGATTTAGAAGATCTGCGGAGTCGGCTCGGTCGAGTACGGTGAACGACGGATCGAGACCGATACTGTCGGCGTAGTCGCGGAGCAAGCGGTTACCGATCGCGTGGAAAGTGCCGGACCAGGAAATGTCGCCGCTCCGCGCACCGGCTCTCGGCTTGGCCGCAGCCTGTGCTGCCGCAAGTACTCGATGCGCCCGGGTGGTCATCTCGCTGGCGGCCCGGCGCGTGAAAGTGAGCAGCAGGATGCGCTCCGACGGGACACCTCTCAGGATCAGGTGAGCCACCCGATGGGCGAGCGTATTGGTCTTCCCGGTGCCCGCCCCCGCGATGATCAGAAGGGGCCCGGCGCTTTCGCTTCCGCCGATGCCATACTCAACCGCCGCCCGCTGACCGACGTTCAGGTCGCGCAAATGTGCCGGGCAATCCATGGGACGCGCGCTGCCTGGGTGTTCAGTTTCTGTTCTTATGGCGCCCCGCTCTCTTAAGCATTGAACCTCAAATTCGCGATCAGAACCGATCGGGACGGTACGGTGCGAGATCGATTTCCGGCTGTCGGCCGGAGGCCAGCGCCGTCGCCAATCTTCCGGTGATCGGCCCCAACGTCATTCCGAGATGTCCGTGACCGAAGGCGTATATGACCGACGCGCAGCGCGGCGAGCGCCCGATCACTGGCAGGGAATCCGGAGTCGAGGGACGATATCCTATCCACTCCCGGGTCACTCTGTCGCTGAGACCAGGGAGCGCTTCACGGGCGCTCGGCAGCAGCTTGTATATGGACGAGAAATCAGGCGGCGCATGCAGCCCCGCGAGTTCGATACCGCTCGTGAGACGATACCCGTCCTGCATGGGCGCCAGAGCGAACCATCGTTCTGGAAAAACTACCGGGCGCCGCAGCTCACCTGACTCGCCGGGCTCAATGTTCAGGTGATATCCGCGTTCAGTATCGAGGGAAATCCGATCACCGATCTGGGCAGCGAGCTCTCGCGACCACGCCCCCGCCGCCACAACGACGATATCGAACTGGCGAATACCGAGCTCCGAGCGCACGCAGACACCCCGGCCCTCGACCGGCACGAGCGTGCGGACCCGTTCTTGGAAGATATGTCCGCCAGCCCCCAGAAAATGTCGCACAAAACCCTCGACCAGACGGATTGGCTGGCTCACGAAAGCACTGTCCGGTTGGAACAGGCCCTTGACGTAGCGCGGCGCCAGATTCGGCTCGAGCTGACGCAGTTCATCGGGATTCAGCACGTCAAATTTGATGCCCTGCTCGGTCATCAACCTCCGTTCCAGCGCGCTGCCGGCAAAGCCCGACTCCTTCTCATAAACCTTCAACCAACCCACCGGGCGCACCACGTCATGAACGCCTGCGAGTTCGACCAGCTCACGGTGCGCATCATAGGCGCGCGTCACCAAAGGCATCAGCGCTCGAGCGATCTCCGTTACCCGGCCAGGACGCCCTGCCAGCAGAAACCGCGTGAGCCAAGGGGCGAGCCGAGGCAAATAGAGCCAGCGAATCCGGACGGGATGCATCGGATCCAGTAACATCGAGGGGATCTCTTTCCAGAGCGACGGCGTACTGGTCGGCGTCACAGCGCCCGTAACGATGCCACCGGCGTTTCCGAAAGATGTTCCGGTTCCCGGCGCGCGAGCATCAATCACAGTGACCTGATGGCCGTCACGCTGAAGATGAATCGCGGTGCTCATGCCGAGGATACCAGCACCTATGACCGCGACATTTCTGGGCGCTGTCATCCCGTTTGGAACAACCTCACTATCCATCTTCGCCAACAATACCGGCATCCCAGGCGTCTCCGCGTTCATCGCCTCATCGAAAGGTCACCCACCCCGACTCTACCAATAGTGAAAACGATCCTCGCGCACGTCGTTCGACGCTCGGCTCAGAGCTTAGGTCCGAAGATGCCGGCAATACAAACAACCGGACCACGCCTCACGGGCTTCGAACACACTCATCGATACACGCGCAATCGCACTTCTAAAACCCGCGCCAGCATCGATATGGGAAACGCCAACAGAAAGTACATGGCTCCGGCGACAACGTAGAGCTCAAGCGGCATGAAGTATTCACTTGCGAGGTCGCGAGCTCTCAGCATCAGCTCGGGTGCCGCGATCAGGGAGGCCACTGAGGTCTCCTTAATCAATATGACAGCTTGATTTGCCAATGGCGGCAGAATGACCGTCATCATCTGCGGGATAACGACGAAACGCGCGACTTGAAGCCCGCGCAATCCCAACCCACGTGCGGCTTCCAGCTGGCCCTTCGGTATCGATTCAATACCCGCTCGATAGATTTCCGCGACATAGGCCCCGCTGTTGGCTGCCAACCCAATCACTGCGGCCTGGTACGAACTCATGACCACGCCCATTTCGGCCAAACCGAAATAGATGAAAAAGAGCTGTGCCAGAACCGGCGTGCCCCGGATTACATTGATGTAAAGGCGCGCGGCACTGGACAGCGCCCGCATTCTACTGGCGCCCATAACCGCCAGCGCGGCACCAATAAACAGCGCCAAAACGAACGAAACCACCATCATCTCGACCGTGTCGCCGGCCGCGCGCCATAGCTGCGGCATCCACTCGGAGAGATGCTCTATCATGGGTGTTCAGGGCCTAGCCTCGGCAGCGCCGAGGTGGTGTTCGAGCCATGATGCCAGACGTATCATCGGTAAGCTGATGCAGAGATAGACGACGCAGACCGACAGATAGATCTCTGGGCTATGGAACGTTTCGTTCACCAGATTGCGCGCGAGAAGCATGACTTCCGGCGCCGCCACAGCGGATGCGACCGACGTGTTCTTCAAAAGCTGCACAGCGAAGTTGGTGAGCGGCGGTACCACCAGGCGCACCGCTTGTGGCAGGATTACCAAGCGGAAGACCTGCCAGCGACCAAGGCCCAAAGCATAGGCGGCTTCGACTTGGCCACGAGGTATGGCGGCGATGCCCGCGCGGAAGATCTCGGTGCAGTAGGCTGACCCGTTGATACCCAATCCCAGCACCGCCGCCGAAATGGAATCGAACCGGATGCCGAGGGTCGCCAACCCAAAATAAACGATGAACAGCAGCGTGAGGACAGGAACTGCTCGGAACAGCTCAACGTAGATCTGTACCAGGGCACGCGCGAGCCGGCCTCCTAAGGACTGGCAACCCGCGAGCAGCGCGGCAACTACCATGGAGAAGGCCAAAGAACCCAGCGTAACTTCGATCGTTACCCGGACGCCCGTGATCAGAACCTCGACGATGTGAGAATAGAGTTCAATGCCACTCTGTGCGGACATCGTCCCACGCCAATCCGTGAGAGAGCGCCATCACTCTCTTGAATTGACCGCCAGCGTCACGTCCCGAACGTCGATGAAAAGTCCGCGTGGCACGATTCCATCTTGCCGATGATATGGTTTGCCTCGTCGCGGTCGACACCGAGACGCGGCGGCTTCTCCACCGGCGTGAAATATACCGGATTGGTGATGCCGTATTTCTCGAGAGCCTTCTTGTTGATGCCGGTGCGCCATACCCAGGCTACGCCCTGATTGACGGCCTGGAATAGTTCGCAGTTGGTTTGCGCGATACCGATCACCGCGTGATTGCGTCCGGTCAGGATCGGATAATCCGGATTCACCTTCATGGCAACCTGGGTCAGTCCCCAGTCGGGATTGCGCGCGATGAGGTAATCAAGGGTCGGACCATCCAGCACGGCGGTGTCGAGGCGGCCCGCGACAACATCCCGTATCACTGCGTCGGTGGTGTCATAGAGTTTCAGCTCTGCGAGGCCGGGAATTCTTTTCATGTCGGGAATGGGGGTGAATCCCGTCACTGTGCCCATCGTCAATCCCTTAAGCGCCTCTACGGAATCGATGTTCCTGCCCGGCTTCTGCACGAGGAACCGCGTAACGTAGTAAATCGGGTCGGTAATCGCCATAACCTCTGAGCGAGGCTTCGACCAACCCATGTTTCCGAACATGCAATCCGCGCGCCCACTTCGGACCGACTCGATCGTAGCCGCCCATTCCATGAGCGCGGGCTTGACGTTCAATCCAAGCTTTCCGGCGATCGCCATAACGATCTCGGTATCCATCCCGATGAACTGCCCATCCTTGATGCCGGTCATCGGAAGATCCCCTGCGATGGCACAGGTGAGATAGCCGTGCTCGATCGTCTTGATCTCTGTCGCGGCCGCTAGGGCTTGGCGTCCGGTGCCAACGAATGGGGCGACAATCGCAGCACCCAGGACCAGATTCAGCGCTTCACGCCGGCTAAAAGAGTGCGGCCTCCTAGTCATCTGGTGGCACCTTTCCTTCTCTTGATGCCCCTGCCGGCATCGGATGAAGTCGCGATACAATGCTCGGTCATGGTCGTCAGAACTCGTGATCATATTTGCGCCGCAGGACCTCGCCTGCCCGCACACCGGTCAGACGACCGTCTTCGACTGCTACCCGGCCGTTGACGACAACATGGCGCATTCCCGTAGCAAGCTGGTTCGGCTCGAAGGTCGTGGCGTGCTCTCGAAATTCCCCGGCGTCGAAGATGGCAATATCGGCTCGCGCACCGATGCGGATCGCACCCCGATCTTTGAGGTTGAGCACACGCGCCGGCAAGCCGGTGAGCCGAAATATCGCCTCTGCACTTGAGAGCACCCGGCGCTCCTTCACCATGAAGTGAAAATACCAGGAAGCCCATGAGTAGGCGCCATGGAACATTTTATCGGCAAGCGGTCCATCGGGTGCCAAGGTCGTCGCATCGGATCCCGGCATACAAAGCGGGTGCGCGAACGTCCGCAGTTGCTGCTCCGGTGTGTATGCATTGATGATGACCATCGGACGATGGAGCTGATCGATCTCCGCGAGCAGAATGTCGAACGCAATGTCATGGGGATCGTTCCCGAGGGCACGGCCCAAATCGCCGAAAGAGCGGCGGGAAAATTCGGGAAAGGTTGTATTGTCCAACAGCACTACGCGGTCCCATCCGCCGTGTGCGACGATACTCGGATAGCCCTTCATCCGATCCCGGCTCTTCTGCGATTTTAGATGCGCCGCAAGACCGCCGAGCCCGCCCTCGTAAGCCCAAGAGGGCAAAATTGTATTGAGATACGTAGTACCAAAGAGGCGGGTGTGCTGATCGAAAGCGATGTCCATCCCGCGCGCGCGCGCTCCGTCGATAACTTCGACCGCGCGTTCATCGGCGCGATCCTTTGTCGTGCGGGGCAGTAGATGCGAGACCTGTAGTCGGACTCCGGTGCGATCCGCAGTTCGGACCGCTTCCTTGATGCCTTCGACCGCAGCTGCATCCCGGTCACGTGTGTGAGTCGCATAGAGTGCGCCCGCTTTCGCGACGACGGTACAGAGCTCGACGATCTCGTCCTCGGTCACTGCACGCTCAACCGGATATTCCAGTCCAGTCGAATAGCCGAATGCCCCTTGTCGCAAGCCCTCTCGGAGCAGGGTCGACATCCGCCGCCGCTCGTCTTCATTCGCCGGACGATCCGCCATGCCAACTACATGGCGCCGGAGTTGTCCGTTAGGCACCAGGGTAAGGACATTGATAGCCGGACGCGCGCGCTCGAGGCGACTGAGATAGCCGCCGACATCAGTCCAATCGAGCACCACCGAGCCGTCGTACCCATAGATCGACGCGGCAGCGAGCTTTGCATCTCGGATCGGCGCGCAGCCGAACCCGCAGTTGCCGAGTACTTCGAGGGTGACGCCCTGCTTCAGCGCTGTCACCGCACGAGGATCTATCAACAGCGTATAATCGGAATGCGCATGTATATCGATGAAGCCCGGCGCAACGCTCAAACCCTTGGCATCCAGCACCTGGGCGGCCGCACCTTCCACTTCGCCGATCTCGGCGATCCTTCCGTCGGCGATTCCCACATCGGTGACGACGGGCTCGCTGCCCGAGCCGTCAAAGACACTACCACCTCTGATAATCAGGTCTAAAGCCATCGCTCATCAATTGGAAGAGTACGCCTCGATCTGGATACCATCGCTTCACGGTGAATCAGACCATACTTGCATTCCTACAGACCGTCAAAACGCATGCCGCGCCAGGTGCAATCATGCTCATAAGATCTGGTGGCGCAATGTCGCCGCGACGCGCCACAGTCGCCCGAATCCTCCTCAGGAATGTCTGACACGTTGACCTCGTAATGTGCGGTCGCCAGCAGCACGAGGGGTGATGAAGGCGTCTTTCATGCTCAGAGAGGCGACGTGGATTGGAAATAGAGATTTACGCGCGGTTTGATGAATATTTCGCGCCTCAGGAAATTCTAACTGGCATCAGTGAAGGGATATCATTTGCACTAGGCACCGGACGTTCGCTACGAGCCGGCTCACGGCATAATAATGCCGCCGTTCACCTCGAGAATCTGGCCGGTAACGTAGCCGCTGAGTGTCGGAGAGCAGAGGTAGAGGATTGTCCAACGCACTCATCGGGGCGCTCCAACCTCGCCACGGGAATCGCGGCGAGCGCCGTATTGATTTGCTCGACGGGTGTCGTGCGGTCCTGCATGGGCGTGTCGATAACACCTGGCGAGACTGCGTTGACGCGGATCTTCTCCTTCGCGACCTCCTTGGCAAGCGCGCGCGTGAACGTGGCGACGAAGGCCTTGGCACTCGCATAGAGCGAGGAGCCGCTTCCACCGCTGGTCCGAGCCACAACCGAGCTCACATTGACGATCGTGCCACCGCCACCTTGCGCTCGAAACTGCAAGACCGCGCGGCGCGAGTCCTCAAAAACCGGCCGGATATTGACCGCAACGTGACGCTCGAAGAGTTCATCGGGCGTCTCTGCCACAGGGTAGCGCTCGATGACGTCGCCGGCATTGTTGATGAGGCTATCTAGGTGGCCGAATTGCCGCACCATCTCGTCGATCAATCGCGCCGACATGCCGGGCGTACTGAGATCGCCGGCGAGCAGGATCGCTTGGCGGCCGGCCTGCGCGATATCGACTGCGACCGCCTCGGCTTCCGCTTTGCCGGTGTTGTAGTGCACCGCGACACGGGCTCCGCAGGCGCCGAGGCCACGCGCCACCGCCGCACCGATGCCGCGGCTCGAGCCCGTGCCGAGGCAGGCTTTGCTCGCGAGATCGGGGATTACCAGCGGTGGCAGCATCGGGATCTCATCGCTGGTTATCCTACCAACGGCAGGATCGCGATCAGCGATGGCGAGTTGAGTAGGAACGCGAACCCTGGCCGCTCATAGCCGACGCGACCCAAACGCCATGCTCGATCCCCGATCCGCGACCCCATCCGACAATTCTCTAGTTGAGCTCTCTAAAAAGAGGCTAGATCAACAGGTCTCCAGCGTACAGATGTGGCGGCGTGGTAATCGGCGTTCGGAGGGGATGGCGCGCGATTGGCGACGCGCCATTTGCCAGAAATCCGTGTTTTGCTTCGACGATTTCCCTGTTATCCCTGGTGCAATTCTCTGTTTCCTCGCTTAGGGAAATGGCTCGTAATGCCTCAAGGTTTGTCGATTTTTAGCGGCATCTGGACCGGCGTAACCGCGAAGCCGACGGCGGAGAGGATCGCTCGGCAGATTACCGAAGCATTCCCCTGGGTTCAGGCGCCTCGATCCCTCATTCGCGATCGAGATGCCTCCTACGGCGCCGTCGT
>Ga0335079_10001958_pt1 | contig 23682 bp, 24 predicted proteins | sample Lox_Sample_33_FD_206719 | JGI IMG/M metagenome (GOLD analysis project Ga0335079, IMG submission 206719) | Soil microbial communities from Loxahatchee National Wildlife Refuge, Florida, United States - Lox_Sample_3.3 | ecosystem: Environmental > Terrestrial > Soil > Wetlands | place: USA... | reverse complement strand
AGGCCGATGTCCGGTTCGGGGCCGAGGCGCTCCTGCGCGAGTGGGGTTGCCGCACCGCCTCGGCGGCCACGGTCGGGGAAGTGCGGGCGAGGCTGGAGGAGGAGATCCGCTTTCCGGATGCAGTCATCACCGATTACCGCCTCGGTCCGCGGGAAACCGGCCTGGAGGCGATCGCCGCGGTGCACACGTATACTTCCGAGCGTACGCCCGCCGTCATCGTGACCGGCGAGGAGCTGGGCCAGGACGAGCTGGATGCGGCGCGGGCCGCCTATCCGATCGTCAAGAAGCCGCTCGCCGCCGACGAGCTCTACGAGCGCCTCGTCGCCGTCCTCGCTCCGAGGGAGGAGCGGTCGTGAAGATCCTGATCGTCGACGATCATCCGGTCATGCGCGCCGGAGTGCGCAGCTGCCTGAGCGATCTCGATCCCGCCACCGACTTCGTCGAGGCGGCCGACCTCGAGGAAGCGGTGCGAGCCGCAAGGGCGGCAGGCCCCGCGGACCCCTTCGACCTCGTGCTGCTCGATCTGGCGCTGCCAGACCGCTCGAGCGTGCAGACCCTGATCGCGTTTCGCGAGTCGGTCGAGCCTTGCCCGCCGGTGGTGGTGTTCTCCGCCACGGAAGACGCCGACACCGTCACGGCCGCGCTCGACGCCGGAGCGATGGGCTTCATTCCCAAGACATCCTCCACCGAGATCCTGCAGCAGGCCTTGCGGCTGGTGCTCGCGCGCGGCATCTACCTGCCGGCCAGCGTTCTGCGCCGCCGGGAAGGCGCGCGCAGCGCGCCGGCGGAGCCCACCTCGCGGCCCTTGCGCAAGCTCTCCGAGCTCGGACTCACCCCGCGCCAGCAGCACGTGTGCTCGCTGATGGTGAAGGGACGTCCGGTGAAGCAGATCGCCCGCGACCTCGGCATCTCGGCCTCCACTGTGAAGGCCCATCTGCAGCCGATCCTGCGGTCGCTGGGCGCGATGAACCGGACCGAGGCCATCGTCGCCCTCCACAGCCGGGGATTTTCGGTCGGCGACTGAGCGGCAGTTAATCCCCTCCGCGATCTAGGCGCCAGCGGCGCCCTGACGCCCATGGCCACCGCGACGGCGCCAGCAGGGCGGGTCCCGTCTCCGTCACCGTTGATCCCTCAGGCCGTCGGCGCATGGACAACCGGCTGTTCCCTTCTCCAAGCGGCCTACGCTGCCTAGCCAATATCGTTTCGCGGCGGTTCCACGGATATTGAAAGCGCAAGGACCGATTCTCGGTTACGCAAAGGGGAAGACGATGAATGCACTCAAGTCTGCAATCGCTGCATTCGCGCTGCTTTCAAGCACGACGCTCGCCCGCGCCGACGTCATCGCGGAGTGGAACGCGATCGCCCTCGACACGGTGACCGGGTCCGGGAAGTATCGCGCTTACGATGAGTCGCGCGTCATGGCCTGGGTGAACATCGCCATGGCCGAGACCATCAACTTTAATGAAGCGATGCGGCCGTCCCGGTTCCTGGTCACGCAGTCCCATTCGCTCGGCGCCTCCAACGAAGCAGCGGCAGCCGCTGCGGCACACTACATCCTCGTCCAGTTCCACCCGGAGCAGAAGGCGAGCCTCGATGCGGCGCTGCGGCGCTCGCTCGCGCTCGAGCCCGACGCGATCAAGAGGGAGAGCGGACGCGTCATGGGGGCGAGCCTGGGGATGAGCCTCTACGCAATCCTATCCTCGGACTCCGGAAGCGTGGCGGCGGAGAACCGTGACAACCGAGAACTACGCGACCAAGTAGGCATCAAGGCGCAGTGAAGGCTATCTTCGAAGCCTGAAGCAGAGCGCGGAAAGCGTCGTAGGTCTCGCGTATGCCCTCGGCGAGCGTCGCAGCGCCGTAGTCGCCGAGGAACTCGCGCAGCGGCGTGTCGGGCAGGTGCATGGGGAAGGCGAGCGCGTCTCCCGAGGAGGTGATCCTCGCGTGCGGCGCGAGCTTCCTCAGGATCGCGAGGCCTTCCTCGACCGGCGCGTGGACCCCGTTCATGTTGAACACCGGCGCGCCCGTGCGCTCCTTCGCGACCGCCCGGATGAAGGCGCTCGCGACCTCTCCCGTATACAGCCAGGACACGCCGCCGGTGAAGGGCACGTCATAGGGCCTGCCCGCGGCGGCGGCGAGGATCGCGACGGTGGTCTTCGAGGTGAGCCCCTGGTCGCGCCCGACGCCGTAGACGACGCCGGGTCGGATGCCGATGCTGTGCACGCCCCAGTCGCCGGAGTAGACGAGCGCGATCTGCTCGTCGCAGTGCTTGTACGCGCCGTAGAGCGTGTGCATCGCTCCGAGCCCTTCGTCCATCGCGCCGTAGGCGGCGATCGAGCTGGCGTAGGCGAGGCGCCGGATGCCGAGCTTGCGCGCCGCCTCGAACACGTTCACCGTCCCGACCACGTTGACTTTAGCCCCCGCAGCCGGATCCGCCTTGCAGAAAGGCACCTGGAGCGCCGCGAGGTGAATCACTGCGCACGGTCGCACTTCTTCGAACACGCGCATCACCGTGCCGCTGTCGGAGATATCGCCGGTCTTCCAGGCGACCTTCGCCAGATCCTTCTCGTCGATGAGAAGCCGCGGCCTGCGCTTGTCCTCCGAGAGATCGAAGGCGCACGCCGAAACGCCCGCGCGCGCGAGCAGCGACAGCACCCAGCTGCCGATACAGCCGCCCGCGCCGGTCACCAGCACCGGGCCGGGGAAGCTCGCCCTGTCGACGGCAAACTTCATTTCCGCTTCCTCGATCCCTGCGGCTTCACCGGTGCCCGCGTCGGGTCGCCGCCGTCCTCGGCGAGGACGAAGGTGCCGCCCTGGTATTTCTCGGCACGCGGGTCCGCGCCCGGCTTCTCGCTCTTCAGGATCTCCTCGGCGAAGGCCTCGCTGTCGTCCTGCGGCTTGTAGCCCAGGCGCTCGGCGTTGGCGTTGTCGTACCAGCTGCGGCGGTTGCCCGACACCCCGTAGACGATCTCGAAGCGGATCCCGGGCCGGTCGACCGCGATGGAGACGAGCTGAGCGAGGTCGCGCGGCGAGAGCCAGATCGACAGCCGCCGCTTGTCCATGGGCCTGGGGTTGACGTTGCCTATCCTGACGCACACGACTTCCATTCCGTACTTGTCGGCATAGAGGCTGCCGAGCGCCTCGCCGAACACCTTCGACACGCCGTAGCGGCTGTCGGGCTTGGGATAGACGCGATGGTCTATGGTCTCGTCGCGGTCGTAGAAGCCGACCGCGTGGTTGCTCGTCGCGAACACGATGCGGCGCGCGCCGTTGCGCCGCGCCGCCTCGAACACGTTGTAGGTGCCGACGATGTTGGCGCGCAGGATCGTCTCCCACGAGCCCTCGACCGAGAAGCCGCCGAGGTGCACGACCGCCCCGACGCCTTTCGTCGCCTTGAGCATGTCGCGCAGGCTGGCGCAGTCGCCGCGGATGAATTCCTCCTCGGGCGCGAGGCCGGGGACGGGACGTATGTCGGAGAGCCTGAGGGCGTAGCGCCCGGCGAGCTCGCGGCGCAAGTGCCCGCCCACGTCTCCCGCGGCGCCCGTGATCAGGATCTTCTTCGGCTGCACGCTCAGAATTCGAGGCGATCGGCGATCGCCTTGATTCCGGCCTTGGCGCACGCGTCGTCGCTCGTCCCGTTCGGCGAGCCCGACACGCCGACCGCGCCGAGGATCGAGCCCTGCGCCTCGATCGGCACGCCGCCGCCGATCGCCGCGACGCGGGGAAGGTTGCGAATGCCGCTCGCCGGCTTGTTCGGCGCCGTGTCCTCCATGAGCTCGAGCGTGCTGATGCGGAACGACACCGCGGTCCAGGCCTTGCTGATCGCAGTGTCGACGGTATGCGGGCCGGCGAAACGGTCGCGCAGCAGCACCTGCACGACCCCGCCGCGGTCGGCCACCGCGACCGCGACCTGGAACCCTTGCTTGCGGCAGCGCTCCAGCGCCGCCTGCGCGAGCGCGAGCGCCGTCTCCGGCGTGAGCTGCCGGACCGAGAAGGTGGCCTCCTCGGCCGCGGCGCTCGCCGTGATTCCCAAAAGCAGCAATCCAACCAGCGACGAACGCATATGGAAAGTCTACGCCAAAGTCATCGGTCACAACTTGACCGCCACGGCGGGCGCAGCTAACCTGCCCTCGCCCCCCCTGGATCCCCCATGGCTTCGGTCACTCTCTCCGGCGTGAAGAAGAGCTTCGGCTCGACCGAAGTCCTGCACGGCGTGGACGTCGCGGTCGAGGACGGCGAGTTCTGCGTGCTGGTCGGCCCCTCGGGCTGCGGCAAGTCGACGCTGCTGCGCATGATCGCGGGCCTGGAGGAGATCTCCGCGGGAACGATCTCGATCGGCGCGAAGGTCGTGAACTCGGTCGCGCCCAAGGAGCGCGACATCGCCATGGTGTTCCAGAACTACGCGCTCTATCCGCACATGAGCGTGTTCGACAACATGGCGTTCAGCCTCAAGCTCGCCGGCGAGTCGAGGGAGGAGACGCGCGCGCGCGTCGAGGAGGCGGCGCAGATCCTCGGGCTGCAGGAGTACCTCGCGCGCTACCCGCGCCAGCTCTCGGGCGGGCAGCGCCAGCGCGTCGCGATGGGCCGCGCGATCGTGAGGAAGCCGCAGGTATTCCTGTTCGACGAGCCGCTCTCCAACCTCGACGCGAAGCTCAGGGTCGCGATGCGCACCGAGATCAAGGCGCTGCACCAGCGCCTGAAGACGACCTCGGTCTACGTCACCCACGACCAGATCGAGGCGATGACCATGGCCGACAAGATCGTGGTGATGAACTCGGGGCGCGTCGAGCAGGTCGGCTCGCCGCTCGAGCTGTACGACGATCCGGCGAACCTCTTCGTCGCCGGCTTCATCGGCTCGCCGGCGATGAACTTCCTGCCCGAGAGGCGCAACGGCCGCGACGTGCTCGTCGGCGTGCGCCCCGAGCACCTCGACATCGCCGACGACGGGCTCGCGGCCGAGGTCGTCGTGGTCGAGCCCACCGGCGCCGACACCCAGATCTACTGCAAGGTCGAGGGCGTCGACGTCACCGCGGTCGTGCGCGAGCGGCACGCCTTCCATCCGGGCGAGGCGGTGCGCCTCAAGCCCCGGCAGACATTCCTTTTCGATCCGGCGAGCGGCAATCGTCTCGCCTAAGACGTCAACCAAGGAGGGGTCATGAGCTACATGAATCGCAGGGATTTCCTGAAGGTCTCCGCAGGCCTCGCAGGCGGGGCGGCGGCGGGCGTGCCGCTCGTCGCTACAGCACAGACCGCCTGGAAACCGGAGAAGGGCGCGAAGCTGCGCGTGCTGCGCTGGAAGCGCTTCGTGCAGGGCGACGAGGACCAGTACATGAAGAACGTCGCCGCCTTCACCAAGCGGACCGGCGTCGAGGTGCGCGTCGACAACGAGAGCTGGGAGGACGTGCGTCCGAAGGCCGCGGTCGCGGCGAACGTCGGCTCGGGGCCGGACATCATCCTGTCGACCTTCGACGACGCGAACCTCTATCCCGAGAAGCTGCTCGACGTGACCGACCTCGCCGAGTACCTCGGCAGGAAGTACGGCGGCTGGTACGACGTCTGCCGGCAATACCTCCAGCCCGGCGGCAAGCGCTGGATCGGCCTTCCGCTCGGCGCGGCGGGCAACACCTTCGTCTACCGCATCGGCCAGATGAAGGAGGCGGGCTTCGATTCCTTCCCCAGGGACATGGACGGATTCCTGAAGCTCGCCAAGGCGCTGAAGGCGAAGAACCACCCGCTCGGCTTCGCGCTCGGCAACGCCACCGGCGACGGCAACACCTGGACTCACTGGCTGCTGTGGTCCTTCGGCGGCAAGCTCGTCGACGACAAGAACAACGTCGTCGTCGACAGCCCGCAGACGCTGCAGGCGCTCGAGTACGCGAAGGAGCTGTACCAGACCTTCGTCCCGGGAACGCTCGCCTGGCTCGACCCGAACAACAACAAGGCTTTCCTCGACGACCAGATCAGCGTCACCGAGAACGGCATCTCGATCTACTACGCGGCGAAGACCTCGCAGGACCCGAAGCTCAAGGCGATGGCGGCCGACATCGGCCACGCCAACCTGCCGGTCGGGCCGGTGGGCAAGCCGACCGAGCTGCACCTGTTCTTCAACCAGATGATCTTCAAGTACACCAAGTACCCGAACGCGGCGAAGGAGTTCCTGCGCTTCATGATGGAGAAGGAGCAGTACGAGCCCTGGCAGGCGGCCTCGATCGGCTACGTCACGCATCCGCTGCGCGCGTACGAATCGAACCCGATCTGGACTTCCGACCCCAAGCACACGCCGTACCGCGACTGCATGAAGATCATGCTGCCGAACAGCTACTCCGGGAAGCCGGGGTACGCCTCCGCGCAGTGCATGGCCGACTTCATCGTCGTCAACATGGTCGCCGAGGCCGCTTCGGGGGCGAGCACGCCGAAGGAAGCGGCGCAGAAGGCGCAGAAGCGGGCCGAGCGGTACTACAAGGTCTAGGGCAGCGTGAGCCCCGGGAGCCCTCGCGGGCGCGCAGGCGTCACGCGCCGCGAGGCGCTGGCGGCGCTGGGCGCGCTCGCGCTCGGGGCATGCGCGTCGCACGGCGCCGACGTGCTGGAGTCCGACCCCGAGACCGCACGGCTGCTCGACGGCGTCATCGGGGTAGACATTCATTCGCACGCCGCGGGTGCGAACGGGCGGCGCACGCCGACGTACGACCTCGCGGCGCGCATGCGCGAGGGGCGCATGACCGCGGTGTGCCTCCAGCACGCGGGCGACCTGCCGGTCCTGCGGCGCGATCCGCAAAACCGCGTCGTCGTGACGCGCGCGCCCCGACCCGGCGAGTTGTGGCGTCTCGCGCAGAGCCGCCTTGCCTGGTTCGATTCCATCGTGAAGGATCAGGGGCTGCGCCGCGCGCTCTCGCCGGGGGACCTCGAGGCGGCGCACCACGACCGCGCGCCCTCCATCGTGCAGGCCATCGAGGGGTGCCAGTTCCTGGACGGGAAGCTCGAGCGGATCGCCGAGGTCCATCGCCGAGGCGTGCGGCATCTGCAGCTGGTGCATTACCTGCGCAGCGACCTGGGAGACAACCAGACCGAGACGCCGACGCAGGGCGGCCTGACGCCGCTCGGCCGCGACGTCATCGCCGAATGCAACCGGGTCGGCGTGGTGGTGGACGTCGCGCACGGAACGATGGCGATGGTGGAGGGGGCGGCGCGCGCGAGCCGCACCCCGCTCGTGCTGTCCCATACCAACCTCACCCCGCGCATCCTCGATCCCTACACGCGGCTGATCCCGACCCAGCACGGCAGGCTCGTCGCCGACACCGGCGGCGTGGTCGGCATCTGGGCGAGCCCGAGCTTCCTTACGCTCTCGCGCTACGCCGACGGCGTGGCCCATGCAGCGGAAATTCTGGGGGTCGATCACGTGGCGCTCGGCACCGACAACTCCGGCTTCGGGACGACCGAGGCGATCTGGACCGACTACGGAGATTTCCCCGTCGTCGTGCAGCTGCTGCGGCGCGTGGGCTTCTCCGCCGCGGACGTCGGCAAGCTCGCCGGCGGCAACTACGTGCGCGTGTTCAACCAGTCGGTATCGGCCCCCGGGCGGGCCTAGGCGGCGATGCGCGCCCTCCTCGACAACCGCAACGCGCTGGGGCTCGCCTTCATGCTGCCCGCGGCGGTGCTGCTGCTCGTATTCCTCACCTATCCGCTGGGGCTCGGGCTGTGGCTGGGCTTCACCGACGCGCGCATCGGCCGGCCGGGCCACTGGATCGGCGCGGAGAACTTCGAGTCGCTGTACGGCGACTCGCTCGCGCGCCTGTCGCTGTTCAACACGCTCTTCTACACGATTCTCGCGAGCATCGTGAAGTTCGGCCTGGGCCTGTGGCTCGCGCTGCTCCTCAACCGCCACCTGCCGTTCAAGTCGTTCGTGCGCGCGATCGTGCTGCTCCCCTTCATCGTGCCGACCGCGCTCTCGGCGATCGCCTTCTGGTGGATCTACGACGCCCAGTTCTCGGTGGTGTCGTGGGCGCTCGCGAGAATGGGGCTCATCACCACCTACATCGATTTCCTCGGCGAGCCCTGGGCCGCGCGCCTCTCGACGATCGCGGCGAACATCTGGCGCGGCGTGCCTTTCGTCGCGATCTGCCTGCTCGCGGGGCTCCAGACCATCTCGCCCACGCTCTACGAGGCGGCGGCGCTCGACGGCGCGAGCGAGTGGCAGAAGTTCAGGCACGTCACGCTGCCGATGCTCACGCCGATCATCGCGGTGGTGATGACGTTCTCGGTGCTGTTCACGTTCACCGACTTCCAGCTGATCTACGTGCTGACGCGCGGCGGCCCGCTCAACGCGACGCACCTCATGGCGACGCTCTCCTTCCAGCGCGCGATTCCCGGCGGCAACCTCGGCGAAGGCGCGGCGCTCGCCACCGCGATGGTGCCCTTCCTGCTTGCCGCGATCCTGTTCTCGTATTTCGGGCTGCAGCGGCGAGCGTGGCAGCAGGGCGGCGGAGACAAGTGAGCGCCGAAGACTCCAGGGGAATGGACTACCTCGAATCGCTGCCGCGGCGCTGGGTGACCTTGTACCTGCCGCTCCTCTGCTTCCTCGTCGTCCTCCTCTTCCCCTTCTACTGGATGGTGATGACCTCGTTCAAGCCGGACGCGGAGCTGATCAGCCGCGAGGCCAACCCCTTCTGGATCCACAGCCCGACGTTCGCGCACTTCGAGAAGCTCCTGTTCCACACGTCGTACCCGGACTGGATGTGGAACACGGTCATCGTCTCGGTCGTCTCGACCTTCGCCTCGCTCGCGGCGAGCGTGCTCGCCGCGTACGCGATCGAGCGGCTGCGCTTCCGCGGCGCGAAGGGCACGGGCATGGCGATCTTCCTCGCCTACCTCGTGCCGCCGTCGATCCTGTTCATCCCGCTCGCGACCATCGTGTTCAAGCTGGGACTGTTCGACACGCGCTGGGCGCTGATCCTCACCTACCCGACCTTCCTCATCCCGTTCTGCACCTGGCTCCTGATGGGGTATTTCCGCTCGATCCCCTACGAGCTCGAAGAGTGCGCTCTGATCGACGGCGCGACGCGCTGGCAGATCCTCGTGAAGATCGTGCTGCCGCTCGCCGTTCCCGGCCTGATCTCGGCGGGGATCTTCGCCTTCACGCTGTCGTGGAACGAGTTCATCTACGCGCTCACTTTCGTCTCGTCCTCGGAGGTGAAGACCGTGCCGGTGGGCGTCGTCACCGAGCTGGTCGAGGGCGACGTCTACCACTGGGGCGCGCTCATGGCGGGGGCGCTGCTCGGCTCGCTTCCCGTCGCGATCCTCTACTCTTTCTTCGTCGAGTACTATGTCTCGGGCATGACCGGCGCAGTCAAAGAATAGGTTGGAGGGAATGAATCGTCTCGATCTGCGGGGAAGGGTCGCCATCGTCACGGGCGGGGCCCAGGGCATCGGCGCCGCGATCGTCGAGCGTATGGAGGCCTCGGGCGCCACCGTGCGCGTGTGGGACGTCGCCGCGAAGAAGGACCCGGTGGACGTCACCGATCCCGCGGCGGTCGAGAAGGCGGCCGCGCGGGCCGTCACCGAGTTCACCAAGATCGACGTGCTGGTCAACAACGCCGGCATCGCCGGCGCGAACGTGCCGACGGTCCAGTACCCGCTCGAGGAATGGGAGAGAGTGCTCAAGGTCAATCTCACCAGCCAGTTCCTGTGCTGCCGCGCGGTCGCGCCCCGGATGGTCGAGAGAAAGTACGGGCGCATCGTCAACATCGCTTCGATCGCAGGCAAGGAGGGCAACCCCAACGCCGTCGCCTACAGCGCGTCGAAGGCCGGAGTGATCTCGCTCACGAAGTCGCTCGGGAAGGAGCTCGCGCAGACCGGCGTGCTCGTCAACTGCGTCACACCCGCCGCCGCCAGGACCGCGATCTTCGACCAGATGACCAAGCAGCACATCGACTACATGCTCTCCAAGATCCCGATGGGCCGCTTCGTCACGGTGGAAGAAATCGCCGCGCTCGTGTGTTGGCTGGCTTCGGAGGATTGCTCTTTCTCGACCGGCGCGGTGTTCGACATCTCGGGTGGAAGGGGAACGTACTGATGGCGAAGAAGCCGCAGTTACGCAGCATCCAGTGGTTCGGCCGCCAGGACATCTACGGCATGATCTACCGCGGCTGGGTGAGGAACCGCGGCGTGCCGCAGGACCAGTTCGACGGGCGCCCGGTGATCGGCATCTGCAACACCTTCTCGGAGCTCGCGCCGTGCAACAGCCACTTCCGCATCCTCGCGGAGCACGTGAAGAACGGCGTGCTCGAGGCGGGCGGATTCCCCATGGAGTTCCCGGTGATGTCGCTCGGCGAGACGCTGCTGCGCCCCACCGCGATGCTCTACCGCAACCTCGCCAGCATGGACGTCGAGGAGTCGATCCGCGCGAACCCGCTCGACGGCGTGGTCCTCCTCATGGGCTGCGACAAGACCACGCCCGCGCTCCTCATGGGCGCGGCGAGCGTGGACCTGCCGACGATAGGCGTCTCGGGCGGCCCCATGCTCTCGGGCAAGTACCGCGGCACCGACATCGGCTCGGGCACGAACACCTGGTCGATGTCGGAGGACCTGCGCGCCGGCAGGATCACGCTCGAGGAATTCCACGAGGCCGAGTCGTGCATGAGCCGCTCGCACGGGCATTGCATGACCATGGGCACCGCCTCGACGATGGCCTCCATGGTCGAGGCGCTCGGCGTGGGCCTGCCCGGCAACGCCGCCTACCCCGCCGTGGACGCGCGCAGGAGCGTGATCGCGCGCCTGGCCGGCCGGCGCGCGGTCGAGATGGTGCGCGACAAGCTCACGCTCTCGAAGATCCTCACGCGCGAGGCCTTCGAGAACGCGATCCGCGCGAACGCGGCGATCGGCGGCTCGACCAACGCCGTGATCCACCTCATCGCGGTCGCGAGGCGCATCGGCGTCGACCTGTCGCTCGACGACTTCGACCGGCTCGGGCGGGGCGTGCACTGCCTCGTCAACCTCATGCCCAACGGCAAGTACCTGATGGAGGACTTCTGTTACGCGGGCGGACTGCCGGCGGTGATCCGCGAGCTGGGCGAGAATGGAAAGCTCCACAAGGATGCGCTCACCGCGAACGGCGCGTCGATCTGGGACAACAACAAGGACGCGCCCTGCTGGAATCAGGACGTCATCTTCCCGTTCGCCAAGCCGTTCAAGCGCGAGACCGGCATCGCGGTGCTGCGCGGCAATCTCTGCCCCGACGGCGCGATCATCAAGCCTTCGGCGGCCACGCCCGCGCTGATGAAGCACCGGGGCCGCGCGGTGGTGTTCGAGGACATCGAGGACTTCCACAAGCGCATCGACGACCCCAAGCTCGACGTCGACGAGCGCAGCGTGATGGTGCTGAAGAACTGCGGGCCCAAGGGCTACCCGGGCATGGCCGAGGTCGGCAACATGCCGCTGCCGCCCAAGCTGCTGAAGCGCGGCGTCACCGACATGGTGCGGATCTCGGACGCGCGCATGAGCGGCACCGCCTACGGCACCGTGGTGCTGCACGCCGCCCCCGAGGCCGCTGCGGGAGGCACTCTGGCGCTGGTCGAGAACGGCGACGAGATCGAGCTCGACGTGGAGAAGCGGAAGCTCGAGCTCCTCGTCCCGGAGAAGGAGCTCGCCGCCCGCCGGAAGAAATGGAAGCCGCCCGAGCCCCCGCTCGACCGCGGCTACTGGAAGCTCTACCACGACCACGTCCTGCAGGCCAACGAGGGCGCGGACCTGGATTTCCTGGCGGGAAAGAGCGGCGCCTTCGTGCCGCGCGACAACCACTAGGCTTCCGGCGCACCCGACGCTATTCTTGAATCATGACATTCCTTCTCGGTCTGTTCTCGGGCGTCCTGGTCGGGAGCCTCGCCGAGTACTGGGTGCACCGGCTGCAGCACTGGCGGGTGCTCAAGGCCGCGGACCATGCCGATCATCACGCCCGGAACGCGCCGCGCAGCTGGCTCGAGGAATACTGGGCCTACGTCAGGCCGGGCGCCGTCCCGGTCGTTCTTGCCGCCGCCCTGTGGCTGCCGCTTTCCCCGTGGGCGGCCGCGGGATGGGTGACGGGCGCGCTGGGCTACGGGGCGTATTCGGCGTACGTCCACGAGCTGCAGCACACCGATCCGAGCCTCGCGTTCTGGATCGAGCGGCCTGTCCACTATTTCCACCACAAGCACGACCAGCGGGAACACAATTTCGCGTTCGCGACGACCGTTTGGGACCGCCTGTTCGGGACATTCAAGGACGATCCCCAGTGGCGGCGCACGAAAATGCCGCTCGCGAAGATCTTCAGCATCAAGTGGTTCTGACCGGAATCGCTTTCCATAGAATACTCACGAGGGAGCCGTCATGAAGACCGCCGTGCCCAAGTTGCTCGCCGCTTTGCTCCTCACCGCGCTTTTCGCCGCCCCGGCGCTCGCGCAGCAGAAGCTGAAGTTCGCCCACGTCTACGAGACCTCCGAGCCCTACCACACCTGGGCGCTGTGGGCCGCGGGCGAGATCGCCAGGCGCACCAACAACGCCTACACCATGGACGTGTTTCCGGCGTCGTCGCTCGGCAACGAGACGCAGATCAACCAGTCGCTGTCGCTCGGCACGGTCGACATCATCTACACCGGCCAGGCCTTCGCGGCGCGCACCTACCCTCCGCTCGGCATCGGCGGCGCGCCGTACATGTTCCGCGACTTCAACCACTGGAAGAAGTACGCCGAGAGCCAGGTGCTGCAGGATCTCGCCGAGGAGTACTACAAGAAGAGCGGCAACAAGCCGATCGCGTTCGTCTACTACGGCGTGCGGCACACCACCGCGAACAAGCCCATCGTGAAGCCCGAGGACATGAAGGGCCTGAAGCTGCGCGTGCCCGACGCGCCTCTGTACATCATGTACCCGAAAGTCGTGGGCGCGAACGCCACCCCGATCGCCTTCGCCGAGGTCTACCTCGCGCTGCAGAACGGCACGGTGGACGCGCAGGAGAACCCCCTTCCGACGATCCTCGCGAAGAAGTTCTACGAGGTGCAGTCCCACATCAACCTCACCGGCCACATCACCGAGATGCTGATGGTCATCGTGAGCGGCTCGCTGTGGAGCCGGCTCTCGGTGGGCGAGCGCGAGGTGTTCGAGAGCGTGTTCCATGAGGCCTGCGCCAAGGCCACGCTCGAGATCGCGGCCTCGGAGACCCGGCTCGTCGACGAGTTCGCGAAGAAATACGGCAAGACCGTGGTGAAATCCGACCGCGCCGCGTTCAAGCGCGCGTTCGCGAGCTTCCTCGTCGGCCCGGACGTGGCCTGGGACAAGGCGCTGTACGACAAGGTGCAGGCGCTCAAATAGCGCGCGCTCACCGTGCTTGACGAGGTCCCTCGCTCGGCTCTGGACGACGCGGGAAGCGACCACGTCCTCGGCGAGGACGGCCGCTTCCACGCCGTCGACGGGGAGGTCCGCCTCTCGGTCTACGCGTGGGAGGACTGGATCGTGCTGGCGGCGTTCTGGATCCTCGCGGCGGTGGTGTTCTACCAGGTGTTCACCCGCTACGTCCTCAACGACGCGGCGGGCTGGACCGAGGAGATCGCCCGCTACCTGCTCATCGCGGTGACCTTCCTCGGCTGCTCGATGGCGGTGAGGAAGAATTCCCACATCCAGGTGGACTTCGTCTACCGCTTCCTTCCGCGCGGAGTCGCGCGCGCCGCGTCGACCTTCGTCGACGCCGTCCGCATCGCCTTCTTCGGCTACGCGGCCTGGCTGACCTGGCTGCTGCTGCAGAGGATCGGCAGCCAGCGCATGGCCGTGGTCGAGCTGCCGATCGGCCTCGTGTTCGGCGCGATGCTCGCCGGGTTCGCGCTCATGCTCGGGCGCTCGCTGCAGGTCGCGCGGGCGCACTGGCGGCAAGGGCACAGCATCCTCGAGCGGCCCGACGTCCGGGAGGACGCGCCGTGACCGCGGTGCTGCTCGCCGGCTTCGTCGCGCTCATGCTCCTCGGCCTGCCGGTAGCGCTGGCGATGGTGGTCGCCTCGCTCGCCTACGTGATGATCTCGGGAACGATCCCCGACTTCGTCGTGATCCACCGCATGTACGGCGGCATCGATTCCTTTCCGCTCCTCGCCGTGCCCTTCTTCATCCTCGCGGGAAACCTCATGAACTCGGCGGGCATCACCAACCGCATCTACAACTTCGCGCTGGCGCTGGTCGGCTGGCTGCGCGGCGGGCTCGGGCACGTGAACATCGTGGGGTCGATGATCTTCGCCGGCATGTCGGGCACCGCGATCGCCGACGCGGCCGGTCTGGGAACGATCGAGATCAAGGCGATGAAGGACCACGGCTACCCGATCGATTTCTCGGTAGGCGTCACGGCCGCCTCCGCGACCCTCGGCCCCATCATCCCGCCTTCGCTGCCCTTCGTCATCTACGGCATGATGGCGGGCGTCTCGATCGGACAGCTCTTTCTCGCGGGCGTGATCCCGGGCATCGTGATGGGCGTGTTCATGATGGCGACGGTGAGCTGGTACGCGCACCGGCGCAAGTACGGGAGCGACGCGACGTTCTCCTGGCCGGCGCTCCTGCGCACCGGAGCGGACGCCTTCCTCGCGCTCATGACTCCGGTGATCCTGCTCGGCGGCATGACCTTCGGCGTATTCACCCCGACCGAGGGCGCGATCATCGCCTCGGCGTACGCGCTCGTCCTGGGGTTCGGGTGGTACCGCACGCTCAGCCTGCGCATGCTCGCCAAGATCTCGATGGACACCATAGAGACCACGGCGACGGTGCTCCTCATCGTCGCGGCGGCGTCGATCTTCGGCTGGCTGCTGACCGTGACGCGCGTGACCGACGCCGTCGCCGCGTGGGTGCTGTCCTTCACCCACACTCCCTGGGTGTTCCTGCTCCTCGCCAACGTCCTCATGCTCTTCATCGGCTGCTTTCTCGAGCCGGTGGCGGCGATCACGCTGCTCGTGCCGATCCTGGTGCCGATCTGCCAGAAGCTGGGCATCGACCTCGTGCACTTCGGGCTGGTGATGGTGCTCAACCTGATGATCGGGCTGCTGCACCCCCCGCTGGGGACGGTGCTGTTCGTGCTGTCGCGCACGGCGAAGCTCTCGATCGAGCGCACCACGATGGCGATACTGCCCTGGCTGGTGCCGCTGTTCGCCGCGCTCATCGTGTGCACCTACGTGCCCGGGATCGTGCTGTGGCTGCCGCAGCATTCGGCCGCGATGAGCCAGGCGGTCGGCGGCCTGCTCCGGTAGCACGGCGGAGCAGATGAGGACTCTCTTCGTCCTGACCGCCCTGCTGTTCGCGGACGGCCAGGGCGCTCTGGCGTTCTCGCCTCCCGAACGGCTCGTGGTCGTGAGCGACGGGAACTATCCGCCCTACCTGTTCCGCGACGGCTCGGGCGAGCTGGAGGGCATACTCGTCGACAAGTGGGCGCTCTGGTCCGGGAGGACGGGCGTTCCCGCGAGCGTCGTGGGAATGGAATGGGCCAAGGCCCAGCAAAGCGTGCAGGAAGGTTCCGCCGACGTGATCGACGCGCTCGCCTACACCGAGGCGCGCGCGCCGCTCTACGAGTTCTCCCCCGGCTACGCGGACGTGGACGCGCGCGTCTACTTCCACAAGTCGATCAGCGGCATCAACACCGTGGCGAGCATGCGCGGCTTCACTATCGGCGCCAAGGACGGCAGCGCCTGCGCGGCCTGGCTCGAGGAGCACGGCATCACGACGCTGCGCAGCTTCCCGACCTCCGACGCCGTGGTCGAGGCGGCGCGCACCCGGGAAGTGCCGCTCTTCTGCATGGACGTCCCGGCCGCGGAATACTTCATCTTCAAGGACAGCCTCGAGGGGGAGTTCCGCCAGACCGAGCCGCTCTACGTGGCGCGCTTCCACTGGGCGGTCGCCAAGGGGCGCACCGAGCTCCGCGACTTCATCCAGAAGGGCTTCGAGCAGATCAGCGCCGACGAGCTGCAGGATATCGACACGCGCTGGACGGGAACGCCGCTGCGCACGCCGTTCGACACGCGCTATCTGTACTACCTGGCGGCGGGCTTCGCGGGGATCCTGGCCGCCGCGGCGCTGCTGGTCGCGTGGAACCGCACGCTCCGCCTCAAGGTCTCCGCCAAGACCGCCGAGCTGCGCCAGGCCCTGGATAGCGCGCGCATGCACGAGCAGCGCTTCGGCCAGGTGTTCCGGATGTCGCCGGACGGCATCGTGGTCACCTCGGTCGCGGAGGGGCGCGTCATCGAGGCGAACGACGCCTTCCTGCGCATCCTCGGCCGCGCCCGGGACGATGTCGTCGGCCGCACGGAAACCGACCTCGGGATCTGGCGCGACGCGCACGAGCGCATGGCGATGCTGGCGCTGCCGGCCATGACCCCGGGCGGAGGCGTCCGCCAGTACGAGCACTCCATCCGCACTCCCGCCGGCGACAAGCGGGACGTGCTCGCGCGCGCCACGGTCATCGACCTCCAGGGAGAGACGGTGCTGCTGTCGATCTTCAGGGATATCACCGAGCGCCGCCGCGCCCAGCTCCTTCTCGAGGAGTCGGAGCAGCGCCTGGCCCGGATGATCGACGGCAGCCCCGAGGCCATCACCATCGCGAGCGTCGAGGACGGGACTTTCATGCTGGTCAACCCGGCCGGCGAGCGGCTGAGCGGGTACACCCGCGAAGAGATGATCGGCCGCAGCTCGGTCGCACTCGGGTTCTGGCCCGATCCCCAGGAGCGGCGGCGCCTGGTCGAGGACCTGCAGCGGGACGAGGCGGTCCACGCGCGCGAGATCCGCCTGCGGCGCAAGGACGGGCAAGTGAGGGACGCCCTCTGCTCGGCCGCGCTGATCGACTTCAGGGGCAGGAAGTTCATCCTGTTCCAGGCCATCGACATCACCGAGAGGAAGGACGCGGAGAAGGGGCTGCACGAGCACCAGGAGCTGCTGCGCGAGCTGTCGGCGCATCACGAGTCGGTGCGCGAGGAAGAGCGGGCTCACATCGCGCGCGAGATCCACGACGAGATGGGGCAGGCGCTGACCGCGCTCAAGATGGACCTCGCGGTGATCGGCCTGGAGTCCGCGAAGAGCGCGCCCAAGACGGCGAAGGAGATACAGGACCTCAAGGGGCGGGTCGACGACATCATCCAGCTCGTCCGGGACGTGGCGACCGCGCTGCGCCCCTCTGCGCTCGACCTCGGGATCCTTCCCGGGATCGAGTGGCTGGTCGACGAGTTCCAGAAGCGCAGCGGCATCCGCTGCGAGGTCAGGGTCGAGGACGACGACATCGACCTGCCCGAGGACCGCGCGATCGTCCTGTTCCGCATCCTCCAGGAATCCCTGACGAACATCTCCCGCCACGCCGACGCGCGCAACGTCGAGATCCACCTGCGGAGCAACAGCACGCACATCCGGCTGGACGTCAAGGACGACGGCCGGGGCTTCGACGTCGAGGCGGTGCGCAGGAAGAAGACCTTCGGCTTGCTCGGCATCCGGGAGCGCGTCATCATGCTCCACGGGACCCTGAACATCTCCAGCGTGCTCGAGGAGGGAACACAGGTGTCGGTGTCGATACCCCTGTGATGAAGCCGATCCGGATACTCGTGGCCGACGATCACGCCGTGGTGCGGCGGGGCCTGAGCCACATCCTCGCCATGTCGCCGGACATCGTCATTTCCGCCGAGGCGGTCGACGGGGCGGACGTCCTCGAGAAGCTGGGGGCGACGGCGGTCGAGGTGCTGCTGATGGACGTCAGCATGCCCGCGACCGACGCCGTCGAGCTCGTTAAGCGCGTCAGGGCGGATCATCCCGGGGTGGCGGTGCTCGTGCACAGCATGCACGCCGACGCGCCGATCGCCTCGCGGATGCTCAAGGCCGGCGCGGCCGGCTACATCACCAAGGACAGCGAGCCCGAGCAGCTGGTCGCCGCCCTGAGAAGGGTCGCCGCGGGCGGACGCTACATTGGCCCGGAGCTCGCCGAGCGGCTCGCTTTCGGGGACGGCGCCGCCAGAGCCCTGCACGAGCTGCTCTCGGAGCGCGAAAGCCAGGTGTTCGTCCTGCTCGCCTCCGGAAAGCCCCTCAAGGCGATCGCTCGGGACCTCCACCTCAGTCCCAAGACCGCGAGCACCTACAAGACCCGCGTCATGCAGAAGCTCGGGGTGGGCAGCGACGCCGAGCTCGTCCGCTACGCGGTCGCTCACCAGCTGGTCAAGTAGCTCCCGTCTTCGCGTGTAGGAAAAGCCCTACACGGGGATCGGCGACATCCCACGCGCGGGTAGGCGCGCGCTGATTCTTCTCCCCGCCCGGCCCCGGGACAATGCCGCATCGGCATTCGTTCAGGAGAGGAACCATGCGGATCACGGTTTTCATCGCGGACGATCACACCCTGGTGCGCGAAGGGCTGCGCTCGCTCCTCGCCGCGCACGCCGGCATCGATGTCGTGGGAACCGCGGCCAACGGCCGCGAAGCCGTCCGCGAGGTCCAGCGCCTGCGGCCCCACGTCGTCCTGATGGACATCTCGATGCCCGTGCTGTGCGGCATCGAGGCCACGCGCCAGCTCGCCGGGCGCTGCCCGATGACCAAGGTGGTCATGCTTTCGATGCACGCGACAATCGAGCACTGCCACCAGGCGGTCCGCGCCGGGGCCGTGGGCTACGTGCTCAAGGAATCGGCGGCGGACGAAGTCGTGGCCGCGATCCGGGCGGTGCACGTCGGCAAGCGCTTCGTCAGCCCGAAAATCGCTGAGCGCTTCCAGGCCCGGTTCGACGCCGACTCGCCCATCGAGAGCCTTTCGCGCCGCGAGCGGGAGATCCTCCAGCTCGTCGCCGAAGGCCACCGCAGCGCCAAGATCGCGTCCCTCATCAGCATCTCCAGAAAGTCCGCGGACACCTACCGCTGCCGGCTGATGCACAAGCTCGGCATGCGCGGCCTGTGCGACATGGTGAAGTTCGCCATCCGCAACCGGCTGACCTCCGTCGGATGAACTCGACCGGACTCCACCGCCCCATGCAGACCCAGAACGGAACACTCCCCGGGCAGGCGAGGCGCTGCTCGATCCTGGTGGTCGAAGACCACGAGCCGCTGCGGCGAAGCGTGGTGACCTGGCTCGAATGCCGGTTCCCCGCCTGCCGTGTCCGCGGCGTGGAGACCGCCGAGGAGGCGCTCGCGCTGCCGGACCGTCCGGACATCGTGCTGATGGACATCAACCTCCGCGGCGTCGACGGTCTCGAGGCCACTTCCCGCATCAAGGCGCTGAAGCCCGGGACCCGCATCATCATACTGACGATGCACGACACCCCCCACCACCGCCGCGCGGCCGCGGAGGCGGGCGCCGAAGGATTCATCGCCAAGCGCGACATGGAAATGCAGCTCGAGCCCGCAGTGGCGAGCCTGCTCAAGTCGCGATCAGGGAGCGCGTCATGACGCAGGCCGTGCTGCGCAAGGCCCCGGCGCGCCGCGCGACGCTGCTGCGCTGCGTTACGAGGCTCGCGCGGAAGATCGCCGCTCTGCGCCTGCCGGGCGCGTCGGAGAGCGAGCGGCTCGAGCTGCTGCGCCGCGCCTCCCTCGAGGGACAGTGGGACTGGGATCTGCCGAGCGACCAGATCAACTACTTTCCCCGATTTCGCGAGCTGCTCGGGTATACCGCCGACGAGCCCTTCAGCAGGCTGCATCTCGTCGTCCATCCGCAGGATGCCGCGCGCATGAGAAAGGCGGTCCGCCGCCTGTTCGACGAGCGGGTCTCGGTAGAGGAGGAGTTCCGGCTTCGGTGCAGGAACGGCGAATACCGCTGGTTCCGCGGGCGCGGTCACGGCATCTGGGACCGGCGCGGCAACCCCGTGCGCGTCGCCGGATCGATCACAGACATCAGCGGGTACAAGGAGAACGAGCTCCGCCTGCTTCATCTGGCCGATCACGACGCCCTGACCGGATTGCCGAACCGGCGCCTCTTCCTCCACCGCCTCTCGCGCGGCATCGAGAGCGCAGCCGGCTCCGAGGGCACGATCGCGGTGCTGTTCGTCGATCTGGACCGCTTCAAGCGGATCAACGACGTCTTCGGGCACGACGCCGGGAACCTCGTGCTGCGCGAGGCCGCAAGGCGCATAGGCGCCGGCGTGCGCGAGGGCGACACCGTCTCGCGCCTCGGCGGCGACGAGTTCACCGTGCTGCTGGAAGGGGTCGAGACGACACCGGGCATCTGCGCGGTGTCGGACAGGATCCGCGCCGAGCTGAGGCGCCCGTTCCCGGTCGCCGAGAGCGAGGTCTACGTGTCGGCGAGCGTCGGAATTGCCGTCTTCCCGCGCGACGGGACGTCGGCCGAGGAGCTGCTCAAGCGGGCGGACGTCGCCATGTACCAGGCGAAGAACAACGGGCGCGACAACCACGAGTTCTACTCCCCGGAATCCGAATCCCGCATCTCGCGCAGGCTCGACATGGAGGTCCGGCTGCGCCGGGCCCTCGAGAACGGCGAGCTCGAAGTGCACTACCAGCCCCAGGTGAGCTTCACCGACGGCGAGATCCGGTCGGTCGAGGCTCTCGTCCGCTGGAACAACCCTGATCTCGGCTGGGTGCCGCCGACGCAGTTCATCCCGCTTGCCGAGGAAACCGGGCTCATCCACGCGATCGGAGCGTGGGTGCTCGAGACCGCCGCCGCGCAGGCGAAGGCCTGGCAGGCTGCGGGCGCGGACCCGATACGAATGTGCATCAACGTGTCCGCGCGGCAGCTCGACGACAAGCTGGTCGGGACGGTTTCGCGGGTCCTCGCCAGCACGGGGATTTCTCCCTCCTGCCTCGAGCTCGAGATCACCGAGAGCGTGATGGTCAGCAAGGACCCGGGCACCGAAACGGCGCTCCAGGCGCTGCGGACGCTGGGCATCGGCTTCGCGATCGACGATTTCGGGACGGGCTACGCCACCTTCGACTACCTGAAGCGCCTTCCGGTGCGCACGCTCAAGGTCGACGGCTCGTTCATCCGCAACGTCTGCGACAGCCCGGACGACGCCGCCATCGTCGCCGCGAGCGTGTCGCTGGCGCGCAGCCTGTCGCTCAGGGTCGTCGCCGAAGGCGTCGAGACCGCGGAGCAGCACGCGCTGCTCTGCAAGCTCGGCTGCGACGATTGTCAGGGATACCACGCTTCCCGGCCGCTGCCGCCCGCGGCGCTGGAGAACCTGCTCAGGCGCCGCGACCGGCCGCGGCCCGCGATCGCGAAATAGATCCAACCCCAACCCATAGAGGAGCATCATGCCCGTACAGAAGATCCTGATCGTCGACGACTCGCCTTCGGACCGCCAGTACCTGCTGGAGAAGCTCTCGCCGCACGGCTTCGAGTGCGTCACCGCCGTGGACGGCGCCGACGCCATCGCCAAGGCGAAGGCCGAGCTGCCCGACCTCATCCTGATGGACGTCATCATGCCCGGCACTAACGGGTACGAGGCGACGCGCGCGATCACGCGAGACGAGAGGACCAAGGGCATCCCGGTGATCCTGTGCACCGGCAAGGACGGATCGACCGACCGCCTGTGGGGCCTGCGCCAGGGCGCGAAGGACTACGTGACGAAGCCGATCGACCACCACGCGCTCATCGAGAAGATCGCCGCGTTGTCATAGAATCGGCCCCATGCGGGTCGTCATCACGGGAGGCGGCGGGTTCATCGGCGCGAGGCTCGCGCGCGCGCTGCTCGCGCGCGGCGCGCTCGACGGCCGCGGGATCACGCGCCTGGTGCTCGCCGACCAGGCGTTTCCCGATTTTCCGAAGGACGCGCGCCTGGAGACGCTCGCCGGCGACATCTCCGATCCGGCGTTCGCCGCGCGCGCGGTCACGCCCGACACCGCGGCGATCTTCCACCTCGCGGCGGTCGTCTCGGGCGCGGCCGAGGCCGACTTCGACCTCGGCATGCGCGTGAACCTCGGCGGGGTGCGCGCGGTCCTGGACGAAGCGCGCAGATGCACGCGCCCGCCCCGCCTCGTGTTCGCGAGCTCGGTCGCGGCCTTCGGCGGCGATCTCCCCGCCGTGCTCGACGACTCGACTACGCCGGTTCCGCAGACCTCCTACGGCTCGCAGAAGGTGGTGAGCGAGTACCTGATCGCCGACTTCTCGCGCAAGGGCTACATCGACGGCCGGTCGCTGCGCCTGCCGACGATCGTGGTACGCCCCGGCAAGGCGAACGCCGCCGCGTCCTCCTTCGCGAGCGCGGTGGTGCGCGAGCCGCTGAACGGGATCGCGTACGAGTGCCCGCTGCCGGCGGGGACCGGCGTTTGGCTGCTGTCGCCGCGGCGCGTCGTCGAGGCCTTCATCCACGCGCACGAGCTTGCGCCCTCGGCCTGGGGCATCAACCGCTCGCTCAACCTTCCGGGGATCACCGTCACCGTCGCGGAGATGATCGAAGCGATGGGCAGGATCGCGCCCCGGGCGCCGAAGCGCGTCTCCTTCAAGGTCGATCCCCGCATCGAGAAAATCGTGATGGGCTGGCCCGTGCGCTTTCAGACCCCGCGCGCGCTCGCGATGGGGTTCAAGGCAGACCCCGGAATCGAGGCCGTGATCCGCGACTACGTCGCGGACGAGAACGTCGAGCTCGCCTAGAAGAAGGCGAGCGTGCGCGCCTCGATGCTCTGGCGCGGAGGCGCGCCGGCTGGCGTGGTCGGATCCACGAAGGAGCTGTGCGCGGTGAAGCGCGCGCGCCCGTCTCTCGCCGAGTCGAACACCTTGAACACGAGCGCCTCGTCGCGGCGCATCAGCGGGAAGTAGTACCAGCGGTGCGCCGGGTTGTAGCCGACGCGGTAGGTCTCGCCGACGCGGTTCGGGTAGCGGCGCTCGGCGCGTATGAGGTCGCCCGGCGCGAGACTCCTCGCGTCGGCGATCGCGAGGGGGTTCGACTGGATCGGCTTGTTTGTAGCCCGCCACACCTGGATGATCGCGAAGCGGCGCTCGAGCAGCTTCCCGGCCTCCTCCGGCAGCAGGTCGCGCACGCGCTGCGGCCCCGACCACTCGGTGTAGTCGTTGTGCACGTTGAGCACGGGCTCGCGCACCAGCCGCGCCTCGCGCTCGGCCTCGTCGCCCGAGCGCAGCGTGTGGTCGAACACCACCACGCGCGACGCGCCCGATACATTCCTCACGAGCGCCTCGACCTCGGGGTAGTAGACGCGCTTCAGCTCGCCGGCGTCGAAGAAGTCGCGCACCGCGGTCCGGTGCTCGACGAATTCGAAGCCGTTCACGTCGAGGTCGAGCTCGCCCGCTAGCGGCCGGCCGTCGCGGATCGTCATCTGCCTGACGTCGTGCTCCCCGCTCTCGCGGCGGCGGATGTTGTTCGGGCCGAAGGTCTCGTTCACCGGCTTGACGCCGGTGTCGACCGTGTAGTGCAGGCCGGCCGTGATTTCCACCGGGGAATCCCTACTCGTGCGAAGCCTCGGTGTCGGTCTCCTGCACGCTCATGTCGAGGATGTCGCCGCGCTTGAAGAAGTCCTCGATGGTCCGCGCCTCGTGCTGGATCTCCCACCAGTTGTTGTCGAGATCCTGGAAGTAGAACCCGTAGGCGCCGTGGCGCTCGAGCACCTTGTTGATCTTCTGGATGCCGAACGTATCCTTGAGGCGCACCGCGTCGGCGTGGGCCTGGTCCACTTCCGCGCGAGAGGAAACGTTGAGCCCCCAGTGCGTGAGCACATGCTGCTTCGGAACGTTCTCGCCGATGCACACGGCGACGACGTACATGCCGGTCTTCAGGC
>Ga0335079_10001955_pt1 | contig 23690 bp, 25 predicted proteins | sample Lox_Sample_33_FD_206719 | JGI IMG/M metagenome (GOLD analysis project Ga0335079, IMG submission 206719) | Soil microbial communities from Loxahatchee National Wildlife Refuge, Florida, United States - Lox_Sample_3.3 | ecosystem: Environmental > Terrestrial > Soil > Wetlands | place: USA... | reverse complement strand
ACGCCATCCGTCGCAATCGGGCGGGTTTGGGCGACCCCAACCGGCCGATTGGCAGCTTCATTTTCCTGGGCCCGACGGGGGTGGGAAAGACTGAACTGGCGCGCGCTCTGGCCGCCTTTCTGTTCGACGATGAGAAAGCCATGATCCGGATCGACATGTCGGAGTACATGGAGAAGCACGCGGTTTCTCGCATGATCGGCGCGCCGCCCGGGTACGTGGGCTACGAAGAGGGCGGACAGTTGAGCGAATACGTGCGGCGCAAGCCATATTCGGTGGTGCTGTTCGACGAGATCGAGAAAGCGCATCCGGATGTGTTCAACGCGCTGCTGCAAATTCTGGATGACGGCCGCCTCACCGATGGCCAGGGGCGCACGGTAAACTTCCGCAACACCGTCATCATCATGACGTCGAACGTGGGTTCGGGCGAGATCCGGCAGATGGGGGCGATCGGATTTTCGGTCAATGCGCGCCAGGATGCGCATGATGACGCGCGCCGCAGCCTGCTGGAAGCGCTGCGGAAGACGTTCCGGCCGGAGTTTCTGAACCGCGTGGACGATATCATCGTGTTCAATGCGCTCAGCAAGGAACACCTGACACTGATTATCGACATCCAACTTCGCCGCGTGGGCACGCTGCTCGAGAGCAAGGGGCTGCATCTGGAGGTGACGCAAAGCGCGAAGGACGTGCTGATGACCGAAGGATACGATCCGGCTTTTGGAGCGCGCCCCATGAAGCGGGCGATTCAGAGGCTGCTGCAAGATCCGCTCTCGCTGCAGTTGCTCAGCGGCGATTTCACGCCGGGCGATACGGTGGTAGTGGAGGGAGACGCCAACAAGCACGCGCTGGAATTCACCCGGCGCGTGCCGGAGCTGGCGGCCAAGTAAGGGTTACCCATATGCATTCCGGAAACACGATCAAGACGGTCCTGCTGCTGGGCCTGCTGAGCGCGCTGCTTATTTTCGGCGGGCAGGCGCTGGGCGGCAGGAACGGAATCTATATAGGCCTGTTCTTCGCCGTCGCGATGAACTTTGCCGGATATTTCTTTTCCGACAAGATCGCGCTGGCGACCTATTCCGCGCAGCCGGTGACCGAGACGGAGAACCCGGAGGTTTACCGGCGCGTGACGCCCATCGTTCGGAATCTGACGCAGCGCATGGGGTTGCCCATGCCCAGGCTGTGGGTGATTGCGGAGGATTCGCCCAACGCTTTTGCTACCGGCCGTAATCCGGCGCACGCTTCGGTGGCTTTCACCACGGGAATTTTGCAGATCATGGACGATCGCGAGATCGAAGGCGTGGTGGCGCACGAACTGGGGCACGTGTTACATCGGGATATTTTGATCAGCTCGGTGGCGGCGACGATCGCAGCCGCCATCACCGCCCTGGCGCGCATGGCGTTCTGGTTCGGCGGGCGCCGGAGCGATGACGATGATGGAGGCAGCGCGTGGGGAGGGCTCTTGATGTTGATCCTGGCGCCCATCGCGGCCATGTTGATCCAGATGGCGATCTCGCGCACCCGCGAATTCGACGCCGACGAGGCTTCCGCCAAGTACACGGGCACGCCTTACAATCTGGTTTCTGCCTTGCAGAAGCTGGAAACCTACTCGAAACAAATTCCCATGGAAGCGTCGACGGCCACGCAGCACCTGTTCATCATCAAGCCGTTTACGGGCGGCTCGCTGATGCGCTGGTTCTCCACGCACCCATCGACCGAAGAACGCATTGCGCGGCTGCAGGCGATGCGATGAGGAGTGGGCGGTCCGGAACCCTTGCGGTCGCGGCTTGGCTTGGGCATCAGGTCATGAGCATTACGCAAGGGGCGAGACGGAAGGGGCGAGACGGGGACAGGCTGCTGTGTCCACGGGGAGCGCGCGCGAAAGTTGGGATGCGCTCGGTTGGGGACACAGTAGCCAGTCCCCATCTCGCGACGTCCCCATGACTGAAGTCAAGGTCAATCGGAAGGGGGCCGATCGCGTGGCGTCGGGGCACCCGTGGATTTTTTCGAGCGACGTGGTCGCACGGGATAACGCCGCGCCGGGCTCGGTGGTGAAGGTGCTGAACCACCAGGGACGGGCGATCGGCACGGCGCACTACAGTTCCACGTCGCAAATTTCCCTGCGGCTGCTCTCCGCCGAAGTGCAGGAAATCGATCGCGAATTTTTTGCACGCCGGCTGGCTGAAGCTAGTGAACATCGCAAGCTCGTAGTGCGCCACACGGATGCGTATCGCGTGGTACACGGGGAAGGCGACCGGCTGCCGGCGCTGGTGGTGGATCGCTACGGCGACTACCTGGTAATTCAAACGCTCGACCAGGGCATGGATGCGGCCAAGGATTGGATCATCGAGGCGCTGGTGAGCCTGTATTCTCCGCGCGGGATTGTGGCTCGGAATGACGCGCCGGTGCGCGCGCATGAGCAGTTGCCGCTCGAAACCGGCGTGGTGTCCGGCGAAGCGCCCGGAGAGCTGACCGTACGCATGAATGGCCTGGCGTTCCGCGCGGATCTGCTCCACGGCCAGAAGACCGGCATTTTTCTAGATCAACGCGAGAACTACGTGGCGGCGGCGCGCTATGCGCACGGCCGGGCGCTCGATTGCTTCACGTCAACCGGCGGCTTTGCGCTGCATCTGGCGGCGAAGTGTGAATCCGTTGAAGCGGTGGACTCGAGCGCATCCGCGCTGGCCACGGCGGAGGCGAACCGCGGCGCCAACGGCATCGGCAACGTCGAGTTCAAGGAAGCCGACGTATTCGAAATCCTGGGCGGTTACGCTGCGGCGCGCCGGGAGTTTTCGATGGTGGTTCTCGATCCGCCGGCATTCGCCAAGAGCCGCCGCAATCTCGAAGCCGCCGCCCGCGGCTACAAGGACATCAACCTGCGGGCGCTGCGGCTGCTGGGACGCGGCGGAATTCTGGTGACATGCTCCTGCTCCCACCATGTGAGTGAAGCCATGCTGCTCGAAATCGTGGCCGAAGCCGCGCTGGACGCCGGCCGCGAGCTGCGGGTGCTGGAGCGGCGGACGCAGGCGCAAGACCACCCTATCCTGCTGACCGTGCCGGAGACGCATTATCTGAAGTGCCTGTTGTTGCAGGTGGTGTAAGGCATGGCAGAGTCCACCGACCCGATCCACGTTACTCACAACGAATCCGCTCATCGCTTTGAGGTTCACGTGGACGGCGAGACGGCGGTGCTGCTGTACCGCCGCGAGGGCGACACGATCACCTTGGTCCACACACGAGTGCCCAATGGGATCGGGCGGCACGGGATTGGAAGCGAGCTGGTACGCACAGGCCTGGAATATGCAAAAAGCCAGGGGCTCAAAGTAAATCCGCTGTGCCCGTTCGCGGCCGCGTACATCCGGAGCCATCCGGAGTATGTGGATCTGGTCCCGCAGGAGTCTCGCTAGAGGCGGCAAAGTTCGCGGTATGAGAGCGTCGACGCTTCAGCCCAGGCGCTCGGCATCGTAGAGCGCGTGTGCGTGTCTCACGGCCGCCACAATGAGCATCAGCGTCATGCCGGCAATCCCCGCCACGCCGCCGATGTCGAACAACTTCCACGCTGTTCCTGCGACACCGGCCGCCGGATTCACCAGCAGCGCGATATTTCCCGCCACCAGCAGGAGGCGCAGCTCGGTAGGACCGAACTTCCAAAACGACATGTGGAAGGTGCCCAGCGCATACGTAGCCAGGTAGACCTCGATCGACAGCATCAGATACGCAATCAGCAGGCCCAGCGCAATCCGCTCACTCATAAAACCCGAAAGCGCCAGCCCGCCCAGGAGAAACAGCGCACCGAATTCGTCAACCACGTGGTCGACGTAAAACCCATATCGCGGCCGCTGCCGGTTGCGCACGCGGGCCAGCGTGCCGTCCAGGCTGTCGCCCAGCCAGTTGAGGGCCAGGCACACGGTGGCGGCGTATAATCCGGCCGGATTCGACTGCGCCCACCAGTAGCTTAAACCGGCGCCGAATAACGCAACCAGTCCCAAAAGCGTCAGATGATCGGAATTGACCCAGCGCGGCGCATGCTGCGCCAGCCAGATCAGGCTCCGTTTTTCGAGCGGAGCCAGAAAGCTCTGCTGCTCGCGTTTGGCTTCGTGAAACGTGGCCTGCATCTGCTATAGAGTACGCAAACGGGGTCGTAAAGTTTCAGGGAAAATTTCTCATGAAAATAATCGGCGGCAAATGCACTAACGGTCTTCAAAGGAGAGAATCTAAATGGACTTTGACGGAGCGGTTGCCGCCCATTCGGCGTGGAAGGGGAAGTTAAGTGCGTATCTTAAGAACCCTGACAAATCACTCCACGCGGGCACTATCGGAGTGGATAATCAGTGTGCTCTCGGCCAGTGGCTGCATGGCGAAGGACAAAAGTACTCGTCGGATGCGGAATTCTCGGAGCTGAAGAAAGAACACGCGGACTTTCATCGGGCAGCGGCAGATTTGGTCAGGCGAGCAGATAAGGGGGAGAAAGTTGCCGAGGAGGCGGCCCTGGGAACCAACAGCGCATACGGCAAACTCTCCTCGCGTGTTGTTAAATTGATCATAGCGGTGAAGCAGAAAGCAAATAAGGCTCAGGCGCCCGCCACAAAATAACGGATCACCAGGAACGCGCACCAGGCAATCGCCGCCGCCGCAGGTATGGTCAGGATCCACGCCCAGACGATGTTCTCTGCCAGCCCCCAGCGCACAGCTTTGATGCGATGGAACGCTCCGACTCCGGCGATAGAGCCGGCGATCGCATGCGTCGTGGAAACGGGCAGGCCGAGAAACGTGGGAAACAGGATGGAAAGCGCTGCCGCGGTCTCGGCGCAGAATCCGCCGCGCGGTTTGAGACGCGTGATCCGGCCGCCCATGGTGCGGACAATGCGCCAGCCTCCGCTGAGCGTCCCCAGGCCGATGGCGGCATGCGCGGAAAAGATGACCCAAACCGGCACGTGCACGGTCGGCAGGTACTTGGCGGCGTACAGCACCGCGGCGATGATCCCCATGGTCTTCTGGGCGTCGTTGGATCCGTGCGCAAAACTGAAGGCCGCGGCCGAAACCAGTTGCAGCTTGCGAAAATATTTGTCCATGTTGGCGGGCGTCGATTTCTGGAACAGCCAGTAAACCAGAATCATCAGCGTATAGGCCAAAATGAGGCCGATCATGGGCGAGAGCACAATGAAGGCCAGCGTGCTCGGCCACTTTCCAAGAATCAGCCCGCGAAAGCTGGCGCCGAAACCATACACGAACGCCGCCCGCGCCATGGTTGCGCCCGCGTATCCGCCGATAAGCGCGTGCGAGGAGCTGGTCGGCAAACCGAGCCACCAGGTGATCAGGTCCCAGACAATCGCGCCGGTCACGCCGGCCAAAATCACGTAAGGAGTCACGATGCTGAGGTCCACGAAGCCCTTGCCCACCGTGTCCGCAACGCCGGTGCCGAAGGTGAAGGCCGCAACAAAATTGAAGAATGCCGCCCACGCTACCGCCTGCAGCGGGCTCAGCACGCGGGTGGCAACGATGGTGGCGATGGAATTCGCCGCGTCGTGAAATCCGTTAATAAAATCGAATACCAGGGAAATGCTGATGATCAGGACGACCAGGGTCAGCGTGGTCATGGGCGATTAGCTGTTCTTCACAACGGTGTTCTGCAGCACGTCCGCCACGTCTTCGCAATGATCCATGGTCGCTTCCAGAAATTCGTAGATTTCTTTGATCTTGATGAGGGTAATGCAATCCTTCTCGTTTTCGAATAAGTCGATGACCAGCCCGCGCACCATGTGATCGGCTTCATTTTCCAGCCGGTTGATTTCGATGCAGTGCTCCATCACTTCTTTTTTCTTGTCCAGGGCCTCGAAGGCTTTCTTCATGGCGCGGCTGCAATTGTAGATGGTCTCGCATAGCTGCACCATGCCGGGCGGAATGGGGCTCACGCGATACGCCATCATGCGGTGCGCCGCGTCTTCGATCCCGTCCAGCACGTCATCCAGACGGCCGGCTAGCGAGTGAATGTCTTCCGGATCAATCGGCGTGATGAATGTGGAGTTCAGGCGCGTGAAAACCTCGTGGATGATGTCGTCACCCTGGTGCTCCAGCCGCTTGATGTCTTTGGCCACTTCCGCCAGCCGTGTGTTGCCGGTCTTCACTCCCTGCAGGAGCAACCGGGCAGCCTCGGAAATGAGATCTACCTGATTGACAAACAAGTCGTAGAACTTCTCTTCACGCGGTAGCAGTCGCATAGGGAGCCACCATCTTCTCAATTGGTCGCAAATTGGTCAAGAAACCACTGCGTACCAGGAAGACGGCGCTTACGATCGGAACGGAAGCCCGTGCAGGCGGCTGCCTCAACCCAGCGCCCGCTCGAAATCTTCGATGAGATCCGCGGCGTTCTCCAGTCCCACCGAAATTCGAAGCAGATTCTGCGGCGTCTTGGTCCCTGGTCCCTCGATCGACGCCCGATGCTCCACAAAGCTGTGCGGACCGCCAAGGCTCGTCGCCCTGGTAAACAATCGCAGCTTCGCGGCGACCGCCAGAGCCTGCTGGCGCCCTCCGCAAACCTGAAACGAGAGCATTCCGCCGAAGCCTGCCATCTGCCGAGCCGCCAGCGCATGCCCGGGATGATCGGTCAGCCCCGGATAATGCACCTGCTCTACTGCCAAATGCCCTTTCAGATAGTTCGCCACCGCGGTCGCGTTTTCCAGGTGCGCGCGCATCCGGCACGAAAGAGTGGACACGCCTCGCAGTATCAGCCAGCAATCGAAGGGCGAGGGAACGGCGCCGCCGTATCGCTGCGAGTTCCTCACCCGCTCGAACAGATAGTTGTCAAACCGCGTGACCAGCACACCGCCGACCACATCACTGTGCCCCCCTAAGTATTTCGTGGTCGAATGTGTAACCATGTCTATGCCGTACTCGAACGGCCTCTGCACCATCGGCGTGGTAAACGTTCCATCGCAGATGCTGATCGCGTTGATCTTGCGCGCAATCTCCGCAATGCCGGCCAGGTCCGAAATTCTGAGCAGCGGGTTCGAGGGCGTCTCCACCCAAACGAGGCGCGTGGCCGGGCGCACCGCCGATCGCACCGCGTGCAAATCCGTCATGTCCACATAGGTGACTTCCAACGGCCATTTTGCGAAGACCGTGCGCAACACCTGCCTCAAGCCGTAATAGACATCCTCCGGCGCCAGGATGTGGTCGCCCGGTTCCAGACCCTGCAGAACCGCTGTCAGCACCGCCAGCCCCGAGGAAAACACCAGCGCTTCCTTCCCGCCCTCCAGTGCGGCCAGGCACTGTTCCAGCATTCGCCGGTTTGGATTGTCTTCGCGTGAATAGGAAAAGCCCAGCGGGTATTCACCGTCTTGGGCGCGCTCGAAGGTAGTGGACAGGTGAATGGGCGGCGTCACGTCTCCGCTGGACCGATCGATGGAACGCCCCGCATGAACCGCCAGCGTTTCGATTCTCATATCCGTTCAGTGTACGAGAATCGGACTTACTTCCTAGCAGCGAGCCGCTTCGGCGAGCTCGAAACGCATCTTGTGCAAAATCGACAGGAAGCCTGGTACGGAACGCAGGTCGTCGAAACGCGGGTCCACCCCCAGCCAGGTTAACCAAACGTCCCGTTGTTGATAGGCCGTTCCCAGCCACTGAATCGCGCGATGGTTCTGTCGAAGGCCGGCATGCACAATCGCATGCCAGTAAGGTGAGACGTAGCGCTTGGCCGAGAGCTGTTGCAGCTTGCCCAGCGATTCTTCGGCCAGTGCTATCTTACCGGCCTTTGCCCACGCGTGCCCGAGGGCCGCGATCACGGCTGGTTGTTCGTCACCGGAAGCCTGTGCGTTCTGCAGCTCGATCACGGCCTCTTCATACATCCGCATTTGTTCGTAGGCCAAGCCGAGCACATGCTGTGCCGCGCTGAAACTCGGCTCCAATGCCAGCACCTTCCAGCACTGCTCGTGCGCGCCCGCGAAGTCGCGCGCCAGGTAAAGCGCCCAGGCCGCCTCCACATTCACGGCCGGCGAAACCGGATCCAATCGCTGCGCCAGGCGAAGTTCGTGCAGCGCCTCCTGTACGTTTCCGATAGATGCGAGGAACGAGCCATAAGCCTGGTGCAATGCGGCGCAATTCGCATCCACCGCCATCGCGCGGTGAAAGTCTTCCTCAGCTCCCTGCCAATCCCATTCGAAAAACCGCTTCACGCAAGCGGCGGCCGCTCGCGCTACGGCGGAATCCGGTTCGAGTCCCACGGCGGCCGCCACGAGTTCCCGGGCTCGCGAGCCGGCTTCATCGGGGGATGCCATATTCATCTGGGCCAACAGGCAGTATGTTTCGGCGAGACCCGCATACGCCCGCGCGCACCCGGCATCGTCATCCAGCGCCGCTTGAAAATACGCGATGGCCTTGTGCAAATCCTCCTGCGTCCGCTTATTCAAGAAATATCCGGCCTTCACGCAATTCTGGTAAGCGTCCTGGTTGTCTGCGGCCGCCTGGCGCGGAATGATCTCCTCGACCGCCGCGATGAAACGATAGCCCTGCCCCGGCCGCGTCTCGACATAACCAGGGTTACGCCAGGAATCCCCCAGCGCCTTGCGCAGCGCGTTGACCGCGGTATTCAAACTGCGGTCGAAGTTTACATGTAAGTCCGGCCAAAGCGCGCGCGTCAATTCGGCGCGCGGGACGAAGCGATCTGGGGCGCGCAGCAGCAGCGCCAGGACCTGAAAGGGCTTCCGCTCCAGCTTCACCTGGCGGCCGGATTTACGCAGCTCCTGGCTGTCCAGATCCACTTCGAAAGCACCGAAACGCAGCCTGCGACCGCGCGCTGGTGAAGGCTTGACCTCTTCTTGATCTTCCGGCATGGCTGACGATGCGTCTCTTTATTGGACGACCGGTGCACTCAGAAGGTTGTCGCCAAAAAGGAGATCACTTGTGAAATACGCAAAGTACGGCACCATAGTTCTCATGCTGGCTTTTCTTGTGGGCTTCAGCACACCGCGTGCGATGGCGCAACAAGAAACTTTCAAGGGGAACTTTGATTTACAGACAGAGACTTACTGGGGACCGACCCTTTTGGCCCCGGGACACTATACGATCATCATTGGTCAGGATCCGACGGAGCGCGTTCGCTTAGTCCGCCTTCAGGGCGAGGGCGTCCGAGCTTTCATTCTAGCCGGCCCGGCAACTCCCGAGCAAACCTCGGACCACAGCAAGCTGCGGATCGAGAACATCAATGGTGTATCCGTGGTGCGGCACCTGGATGACGGCATTTTTGGACAATCCTACGTCTTCCCGGTTTCCAAGAATGTGCGCATGAAGGTAGAGCGCGCCAAGGCCACCGCCCCCACCCAGATGACTGTGCCAGTTGCCGCCGGCGGCGGTGACTAGAGCATCATCTCTGCTGCGCGCCGCACGATAGGTGCGGCGCTTGGGGAATGTGGGGCAAGTATTACCTGCCGCCTCGCTTCTGCGCGGCCGTGTTGCCCACTTACTGCCACTTACGATTCACTTACAATCGGAAACGGCTGCGCCACGCTCTCTTCCTCCCGTTCCACATCCAGGTATCGCGTGTCCAGCAGCCGCTGCGTGTCCACATTTCCCATGGCTGAGAGGATGTTCTCTTTCAGGTGCGGATAGTCCAGCTCGAGCTCCTTGAAGATTTCCCGCAAGGACCGTCGCACCGTGCCGGTTCGCTGTGAACAACCGCAAGGCACCAGCGGCGCGCCCAGTGATTCCGCGTACGCGGCCGTGATCTCCTCGGTCACAAAGACTAACGGCCGGATCAGCCGGAACTCGCGATCGCGCGAGTGCGTCACCGGCGGCAGTGCGCTCAGCTTGCCGGTGAACATGGTGTTGCGCAGCAGCGCTTCGCAGAAATCGTCGGCGGTGTGGCCGAACGCAATCACATTGGCGCCCAGTCCGCGCGCGATCTCGTAGACTGCCCGCCGCCGGTACCGGCTGCACAGATCGCACCCATGATCCGGCTGCTCGTCCAGCAATCGCAGCGACGGCTTATCGCGAAAGTACGTCCACGCAATCCCGCGCTGCTTGAGATAATCGCCCAGCGGCTCGATCGGCCGCAGAAACTTTCCCTGCTCCACCGTGAAAGCGCAGACGGAAAACTCAACGGGCGCGCGCCTGGCAAGCAATAGCAGCGCCTCCAGCAGAGTCAGCGAATCTTTGCCGCCCGAAAGCGCCACGGCCACGCGGTCGCCGTCACGAATCATCTTGAAACGGTGAACGGCCTCACCCACCTTGCGCAGCAGTGTTTTTTCCAGCTCCACAAATTGATTATAGTTGGGGTCACAGGCCCAATATCGTGTCGCCCGCCGTTTCTCCCGCCCGCCTGCTGGCATTTGACACCCTCCGCAAAGTTGGGCGCGGTGGCTATGCGTCCGATTTGCTAGCCGCAGCCGCGCCGCTCGATTCGCGTGACGCCGCCCTGGCCTCGGAAATCGTGTTCGGCGTTCTCCGTCTCCAGGCGCAGCTGGATTTTCTCATCCAGCATTACTCGGGCCGCGGTCTGGCCAAGCTGGATTTCGAAGTCCTGCTCGCGCTTCGCATGGGCGTCTACCAGCTCCGTTATCTCGATCGCATCCCGCCGCACGCCGCCGTGGGCCAGAGCGTGGAACTGGTCAAGAGCCAGGGGTTCCGCTCCGCCGCAGGGTTCGCCAATGCGGTGCTGCGCAAGGTGGGGCGCGAGGAGATCGCATGGCCCAGCCGCGCCGTTGAACTCTCGCACCCCGAGTGGCTCCTCGATCGTTGGGACCGCGAGTTCGGCGCCGATACCACCGCACTCATAGCGCGGGCCAACCTGTGTCCGCCCGAAACCTACGTCCGCATCCCGCGCGGCTGCGAAATTCCCGCCGATGTCACGGTCGAACTCACGGAAATCCCAGGATGCTATCGCCTGGTCGCCGGCGAAGCGGACGGGTTTCGGATTCAGGATATCGGCTCGCAGTCCGTAGTCCCGCTGCTCGATTTGGCGCCCGGCCAGACCTTCCTCGATCTCTGCGCGGCACCCGGCAACAAAACCGCCCAGGCTCTGGAATCCGGTGTCCACGCGGTGGCTTGCGATTTCCACGCCAAGCGGGTAGAAATGCTCAAGCCGTTGGGCGTCCACATCGTGCACCTGGATGGCACGCGCCCGCTGCCGTTCGGCCGCCGCTTCGACCGCATCCTTCTGGACGCGCCGTGTTCGGGGACCGGAACCCTCGCCCGCAATCCCGAAATCAAGTGGCGGCTCGAGGCCAAAGACATTCTCGATCTGCACCGCCGCCAGACTGCCTTGCTCCGAAATGCGTTGGAAGTGCTTGCCCCCGGTGGCGTACTCGTCTACTCCACATGCTCGCTCGAGCGGGAGGAAAATGACGGCGTCGTGGAAGCTTTGGGCCTCACCCCGGACCACGTGATGCGCCGCATTCCGGGCATCCAGGCTGGAGACGGCTTTTTCGCCGCTGTGATAAAATCTTGATAGTCTACAAATCAAAATGGCGCAAATTGTTCCCTCGATTCTGGCTGCGGACTTTGCCCGTCTGGCGGAACAGATCGAGAGCGTAGAACGCGGCGGGGCTGCCATGCTGCACCTGGACGTCATGGACGGCCATTTTGTGCCCAATTTCACCATCGGCCCGCCCGTGGTTGCCAGCATTCGAAAAGTCACCCGGGCCCGCCTGGATGTCCATCTGATGATCGAGGACCCGGACTATTACGCACCCATCTTCATCCAGGCCGGCGCCGACCAGGTTTCCGTCCACCAGGAAGTCTGCCGCAATCTCGATCGCACGCTGCGCATGATTCAAAGCGAGGGAGCCCTCGCCGGCGTGGTCCTGAATCCGGCGACTCCGGTAGCCCTGCTGGAGGACGTCCTGGACGTGGCGGACTACGTGCTAATTATGAGCGTGAATCCGGGATTTGGCGGTCAGCACTTCATTCCGCATTCGCTCGACAAGGTCCGCCAGTTGGACCGGCAGCGGCGGGAGCGGGGTTTACGGCTTCCGATCGAAATCGACGGAGGAATCACGACGGAAAACGTGCAGGAGGTGGTTCGGGCGGGGTGTGACTGGATTGTCACAGGGACGTCCATATTTCACGCGGACGATCCGGCCGCCGCCCTCCGCCAGATGCAGCAAGCCGCCCAGGAAGCGACGGCGGTGAGGGTCTAATAAACTATGGTCTTGGCTCGAAATCGAATTTATATCGTCTTCGCCCTCGCGGCGATCCTGGGGCAGCCTGCTTCTGCGGGTTTTCGGCGCAAGAAATATGAGAACCCCATCTCGAAGGATACCCAGCAGCCCGATAAAGTCCTCTTCGACAAAGCGGTCAGCGATATCGAGCACGGCCGCTATGAAGTCGCGCGCCTGACGCTGAACACGCTCATCAACACCTACGACACCAGCGAGTTTCTGGCGAAGTCCAAACTCGCCATCGCCGATAGCTGGTATCGCGAGGGGGGCTCGCATGCCTGGGCGCAGGCCGAAGCCGAGTATAAGGACTTCAAGCTGTTCTATCCCACCATGCCCGAAGCGGCGGAGTCGCAGGAAAAAGTCTGCCTGATCCATTACAAGCAGATGGAGAAGGCTGATCGCGACCACCAGCAGGCCATGCGCGCCGAGGACGAGTGCCGCTTGCTCATGCAGGAGTACCCTAACAGCAAGTTCGCTCCGCAAGCGCAACAGATGCTCCGCAATATCCAGGAAGTGCTGGCCGAGGGCGAATACAAGACCGGCATTTTCTACCACACCAAAGGCAGCTACCCAGCTGCGGCGAACCGTCTGCAAGCTCTGGTCGATCAGTATCCTTTGTTCAGCGAGGCCGATGACGCCCTGTGGCAGGTCGCGGACTCTTACACCCGCATGGGAGACCGCTTCGAAGACAAGGCGGCAGCCGCCTACACCAGAATCGTGAAGGACTATCCGCTCAGCGATTGGGCGGACGCGGCCACGAACAGGCTTAAAGAAATGAATCGCCCGGTGCCGGAAGCCGATCCGGTGGCGTACGCGCGCATGAAGTACGAGTTCGAAAACCGTCAAAAAGCCAGTATGCTGAGCCACGCGTTGGGCATGTTCAAGCACAGCCCCGACACGCGGGCGGCGGCGAAATCCGGGACGCCGTCCATGGCGGCCGTTCGTCCCACGCTGCCCTTGAGCGTGCCTGCGGCACTGAATGCATCAACTACCGCTGGAGTGTCGGACGTCAACGCACAAGTTGTGACGGATTCCACGGCGCTCGATACGAAACCGGATGCGCGGCAGAATCCTCCGGCGGCGGCCGGTGGACCGGCTGGCTCGACGGGTACGGCGCCCGCCAGTGGCGCGACGGGTTCCGCAGCTCCAGGAACAGTTCCGGCGGCGGACGGCTCCGCGGCCCGGACGGATTCCGCGGCTGCAGCCTCACAGCTCCCGCCCCCGACGAACCACACGCCACCCAAGAGCAAGAAGAAAGCCAACAACAAGAAAAAGGAGACCGCTCCGCAAAACGCTGCTCCACAAACGGCTGCACCGCCGGCGAGCACCGCATTAACCGGTACTCCGGCCACCGATTCACAGCCACCGAGCAAGTAACCATGAGCCGCATCCTGCTGGCCGATCATAGTCCGCACGCCCAACGCATGGGAGAGCGCATCCTCCGCGATGAAGGATACGAGGTCGCAGCCGTCACCGATGGCGAGACCGCGCTGCTTCGGCTGAAGGATCTGGCGCCGGATGTGGTTCTCGCCGACGTCTCGCTACCCACCCGGAATGGATACGAAGTCTGCGAGTATGTGAAAACCAGCGGTAAATTTCCGCAGACGCGCGTCATCCTCACCGCGGGCCCGGTGACGGCGTACGATGAAACGCGCGCGCAGTCCGCGGGAGCCGACGGCTTTGTGCGCAAACCGTTTGAAGCCAGTGCTCTGTTGAACACACTTCAACCATTGATCGAAAAGCCCGGGGCTCCGGCTGCCCCCAAAGCGGTGGCGGCCCCTAAACCTCTTGCTGAGGCAAAACCCGTCCCGAGCGCTCCGCCGCCTCCACCGGCCCCACGCCCCATCGATCGGGAACAGGTGCGGGCGGCGGTGATCCTGGCGCTCGAAGCGTCCATGATCACCATGATCGAGAACATCACGGATAAAGTGATCGTGGCGCTCGAAGCCGATGCCCGCACGGCGCCGTCTCAGGCCAAGGTCGCCGCGAAAGCCGCCACCGCGGCGGCGCAACCGGCTGCCCCCAGCGTTTCGTCGGCGAAACCCGCACCGCCGCCTCCGAAACCGGAGGAGCCCGTCGTTCACGTCCGCACTCCCGTTTTCCGCACGCTCTCATAACACATGCCAGACAATAGCTTCGACGTTGTTTCCAAAATCGAGCTGCCGGAGGTGTCCAATGCCATCCAGCAGTCCATGAAAGAAATCACCACACGCTACGATCTCAAAGATTCGCACTCGCTGATTGAACTCAATGAGAAGGATCACAAGATCGTGCTTGCCAGCAAGGATGAATTCAAGCTGAAGGCGGTCAACGAGATCTTCCAGCAGAAACTGGTGAAGCGCAAGGTGCCGCTCAAAGGCCTGGAATACGGGCCCGTGATTCAGGCCGCCGGATCCACCGTGCGTCAAGAGATCACCTTACAGCAAGGCATTCCCATCGAGAAGGCGCGCGAGATCGTCAAGAAGATCAAGGACAGCAAACTCAAGGTGCAGGCCGCCATCCAGGCCGATCTGGTGCGTGTCAGTGGCCGCGACCGCGATACCCTCCAACAGGTGATCGCTTTGTTGCGGGGCACTGACTTCGGGATCGACGTGCAGATCACCAACTACAGGACCAATTAGTGGCCCGGCGCATCGAGTCCTACCTGCTGGATGGGCCGGCGGGAAAGCTCGAAGCGCTGCTCGAAGAGCCGGAAGACCGGTCCCCCGATGAAGCCGCCCTGGTCTGCCATCCCCACCCGCTCTTCGGCGGCACCATGCACAACAAGGTGGTTTACCGCGCGGCCCGCGCACTGCGCCGCCGCGGCTCGGTGGTCCTGCGTTTCAATTTTCGAGGAGTCAACCGCAGTGAGGGACAGCATGCGGAGGGCACGGGCGAAGTGGAAGATGCTCGCGCGGCCCTCGCCTGGCTGCGGGAGCGTTACCCGGATCTTCCATACGCGCTGGCCGGGTTCTCATTCGGCGCGCGCGTTATCGCGAGTTTGGGCTGTGAAACGAGTGGCGCGTCACGCCTCATCGCGATCGGCTTTCCCACCCGCGGCAGCGATGTGCCATCCCTCACATCCTGCGCTGTCCCTAAGTATTTCATCAGCAGCACGCACGATGAGTTCGCGCCCAGGGAGGAGATGGAGGTGCTGTATAGGGGAATCGCAGAACCCAAGCAGATGATCTGGATTGAGGCTGAGGACCACTTCTTCGCCGGTGGTCTGGACGCACTGGAGGAAAGCGTGTTGAACCCGAGCTTAGTTGTTCGCAGTTAGCCGGAGCGTTCGTTCCGACCGGCGGGTGGCACGCAGGCTAATGAGTTCCGCCACTTTGCTCAACAACGTGGTGACATCTTCGGTTTCCACCAACATCCGAGGGCTGGTGTTCTTGCGATCTTCTCGCGCGCTGCCATCACGATGCTTCCGGACCACAGCCGTCGCGGGTTTGTATTCTTTGCGGCGCGCGTAAGCCAGCACCCCGCGTCCCGCATCCGGTGACTCCATGTGCGAATCGGTCAGAACCAGCTCGTAGGCCCCCTCGTCCAGCTTACCCACAGCTTCCGCGGCCGAACCGGCCACATCCACGACGTAACCACACGCTTGCAACAGCGTTTGGAGAGTCAACCTTGAGGCCACGTCCGACTCGACAAGGAGTACACGCGCCAGTTCCAGGCCGCGGACCGAAGCCGCCCTGGACTCGGCAGTTGGCATCATGCGTTTCCTTTCCACATATACTTTAACCGAAGATCCGCGTTTAATCACTACCAAAAGTTAGTGATGTTAGCTCCAGTAAAATCTTGCCAGAAAAATCCTACCCGCATGCAACACTTTGGATTCACACGTGCAACTCACGGATTTCAGGATGGTTGAATCCTATTATCTAGATGCGGACGGCCACCGAAAGCCCGTCGCGGAGAGGCAACAAAGTGGTGAAAAACTGAGAAGAGTCGTACAGTTGCCGATTAAATTCGACGACGGCCCGGTCACTGGCCTCGTTAGGGCTCAGAACCCGTTCATACCAAAGGGTGTTATCTGTCGCAAAGACACCCCCACGCTGCAGTCGGGATGGAACGGCCTGGAGTACTGCGGGGTACCCTTCTTTGTCTACGTCATTGAAAATAAAGTCAAATTGCCCCGGGGTTTGCGAGAGGACGGTTAAAGCGTCCCCCACGTGAATGTGGATGGATGCCGAAAGGCCGGCGCGTTCGATGTAGCCGCGGGCTTCGGCAGCGTTTTCGGCGCTGCCGTCGGTGTAGTGAACCTCAGCGCCCGGCCCGGCGGCTCGCGCCAGCCAGATAGTGGAATAACCGATTGCCGAGCCTAACTCGAAGATCCGCTTTGCCCCGCTCATCATGACCAGTTGGGCGAGCACGCGCGCCACCGCCGGGCCGACGATGGGAATTTTGCGTCGCTCGGCGACCTGCTCCATTTCGGCCAGCACCGCATCGCGCGGCGGCAGCAGCCCGTGCATGTAGCGTTCGATTTCAGGATTGAGGATCATGAAACACCCTGGCGAAGATTTTGTCGACGTTGCGGAGCTGCCGATCAAGTGAAAAGCTCTCGGCGATCTGCTCGGGGGTGAGCACGCGGGCGATCTCGGGATCGGACTCGATGGCGGCGCGGAAATCCAATTCGTTCTCCCAGGCTTCCATGGCATGTCGCTGCACGATGCGGTATGCGGCCTCGCGCAGCATACCCGCGGCGGCAAGATCGAGCAAAAGCTGGCCGGAAAATACCAGCCCGCGGGTCATGTCGAGGTTGCGGCGCATGCGCTGGGGATAAACCAGGAGCTGATCGACCAGTTTCGTGGTCTTCTCGATCAGGTAGTCGGCCAGGATGGTGGAGTCCGGCAGGATGACGCGCTCGACCGAGGAATGCGAGATATCGCGCTCGTGCCACAGCGCGACATTCTCAAAAGCCGCCTGCGCACTGGCACGGACCACGCGCGCCAAGCCACAGATCTGCTCGCAAGTCACCGGATTGCGTTTGTGCGGCATGGCGGAACTGCCCTTTTGACCCTTGGAGAAATACTCTTCGGCTTCCCGCACTTCGGTGCGCTGCAGGTGGCGGACTTCGAGGGCGATCTTTTCCAAGCTGGCAGTCAGGACCGCCAGGGTGGCGACGAAATTCGCATGCCGGTCTCGTTGAATTACTTGGGAGGAAACCGGCGCCGGACGCAACCCCAGCTTTTTGCAAATTGCCTCTTCGATCTCCGGGCCGATGTGCGCGAAGGTTCCGACGGCGCCTGAGATCTTGCCCACGCGCATGTCTTCCGCCGCGGCCTTGAGCCGCCGGATATTGCGGCCGGCCTCTTCGTACCAGATGGCGAACTTCAGCCCAAAGGTGATGGGCTCGGCATGAACCCCGTGCGTGCGGCCGATCTGGACGGCGTGTTGGAACTCGAGCGCGCGGCGTTTTAGCACCGGGCGCAGCTTTTCCAAATCCGCCAGCAGGATCTCATACGCCTGCCGGAGTTGCAGGGCCTGGGCCGTGTCGACCACGTCGTTCGACGTCAAACCGTAATGGAGCCAACGTGAGGCTTCGGCATGGCCGGCAGCGGCGAGCTTCTCGGCGACCGCGGTGGTGAAGGCGATGACGTCGTGCTTGACCTCACGCTCGATCTCGTGAATGCGCGGGACATCGAACGCGGCGTGCACCCGCAGCAGGCGCGCGGCCTCGGCGGGCACCACGCCACGCTCGGCCAGGGCTTCGCTGGCGGCCAGCTCGACTTCGAGCCACTGCTGGAATTTGTTCTGGTCGCTCCAGATGCGACCCATTTCGGGGCGGGTGTAACGGGGGATCATATTTCAGGTTCCAGGTGCTAGGTGTCAGGTGCTAGCAAACCAACACCTAAAACCTAAATACCTCCGTCGGCTGCCGCTGGCTGGCGACGACGAGGCGTGTTGCCAGGCCGCGGCGGTCGAGAGCCTGCTGCGTTACCATTCTCGCAATTTCCGGATGATTGTTGTGCTCGCTGAGATGCCCCAAAACCAGCGTTGTGGTGGAGGAATCAAATTCATGGCCCACAAAGTCGCCCACCACGTCGTTCGACAAGTGGCCGTTGCGGCTCATGACACGCTGTTTCACGGCCCACGGGTACGGGCCGACCTTCAACATGTCGAGATCGTGATTGGATTCGAGCATCAGAACCTGCGAACCGCGCAGGTGGAACTTAATCGAGTCTGGAATGTAACCCAGGTCGGTGACGAGCCCGATCTTGATGCCCTGCGAGCGAAAAGCGAAGCCGACTGGATCGATGGCGTCGTGTGGAATCGTGAAACTGTCAATTTCGATATCGCCCACCACGAAGCCGGCGCCCGCTTGAAAGACTTCGAGCCGTGGCATCCTGCCGTCCCAAACGATCGCGGGCGCAGTGAGGCGAGTGAGGTAAACCGGGACGGGAACGCGGCGGGCGAAACGCGCCACTCCGGCAATGTGATCGGTATGTTCGTGCGTGATGAGGATGGCGTCGATGCGGTCCGGCTGCTCGCCAATGGAAGCCAGGCGCTTGGCAAGCTCGCGAAAACTGAGGCCCGCATCCACCAGCAGGCGGGTCCTTTCGGTGGCGATGAGCGCGGAGTTGGCGGAGCTCCCGCTGGCTAGCACGCAGAACTTGATGATACTCGTTTCCCCCGATTGCCCTGCTTGGGCGTACCCGAATAACCGTTAACTCTCACTTGTAACAGGAAACTCGCCGGACAACAAGATGTCTTCGCTGGGTTTAGGGGAACAGGACCGGGGCGCCCGAGAGCGCCCCAGTTGGGACAGGCGCGAGGCCTGTGCCGCGTCGAAAAGATTTGACCCTGTGCTGGTGACTTCTTGGTCCCCTTCTGATCGGGGCAGTACATAACTTATCACAGCTACAAATCGCCGTCCACAAAGGATATAATTGTCCCAATCAGTTTGGGTTGACGGTGCAGTTCCAAACCTTTGACGAGGACTATCTGCGGCGATTGCGGAGTGGTGACTCCCAGGTGGAGCAGCACTTTGCGAGCTATTTCGGCGAGCTGATCCAGTTGAAATTGCGCCGCCGCGTACGCAGCCCGCAACTTGCGGAGGACATCCGGCAGGAAACCATCTACCGGGTGCTGCGTACCATTCGAGAGAAAGACGGCCTGGAAGACCCGAGGAAGCTGGGCGCTTTTGTGAGTGGGGTCTGCCATTACGTCGCGGTGGAACTGAGCCGGTCGGAGGGCCGGTATGAGACGCCGGATCGCGATTTCGATGAGCAGATGGACAAGGCGCAGGGAAACCCTGACGCTCACCTGATCAGCGAGGAGCGCTCGAAACAGGTGAGGAAGATTCTTGGGAAACTGGACAATCGGGACCGTCAACTGTTGCGGGCCGTGTTTCTGGAAGAACTGGAGTCGAGCGAAGTCTGCCGCCGGTTCCAGGTTGAGCCCGATTATCTGAGGGTGCTGGTGTTTCGCGCCAAGGCGCGGTTCAAGCAGGCGTACGTAAAAGGCGCGTCGTCCGGGGTATGAACGGCGGGGCATGAAACGGACGGGGCCCGTAACTCACTATATCTGTGGGGATTGAGGTTGATGAACCACGAAACTGCGATAAAGATTCAAGCTGCGGAGCGATACGTCCTGGACGAGTTCTCGCCAGAGGAACGCACCGACTTCGAAGAGCATTATTTCGAATGCGCGGAATGCGCCGATGACGTGAGGGCCGCTTCGATTCTGGCAGCCAACGCGAAGGTGGCGATTGCCGAGGATGAGGCTCACGCGCTAGCCGCCCTTCGTTCCCCCGGGCGGTCAAAGTGGCGGCTCTCCTGGGGGCTGGTGGCGTCAGCGGCGCTGAACCTGCTATTGCTGGCCGGGATCGGGCTGCAAGGCTTGCGGCTGGACTCCCGCAAGGCGCCGGCCTCTTCGATGGACGCGCAGTTTTATCAGTCTTTCGGCGTTCCGGCGGCATCGCGGGCCGAGATGAAGACTCTGCAAGTTCGCGCCGGCAGCCGTTTTTTCGGAGCGCGGTTCGACCTTATGGCAGGCCAGCATTTCGACAGTTACGAATATCAGATTTTGGACGCGGCGGGAGCCGTGAGATCCGGGCAGTCCGTGAAGGCTCCGGCGGCGAACGATTCCGAGTTGCAACTGGCGGTACCCATCGCGTCGCTCACGCCAGGCGAGTATGTTTTCGTATTGCTCGGCAGGCAGCCAGGCAAGCCTGTTGAAATCTCCCGAGCGCACCTGTCCATCCAGCGGTAAACTGGGAATTCGCTCGAGCTCCATATGCCCAAATACACTTTCCACGCCTCGGCGGTGGCCGCTCACTTTCAGTTCACCAAGAGTGAACACCAGGACTTTGGCCACGAGTACTCTTCGATCTATCTGGGGGACTCACCGCACGCGCACAACACGCGTACCGGCGGCCGCAAAGAACCGGAGATCTCATTTGCCGACAGCTTCGTGTCTGTCGAGTGCAAGGAAGAGACGAAGGGCGTATTCGTAACGGTGGCGAAATCGGGTCTGGAGAATTTCAATGTCAAAGATGTGGTGACCGCGGACCGGCTGGAGTGCGGCATCGAGACCGTCTACCGGGAGGAGTGGCGCGACGATCCGAGGAGGCCAAAACGCGCGCGCATTCTTCCGCGCCGGCCGGTATTCGTGAATTTGAAGGTCTGCGGCGAGCCATACGAATTGGAGCAGCAACTCAAGCCGCCCGCGCCGTTTCTGTTCGACGCGGCGCAGCGTGAGGCATACTTTCGGGGAGACGGCGAGGAGATCGAGCCGGAGGGTATATCGGCGGCTCCCGGGCGGCGCATGCGTACGAAGTGCGGCGAGATCAGGATTTCCGCCGACACGCGGAGGATAGCGATTCCGAAGTTTGGTATCGTTTATTTCGCGGATTGGACGTGGCAGCCACCCGACATTCATATTCCGGCCAAGACGGCGCAGTGGGTGCAACTGATCCGGCTGGAGCTGAAGAACCCCGGCAGGGGCGGCGGCGGCGGCGTGGGGGGCAACGGCACTCCGTAACGGCGGCGTGGCTTCTGATCGCCAGCAGCCTGGCCATCAGCATTGCGACGGGCTGCAGCTTCGTTCGCGGGAAGTCTCCTGAAGTTCTGTACGGCGCTGCCGAGCAGGCACAGCGGCGCGGCGACCTGGCCAAGGCTCTGGAGCAGACCGAACAAGGTATCCAGCTCTGCGGCAATCTCCGCGATGCCGACTGGCTCCTCAAACTTCAACTCCTGAAGGCCGAAATCCTGCTCAGCCAAACTCGGGCGAGCGAGGCGAAGCCGCTCGTGGAGACAGCCGGCGCTGCCATTTCGCATTCGCCGTCGTCGAAAGCGCGCTGGCTCTCGGACCTGGCGGAGTTGCGAAGGCTAGGCGATCAGGGAGACGAATTTCGGAGCCTGCTGGCGCAAGCCCGAGACCTGGCGTCGCACGATGGCGACTCCGCCTTGCTTTCGTGGATCGAACAGCGCCGCGGAGTCTTCACGAGCGATTTCGCGGAATCCGATGCTGCCCTGCATCACGCACTGGCTCTGGCGCGAAATTTGAGCGATGAGTATCTCGTGTCCGGCGCCCTGAACGGGCTGGGCTACATCCGCCTGACGCATTCGCGATACGACGACGCTATCTCTTACTTCGAGGCAGCGGACCAGTCCGCGCAGAAGATTCCTTCGAAAGTGCGCCGCGAAAAATGTCTGGGCAATCTGGGGTGGTGCTATTTCCGCCTGGGTCAGCCGCAAAGGGCGCTGGAGTTATTCTCCACCGCCGAACCGCTCGCCGCCGAGACCGGAATGGCGGATGACGATCATCGATGGCTGGCCAATATGGGCTCGGTCTACTACACGCAGTTGGAATACGACAAAGCCATTCCGTACTACGTGCGGGCCAGCGAGATCGCCCGGTTGGTGGGAAACCGCCGCTATGCCGCGATTTACCTGAACAACATTTCACGTGTTTATATCGACCAATCCAGGTGGGATGACGCCGAAAAATACAGCCGGCGCGCCATCGACACGTTGCAAGGCGTGACGGACGCGGGAGGAGTGGAGGCCTATTCGAGACTGAATTCCGGCTTCATCGCGGCGGCGCGCCGGCAGCCAGACAGGGCGGAAGCGGAATTTCGCGGGGCGCTGGAACTTGCGGAGCGGGAGGAGGAACCGAACATCCTGTGGGAAGCGCATTCCGGGCTGGCCGCGCTCAACCGCGCGGAGAACAAGCAGGTGGAGGCCGGCAAAGAATACGCGGCGGCAATGGGCGCGCTCGACCGTGAATGGCTGGCGCTGAGTCGCGATCAATCCAAGATCACGTTCCGGGGATATCAGGCCGGCGTGTACCAGCAGTACGTGGATTTTCTTTCCGAGCGCGGGCAAAAGGAGAAGGCGCTGGAGGTGGCGGAGTCATCACGCGCGCGGCTGATGGGGCAGAAGCTGGAGAGCGGGTCGTTTGTGCTTCCACGCTTCCGCGCTGAGCAAGCCGTGCGTCTGGCGCGTGCGACGGGTACGCTGCTGGTTTCTTACTGGCTTGCGCCGGAACGATCCTACGTATGGGCAGTCACGGCGAAAGGGGTCTCGCAATTCGTGTTGCCTGGTGAAAAAGAAATCGACGCGCTGGTGGAACGGCATCAGCGCGCGATCCAGGACCTTCAAGACCCGCTCGCGGAAAACCATACGGCGGCGAGAGAGCTTTATCGAATGTTGATTGGTCCGGTGGAGTCCCTGGCGCATTCGGCGGGAACGGTTGTTATCGTCCCCGACGGGCGGCTGCACGAGTTGAATTTCGAAACGCTGGTGGTGGACGGCCCGAAGCCCCACTACTGGATCGAAGACGCGACCTTGGCTCTCACGCCGTCGTTTACCGTCTTGCACCTGAGGAAGAGCGCCGCTGCGCGTGAACCGCGGCTGCTGATTTTCGGTGATCCCCTGCCCGCCGTTCCCGAGTTTCCGCCGCTTCCGCATCTTAAGGCGGAGGTGCGGGAAATCGCAGCGGGCTTTCCCGAAACCCGCCGCGCGGTGTACGCCGGCGCGGAGGCCTACGCGGAACATTTTCGTGAAACAGATCCGCGCGCTTTCACGGCGATCCACTTTGCGGCGCACGCAGCGGCCAACGAGGAGAGCCCGCTCAATTCAGCGATCATTCTGTCGCCGCACGACGGCAGATACAAGTTGTACGCGCGCGAAGTGGCCGATCTGCGCCTGGAGCCGGATCTGGTGACAATTTCCGCCTGCCGCAGCGCGGGCTCCGCAGCCTATTCGGGTGAAGGGTTGGTGGGTTTCGCGTGGGCATTTCTGGAAGCGGGCGCGCACAACGTGGTGGCCGGCATCTGGAACGTGGACGACGCGGCGGCGCCGCTTCTCATGGAGGAGTTGTACCAGCAATGGCGCGAGGGCGGCAGTCCGGCGGCTGCGCTACGCCGGGCGAAGATCAAACTGATGCGGTCCGGCGGCGCTTTTCGGAAACCTTACTACTGGGGCCCGTTCGAAGTTTTCACGCGCCAGGCTCCGGATCAAACGACGCGTTCGGCAATGGACTTGGCCTGGAGGAACAGCAGAAGATAATCCGGGCCGCCGCCTTTTGAATCCGTGCCGGACATGTTGAAGC
>Ga0335079_10001953_pt1 | contig 23694 bp, 26 predicted proteins | sample Lox_Sample_33_FD_206719 | JGI IMG/M metagenome (GOLD analysis project Ga0335079, IMG submission 206719) | Soil microbial communities from Loxahatchee National Wildlife Refuge, Florida, United States - Lox_Sample_3.3 | ecosystem: Environmental > Terrestrial > Soil > Wetlands | place: USA... | reverse complement strand
AGGCCTACCTCGGCGTACTGGTGGACGATCTCATCACGCGCGGCGTAAGCGAGCCGTACCGCATGTTCACCAGCCGGGCCGAGTACCGGCTGCAACTGCGCGAGGACAATGCAGACCTTCGGCTGACCGAAGCCGGGCGCACGCTCGGCGTGGTCGACGACGCCCGCTGGGAGCGTTTCAGCCGCAAGCGCGATGCGATCGCTCGCGAGACGCAACGCCTAGGCGCGATCCGGGTACGCCCCCAGGAGCTCGACCCCGAATTGGCCCGGCGGGTCCTGGGGCAGCCCCTCGAGAGGGAATCCTCGCTCGGCGAGTTGCTGCGCCGGCCGGGCGTCGCTTACAGGGAGCTCCTCGCGCTGGTCGGGGTGGAAGCAGCCCCCGACGTCGGGGTGGGCGAGCAGGTGGAGATCGCAACCAAGTACGCGGGCTACATCGACCGGCAGCAAGAAGAGATCGCGCGCCGGGCAGAGCAGGAAGGCCAGCGACTGCCGCTCGATCTCGACTACCGGACCGTACGCGGGCTGTCGATCGAGGTCCAGCAGAAGCTCAACCAGCACCGCCCCGAGACCATTGGCCAGGCGGCGCGGATTTCGGGGGTGACGCCGGCAGCGGTCTCTCTGCTGCTGGTCCATCTGAAGCGAGGCTTCAGCGCGTCCCGGTCGGTGGCGGAAAAACGCCGGGCATGACGCTCGGCGAAGGATTGACGGCCGGCATCGCTGCGTTAGGCCTCGACCTGGATCACGCGGCCCAAGAAACGCTGCTCGCCTATCTGCAGCTGCTCGAGAAATGGAACCGGACCCACAACCTGACCGCCATCCGGGAGCCGGCGCGGATGCTGAGCTACCACCTGCTCGATTCCCTCGCGGTGCTGCCGCACCTGCCGTCGCGCGAGGGAACGCGACTCATCGACGTGGGCAGCGGGGGTGGGCTGCCGGGCATCCCGCTCGCGGTGGCGCGTCCGGACTGGCAGGTAACGCTGCTCGAGAGCAACCGCAAGAAGACAGCGTTTCTCGCCCAGGCGCGAGCCGAGCTACGATTGGCCAACGTCGAGCTGGCGGCGGTGCGCGCCGAGCAGTTCGTCCCAGCAGCAGCATTTGATGTGGTGATCGCTCGCGCGCTCTCCGACGCGCCGCGGTTTGTGGCGACGACCCGACATTTGCTGGCCAGCGGAGGAGTGCTCGTGGCGATGAAGGGGAGCATTCCCCGAGACGAGCTCGCCATGCTTCCATCCGATATTCGCGTGCAGGCTGTGCCGGCGCTGCGCGTTCCTGGGATCGTCGGCGAGCGGCACCTCCTGATCATGGGCGCGGCGTGACCAAGATCATCGCTGTCGCCAACCAGAAGGGAGGCGTCGGGAAGACGACCACGAGTGTCAATTTGGCGGCGAGCCTTGCCGCGATGAAGCGGCGCGTGCTGCTCGTGGACCTCGACCCGCAGGGCAACGCGACGATGGGCGCCGGAGTCGATAAGCGAGCACTTACTGCCACAGTATATCAAGTCCTCCTTGGCGAGCGAAGGATCGTCGACGTGCGCCTCACCTCGCCGTCCGGGGGCTTCGACCTCGTGCCCGCAAACCGGGACCTGGCCGGCGCCGAGGTCGAGCTGGTCGACCTCCCGGAGCGCGAGATGCGCCTCAAAGACGCGCTGGCCGAGGCGCTGTCTCAAATCCGGACCGCGATCTCCGAGGTCGTGCACGAGTACGATTTCATCCTCCTCGACTGTCCGCCCTCGCTGTCGTTGCTGACGCTCAACGGGCTGTGTGCCGCCGACAGCGTCCTCATCCCGATGCAGTGCGAGTATTACGCGCTCGAAGGGTTGTCCGACCTCGTGCAGACGATCCGACGGGTGCGCGCGCACCTCAACCCGCGGCTCGAGATCGAAGGACTGCTTCGCACCATGTACGACCCGCGCAACACGCTTGCATTGAACGTCTCTGCCGATCTGCAGAAGCATTTTGGCGAGAAGCTCTATCGCACCGTGATCCCGCGTAACGTGAGGCTCGCGGAAGCACCGAGCTACGGCATTCCCGCGCTCTACCTCGACCGGACGTCGAAGGGCGCGCAGGCATATCTCGCGCTCGCGGGTGAGATGCTTCGCCGCGACGAGACGGCCGAAACTGCAATGCAGTCCGGGAGGAGCGTCGATGGCTAGACTGAAAGGTCTCGGTCGCGGGCTGGACGCGCTTCTGGCGGGAACCGATGAGGTACCCGCGGGCGATGCTCTTCGCCTGCTTGCGATCGACAAGATCCGCGCGGGACGCTATCAGCCGCGTACGCGTGCCGACGAGGCATCGCTCGTCGAACTCGCCGAATCGATCAAGGCGCAGGGTGTTGTGCAGCCTATCCTTGTACGCCCGATCGACGGCGGCCGCTTCGAGATCGTCGCGGGAGAGCGCCGCTGGCGGGCCGCCGCGCGCGCGGGGCTCAAGGAGATCCCTGCGCTGGTGCGCACCGTTCCCGATCAGGCGGCGCTGGCGCTCGCGCTCATCGAGAACATTCAGCGCGAGAACCTCAATCCGCTCGAAGAAGCCCAGGGCCTCAAGCGCCTTATCGAGGAGTTCGGTCTCACGCACGAGGCGGCGGCCCAGGCAATCGGGCGCTCGCGCAGCGCCGTGACGAACCTGCTGCGGCTGACCCAGCTCGCCAAGCCTGCGCAGGAGTATTTGCTCTCGGGGAAGCTCGACATGGGTCACGCGCGCGCGCTGCTCGCGCTGCCCATCGCGCAGCAGGCGGCGGCGGCGGCGCGTATCGTCGAGCAGGCGCTGTCCGTACGTGAGGCGGAGCGCCTTGTACAGGCGCTTCTCAGCCCGGGAGCACGTCGTCACAGGCGTCAGCGCTCACGCGAAGGCGACGCCGATCTGCGGCGACTGGAGGAAGACCTCGCCGACGCGCTGGGGGCGAAGGTCCGCGTTGAGCCGACGCGCCGCGGAGGCGGCCGAATCGTCATCGGCTACGCGAGCCTCGAGCAGCTCGACGGAATCCTGGCTAGGCTGAAGCGCACGAAATAGCCGCGCCGCCTCCGTTTAGCCGAGCTGTGCGAGCATCGTCTCGGCGCCTGAGACCTCGTACTTGCCAGGCGCCTCGATGTTGAGCGTCTTGACGATTCCGTCCTCGATCAGCGCGGAAAAGCGCTGGCAGCGTACTCCGAGTCCGCGCGCCGTCAGATCGAACTCGAGCCCGAGAGCCTTGGTGTAGGTAGCGCTGCCGTCTCCCATCATGCGCACCTTGCCGGCCGTCTTCTGATCCTTTGCCCACGCACCCATCACGAACGCGTCGTTCACCGACATGCACAGGATGTCGCTCACGCCCTTTGCCTTGAGCTTATCGTAGTTGGCGAGGTAGCTCGGGACATGCTTCGCGGAGCAAGTCGGAGTGAACGCGCCTGGAAGACCGAAAAGAACGATCGTCTTGCCGCGAATCAGATCCTCGATCTTGAACTCGTTCGGGCCGAGCGTGCATCCCGGAGTTTCCGTATCGATGAATTCGCTTAGAGTTCCGGCGGGAAGCCGGTCGCCTACCTTGATGGTCATCGGTTCACCTCGCTTCGCGTGCATGGTCTTGTGGAGCGACAGATTCTAGCCGAAGTCCGAAGGCCGACACTGCGTTACCGCGCGCCCCGCAGGAAGCCTTGTCGTTCAGCGCGCGAAAAGGTAACTTTGCAGTCCGCCGCAAGACACACGGGCACCGAAGGAAAATCCGATGGCGAAGACAAAAGGGGCACGCGACCGCCGGGTCACCTTGCTCGTCTCAACCCGCAAAGGTCTTTGGCAGGCTCAGAGCGACGCGGCTCGCCGGCGCTGGCGGCTGACAGGCCCGCAATTTCTGGGACACATCGTCAACCACTGCGTTGCCGATCCTCGCGACAACAGGGTCGTACTTGCGGCTGCGCGCACCGGGCATCTCGGGCCGACGGTGTTCCGCTCTGCGGATCGGGGCCGAACCTGGAAGGAAGCCAAGCAACCGCCGGGATTTCGGTCGGGTACAGGGCGCGTAGTCGATCACACGTTCTGGCTCACCCCGGGGCACGCATCAATGCCGGACGTCTGGTACGCGGGCACCTCGCCGCAGGGACTTTTCCGATCGGACGATGGCGGCGCAACTTGGCTTGGAGTCGACGGCTTCAACGATCATCCGCAGCGCAAGGCCTGGTGCGGCGGCGATCAGGACGGAACGCCCGACGGGGCTAAACTGCATTCGATTCTTATCGACCCGCGAGACCCACGGCACATGTACCTCGGCATGTCGAGCGGCGGCGTATTCGAGTCGATCGATGGCGGAACCGGCTGGGGGCCGCTCAACCGCGGCGTGAGGGCCGACTTCCTTCCCGACCCCGATCCCGAATACGGGCACGACCCGCATTGCGTGCGGTTGCACCCCGCACAGCCCGACCGGCTCTATCAGCAGAATCACTGTGGCATCTTTCGCATCGACCGTCCCGCGCAACGTTGGGAGGAAATCGGAGCAGCGATGCCGAAGAGCGTCGGGTCGATCGGCTTTCCGATGGTCCTTCATCCTCGCGATCCCGACACGCTGTGGGTTTTTCCGATGGATGGCTCTAAGGTTTGGCCGCGCGTCTCGCCCGGCGGTAAGCCAGCAGTCTATCGTTCGGTCAACGGCGGCCGGAGCTGGCAGCGGCATGCGACCGGACTGCCCAAGAGCCAGGCCTGGTTGACCGTGAAACGGCAGGCGATGACCGCCGACGCTGGAGATCCGGTCGGGGTCTACTTCGGCACGACCAGCGGCGAGCTGTGGGCGAGCCGCGACGAAGGCCGGAGCTGGAAGTGCATCGCCGCTCACCTTCCGCACGTCTACGCGGTCGAGACGATGTAGAGTCGGAAACGCAAGGGGCGACGGCGTGCGCGTGCTCATTCCCAACCCGCTCCGCTCGTACACGGAGGAGGCGGCCGTGGTCGCCGGCCGCGGACGGACCCTCGACGAACTCGCAACGAATCTGGACCAGCATTATCCCGGGCTGCGGTTCCGGATCATCGATGAGCAAGGCTCGATCCGGCCGCATATCAAGTTCTTCGTGAACAGGGTTCAGGTTCGCGAGCTCGCGGGCCGGGTGTCCGACGATGACGAGGTGATGATCGTCTGCGCGCTGTCGGGCGGGTGACGAGAGCGGTTGACGGAAGTCAACGAAGTTGCTTGGTGCGACGCGGCATTCGTTGACGCCATCAGCTAGACAACCTCATAATTCAACAGTTTGTTTGGCTTCCGGTGCTTCGCCCCGCTGCGCCCGAATCCCCGCCGCGCTACCCCGCCTATCGCATCGCAGGTTGGCAGTTGCTTGCAACGGCGGTAGTTGCGGTGATTGCGGGCTTGCTAGCAGGTTGGCAGGGCTTGCTGTCGGGCATTCTCGGGGGAATCGTCAACGTCTCGGCCGGCATCGTCTTCGCAGTGCTGGCGGAGGTGGGCCGCCCGGGCACGGCGGCGGGGACGGTTCGCGCGATGATCCGGGCCGAAGCCGCCAAGATCACGCTGATCGTGGTCCAGCTGTGGTTTCTGCTCTCGCTATACAAGGATATGGTGCATGTTGCTTTTTTCTCCGCGTTCGTCGTGACCGTCCTCGTGACGCAGGCGGCGATATTGATTCGGGATTGAGCGATCCTAGGAACGCAGATGGCTGAGGCACACCCGCTCGACGCGACTTCCTACATCCAGCATCACCTGACGTTCCTTGCGCGCCCGCTCACGGAGTCGGGCGGGTTCTGGACGATTCACCGCGACACCATCGTCACATCGGTCGTGCTGGGTGTGCTCGCCCTCGGTTTGCTCTGGCTGGTGACGCGCAAAGCCACCTCCGGGGTGCCGACGAAGAGACAGGCCTTCGTCGAGCTCGCCGTGGAGTTCGTGAACGACCAGGTGAAGAGCCTCTTCCACCACGACTACCGCTTCGTTGCGCCGCTGGCGCTCACGGTCTTCGTGTGGGTCCTGCTCATGAACGCCATGGACTTCCTGCCCGTGGACATCGTCGCCTGGATCTTCCAGAACGTCTTCCACCAGGAAGAATGGCGCAGCGTGCCCACGGCCGACGTGAACACGACGTTCGCGCTGTCGCTGTCCGTATTCGGCCTGATGATCTTCTACAGCATCAAGAACAAGGGCCTGGGAGGCTGGATTCGCGAGCTGTTCTGCTCGCCCTTCGGATCGAACCCGCTGCTGTGGCTGCCCAACCTGCTGTTCAATCTGATCGAGTACGTGTCGAAGCCGCTATCGCATTCGCTGCGGCTCTACGGAAACATGTACGCGGGGGAGATCATCTTTCTTCTGCTGGGATTGTGGGCGGCGACCGGCGTGGTCGGGGCGGTGATCGGCGGCATCCTCAACCTGGGCTGGGCAATCTTTCACATCCTCATCGTGGTCTTGCAGGCGTACATCTTCATGATGCTCACCATCGTCTACATCTCGATGGCCTACGAGAGTCACTGAGGGCGCCGCCACCGAAGCCAACCCAACCGTCCTACGTTCAGAAAGGAAACCAAATGGACAAGCTGCAACTGGTCGCGCAGATACAGGCCTTCACCGGTATCGGCATCGGCCTCATCATCGGCCTCGGCGCGCTCGGCGCCTGCGTCGGCGTGGGTATCATGTGCTCGCGCTTCCTCGAAGGTGCGGCACGGCAGCCGGAAATGATCCCCGCGCTGCAGGCGAAAGTGTTCCTGCTGCTCGGGCTGATCGACGCGTCGTTCATCATCGGCGTGGGTCTTGCGATGCTGTTCGCGTTCGGCAATCCGCTGATCCCGACCGGACTGAAGTGAGGCAGCTCGCGCGGCAGCGCGACTCTGGAGGGCGGAAATGAACATCAATTTCACGCTGCTGATGCAGGCGGTCGCGTTCGGGGCGTTCATATGGTTCTGCGCCAGATTCATCTGGCCCCCGTTGATGCGGGCGATCGAGAACCGCCAGAAGCAGATCGCCGACGGCCTCGCTGCGGGCGAGCAGGGACGGCAGAACCTTTCACGCGCGGAGAAGGAAATCGCCCAGATGTTGCGCGACGCCAAGACGCGCGCGGCCGAGATCATCGCCCAGGGAGAAAAGCTCCGGACCGAAACGGTCGAGCAGGCAAAAGATGAGGCGAAGACCGAAGCCACTCGCATTCTCGTCGCTGCGAAGGCGGAGATCGCGCAGGAAGCCACACGAGCGAAGGAGACGCTGCGCAACCAGGTGGCGGAGCTCGCGGTCGCGGGCGCGGCGAAGATCCTCAGGCGCGAGGTCGACGCGAAAAGACACGCCGAGATGCTTGCGTCGATCCAGAAGCAGCTCTAGACCTCGACCATGGCCGAACCGGTCACCGTCGCCCGACCCTACGCTGAAGCCGCGTTCGAGCTCGCTCGCGAGGAGAACGCGCTGCCGGTATGGGGGGAGATGCTGCGGCTCGCCAGCGGCGTGAGCGCCGACCCGAAGGTCAGCGCCGCACTGGACAGTCCGAAGCTCTCTGTCGGCGACAAGGAATCGCTGTTCCTGTCAATCTGCGGCGACGCATTGAATGCCCAAGGGCGGAATTTCATCCGCGTTCTCGTTGGTGCGGAGCGCATTTCGTTGCTGCCCGAAATTCGCTCGCTCTTCGAGTCGCTCAAGGACGACGCGGAAAGCGTTGCGCGCGCGCAGATCGTCAGCGCCTTCCCGCTGGGCGACGAGGAGCTGGCATCGCTGACAGCGGTGCTGGAGAAGCGCTTCGGGAAGAAGATCGAAGCTGTCGTCAACGTTGATCAGGAGCTGATCGGCGGGGTCAGGATCATGGTAGGCGACACGATGATCGACGCGTCGGTGCAAGGCGAGCTGCAGGCGATGGCGAACTATTTGCGAAGCTAATGTGAACTGACGCGGCTTCGCGGCGATAAGCCGTCGGAGCCAGAGCGAAGGAAAACCATGCAGTTGAACCCATCCGAAATCAGCGAACTGATCAAGAGCAAGATTCAAAGTCTTGATACCGGCGCCGAGGTACGCACGCAGGGCACCGTCATCTCGCTGTCCGACGGTATCGCGCGCATCCACGGCCTGTCGGATGCGATGCAAGGCGAAATGCTCGAATTTCCGAACAGTACCTTCGGACTTGCGCTCAACCTCGAGCGCGACTCTGTTGGCGCGGTGATCCTGGGCGAGTACGAGCACATCTCGGAGGGCGATACCGTCAAGTGCACCGGTCGCATCCTGGAGGTTCCGGTCGGCCCGGCGCTGATCGGCCGGGTCGTCAACGCGCTCGGCAAGCCCATCGACGGCAAGGGCCCGGTTACGTCCGGCGAAAGTGACGTCATCGAAAAAGTGGCACCCGGCGTGATCTGGCGCAAGAGCGTGAGCCAGCCGGTCCAGACGGGGCTCAAGGCGATCGACGCCATGGTCCCGATCGGACGCGGGCAGCGCGAATTGATCATCGGCGACCGTCAAACGGGCAAGACCGCGGTGGCGATCGACACGATCATCAACCAGAAGGGCAAGGAGCTCATCTGCATCTACGTCGCGATCGGGCAGAAGGCTTCGTCGATCATGAACGTAGTGAAAAAGCTCGAGGAGACCGGGGCGATGGAATACACCATCGTCATCGCGGCCGCGGCGGCAGAATCGGCGGCGATGCAGTACATCGCGCCGTATTCCGGGTGCACGATGGGCGAATATTTCCGCGACCGCGGCCAGGATGCGCTCATCATCTACGACGACCTGACCAAGCAGGCGTGGGCGTACCGACAAATCTCGCTGCTGCTGCGCCGGCCACCGGGGCGCGAGGCGTACCCGGGCGATGTGTTCTATCTGCACTCGCGTCTGCTCGAGCGCGCCGCTAGGGTCAACGAAGATTACGTCGACCATTTCACCAAGGGGAAGGTGAAGGGCAAGACCGGTTCGCTGACGGCACTGCCAATCATCGAGACACAGGCCGGCGACGTGACCGCCTTCGTGCCGACGAACGTGATCTCGATCACGGACGGCCAGATCTTCCTCGAAACGGACCTCTTCAACGCTGGCATCCGGCCTGCCATCAATGCCGGCATCTCGGTGTCGCGGGTAGGCGGCGCCGCCCAGAGCAAGATCATCAAGAAGCTCGGCGGCGGGGTCAGGCTCGCGCTTGCGCAGTATCGCGAGCTGGCCGCGTTCGCGCAGTTCGCGTCGGATCTCGACGAGGCAACCCGCAAGCAGCTCGACCGCGGACGGCTGGTCACCGAATTGATGAAGCAGCCGCAATATTCGCCGCTGTCGGTCGCCGACCAGGCCCTCACGCTGTTTGCTGTGAACAACGGCTACTACGACGGCGTGCCGGTCGAGAAGGCTCTGGCGTTCGAAACGGCGCTGCGCGCATTTATGAAGAGCAAGTACGCCTCGCTGCTCGAGAAGATCGAATCAGCCAAGGACCTGGATGCCGAGGGGGAAAAGCAACTCGGGGCCGCGATCGAGGAGTTCAAGAAGACCACAGCGCTGCTGGAGGGCGTCGAGCCTGGCAAGGACCCGAAAAAGGCCGCGGCGCCGAGCGAGAAGCAGGGCGCAGCGCCGGGCGAGCAGCAACCGCAGGGACCTGGCGCGAAGTCGGCGGCGAAGAAGGCGTCCGTCTAGAGACCCGCTGCGATGGCCGGCTCCAAAGAGATCCGCAACAAGATCAAGAGCGTGCAGGGCACGCGCAAGATCACCAAGGCGATGGAGATGGTCGCCGCCTCGAAGATGAAGAGGGCGCAGGACCGCATGCGCGCCTCGCGCCCTTACGTCGGACGCATGGTGGCGATCGCGCGGCACCTGGCGCACGCGAATCCGGAATACCGCCATCCGTTCCTGATGAAGCGAGCGGAGGTGAAGAATGTCGGGCTGATCATAGTGACAGCCGACAAAGGGCTGTGCGGCGGGTTGAACACGAACGCGCTGCGGCTCGCACTCGCGACGATCAAGGAGTGGCAGGGCAAGGGGATCGGCGTGCAGCTAACCGCGATCGGCAACAAGGGCGCGGCCTTCATGCGCCGGCTGAAGGTGACCATCGTATCGGAGGCGGTCAATCTCGGCGACCGGCCACACCTCGAGAAGCTGATCGGCCCGGTGAAAGTCCAGCTCGACGCCTACATGGGAGGCAGCATCGACGAGCTTCACGTCATCGCGAGCCGCTTCGAGAACACGATGAAGCAGACGCCGGTCGAGCTGAAGATCTTGCCGATCGCGGACCTCGGTCTCGAAGAGGACAAGCGCGACTACCCATGGGACTACATCTATGAGCCGGACGCGAAGACGGTGCTCGACGGGCTGCTCATGCGCTACATCGAGGCGGTGATCTACCAAGCGGTCACCGAGAACCTTGCCTCGGAGCAAAGCGCGCGCATGGTGGCCATGAAGGCGGCGTCGGACAACGCGTCGACGATCATCGAGGAGCTGCAGCTCATCTACAACAAGACCCGCCAGGCTGCAATCACGAAGGAGCTGTCCGAGATCGTCGGCGGCGCGGCAGCGGTTTAGGCATTCAAGGAACGTTCATGAACGACGCGACAGCAGGAAAGCAGGGTCACGAGGGAACCATCGTCCAGTGCATCGGAGCGGTCATCGACGTCGAGTTTGCTCGCAACGAGCTGCCTGCGATCTATGATGCGCTCATCCTCGAGGGTACCGAGCTCACCCTCGAGGTGCAGCAGCAGCTCGGCGATGGCGTGGTGCGCACGATCTGCCTCGGCTCCGCCGAAGGCCTGCGGCGCGGAATGAAGGTCAAGAACACCGGTACTGGAATTATGGTCCCGGTGGGACCGAAGACGCTTGGGCGAATCATGGACGTGCTGGGCCGGCCTATCGACGAGCAGGGGCCGATCGGCTCCGACAAGTCGATGCCGATCCATCGTGACGCGCCGACCTTCGAGGAGCTCTCGCCGTCGACCGAGCTGCTCGAGACGGGCATCAAGGTGATCGACCTCATCTGCCCGTTCGCCAAGGGCGGCAAGGTCGGGTTGTTCGGTGGCGCGGGCGTGGGCAAGACGGTGGCCATGATGGAGCTCATCCGCAACATCGCCATCGAGCACGAGGGCTCGTCGGTGTTCACCGGCGTAGGCGAGCGTACGCGCGAGGGAAACGACTTCTACCACGAGATGAAGGATTCGAACGTGCTGGACAAGGTGGCGCTCGTGTACGGGCAGATGAACGAGCCGCCGGGCAACCGCCTGCGCGTGGCGCTCACCGGGCTCACCATGGCCGAGTTCTTCCGCGACGAAGGCCGCGATGTGCTGCTGTTCATCGACAACATCTACCGTTACACGCTCGCCGGGGTGGAAGTCTCCGCGCTGCTCGGTCGGATGCCCTCCGCGGTCGGCTACCAGCCGACCTTGGCGGCGGAGATGGGCGAGCTGCAGGAGCGCATCACGTCGACCAAGACCGGCTCGATCACCTCGATCCAAGCCGTGTACGTGCCCGCCGACGACCTGACCGATCCGTCGCCGGCGACGACCTTCGGCCACCTCGACTCGACCATCGTGCTCTCGCGCGACATCGCCTCGCTAGGAATCTACCCGGCGGTCGATCCGCTCGACTCGACCTCTCGCCAGCTCGACCCGCACGTCGTCGGCGAGGAGCACTACCTGGTGGCGCGTAGCGTGCAGCAGACGCTGCAGCGCTATAAGGAGCTGCGCGACATCATTGCGATCCTGGGGATGGACGAGCTTTCGCCCGAAGACAAGCTGGCGGTGGCCCGCGCGCGCAAGATCCAGCGCTTCCTCTCGCAGCCGTTCAATGTCGCCGAGAATTTCACCGGACAGAAGGGCAAGTATGTCTCGCTCAAGGACACAATCCGCGGCTTCAAGGCGATTGTCGCCGGCGAGCACGACGGATTGCCCGAGCAGGCGTTCTACATGATCGGCGGCATCGAGGAAGCGGTCGAGAAGGCGAAGACGCTCCAGTAGGCATGGCCAACACGATCCACGTCGACGTGGTGAGCGCCGAGGAGTTGATCTACTCCGGCGAGGCGGAATTCGTCGTTTTGCCGGGTGTCATGGGCGAGCTCGGCGTGTATCCGAAGCACACGCCGCTCATCACACAGATCCAACCCGGGCAAGTGCGCATCAAGGTGCCCGGCGAGGAGGAGCAGATCGTCTTTGTGCAGGGCGGATTTCTCGAGGTGCAGCCGGATGTCGTGACGGTGCTCTCCGATACGGCGATCCGTGCGCGCGACCTCGACGAGGCGAAGGCGCTGGAGGCCAAGCGGCGCGCCGAGGAAGCGCTGCAGAACAAGACCTCAAGTCAGGAGATCGCGACCGCCGAAGGCGAGCTCGCGAGCGCCGTGGCGCAGCTCGCCGCGATCCGGAGGCTGCGCGGGAGGCGCACGTAGCGCCGGGGGCCCGAGTCCGCCTCAGCGCCGGGGAAGCTGCTGTTCGGTCAGCGTGACCCAGTAGCTCGCGCCGATCGCGAGCACGTCGTCGTTGAAGTCGTACTGGGGGCTGTGAATGTTGGGAGTGTCCGGCCCGCGTCCGGCACCGAGCCACACGTAGCAGCCGGGCTTCGCCTGCAGCATGAAGGCGAAATCCTCGCTGCCCATTTCTGGTGTCGGGTTCGTGTCCACCCGGTCGGCACCGACAACCGCGGCGGCCGCCGCGATCGCATGCTGCGTTTCCGTCTCGGCGTTTACGGTGGCCGGATAGCGGCGTTCGTAGCGCAGCGCAGCGCTCATCTCGAAAGTCGCCGCCACCCCCGCCACGATGCCGCGCATGCGCTGCTCGATCAGGTCCTGGACCTCGCGCTTGAACGTGCGCACGGTGCCGCGCAGCACGACCTCCTGCGGAATGACGTTCCACGTGTCGCCACCGTGCACCTGCGTGACACTCACCACGCCGGCGTCGAGCGGATGCAGGTTCCGCGCGACGATGGTCTGCAGCGCATTGATGACGTGCGCTGCGAAGAGCATCGGATCCCTGGCGGTGTAAGGCATCGCGGCATGCGCGCCTTTCCCGGTCACTACGATCTCGAAGACGTCGTAAGCGCCCATCAGAGGCCCGGCGCGCATCGCGAAGCTGCCCGCCGGAAGGCGCGGCCAGTTGTGCATGCCGTAGATGGCGCGCATCGGGAAACGGTCGAACAATCCCTCCTCAACCATCACCCTCCCGCCGCCTTCGTTCTCCTCGGCGGGCTGGAAGATGAAATAGACCGTGCCGTCGAAGACTTTGCTGCGGGACAGCGCCTTTGCGGCCCCTAGCAGCATCGCGGTGTGTCCATCGTGCCCGCAGGCGTGCATTCTGCCGGCGTGGCGCGAGGCATAGGAGACGCCCGAGCGCTCGTGAACATGAAGGGCATCGAGGTCGGCGCGAAGCCCGATGGCGGAGCCGCCGTTGCCACCGCGAAGCACGCCAACGACTCCGGTCTTGGCGAGCCCCGTGTGAACTTCGAGTCCGAACCCGCGAAGCTGCTCCGCAACGAAGGCGCTGGTCCCGACTTCCTCGAACGCTGTCTCCGGATGGGCATGGATATGGTGACGCCAGTCCATCATCTCCGTTGCTATGGCGGCGATCTCGGGGCGGATGTTCATGGCGGGTTTGCTCGCGGCGGGCGGGAAGCGAAGTCGCGATGGTAGCGCACAAGCGCCCGGGCACGCTGCGCTAGAATGCGCACGCCTCCGCCCTACTCCGCATGGCCGCCCACGACGTACCGCTCTACGATCTCGCCGTCATCGGCGGAGGCATCAACGGCACAGGCATCGCGCGCGACGCCGCCGGGCGCGGCTTGAGCGTGCTGCTGGTCGAGAAGGACGACCTCGCCTCGCACACTTCCTCCTGCAGCACCAAGCTTATCCACGGCGGGCTGCGCTATCTCGAATACTATGAGTTCAGGCTGGTCGCGGAGGCGCTCGCCGAGCGCGAAATACTCCTGCGCGCGGCGCCGCACATCATCTCCCCTCTCCAGTTCGTGCTGCCGCACGAGCCGCATCTGCGCCCCGCGTGGATGATTCGCGCCGGGCTGTTTCTCTACGACCATCTGGGCGGGCGCCGGACGCTGCCTGCCTCGTTCGGCGTCAGTCTGCAGGGAACGCGCTGGGGGGCCGGGCTGCAGGAGAAATTTACGCGCGGCTTCGTCTATTCGGATGCGCGCGTCGACGACGCGCGTCTGGTCGTGCTCAACGCGCTCGGGGCAAAGGAGAACGGGGCGGAGATTCGTACGAGGACCCGACTTGTGGAGGCGCGTCGCGAGGGCGGGCTTTGGCACATCGAGCTTGCCGACGGGTCGGGCAGCTCTGCACGGGTGCGCTGCCGTGGGCTCGTCAACGCGACCGGGCCCTGGGTCAAGCAATTGCGCGATGCAGCAAGCTCCGCGCTCGGACGGGAGAACCTGCGGCACATCAAGGGGAGCCACATCGTTGTGCCACGCGTGCACGCGGAAGAGCACGCCTACATCCTGCAGAACTCCGACCAGCGCATCGTGTTCATCATTCCTTACCAGGGCGTTTTCTCGCTCATCGGCACCACGGACATTTCGCTCGAAGACTTCGAGAAGCCGGTCATCTCGCGCGAAGAAATCGACTACCTTTGCGACATCGCGAATTCCTATCTGGCTGCGCCGATCAGGCCGCGCGACGTGGTGTGGAGCTATTCCGGAGTTCGTGCCCTGTACGACGACGGTTCGGACAATCCATCGGCGATCACGAGAGACTACGTGCTCAAGCTCGATCCCGGCGAGCGCGGCGAGGCACCCATGCTGTCGCTCTTCGGGGGGAAGATCACGACGTATCGCCGAGTCGCGGAGACGGTTCTCGCCGAGCTCAAACCTTTTTTCCCGCAGATGAAGCGGGAATGGACGGCCGGCGCGCCTCTGCCGGGCGGCGACATGCCCGCGGGCGGCCTCGCGGCCTGCGAGCGCGATCTCGCGGCACGCTACCCGGGCTTGCCCGGCGAGCTGAGGAGGGCACTGCTCCATCGCCACGGGACCCGCGCCTCACGCGTGCTGGGCGAAGCAAAATCTGCGGCGGAGCTCGGCACGCATTTCGGGCACACGCTGTATGCGGCTGAGGTCGATTATCTGGTCGCGGTCGAATGGGCGCGCAGCGCCGAGGACGTGCTTTGGCGCAGGACCAAGTGCGGGTTGCACCTGTCCGCGGAACAGCGCGACAGCGTCGCGGCGTATCTGCGCGAGCAGTACGGACAGGAAGATTCGTGAGCGAGCTCGGCATGCAGCCGCTGCAGGTGCTGCCGGAGGCGCTGCGCCGCTCGATACGCGGCGTCTTCTCGGACATCGACGACACGATCTCGACCGAGGGACGGATCACCAGCGAGGCCTATGCGGCGATGGCCCGGCTGCGAGCCTCCGGCCTGCTCGTCGTCCCTGTGACCGGCCGTCCGGCCGGGTGGTGCGATCACATCGCCCGCATGTGGCCGGTCGATGCCGTGGTCGGAGAGAACGGCGCCCTTTACATGCGCCACGACGATAGGAGCCGGAAGCTCAAGAAGCGCTATGCGATTGCGGCCGGCGAGCGCGAGAGCGCTCGCGAGAGACTGGCGCGGATTGCGGAACGCATCCTGCGCGACGTGCCCGGCTGTGCGCTAGCCTCCGATCAGCCGTACCGCGAGTGCGATCTCGCGATCGACTACTGCGAAGACGTGCCGGCGCTGCCGCCGACGGCCGTCGAGCGCATCGCTGCCCTGATGCGGGAGGGCGGCCTCACGGCGAGGGTTTCCTCGATCCACGTCAACGGCTGGTTTGGCGGCTATGACAAGCTCACGATGACGCGGCTCTTGCTGCGCGAGGAGTTCGGCGTCGATCTGGACATGGATCGCGAGCGCTACATCTTCGTGGGCGACTCGCCTAACGACGCCTCGATGTTCGAGTTCTTTCCCTGCTCGGTCGGCGTAGCGAACCTGCGCCGCTTCGAGGGGCGCATCGCGACACCGCCCAGGTACATGGTTGCGCACGAGGCGGGGGCCGGGTTCGCGGAGCTCGCGGACTTTCTGCTGGCTGGGCGCTGAGGCCTCCGGCGGCACGTGCAGGACGAGGGGTTCTACTCCGCCCTGTGGCCAACAAATGACGCGGGACGGCAGTCGCGTTGACGGCGAGCACAGCGCGCACCAAGGAGCCAGTCAAGGGACGCCAGATGCGAGTGTATACTTACTATCGCAAAAAACTAGATTGGACATAGATTTCAGCGATGGAGTTAGAGCCCCCTTATGCTTAGCGCGCTGACCTCCGCCGGACAAACTTCAACCGCTTAACTCGGTACGCTATTTGCATAACTTTGACGCCGTCATCACGGGCGCCGCTGGGGACTTAGGGCGCGACGACCGTGGACCACAAACAGGGGTGACGACAAGAACGGGAGGCTTGCCCCGATGACTCGATTCGGCTTCAACATCAGAACGCGCACCGGCCAGCGTGTGGACAACATCTGCATCATGGCCGCGAACCAGGCCGACGCCGAACGGCGGCTGCGCCAGATGTACCACCAGTGCGTGATCGTTCAGTGCCAGAGCGAGACGGTCAACCTCCGCAACGAAGCCCTCGACGTCGAAGGCGTGATCGGCATGATCAGCAATGGACCGGCGACGCTGCCCGGTATCGCGCGCTCGATGCTACGCAACAAGACCGGAACTCACTAGCTCTTCGATCAGGGCCCGGTAGTCGCGCGCGCCACGGCTCTGTGGGGCATGGCGGAAGATATCCAGGTGCTGCGCCGGACTCTCCGCAAGGTTCACGTTCTCGGCGATGCGCGTCGCGCAAATCTCCTCCGGCCGGAACGCGATTGCCATCAGGTCTGCAACTTCCGAGCTCATCTTCCTTCGAGCATCGAATCGCGTGAGAACGTAGCGGCGCGGCAAGCGTCGCTTGAAGACCGGCTCGAGCGCGTGCAGCGCACGCTCGACCTGTTGCGCGCCCTGCAGCGCGAGGTAGTCCGCCGAGACCGGGATCAACAGCAGGTCGCAGGCGAAGATCGCATTGAGGGAGAGCACGCCGAGCAGGGGGCAGGTGTCGATCACGACCGGACCGGGAGCGACGTCCGCGTGCTTGAGCGCGATGCGCAGTCTCGTGACAACATTCACGCCCTTGCCGAGCAGCGTATCGAGCTTGTTCAGCTCCAAATGTGCCGGACAGACAATGACGCCGCTCGCAGTTATCTGCGCGACATCGGCGAGCGGGCGCTGGCGAACGAAGAACGAATACACCGAGTCGTCGGCGAGCCGCGGATGCGCCCCGAACACCGAAGACAAGTGGGCCTGCGGGTCGAGATCGATGCCGAGGGGCCGTTGCCCGCGCTGGGCGATGCCGGCGAGAAGGTTGAGGGTGGTTGTTGTCTTGCCGACGCCGCCCTTCTGGTTGAAGACTGCGATCACCGCCATGGGCCGAGTTTACAGGAGGCGCATCGCGTGCCAGCGCGCCCTGCGCAGCAGCGCAGGCGGTGCGCGGAAAGTGGGATAATCCACGGTCCATGACGGAACCGCTACAAATCGCGATCCTCGCCGCTGGCGAAGGCAAGCGCATGCGCTCGGCGACCCCCAAGGTCCTGCATGCGCTCGGCGGAAGGCCGCTGCTCGCTCATGTCCTCGAAACCGCGCGCCGACTCGCGCCGCGCGCGACCTGCGTCGTGTACGGCGAAGATGCGGTGAAGGAATATTTTCCCGAGGACGGCCTTCTCTGGGCGAGGCAGAGCCCGCCGCTGGGGACCGCGGACGCGTTGCGTTGCGCGCTCGGCGCGCTGCCGGCGGACGGAGTCACGCTCGTGATGTTCGGTGCAGATCCGATGGCGCGCGAGGCGACGCTGCGCAACGTGGTCGAGCGTGCGCGAAGCGGCGCGCTCTCACTGCTCACCGCGGAGCTCACCGATCCCTCGGGCTACGGGCGGATAGTGCGCGACCCGAGCGGGCGGGTCGCGGCCATCGTCGAGCAAAAGGACGCCACGGCTGCACAGCGGGCGATCCGCGAAATCAACACCGGAATGATGGCGGCGCCGACGGCACGGTTGCGCACCTGGCTCGAGCGGATAGACAGGCGCAACGCGAGCGGCGAGTATTATCTGACCAATGTCGCGTTGCTCGCGGTGCAGGACGGAGTCGCTGTCGAGACGACCCGCGCGACGAGCGAGACCGAGGCGATGGGCGTAAACAGCATGCGCGACCTGGCGGAGCTCGAGCGCCGCTATCAGAGGCAACGGGCGGACGAGCTGCTCGATGCGGGTGTTTCACTCGCCGACCCGGCGCGCATCGACCTGCGCGGATCGATCGAATGCGGCCGCGACGTGAGCATCGACGTCAACTGCATCTTCGAGGGCAAGGTGACGCTCGGCAACGGCGTGCGCATCGGTGCGCACTGCATTCTGAAGGATGCGAGCATCGGCGAGCTCACCGCAATCGCTCCGTTCTCGCAGCTCGAGAACGCGGGCGTCGGTGCGCGCTGCCGCATCGGGCCGTTCGCGCGGATCCGCCCCGGCACGGCGCTCGCCGACGAGGTGCACATCGGCAATTTCGTCGAAGTGAAGGCGAGCAGCTTTGGCGAGCGCAGCAAGGCGAATCATCTTTCGTACGTCGGCGACACGGTCGTGGGTCGCGACGTTAATATCGGCGCAGGCACGATCACCTGCAACTACGACGGTGCGGCCAAGCACCGCACGGTGATCGAGGACGACGTGCACATCGGCTCCGACACGCAGCTCGTGGCGCCGGTGACTGTCGGACGGGGGGCGACGGTTGGCGCCGGCACGACGGTATGGAAAGACGTTCCGCCCGAGGCCCTGGTGATCAACGACAAGACTCAGGTCGCCCGCAGCGGTTGGAAGCGTCCCCGGAAAGGATAGTCCGATGTGCGGCATCGTTGGCGCGGTTGCGCGGGAGAACGTGGTACCGATCCTGATCGAGGGCATCCGGCGCCTCGAGTACCGAGGGTATGACTCGACCGGGCTCGCGGTGATCAACGGCAGCCTGCAGCGGCTGGTCAGCACGGCCCGGGTTGCGGACCTTGCAGCGCAAGTGGCGCGGGTGCAGCTCCAGGGCCACACCGGAATTTCGCATACGCGCTGGGCGACCCACGGTGCGCCCACGCCGGACAACGCACACCCGCACGTTAGCCACGGCGAGATCGCGATCGTGCACAACGGGATCATCGAAAACTTCGAGGAACTGCGGGAACGGTTGCAGAAGGAAGGCTATCGGTTCATTACGCAGACCGACAGCGAGGTCATCGCCCACTTGATCCACTCGCACTACAACGGCAATCTCCTCACCGCCGTCATCAAGGCGGTGCGCGAATTTCGCGGCGCGTACGCGATCGCGGCGATCAGTACGCGCGAGCCCGATCGCATCGTCGGCGCCCGCGCCGGCAGTCCGCTGCTCGTCGGGGTGGGGGAAGGAGATCACTACCTCGCGTCGGACGCGAGCGCGCTCGCCCCGGTCACGCGGCGCGTCGTCTACCTCGAGGAGGGCGACATCGCTGACGTGACCCGGCGCTCCTACTCGATCTACGACACTACGGGCGCGCCCGTCTCCCGGCAGGTCGTCACTGCGAAAGTCTCCAGCGATGCAGTCGAACTCGGGCCCTACCAGCACTTCATGCAGAAGGAGATCTTCGAGCAGCCGCGGGCGATCGCCGATACGCTCGACGGCGTCGGGAGCATCAGCCCGGACCTCTTCGGAGCGGGCGCCGCGGATATCCTGGCGCGCGTCGAAGCGGTGCACCTCCTTGCCTGCGGGACGAGCTACTACTCGGGACTCGTGGGCAGGCTCTGGCTGGAGGCGCTGGCAAGGCTGCCCGCGCAGGCCGAAATCGCCAGCGAGTATCGATACCGGGCGAGCGTGCCGGACCCGGAGGCGCTGGTCGTCGTCATCTCGCAATCAGGTGAAACCGCGGACACGCTTGCCGCACTCAAACACGCAGGGGCGCTGGGTCACCGCCACACGCTGGCGATCTGCAACGTCGCCTCGAGCTCGATGGTGCGGCAGACTGCGCTCACTTACCTCACCCGGGCGGGTCCCGAGATCGGAGTCGCCTCTACGAAGGCGTTCACCACGCAGCTCGTCGCGTTGTTTGTGCTCAGCCTCACGCTCGCGAAGCTGCGCGGCCGGCTGCCGCCCGAGGAGGAGACTCGCTGGCTCGCCGGGCTGCGGCATCTGCCGGCAGCTGTCCAGGCGGTGCTGGCGCTCGAGCCGGCAATCATCGCATGGGCCGAGCGGTTCGCGCGCAAGCAGGATGCGCTCTTCCTCGGCCGCGGGCTCCATTACCCGATCGCCCTCGAAGGGGCACTGAAGCTCAAGGAAATCTCCTACATTCACGGCGAGGCCTATCCTGCCGGCGAGCTCAAGCACGGGCCGCTCGCGCTCGTCGACGCGAGCATGCCGGTGGTCGCCATCGCCCCCAACGACGCCTTGCTCGAAAAACTCAAGTCCAATCTGCAGGAAGTCCGTGCGCGCGGCGGTGAGCTCTACGTCATCGCCGATGCCGACAGCCACATCGAATCGAGCGAGGGAATCCACGTCCTGCGCTTGCCCGAGCACGCCGGGCTGCTGTCGCCGATCGTACACACCATTCCGCTGCAGCTGCTGGCTTACCACACCGCCGTGATGCGCGGCACCGACGTGGACAAGCCGCGAAATCTCGCGAAGTCGGTGACGGTGGAGTGACGGGAAAGCCACGCGCCCAGTTTCGTCTCCGCATAAGGCGCGGTGACGACATCGCGCTAGGCCCGGGCAAGGTGGACCTGCTCGAGGCGATCGCCAGGACAGGTTCCATCACCGCGGCGGCGCGCGCGCTGCGCATGTCGTACCGTCGCGCTTGGCTTCTCGTCGACACGATGAACCGCTCCTTCACCAAGCCCGTGGTCGAAGCCGAGAGCGGCGGCAGGCGCGGCGGCGGGACACGCCTGACGGCTACCGGCGCGGACGCGGTACGGCGATACCGGCGCATCGAGCAGCGGGCGAGCCGTGCCGGCGCGACCGAGATGCGCGCGTTGTTGAAGCTGGTGCGCCGCTAGGCGCGTCGTTTCCGTATCGGCGTATCGGCGCTCGCGTCGGGCGACTACGCGTAGCCGACGCTGCGGCGGTCGAACGAGACCGCCTTGACCAGGGCGAAGACCGTCTGCCCTTCGTGAAGGCGAAGCTGCTCGCGCGAGCGGCGCGTGATGCGGGCGACCAGCGAGACCTCTCCGACCCGCAGCTGCACGTCGACGATCGGCCCGTCGTCGCTGCCGAAGCCGACGAGCGAGCCTTCGAGCACGTTGAGGATGCTCACACCCGTCGGGCGGGTGAGAGCAAGGGAGACGTCGCGAGCCCTTATGCGAACGCGGATGCGCTCGCCGACCAGTCCTTCGACGCTGGGCACCGTCAGCACGCCTCCCGGGAAACGCAGCGTGGTGAGGCCGTAGTCGATATCGTGAGCGGCAACGACCGCATCCAGCACGGTACCAGCCTCGTAGCGCCCGGTCTGCGGGCGCAGGTCCACCCGCCCCATCACCTCTTCGACGGTGCCGCTCGCGATCGACTTGCCGTCGGAGAGCAACACGACCGTGTCGGCGAGACGCGTGATCTCGGCGACCGAGTGGCTGACGTAGACGATGGGGATGTGCAGATCGTCGCGCAGGAGCTCGATGTAGCGCAGCACCTCGTCGCGCCGCTGCACATCGAGCGAGGCGAGCGGCTCGTCCATGAGCAGCAGCCGCGGCTGCGCGAGCAGCGCGCGGCCGATGGCCACCCGCTGCTTCTCGCCGCCGGAAAGCGCATCCGGCAGGCGTTGCAGCAGGCTGCGCAGGCCGAGGAGCTCGATCACGTGCCCCTCGTCGATCACGCGCGCGTTGGCAGGCGCGCGGCGGTAGCCATAGAGGAGGTTCGCCTCGACCTTTAGATGCGGGAACAGGAGATCGTCCTGGAAGACATAGCCGAGGCGACGCCTCTCAGGTGCCAGGTCTATGCCGTGCGTACTGTCGAACAGGGTCTCGCCGTTGACGACGATGCGGCCGCGCTGCGGACGGGCCACGCCGGCGAGCGCGTTGACGAGCGTGGTCTTGCCCGAACCGGAGCGTCCGAAGAGCCCGACGATCGGAGCCTCGGCCTGGAAGGCCACGTCGAGTTCGAATGTCCCGACGCGGCGCGTCACCTCGACATCGATCATGCGTCTCTAGTCGCGGGTCACGGTCGAATGCCGGCGGGCGATCCATTCGGCCGCAACAAGGGAAGCGAAGGACAGCGCGACCGCGATCACGCTGAGGCGCAGCGCCCGGAGATCGCCGGCGGGCGTCTGGGTATACGTGTAGATCGCGAGCGGCAGCGTCTGGGTCTCGCCGGGAATGTTGGAAACGAACGTGATCGTCGCGCCGAACTCCCCCAGGCTGCGCGCGAACGACAGCACGACCCCGGTGATGATACCCGGCAGAGCGAGCGGCACGGTGATCGAGAAGAACACGCCGATGCGCGAGGCTCCCAGCGTACGCGCAACGGTCTCGAGTCGGCGGTCGATTGCGGCAAACGAAAGGCGGATCGCGCGCACCATCAGCGGAAAGCCCATGATCGCTGCCGCCAGGGCGGCGCCGGTCCAGCGGAAGGCGAACACGATGCCGAACGTGTCGGCGAGAAAGGCACCGATCGGTCCGCGCAGGCCGAACAGCACGAGCAATGCGAACCCGACCACGACCGGCGGCAGCACGAGCGGAAGATGCACCAGCGCGTCGATGAGGGTCTTGCCGGGAAAATCGGCGCGAGCCAGCAGAAAAGCCACCGCGACCGCGAGCGGGAGGCTGAACACCACGCTCGCGAGCGCCACCTTGAGGCTGAGAAGGATGATGCCGAGTTCGTCGACGGAGAGCATCACCGTCGATCAGAAGGGCGCAAAACCGTACTTTTCCCAGATCGCCCTTGCCGCAGGCGAACGCAGGAAGCCGAGCAGCGCTTTCGCCGCCGGCGACTCACGGCCCGAAATCAGGGCGGCGGGATAGACGATCGACGGGTGCGAGCTTTGGGGGAACGTATCGACGATGCGCACTCCCTTCTCGGCGAGTGCGTCGGTTCGATAAACGATGCCGAAGGCCGCCTCGCCGCGCGCGACCAGCGCGAGCGCCGCGCGCACGTTCTCGGCCCGCACGACCTGCCCTTCCACCTGATTCCAGACGCCGAGCGACTCGAGCGCTGCCTTGCCGTACTTTCCGGCCGGTACGCTGTCGGGATTCGCCATCGCGAGCTTGTCGCCGCCGAGCGCGGGGGCGAGCGCGAACCCGGGCCCGATGGTCAATGCCTTCGAGCTCGTCGCCGGTGCGATCAGGACGAGCGTGTTGCGCAGGAGGTTCACCCGTGACCCCGGGACCAGCAGCTTGCGCTGGTCCAGGTAGTCCATCCACTCGAGATCGGCCGAGATGAACATCGCCGCAGGCGCGCCCGCCTCGATCTGCTTCGCGAGTGCGTTACTCGCTGCATACGCCACGACCATACGATTGCCCGTGTCCGCCTCGAAGCGTTTTCCTTGCTCATCGAGCGCTTCCTTGAGGCTTGCGGCGGCGAAGACCGTGAGATTGGCGGCCGGCAGCGGAGTGCTGGCTGCGGCAGCGAAGAGCGCGAGCACCGCCAGAGACCGCATTCCGAGCATCGGGTCGACTTTCCCTCGATAGAGAACAGCGAAGCGGCAATATATCGCGGTATATAACGAGAGGCAAATGACGCCATCGCGGGCCGCCGTGGCTGACGGCTATTGACGGGCAGCGCCCGGGCCCGCATGCTTGCCGCTGAAGGGACGAGCCATCGCAACGCCCGGGGGAAGAGAGCAATGAAGACCAGTGCGCGCAACCAGTTTGCAGGGACGATCCGGG
>Ga0335079_10001952_pt1 | contig 23715 bp, 16 predicted proteins | sample Lox_Sample_33_FD_206719 | JGI IMG/M metagenome (GOLD analysis project Ga0335079, IMG submission 206719) | Soil microbial communities from Loxahatchee National Wildlife Refuge, Florida, United States - Lox_Sample_3.3 | ecosystem: Environmental > Terrestrial > Soil > Wetlands | place: USA... | reverse complement strand
AGTCAGCGACCTGCCGGTCCTGTTACTGCTCGCGACCCGTCCGACCCCAGAGCACGCGGACGCCGAACTACTGATCCAGCTCGACACGCTGCCGGACGTGACACGTTTACACCCGGCCGCGTTGAACGAGGCCGACGTGGGGAAGTTGATTGAACAGAACAGGCTGTACGACGCGAATGACGAATTCGTCACTGCCTGTTATCGGGCGACCGGCGGTAACCCTTTCCTGGTCGGAGAGCTCGTCGCCGGGCTCGTGGCGGACGGCGTGAGTGGGAGCGCGGGTGACGCGCCGCGCGTGACCGGCTTTGCCCCGGAGGGGATCGTCCGGTGGGTGCTGGCCCGGTTGGGCGCATTGGGAGAGGATGCGCAGCGACTGGCGGGCGCGTTCGCGGTGCTCGGTGGAGCCCCGCTCGCGGATGCCTCCGCCTTGGCGAAACTTGGGCCTTCGGCCGCCGCCGCAGCGGCCGACGAACTGGTCGGAGCCCACATTCTGGCGGCCGGACGCGGGTATGAGTTTGTACATCCGGTTCTCCAGGCGGCCGTGTACGACGGGCTGGGGCCGGCGAGACGAGCCGACTCGCATGGTCTCGCCGCGCGGCTGTCGAATGCACGGGGTGCGCCGCCGGCACAGGTGGCGGCGCATCTGCTGTGCTCCGATCCCGGCCGCGACAGCTGGGTGGTCGACGTGCTGCGCGCTGCGGCACGCGAGGCGCAAGCAAGGGGCGCGCCGGCGTCGGCGATCAGCTACCTGGAGCGGGCGCTCGCGGAAACGCCGGCGACCGAAACCCGAGTCGAGCTGCTGATCGAGCTCGGTGAGGCTGAATTGCAAGCGGGGCGCGTGGGCGCCACAGAACGATTGGAGAACGCTCTCGAGCTGGCCACCGACTCGCGTCAGGAGGCGACGATCCTGCTCACGCTCGGGCGCACGCTGTTTTCGACCGGCGAATACCTTCGCGCACGGGACGTCCTGCGACGCGGGCTGGACCGGCTGCCCAGTGGGGACGATCTGTCCCTGGAGCTGAGCGGCTGGTCGATCGCCCTTGCCCGAGACGATCCGGGGTTCCCCGCGGTCACGCAGCGTCGGCTGCGTTCGTTGCTCGAAGGTGAGGCGCCGGCACGCACTCGTAACGAACGCCTGCTGCTGGTCCATCTCGCCTACGAGGCCGTCCGATCGGGTGCCCGGCCCAGCGACCAGGTGGCAAGACTCGCGCGCCGGGCTATGGCTCAGGACGCGCTGCTCAAGGACAGCGCGACCGACATCATGGGCCCGTACGGAGGGGCTTGCTATGCGATGCTCTACGCCGGCGAGATCGATGAGGCGATTACCGCTCTGGGGCGCGGCATCGAGGTGAGCCAGGGCCAGGGTTCGAGGGTCGCGTTCGGGCGCCTCTCGCGCCTTCGCGGCATCGCGCACTACCTCCGGGGCGATCTGCTCGAGGCGCTCGCCGATCTCGACAGCGTCCGCATGAGCCACAGCGACGGGTACGAGCATGGCCTGACCGAGACGGTGGCGTTCCTCGCGCTGTGCATGCTGGAGCGCGACGATCCGGCGGGCGCCGCGGCACTCCTCGAGCTTCCGGGCGACCCCGACCGGTGGCGAGTCCAACCCTCGTTCGCCAGCTACCAGTTCGCCTCGGCGCGTACGCGCGCAGTCCAGGGGAACCTCGACGAGGGCCTGGAGATGCTGCTCGAATGCGGGCAGCTGGCGCGAGACACGAATTCCCCCAATCCGGCCGTGAACCTGCCGTGGCGCTCGGAGGCCGCCCTGCTGGCGGCCCGTCTGGGCAAACACGATCGCGCGGCGGAGCTGGTCGGCGACGACGTCAGGCTCGCCCGCGAGTTCGGAGCGCCGTACGCGCTCGGGGTCGCGCTGCGAACGGCAGGGCTGGTCACCAGGACCGCCGACGGTCTCGAGCAGCTAACAGAGGCGGCGGAGCTGCTGGAGCGGGCCGGCACGCGCCTCGAGCTCGCGCGGACCCTGACCGAGCACGGAGCCTCGTTGCGCCGGGACGGCCGACGGCGCGATGCGCGTGAGCCGCTTCGTCGCGCGCTCGACCTGGCGACACGCTGTGGCGCGCTCGCGCTCTCCAGGCGCGCACGCGACGAGCTGATCGCGGCCGGGGCCAAGCCGCGGCGCGAGCGGATCAGCGGCGTCGACGCGCTCACCGCCAGCGAGCTCCGCGTCGCGCAACTCGCGGCGCGGGGCCTGACCAACCGCCAGATCGCGCAGGCGCTGTTCATCACGATGAGGACGGTCTCCGCTCACCTCGGGCAGGTGTACTCGAAGCTCGACATCGGCGACCGGACCGAGATCGCCTCCGCGTTATCCCTCACAATCGACCAGGCACCCGAGGTATGATGAGAAAGCAGGAAGTCTGAAGAGCTCCGGCACGGGCGCCCCAATTGACGTAAGGAGTGACATGAGGGTTAAGTTAGTTGGATTCCTGACCGTGCTGGCGGTTTTGCTCGTCAGCTCGACTGCCTGGGCCTTCGAGGCGGCACCGGCGTCCTTCACACTGTCGGCGCGCGGCCAGGTGAGCCAAGGAGTGACAATCAAGCCAGTGCTGAAGAAGCCGCGGGTCATCGGTCTGGTCGTGTTCAGGCGGCCGAAGCACACCGAGGTCGGTACGGTGCCGCTCGGCTATTTCTCCGGCCGACCGTCGATTCACTGGAACCTGAAGGTGCACGGCAAGCTGCTGACCTCGGGGTCCTATTCGATCTCGCTGCGCGTGTTCGCGCACGGCAAGCCCACGACCATCCCCGCACCGCGGCCACGGACGCTGACGATCGCGGGCCAGCACGTCCGAGTCGGTTAGGCGGCCAAGGGGGGACGGCCGTCCCGGTCGATCCGGCGACTTTGCTTGCTCGCGGTCGACGATGACCGGCGAACCGGCAACGAAGGGCGTCGCTCACCTCGAGAGCGGTTCGCTCGTCGGCGACTATCGCATCGATGAGCCGATCAGCCGGGGCGGGATGGGCGTCGTCTACCGCGCGACCAGCGTCGCGTTGGGACAGGTCTACGCGCTCAAGGTGCTCGCCCCTGAGATCGCCGGCGACGAGGACTTCAGGCGACGCTTTGCGCGCGAGATACGCATCGCCGCCTCGTTTCGCCATCCGAACGTGGTCGCGGTCCGGCACGCGGACGAGCATGAGGGCTTGCTGTTCCTCGTGATGGATCTCATACCTGGGAAGGACCTGCGGAAGCTGATCCGTCACTCCGGTCCAATCGAACCTCAACGCGCCACGAACCTTCTGGCTCAGGTTGCGTCGGCGCTCGACGCCGCGCACGACCGTGGACTGGTGCACCGAGACGTGAAACCGGCAAACATACTGATCGCGGCGGGTGATGCGGGTGAGCGCGCGTATGTGACCGATTTCGGGCTGGCAAAGAAGCTTGACAGCGTTTCGAGTGTTACCGCTCTCACCAAGACGGGAGCAGCCCTTGGTACAGCCGACTATATGGCGCCTGAGCAGATCACCGGCACGCGAGTCGACGGCCGAGCGGACATCTACGCGCTCGCGTGCGTGTACTTCGAGATGCTAACCGGCGCCCTGCCTTACGGACGCGACAACTCGGTGATGGCCACCCTGTTTGCGCACGTGCACGAGCCGCCACCATCGCTGCCGGCGCCGCTTGCCGCCCTCTATCCCGGCCTCGGCGACGTGGTCGCACGCGCGATGGCAAAGGAGCCGGGCGATCGCCATCCCTCAGCCGGAGAGTTCGCGGACGCCGCCGCCGACGCCCTGCAGGGTCGCCGCCGGCCCAGGCCGCGGACCGTGGGTCCCGCCGGGCCGGCGGCCGCCAAGGAGGCGGCAGCGGGAGCCGTCTCGATCGAGCCGCCGCCGTCGCACGAGACCCGGAGGGTGGTGAGCGTCCTATGCTGCGGTGTGACGCTGTCGACGGGCGCCGGCGAGGCTCTTGACCACCCGTTGCCGCCGGGCGCGATCGGTCAGTGCCTGGGAGAGATTCGCCGCGCGATCAGCCGCCACGGCGGGGCCGCGGAACAGCCGAACGGAAACGACGTGATCGCCGTGTTCGGGATCCGACGCGCGCGCGAGGACGACGCGCTGCGAGCGGTCAGGGCGGCAGCGGAAATCGGGGAGCGGCTGGCGGCGGTGGCCAGGGAGCTGGGGGTAGCGGTACGAACTCACACCGGCGTCGACACGGGCCGCGCGCTGGTTGGAGACGGCCACGATGTTGTGACCGGCGCCCCGGTGGACGGTGCCGCGAGCCTCCAAATGCGGGCGGGCGCGGGGGAAGTCTTGTTGACCTCGGAGACCTTGCGGCTCGTGCGCGACGCCGTCGAGGTCGTGCCCTTGGAGCCGGTGCCCGTATCGGACGGATCTGAGGCTGTGCGAGTCTTCCGGCTCGCGCGTCTCGATCCGAACGCGCCGGGCCTCGCGCGGCGGTTCGATATCCCGTTCGTGGGACGCGAGCGTGAGCTGCGTCGTCTCCGGGACGCGCGGGATCGCGTCCTCGAGGAACGGGGTTGCCACCTGTTCACCGTCATCGGCGAGGCGGGCGTCGGGAAGTCGCGCCTGATCGCAGAGCTGCTGGACGATGTTGGCGGCGGCGGCCGCGTGTTGCGCGGGCGCTGCCTTCCCTACGGCGAAGGCATCACGTTCTGGCCGATCACCGAGGCCTTGACCCCCGTCGGCGAGATCGTTCAGCCGGTCCTCGACCGACTGCGCGGCGGCGGCGTCGCGGCGCCCGAGGAGCTGTTCCTCGCCGTCAGGCGGCTGCTCGAGTCGCTCGCGGCCGAGCGCCCAGTGATCCTGCACGTCGATGACCTGCAGTGGGCGGAATCGATGCTGCTCGATCTCATCGACCATGTCGTGGACCTCTCCCGCGTCGCGCCGATCCTCGTCCTGTGCTCGGCCCGATTGGAGCTGCTCGATCTCCGGCCCGGATGGGGCGGCGGAAAGTTGAACGCGACGACCGCGCTGCTGGGCCCGCTCGGCCCCGCCGAGTCGCAGAACCTACTCGACGAGCTCTCGAACGAACTCGATGCCGAGATGCGAGCGCGCGTGCTCGCGGCCGGCGAGGGCAACCCGCTGTTTCTCGAGGAGATGGTGGCGCTGGCACACGAGGCGAGGTCGGTGGCCATCCCGGCGACGATCGAGGCGTTGCTGGCCGAGCGATTGGAACGTCTCGGGGACGACGAGCGAGAAGTGCTCGAGTGTGCGGCGGTTGAAGGCGAGGTGTTTCATTGTGAGGCGCTCGCGCCGCTCGTCGCCGAGCGCCTCGCGGGCACGCTCGACTCGTCGCTGTCGGCGCTCGTGCGCAAGGAGCTGATCAGGCCGCACGCGGCGGTCCTCGACACCGGCGATGCCTACCGCTTCCGCCACCTGCTGATGCGCGACGCGGCCTACGCCGCACTTCCCGAGGAGACTCGGGCGTCGCTCCACGAGCGGTTCGCAGGTTGGCTCGAACGGCGCGACGGCGACATCGCCGAGCTCGACGAGATCGCCGGCTGGCATCTCGAGCAGGCTGCGCGGTACTCGGGGAGCCCGCGTCATGAGGCCGACCCCGAGCTGGCGCGCCGCGCCGCCGCCCACCTGCACGCCGCGGGCCGCCGGGCTCGCGACCGCGGCGACGCGGCGGCTGCGAGCAGCCTGTTGGAGCGCGCGTTCGCGCTTGCGTCGCTCGTGGACATGCCCGCGGGCCAGATCGGCGTCGACCTGGCTGAGCGCCTGATCGAGGTGGGCGAGCTCGCGCGCGCCGACGAGCTGCTGTCCGCCACCGAGATCGAGGCCGGGGCGGACCCGCTCGCGGCGCTCACGAGGCTCGAGTGGATGGTCCGGGTCCGGCCGCAGGAGGCAGTCTCGACGATCGAGCTGAGGCTCCCCGGAATCCTGCGGCAGCTCGCAGCGACAAACGATGAAGCTGGAATGGCTCGCGCGCATCTGGTCGCATTCATGCCGCACTGGGTGGCAAGCCAATGGTCGCTCGCCGGCGAGCAGGCACGCCTGGCCGCGCAGCACGCCGTGAACGCCGGTGACGAAGGCATGCGCTCACGCGCGCTCGCCTTCTACATCGGCGCGATCGTCTATGGACAAGCCGACGTCCGGACGATCGCCCGCGAGCTCGACGCGACCCAGCTTGGCGAGCCCGGCGCCAGCCTCGCCGCCAGGATCGAGCTCGCACGGGGCCAGCTTGCGCGGCTCGAGGGCCGATTTCCGGATGCGCGGATGTTCATGCAGCGCGCCTTCGAGAGCTTCGAGGCCCTGGGCATGCGCGAGCTGCAGGCCGGGTGCGACAGCGAGCTCGGCGTGGTCGAGCTGTCAGCTGGGCGTCCTGCAGCGGCGCTCCCGTGGCTGCTTCGCAGCGACGCGGTGCTCGCCGAGCTCGGCCAGCATGGGCTCCGGTCGACGACGCAGGCGCGCATCGCGCACACGCAGTCGCTGCTGAACGACGCGGGTGCTGCTCGGCGCGCGGTCGCCCTGGCCGAGCGCCTCAGCGCGCCCGAGGACATACTCAACTTCGCGATCACCCATCGTGTGCGGGCGCGGCTCGCGCTGTTGGATCACAACGACGAGGCGGCGATCCGCTGGGCGCGCAGCGCCGTCGCGCACGCCTTCCGGACGGACACGATCGAGGTGCGGGCCGACGCCACCCTCGACCTCGCCCGCGTGCTCGCGGCCCTCGACGAGCGAGATGACGCCGTCGCCGAGGCGCGCGCCGCGCTCGAGCTGTTCAGCGCCAAGGGCCACCGGCCCGGAATCGAGCAGACGCGGGCGTTTTTGGACGAACTCGAAGCCCGTGCGTAGCGGCGCCGTCAAAAGATTGGTACCCCCCTTACGATGCCACCGGGGGCGGGGCGGCCTAGTTTGCGCTCATGCCGCAAACAGCCGCCTCCCCCACACTCGCCCCGAGCCACCGCACTCCCATCGGCCACGGCCCGCGCGCGTCGGGCCGCCGCGGAACGCTGGCGATCGACGCCCGTCTCAGCGCCCGGTTCCGGAGCGGTGACGCGGACGCGGTGCGTGCCGCCTACTCGGCGTACGGACGCCTCGTGTACGCGGTCGCGCACGCGATCCTGTCGGAGCGTGGCCTGTGCGAGGAGGCAACGCAGCAGACGTTCTTGAAGGCGTGGCGGGCGGCCGGGAGCATCGACCCCGGCCGGGAGCTCGGCCCGTGGCTGGCGACGATCGCGAGGCGGGTGTCGATCGACATCTACCGCCGTGAGGCCCATCGCGCCGCCGGGCCGCTGGACGTGGTCCCGGCCGACGATCCGGCGCTGGTGTCGCCGGCCGTCACGATCGAGGAGACCTACCACCTCTGGGAGGTCCGGCGCGCCGTGTCGCTGCTACCCGACGATGAGCGCGAGGTGGTCCGGGCCCAGCACTTCGAGGGGCTCACCCACGCCGAGATCGCCGCGCGAATGGGGATCCCGGTGGGGACCGTCAAGTCGCGCTCGTTCCGGGCTCACCGGCGGTTGGCGTCCGAACTGGGACATCTCCGGCAGAGGGGGCCGGCATGCAGCTTGGTGAGCGGGTGAGCGAATACCTTCTCTCACCGCTCCGACACCGATCGGCGTCGGCGACCCGTTTGACGCGCGGTGACGCTGCTCACAGCTCGCGACGTTCGAAGCTGACGATTGCGGCGATCAGAACCAGCAGGAACCAGCACATCACCCATAACAGGTAAGACGAGGACGGAGCTCCTTGGGCGTAGAACGGATCTCCGCGGCCGCCTTCGTCCAGGTGCTGCGCGATGAGCGAGGGTGGTTGCAGGTAGTAGATCGCGGCGCGCCACAGCCCATCGGTGGGGAGTAGCAAGCGCCCGACCCGCCCCACGGTCCGCAGCGCGGCGATGTTGAACGCCGTGCCCAGCGTGCCCACGACTCCGGCCAGCCATCCCGCGCCGAACGCCGCGATACCGATGACGCCCGCGGCGATCATGGGCACGCGGGTGCTGAGGAGGAGCGCCAGGGTCAGCAGGAGCGCGCCCTCGGCGAACAGGTAGACGCCCGCGAGTAGGGGATTTGGTGGGAGGAAACCGCTCGCCCACCGAACGACTGCGAACTCCAGGGCGCAGACGCCGGCGGCGTACCCAGCGAGCAGCGTCGCGAGCCCGAGCCACTTGCCGAGGACGACCTCGGTTCGCCGGACCGGTCGGGTGACGATCGTCATCAGCACGCCCGACTCGACCTCCGAGGAGATCGAAGGAGAGGCGATCGCCGACGCGCTGAGCGCGAGCACGAAGCTGAACATGAACATGAACAGGATCAGCGCCTGGGGAACCGCGAGGTTGCTCTCCCCGGAGGTGAGGCTGTTGGTGTGACTCAAGCGATCGAAGCCCCATGCGCTCAGTCCGACGATGACAACGGTGATCGCCACGAACGCGAGCAGGAGCCGCCGGCGCACGGCCTCTTTGATCGTGAGCGCGGCGATCGTCAAGGTCGCGTTCATCGCTCTCCCAGCAATTCGAGGAAGCGCGCTTCGAGACTCTGATGCTCGGGGATCACGGCCTCAACCTGGCCGCCGAGCGAGACCAGTTCGGCGACGAGCTCGGCGATCCGGGACGGGTCGATGCCCTCGACCACAGTCCACCCATGCTCGCGGTGCCACCGACCGAACCGGCTCAGTCCGCTCCACCAGCTCGGACCGAGGCCCTCCACCTTGAGTCGAACCCTGCCCTGGCGCCGGAGCAGTTCGTCGAGGCTCCCGGTGGCGACGGCCTTACCTCTGTCGATGACCGCAACGCGATCGCACACGTGCTCCGCCTCCTCCAGCAGGTGCGTGTTCAGGAACACGGTGGAGCCGCGCTCGCGCAGGCCGCGGATGATCTCGCGCACGTCGTGGCGTCCGACGGGGTCGAGCGCGCTGGTGGGCTCGTCGAGCATCACCAGCGTGGGGTTCCCGAGCAGCGCCACGCCGAGCCCCAGCCGCTGCTGCATTCCCTTCGAGAACGTGCCGACGCGGTCGTCTCTTCGCTCGAGCAGACCGACGGTCTTTAGCGCTTCGCGCCCCTCCTCCTCCCACATCGCCTTGGGGACCGCGAGCAGCCGGCAATGCAGGCGGAGCACCTCTCGGGCGGTGAGCAGGGGTTGGTAGCGAAACAGCTCGGGGAGGTATCCGATCTGCCGCCGGGCCTCGCGATCCCCGAGCGGGGCGCCGAGCACGAGCGCTTCGCCTCCGGTCGGGCGTGCCAGGCCAAGCAGGAGCTTGACCACCGTGGTCTTCCCTGCCCCGTTGGGGCCGAGGAAGCCGAACACCTCTCCTCGCTCCACGGTCATCGACAGCGCGTTCACGGCGATCGTGTCGCCGAAACGCTTGCTGAGCCCGATCGCGTGGATCGCCGGCGAGGTCGCGGCCTGCGGGGACCGGTTTTCCGATGAGGAACGCGGGGTTTCTGACAGACCGACGGGGCCGTTAGCGGCCGATCGCTGTTGCGCGTCGATTGCGGTTTGCTCAGCCGAGTTGGTCCGCGACATTCAGCACGTCTTGCGAATCGAGGATTCCGACGACGGCGTGGAGCAGCCCGTGGCCGTCCTCCCAGATCACGGCGGACGCCGCGTTCGAGGAGTCGGCGAGCAGTAAGCCCGGCCAGCCCGCGATCTGCACCGAGCGGACCGAGGCACCAGTCGGGACCGGCACCGGGAGCGTCGTCCTCAAATCACCGAGCAGGCGGATCTCCTCGGCGAGTTTGGGAGGGACGCCGGGCCGGCTGAGTAAGAAGGCTTCGATCTGCGTGATCGTGGCCCCCGTCGAGCGCGCCGTAGGACGACGCATGGTTGCGACGGCGAGCGTGGGCGCGCCGGTGCCGCCCGTCCCGGAGTACTCCGCGACGACCGTCGGACCGGCGTCAAGCGTGACCGTGCTCCCGGCGAGACTCGGGGCCGCGGAGTTGAAGGCCACGGTGGCCGTCAGGCGCGGCTGCACGGTGAACTGCCGGACCGCGCCGACTCCGGCCGGAAGGTGGGCGGGCAGTGCGACCGCAAACCCGGCATCCGCGGCGGCCTGGGAGAGCGAGGTCGCCGGGTGGGCGGTGCCCGAGGACCATGTGATGGTTCCGTACCGCATGGTGCTCGAGCCATTCGGGGTCGAGAAGCCCCCGACCGCTTGGCTGTCGCCCAGTCCCGTGAGGGCCCCGATGGCTTGCATTTCGGTCTGGCTCAACGCGATCGGGGCGACGTGGGTCGGTGCGAAAACGGTGGTCAGGGTGGCGGCGGCTGCGGTGCCGGCGACCACGATCCCGACCGCGCCGATCGCCAGCGCGGTCCGAAGCGACACTCGCGGGAGGCGCGCACGTCGCGGGCGAACGCGCACGGGATGGCCGAGCCTTTCGCCGCGGCCCATGTGGCGAGACCCCAGCTCACGCTGCAGGCGGGCCCACGCCACGTCGAGGTCGGGAACGAGCCGGGGGATCGAGAACAGCTGGATGGCGCGCTCGGTGTCCTCGGCGATCTGGGCGCGCCGAGCGGTGCAGCGCCCACAGCCGGCGACGTGGTCGATGACACGGTCCGGTACGGCCAGGGGCTCGTCATCGAGCCGCCGAAGCACCCCGTCAGGAATGTGTCTCACGGTCCATCTCCTTTCGAAGTGCGGACTCCGCCCGTCTGAGCAGAGTCCCCACCTGGCCAACCTTCACGCCGAGCGCGTCGGCGATCTCCACGTAGCTCATGCCGCCGTGGCGCATGACCAGAATCGCGGCCGACCGGCGTGGCAGCCGACTCAGGAAGCGGCGCACATCGGCCCGTCGTTCCCGCTCGATCACCGTGTCCTCGGCGCTCGGTAAGGAGCTCACGAGCTGCACCTGCAACTGGCGCTTGTCCCGACGCCGCTCGCCCCGGAGCGCGTTGAGCGCCGTGTGCACCGCCGCGACCCGCACCCATCCCGCAGCCTGGTCGTAGTCGCCCGGGAAGCGTCGGTAGGCGGCCAGGAAGACTTCCTGAGCGACGTCCTGAGCGCCCTGCGAGTCGCCCACCACGCTCTGTGCGAGGCGTACCACGGGGCGGTAGTGGTTGCGGAAGAACGACTCGAACGCCGGTATGCCGGAGTCGCTGTCAGGCCGCTCGGACCACTCGTTATGTCGCGCCTGCAACTCCATCACATCGACTAAGCACCGCCGCAGCCCTAAATGTGACACCTCGGCGATCGGCGCTGGGTGGACCCTGCGTTCCCGTGCCGCCATACCAAGGGTGCGACGATGGGCGGATGACTGCATGGCGGGACTTCGAACAGGCAGAGCCGGAATTCGCGCAGCGCGTGCGGGCGCTGTTCGACGCTCACCGGCACAAGACGATCGCCACGTTGCGAGCCGACGGGTCGCCGCGGATCTCCGGGATCGAGGCGGTCGTCGAGGACGGCCAGCTCGTTTTCGGCTCGATGGCGAACGCGCGCAAGGGCGCGGATCTCCGGCGGGATCCGCGCTTCGCTCTGCACAGCGCGACTGTCGACCCGGTCGAGGGCGCGGAGGCGCGGTGGCCGGGCGAGGCCAAGATCTCGGGGCGCGCGATCGCCGCCGAACCGACCACCGGCGGAGACGCCGACCGTTTCCACGCCGACATCGCCGAAGTTGTCCACACCCACCTCAACGCCGGGGCCACGATGCTCGTCGTCGAGTGGTGGACGCCGACGCACGGGCTGCGAAGGATCGAGCGAGAGTGACCTCCGATCAGTCGCGAGCCGAAGGTATCAGCATCTTTCGTGATGTTTTGATAGACACAACCAAGGCGCTGAGCACTTTTGTACGCTGACGGCCTCGCCGGCGCTTGCAGTGCGCCTCATGGATTGATATTTACGGCGCATGCGAAAGCTTTCGCCGGGGGCGCTGGCGGCAGCAGCGCGCCACAACCGCGGTAAGGCAACATCGGCGCTCGCGCTGGCGGTCATCGCCGCGACAAGCCTCTGGCTCTCCGCAGGTGGATCGGCGGCGGGACCGGGCAATCGGATTGCCGTGAGCGGCGTCGCGACGCTGCGCAAGCTCACGACGCAAGAGCCGAGGAGCCTGCCTGGCAACCCGATCACGTTCCCACAGGACGCAACCCTTTCGTGCGCGCCGCAGCCGAACGGTCAGCCCGCGACCTGCACGGCCGTAGCCACCCTGGTGGGGGACTCCGGCCCGCTCACGAACATCCCGCTCGCGACCTTCTCCCAGGTGTTCACTTCTGCGAGACCGATACCGCTCGTATTTGGTCTCTCGCAGCACACGCTGGACCTCCTATACAGGCACCGCGGGGATCCGAGGTGTACCGTGACGGTGGCGATCATCAACGACTCGAGCCCGGCTGGCTCAACCGGCACGGGATCGCAGGGTTCGATCGCCACGGCCGGCGTCGGCCCGCAGAGCACCACCCCCGCGCGCAGCTTCACCGCGTTCATCCCTGTCCCCGCACCCTGACGGCGTCGTACCGCGGACGCCGAAGCATGCCGCGCGCCCGGGGTGCGGCGTGTCGGGCCGTTAGAATGCTCGATCAAGAGGCGCTGAGCGACGCTCGCGCGGGGTGATCTTGTTGGGAGTTTCGAGCCCACAGCTTGTCGGCCGTGAGATCGAGATCGAACGTCTTATCGGCGCCCTCGAGGCCATCGAGGAATCGCGTCCCACGGTCATCCTGATCGTCGGCGAGGCCGGCGTCGGCAAGACGCGACTCGCGCGCGAGGCGGCGAGAAGCGCCGCCGAGCGAGGGATGCTCGTCCTCCGCGGCGAGTGCGTCGAGCTGTCCGGAGGCGAGTTCCCATACGCTCCGATCGCGGCGGCGTTGCGCGACGTGGCGCCTACGGCGCTCGAGGAGGCCGTGACGACCCTTCCGGCGCGGTCCCTGGTCGACCTGGCGCGCGTGTTTCCGGACCTGGTGAGCGATCCGGGTCTGACAGCGCCAGACGACGAGCAGTTCGCCCAGACACGGGTGTTTGCCTGGCTGCTGTCGCTGTTTCGCCAGCTGTCCGAAACGGCGCCGCTCCTGATCGCGGTGGACGACCTGCAGTGGGCGGACGCCCCGTCCCGCGACTTCTTCCGGTTCCTCGTTCGGAGTCTGCGCTCGGAGCGGATCGGCCTGGTCGTGACGGTGCGTGGCGATGAGCTGCATCGAGATCACCCCGTGCGCCGGTTGGTCGCCGAGCTGATCGGCAGCGAACACGTCGAGCGGATGGACGTGGCACGCCTGCCTCGCGAGGCTGTTGAGCGGCAGGTTGCGGGCATCTTGGAGATCGATCCCTCACCGGACCTCGTCACGCGTCTGTTCGCCCGCGCCGAGGGCAATCCCTTCTACACCGAGGAGCTGCTGGCGGCGGATCGCGCGAGCATCGACACGGTGCCGGCGACACTTCGTGACGCGCTGCTGCTACGAGTGGAGTCTCGCTCGGGTTCCGCGCAGGCGGTCGCGCGACTGATAAGCGCCGTCAGTCGACCAGCCGAGCACGCCCTCATCGAGGCGACCGCCGGCCTCGAGCGCACGGAGCTCCGGGCGGCGCTGCGGGAGTGCGTCGACTACCAGCTGCTCGTATCCGACCCCCAGTCGGGACGGTTCCGGTTCCGTCACGCGCTGCTGCGCGAGGCTGTCTACCAGGATCTGCTTCCCGCGGAGCGCGCGGGGCTACACCGGGACATTGCCCAAGCCCTCGAGCAGATAAAGGGCGGGGTGTCCGCGGCGGAGTGCGCCCACCACTGGGACGCCGCCGGTGAACCCGAGCGGGCACTCAGGTGGTTCATCGAGGCGGGTTCAGCGGCTCAACGCGTCTTCGCGCATCGCGAAGCGCTGGCGCACTTCGGCCGTGCCCTGGAGCTCTGGCCGATCGTGGAGTCCGTGGACACCGTCGGCACCGACCTCGTCGGGCTGCAGGCTCGCGCGGCGGAGGCGGCCCGCTGGACGGGCGACTTCGCTCGGGCGAAGCAGCTGTGCGAGCACGCCCTCCAGGGGTTCGACCATGCCGATGATCCGAGCAGGGCGGCCGCTCTGTACGAGCGGCTTGGCCGCTACCAGCCGTGGAACGTCGAGGGGTCGCTCGCCGCGTACGAGCGCGCACTGGCCCTATTGCCCGAGGACAAGGTCGCCGAGCGCCTTCGCCTCCAGGTCAACCAGGCCTACGCGCTCACCTTTCTCGGCCGCTGGCAGGAGGCCAAGGTGGCCGCCGAGGACGCCGTTGAGCATGCGGCACGCAAGCGGCTGGTGTCGGAGGAGGGGTCGGCCGCAGCGGTCCTCGGGGTAGCGGTCGCGTTCCTCGGCGATCCGGTCGCCGGCGCGCGCCACCTTCAGCGCGCCCTGCAGCTGGCCGAGCAGACCGGCAATGTCCAGGACCTCGCGCAGATCCACCTCGACCTCGGCGAAGTGCTGAGGCTTCAGGGACAGATTGGGAGCGCTCTCCAGGTGATGCTCGACGGGGAGCGTCTGGCGGCGCGCCACGGGGCCGAAGGCTCGCACGGGAATTTCATGGCTGTCAATGCGGCAGACGACCTCTTCCGCCTCGGACGGTGGGACGAGGCCGAGGCGAGGATAAGGGAACTGGAACGCCGTCAACTCGGCCCGACCGCAGAACTGTTGATGGCTACGGTCGCCGGTCGGCTGCACGCCGCCCGGGGCCAATTCGAGCCGGCGGCGAAATCGCTCGAACGGGCAGTGCAGCTCACACGGGAGGCGGCGCTGCTCGAATTCATCCCCACTCTACGCGCTGCCTACGCCGAGCTCGAACTTTGGCGAAACGCCACCGATCGGGCCCGGGGGCACATAGCGGCCGGTATCGAATCAATCGGCGACAGCACCGACGCGCTTCACCTTCCCGCCCTTTACGCCATGGGGGCAAGAGCTGAGGCAGACGCCGCCGAGGAGGCGCGTTTGCTCGGCGACACCGTCGACGCACAGGAAGCACGCCAATCCGCTGCCGCTTATTACGAGCGCCTGACCGCGCTGCTCGAGACCACGCGAAGCTCCGTGATGCCGCCCGAGGCGGAGGCGCACCTGGCCAGTTGCCATGCGGAAGTCTCGCGGGCAGGTGGCCTCTCGTCGCCCGAGCGGTGGGCTCGAGTCGTCGACCTGTGGAGGGCGCTCGACCGTCCGTATGCGACGGCCTACGCGGCTTACCGGCACGCCGAGGCCCTCGTCGTTTCACCGTCCCAGCGCCCGCAGGCCCAAGCGGCGCTCGCGGAGGCGGCGCGGTTGGCCGGCAGCCTGTCCGCGCAGCCGCTTCTCGCTCGGATTCGAACCCTCGCTCGTGCAGCGCGATTGAGCCTGGCCGCCGACGCCGCGACCGATGTTCCTACCGAACCGGTCGCCGAAACGCCGGCGTCCTTTGACCTGACCGAGCGCGAGCTTCAGGTTCTCTCGCTGCTGGCCGCCGGGCTCACGAATCGCGAGATCGCCGCAAAGCTGTACATCAGCCAACGGACCGCCGGAGTCCACGTCTCTCACATACTCTCCAAGCTCGGGGTCCCAAATCGGGTCATGGCGGCGGCCGCGGCGCAGCGGCTCGGCATCTCTCCGATGAGCTGAACGCAGGCCACAGGCTCCTGACGGACGCCCAGGCACGAATCCGAGCGCCGCCCGGCCCGCCGCGCGACCGCAGTACGTACGTCGGCGGTGCTCGGGGCACGGGAAGCGGACCAAGATACGCCGCCCTCGCGCCCAAAGATACGTCGGGTACACGATGTCCACTCGCCGCGCGAGTCCTATGGTCACTCCCCGCGTACCAACACCATGCGGCCAGCGGGGCGACACGGCTGGCGCCAACCAGGGGGAACCATGTCCACGAGTGACAATGCCTTCAGGCTGCTCGCCGAGGTGCGAGTGGCCAGTCTCAAGGGCTGCAGCGGCGGCGCGACGGGATCCGGTCTGCGGACCGAAGCCGCCACTGGCGTGCCGACGCGTGCGGGTTCGGTTCAGGCCGGCCAAGCCGGCAAGGATCGCGGCTCTGACGGCGAAACCGATCACCCTGCGCGGAATCGCCGATCTCACCGACGACTCGGGGGGTGAGGACGAAATGACCTCAGCGACCCCCAAAGCGCGCGCCAGGTCGAGCGAGCACGAGCTGGTCCGGACCATTCGACTGGCCGCGGCGGGTGACCACCACGCGTGGGACGACCTCGTGGAGGAGTTCGGTGCGATGGTGTGGGCGATCGCTCGGGCACACCGGCTGGGCGACGCCGACGCCGCCGACGTCTTCCAGGCGACGTGGGCGAAGTGCCTGGAGCGCCTGAACCAGATCCGCGACCCCGCCCGGATCGGCGCGTGGCTGGCGACAACAGCCCGGCGGGAATGTCTGCACGTCCTGCGCGTATCACGCCGCCAGGGACTCTGGGCAGACGAACTCCCGGAATTTGAGTCACCAGCTATGACGGCGCACGACGCCCTGGCCCTCGCCGTGCGCGACGAGGCGCTCTGGCGCGGCTTCTCGCGCCTTCGTTCGAGTGACCAATCGCTGCTGCGCCTGCTGGTCGCCGATCCGCCCATGACCTACCAGGAGATCGCCGCCGCGCTTGACATGCCGATTGGAAGCATCGGCCCGACCCGCGCTCGCGCGCTCGACCGCCTGCGCCACGAACTTGAGCTCGGGGGCGAGCTCTCCCTAATCAGCGACTGAGGAGGCAAGACATGTCAGACACCATGGAGACACGCGTCGCCAAGATCGGTATCCGGCTCATCGACGACGCGTACCTGGCGTGGATGGCCGCCGAGGCCGAGTCAGGGCGGGCGCTGCGCGACTGGTCCGAACGGTCCCTCCACGACGGGTTCTACCACGCGTACCTCGCCGCCCTCGATCGCGAAGAAGCCGCAGCGCTCGATCTACGCCAGCTGGTCCGCGTGGCCGAGGACGGCAAGGACTCCTCAACGGATGCGAGCACGGCCGCCGCCCGCCGCGAGGGTGGCGGCACACCCGTAGATGGGCGAGACCGCGGCGGCCAATAGCTCGGCGGCCCCCACGCCGCATGGTCGGGATCTCGTCGATCTCCGCCTGGCGGCCGCGCGCCTGTGATCTGACTCGGGGCGGCGCGCAGGCCGCGTGGGTGGACGGCGTGGCTCGTCCTCCAAGTCCGAACACCACGCGGTCCGGTGGCGTTCGCGACCAGCCTCAGCGTGGCGTTGCGCTCCAACAGCGTCGCGTACTGCGGCCCGACGATCCCCGAGCCGGACGTACGCGGCGGCGCGATTGCGCCGCCGCCGCATGCGTAGGCAAGGCGAGTTCGAGCCGTGACTCTCCTCCGCCCATGGGCGGGTTTGTCTACCACCTTGTCTCACGCGAAAGCTGAGGCACATTGCTGGTCAGCCTCGTCTGGCGATTCGCTCTGCACGATCGCCCGCGCGGTTACGCACTACTTAAGACGAGCAGAACGGCTCGGTGATACACGACCCGGCCCGGCCCGGCCCGGCCCGGCCCGGCCCGGCCCGGCCGGATCACCTTGACACGAGGTCGCTCGCGGCTGGACCCTGTTCCTGGTTGGCCATCGCCCGCGGCCGGTGGCGGGTACCGGCGTCGATGCCGTGATCCGTGCGCGACGCCGCTCCTGACACACGAGCACCCCAGCGGCGACCCGCCGCGCCCGCACGAGCGGTGTGAGGAATCGCTGACTTCGGCCCGCCGCCAAGCTATTGCCGTGCGGGGTCGATTACGATCGGTGTTTGAGCGCTTACACGGGCGAGGGGTGGAGGTCCAGGGCGATGGATGGGACGATCGGGATTGTGCTGTCTGGGGGTGGCGCGCGGGGGGCGTATGAGTTCGGGGCGCTGGAGGTGCTGGCGCCGGTTCTCAACGAGCCGGCGCGGATCATTGTCGGCACGAGCGCTGGGGGACTAGGTGCCGCGTATCTGGCCGCGGACGCGCATGACGGGCTCGAGGCGGCCGCGCGCGCCGGCGGGCATGCGTGGCTTGACGTCGAGATCGCCGACGTGATTGGCCCGCTGTGCTCACCGCGCGAACTCGCCCGTGTGCTGCTGTACGGGCTCGAGCTGCTGGGCATTGGTGTTCCCGGCCCGGCGAGCCTGCTGGACACCGGCCCGCAGCCGGAGACCATCGCGGCGCTGATCGACTTCGAGCGGCTGGCCCGCAATGTCGAGGATGGCACGCTGACCACGGTCGCCGTCGTCGCGACCGCGTACGCGACCGCGAGAAGCGTGGTGTTCCACTACGGGGGCGAGTCACCTGCTCGCGATGATCAGCGCGGCATCGACTACGTCGCGACGCGGCTCGCGGTCGAGCATGTTCAGGCCTCCAGCGCGATCCAGTCGCTGTTCCCGGCCGTACGCGTGGAGGATCGCTGGTATGGCGATGGTGGCGTGCGGCTCAACACACCGCTGAAGCCCGCCCTCAGGCTGAACGCCGGTCGGCTGGTGGTGATCGGATTGAACTCGGTCGCCGGCCCGCCACTCGAGCACGACGATCGTCGCCCAGACGTGTTCGACGGCGCCTCAGCCGTGGCCCAGGCCCTCCTCGCCAACCAGCTCGCGCACGACATCGACACGCTGGCAACGATCAACGATGACGTCAAGCAGAGCCGCAACCCGATCACGCACCGGCTCGTTCCCTACATGTTCGTCGCGCCGACGGACCGGCTTGCGATCGGCCGCCTGGCGACGGACGTCTACAACCGCCATTACGCCGGCGCACGTGGGCTGCGCCGCAATCGCCAGCTGGCGCTGCTCGGGCGACTGCTGGACGCCGGACGTAATCCCGTCCGCGGCGACCTACTCAGCTACTTATTCTTCGCTCCCGAGTTCATCCGCCCACTGATCGAGCTGGGCCGGCGCGACGCGCACGCATGGCTCGAGCAACAGCGTCGTGCGGGCCCATGGCGCACCGAGCACCCCTGGGGCCGCTACGGCCGAAGCGACCTCGGCACCCAGCCGCTGACGCTCACGGCGATTACGTGCGTGGATTGCCGGGCACGCCGCGTCCGCGCCTCATCTCACGGCGACCGTGCTCGCCGCACGAGGCGAATTCAGAGCATCCATGAACGGGAACAGCAGTGCGACGAGCCCGGTCCAACCGGTCTGGTGGCTGGCGCCGATCCCGCAGCCAGTGTCGCCGTCAAAGTACTCGTAGAACAGCAACAAGTCATGCCAGTGGGCGTCCGTCTGGAACGTCTCGCTTTCGCCGAACACCGGCCGCCGGCCGCTCTCGTCGTCGGTAAAGGTGCTCACGATGCGCCTCGCGATCTCGATGGCGACCTCCAGCAGGTTCATCTCGCGACCCGAGCCGGTGGGGCACTCAACCCGAAGTCGGTCGCCGTAGTAGCGATGAAGCTGACCTAGGGCGCGGAGGATGACCAGGTTGATCGGGAGCCATACCGGGCCTCTCCAGTTCGAATTTCCACCGAACATGAACGAATCCGACTCCGCCGGCAGATAGCCAACGCTGTAGTGCCGGCCCTGCCAGTCGAAGCCGAACGGCGTTGCCAGGTGCCGGCGAGAGAGCGAGCGGATTCCATGGGGGCCGAGGAACTCCTGTTCATCGAGCATCACGGCAAGCAGCCGACGCAACCGCTGCTCATCGACCAGGGAGACCAGCCCACGTCCCTCCGGGCTCAGACCCGGCAGGTGAGCGAGCGCACGCCCGGCGTCGGGGAAGACATATGAGCCGATCGTGGCCGCGGCACGATCAGTTTGTGCGAGCAGGCCGAGCAACAACGCGTTGCGCTCGATCATGCCCGGCTCGAAGACGGTGGCCGCGCACAGCGGCAGAAGCCCGACGACTGAGCGTACCGCGATCCTCGTGGTGCGCCCGTCTGGCATCCTGATCGCGTCGTAATAGAAGCCATCCTGATCGTCCCATAGTGGACCGTCACCTTCCGGCGGGTTCATCGCGAGCGCGATCCACTCAAAATGGCTGAAGAACTTGATCGCCATATCACGATAACTGGGATCGTGCCGGGCTAATTCGAGAGCGATTTGCAGCATCGACTGGCAGTACAACGCCATCCACGCTGTACCGTCCGCCTGCTCGAGCGCGATATCGCCCGGGAGCGTCGCAGACCGATCAAACACCCCGATGTTGTCCAAGCCAAGGAACCCGCCCTGGAACAGGTTGCGGCCCCCGGGATCCTTGCGGTTCACCCACCACGTGAAATTCGTCAGCAGACGATGGAACACCCGGGCCAGGAACTCGCGGTCTGCCGCGCCGCGGGTCGCCGCCTCATACTCGTACACATGAAGCGCGGCCCAGGCCGTGACCGGCGGGTTCACGTCGTCGAAGTTCCACTCGTAAGCAGGAGTCTGACCGTTCGGATGCAGATAGCGCGTCTTGAGCAGGAGCTCGACCTGCGCCTTCGCGAAGTCGATGTCGACAAGCGCGAGGGGTGGGCAATGAAACGCCAGGTCCCAGGCGGCGAACCATGGGTACTCCCACTTATCGGGCATCGAGATCACATCGCCGGCAACCATGTGGGACCACTGACGGTTGCGCACGGCACTTGCTGGAGCGCTCGGATTCCACGAGTCCACCCCATGCTCGCGCAACCAAACCTGCAGGTGATACTCGTAGTACTGCTTTCCCCAAAGCATTCCCGCCAATCCCTGGCGCATCACCCTCGCGGCATCGGAGTGCAGCGTCGCCGGAATGACGGTTGCATAAAACTGGTCGGCCTCCTTCCGCCGCATCTCCACCGCGCGCGCAAACGCGACGGCGAGCGACTCCTCGCTCGGCGCCTTGTCCCGCAGTGCCGCCAGCCGCACCCGAACCGAAGCGCTGGCGCCCGGCGCGACCTCGAGCACGTGGTGCGCCGCCACCTTGGTACCACATTGTCGCGGATTCACCGCCTCCACATGTCCGCCGACGACGTACTCATTGATGGCATCCTTGACGTACGGCGAAGCGTTTGGGACCCCGAACAGGCGCTCGGTGTTGGTCTCGTTCTCACAGAACAGCAGTCTCGCCGATGCGTCGGCGCAGAACAGCCAGTCTTTGAGCTCGTGATGCGTTGCCTGAGCGGCGGCGACTCCCCGGCCCACATCCACCGCCCGCAGCATCGGCTTGGACACGGCATGCCCCCACGACCATGTGTTGCGAAACCACAGCGTCGGCAGAACGTGCAACGTGGCCGCGCTCGGACCGCGGTTGTGTGCCGTAACCAGCATCAGGATGTCGTCGTGGTCGGCCTTGGCGTACTCCACAACCACGTCGAAATAACGATCGTCGTTGAAGACGCCGGTCTCCAATAATTCGTACTCCGGATCACGCTTGCCGCGGCGCGCGTTTGTCGTCACGAGATCCGAGTACGGGAAGGCCTGCTGCGGATACTTGTACAAACACTTCAGGTACGAATGAGTAGGAGTGCTGTCGAGATAGAACCAGTATTCCTTGACGTCCTCGCCATGATTCCCCTCGCCGTTAGATAGGCCGAACATTCGCTCCTTGAGAATCGGATCGGCTCCATTCCACAACGCGACGGCAAGACACAACCGTTGACGCTCATCGCAGATTCCTGCGATCCCATCTTCACCCCACCGGTACGCACGCGAGCGCGCCTGGTCATGCGTGAAGTAATTCCACGCGTCGCCATCCACGCTGTAGTCCTCACGCACCGTTCCCCACTGACGCTCGCTGAGATACGGGCCCCAAGACTTCCACGGGACCTCGCCACGACGCGCCTCGTGCAGACGCTCGTGTTCCGCCGTATCGGAAACCCCACGCATCATCAACATAACGGCGCAGTATCACACCACGCACGCGGCCGCCGGGAACTATTTCCACGATCCGCGCACTCGACTGCTGCTCCGGCGCGACCGCCCGATCCGCCTCGGCGTGCCCTTCCGCCCACAGGCGCGTTCACGCAGACGCTCAGGCTGTTGCAGGCGATCAGGGCGCCGCTCGTCGATCCTAGCGATCGCTGTCTACGCTCACTACTCGCGGCAGGATGTCGAGAACCGCCGTCCGGCTCCGCTCACCGGGTGAAGGGCCTCGACAGGCGCGGCCCCACGACACCAGGAGACCCCCGATGCCCAAGTACCTGCTTCTCAAGCACTACCGCGGCGGTCCGGAGCCGCACCGTCCCGTGCCCCCGATCGACCAGTGGGCCCCCGAGGACGTGGAGGCGCATATCGCCTTCCAGAATCACGTCAGCGAGCTGCTCGAGAAGAACGGCGAGTACGTCGATGCGCAGGCACTCACGCCGGCGCGCACCTGGGTGCGCTACGGCGGTCCGGACGCCGCCCCCGTCACCACCGACGGCCCGCACCCCGAAACCAGCGACCTGGTCGCGGGCTGGTGGATGATCGACGTCGATTCGCACGAGCGTGCGGTCGAGCTCGCGGCCTACGTCTCCTCCGAGCCCGGCCCGGCCGGGGAGCCGCTGTACGAGTGGATCGACGTCCGGGAGATCATGTGGGAGCGTCCTCGGACGACTGACGCGGCGTGATCGACGAGCCGACGCGACGGCTGGACGAGGGCGCGCTGCGCGCTCTCGTCCCTCGCGTGCTCGCGGGCCTGGTCCGGCGGGGCGAGGACTTCGACGCCGCTGAGGACGCGCTGCAGGAGGCGCTGCTGGAGGCGCTGCGGGTGTGGCCCGAGCACCCGCCGCGCGACCCGCACGCGTGGCTGGCGACGGTCGCGACCCGGCGGCTCGTCGACGCCCGCCGCAGCGAGGTCGCCCGCCACCGCCGCGAGGAGGCGACACAGGCCGAGCCGCGGGCTGGCGAGCCTACTACTCCCGAGGGCGACGACACTCTCTTCCTGCTCTTCTGCTGCTGCCACCCCGACCTCGCGCCCGTCTCGCAGGTGGCGCTGACCCTGCGCGCCGTCGGCGGCCTCACCACCCAAGAGATCGCCGACGCCTTCTACGTGCCGCCGGCGACGATGGCGCAGCGGATCAGTCGGGCCAAGCGCGTATTAGCCGGCCCGCCCGCCCGCCGCCTAGACCAGCCCGGCGACCTCGCCGTCGTGCTGCGCGTGCTCTACCTCGTCTACACGACGGGGCATACTGGCCCTCGGATGGGTGCCCGCCCACCCCGCCGACCCGACCTGGCGCGCGAGGCGATCCGGCTCGCGCGCCAACTCACCCTCGCCACGGACGAGCCCGAGGCACGCGGGCTGCTCGCCCTGATGCTCCTGAACCATGCCCGGCTCCCGGCGCGGCTCGACCCCGACGGCCGGATCGTCACGCTCGACCGGCAGGACCGCGGCCTGTGGGACGCGCGCGAGATCGCCGAGGGCGTGCGCGTCCTGCAGTCGGCGCTAGCCGCCCATCGGCCCGGGCGCTACCAGATCGAGGCGGCGATCGCCGCCCTGCACGACGACGCGGCCAGCGCCGAGGAGACCGACTGGCCGCAGATCCTCGCCTGGTACGACGACCTGGTCGCCCTCACCGAGGACCCGGTGCGCCAGGACCCGGCCGCCGTGCTCGGCCGCGCGGTCGCGGTCGGCCACGTGCTCGGTGCCGCCGCGGGGCTGCTCGAGACCGATCGGCTGCGCGAGGTGCTCGGCGACCGCCACCGGTGGCATGCCGTCCGCGGCCACCTGCACGAGCTCGACGGCGACCTGCCCGCCGCCGCCTCGGCGTACGCCGAGGCCGCCCGCCGCGCCACGAACATCGCCGAGCGCGACCACCTGGTACGCCAAGCCGCCCGCGCGCGAGCGGCGTGGGCTTGACGCCTCAACGGATCGGCTGGCGGAACCTGGTGTCGAACAGCGGTCGGCGGGATGATCACCCTGGCCAGCCTACGCCCGCGGTCGAAGAACAACTTACCGGGACGGCCGTTGAACTCCTCGCACCACCGCCATCGCCACCGCCATCGCACCCGCCACCGCCATCGCCACCACCACCGCCACCGCCACCGCCACCGCCCAATA
>Ga0335079_10001950_pt1 | contig 23716 bp, 19 predicted proteins | sample Lox_Sample_33_FD_206719 | JGI IMG/M metagenome (GOLD analysis project Ga0335079, IMG submission 206719) | Soil microbial communities from Loxahatchee National Wildlife Refuge, Florida, United States - Lox_Sample_3.3 | ecosystem: Environmental > Terrestrial > Soil > Wetlands | place: USA... | reverse complement strand
CCGGACAGGGCGATGCCGCCCACGGTCAGCGACCGGGAACCGTAGGTGTCCATCCCCTTGGCCGACACCTGGGTGTCCCCGTGCAATACCCGGACGTCCTCGAACGGGACGCCCAGCTTGTCGGCGGCGATCTGGCTCCAGGCGGTCTCGTGGCCCTGGCCGTGGGCGCTGGACCCGGTCACCACCTCGACTTTGCCGGTGGGCAGGACCCGCACCGTTGCGCTTTCCCAGCCGCCGACCCCGTATCTCAGCGAGCCGACCACGCGGGAGGGCGCGAGCCCGCACATCTCGGTGAAGGTCGAGATACCGATGCCCAGCTGGACCGGGTCACCGGCCTCCCGCCGGGACTTCTGCTCGGCGCGCAGCTCGTCATAGCGGAACAGTTCCCTGGCCCGGGCCGTGGCCGCCTCGTAGTTCCCGCTGTCGTAGACCAGGGTGGAGATCGAGGTGTACGGGAACTCCTCGTGTTTGATCCAATTCCGCTCCCTGACCTCCAGCGGGTCCATGCCGAGCTCGGCCGCCAGCTCGTCCATGATCCGCTCAATGGCGAACGTGGCCTCCGGGCGCCCCGCGCCGCGGTAGGCGTCGGTGGGCATCTTGGTGGTGAACACACCGGTGCACTTGAACGAGTACGCGTCCATCTTGTAGATGGCGGGATACATGAACGCCCCGAGCAGCGGCACGCCCGGCGTCACCAGCATCAGGTAGGCGCCCATGTCGGCCAGCAGGTCGACGTCCAGGCCGCGCAGCCGCCCGTCCCGGTCGGCCGCGATCCTGATCTTCTGCCACTGGTCGCGGCCGTGATGGACCGTGAGGTTCCCCTCGCTGCGGGACTCGGTCCACTTGACCGGCCTGCCGAGCTTGCGGGCGACCAGCACCGCGAGCACTTCCTCGGCCGTCACCTGGAGCTTGGAGCCGAAGCCGCCGCCCACGTCGGGGGCGATGACGCGGATGTTCTGCTCTGGGATCCCGAAGAATGCCCCGAGCGCGAATCGCAGCACGTGCGGGATCTGGGTGGCCGACCACAGGGTGACCTCGCCCGCCACATAGCTGGCGATCACCGCGCGTGGTTCCATCGCGCAGGGGATCAGCCGCTGCTGCCGATAGGTCCGCTCCAGCACTACCGGAGCGTCGCGGAAGGCGGCGTCGATGTCGCCCTGCACGAAGGGCCACACGTAGCACTTGTTGCCGGCCTCGTGCACCTTGGGCGAGCCCTCTTCGAGGGCGGCCCGCATGTCGAGCACCGGCGGCAGGGGCTCGTAGTCGACGTCCACGGCGGCGATGGCGTCCGCTGCCGTGTACCGGTCCCTGGCGATCACCACCGCGACCGCCTCGCCGACGTAGCGGACCTCCTCGGTCGCCATCGGTGGGTGGGGCGGCATGACGATGTCTTCAGTGACCGGCCACCCGCACGGCAGGCTGGCCTGCTCGTCGGCGAAGTCGGCGCCGGAGAAAGCGGCGATCACGCCTGGCATGCTCCGGGCGGCGCTGACGTCCACCGAGGTGATCCGCGCGTGCGCGAACGGGCTGCGCACGAAGCACATGTGCAGCATGCCGGGCAGGACGATGTTGTCGGTCCAGTTGGTCTGGCCGGTCAGCAGCCGGGCGTCCTCCTTACGGGTGCGTGCCTTGCCGAGCTCGGGGGCCGCTGCCTGGGTGTCGGTGGTCATGAGGTCGCTCCCGCCTCGGCCGCGCGCCGGACCGCGCGGACGATGTTCTCGTATCCCGTGCACCGGCAGAGGTTGCCCTCCAGCCCGTCGCGGATCTCCTCGTCGCTCGGATGAGGATTGGTCCGCAGCAGGTCGGCCGCCGCCATGATCATGCCGGGTGTGCAGTAGCCGCACTGCAGCGCGTGCTCGGTGTTGAAGGCCTTCTGCAGCGGGTGCCATTCGCCGTTGGCCAGGCCCTGGATGGTGGTGATCTCGGCGCCGTCGGCCTGCACCGCCAGCACCGCGCAGCTCTTCACGGACACACCGTTCATGTGCACCGTGCATGCGCCGCAGTTGGATGTGTCGCAGCCGACGGGAGTGCCGGTCTTGCCGAGCCTGTCTCTCAGGTAATGGACGAGCAGCAGCCGCGGTTCCACGTCATCTGTGTACGTGACCCCGTCGACCGTGACGGTGATGCTGGCCATGCGCGGTCTCCTCCCGGTCCGGCGAATGCGCCTGAGAGCCAACCTAGGCCGGTGAGCGCCAGCGCACCAGACCCATCGTGATACGGCTGAAATCTTGTGTGATCTGAGCGTTATATGTTGGCATCCGGCCCGGGCGCGAAAGCGGCCGGGCCGGATGGTCAGGTGACCGGACGCCCTGGTCAGGTGACCGGACGCCCTGGTCAGGTGACCGGACGCCCTGGTCAGGTGACCGGACGCCCTGGTCAGGTGACCGGACGCCCGGGTCAGGCGGCGGTGCGCCCCGGATCAGGCGGCCGGTGCGCCCCGGGTCAGGCCGTGTTGATGACCTGGAAGGCCTCCGCGAGACTGCCCTCGGGCAGGCCGCCCTGGGCGGCCGCCCGGGCCAGCCAGCCACGCAGGAACTCCTCCAGGTTCTCCATGTACCCGGTCTGGCTCTGGTGCGCCCGCAGCGCCGCGACCTTGCGCGGGAAGGTCGCGGTGATGTCGACGTAGTGGCCAGGGGTGGGCCCGCCCGGGATCCAGACCTCGCGCACGGTCCAGGGCTCGAGGCCCTCGCCGGCGAGCAGTTCCGGGAAGGCGAAGGGGTTGCGGGCGTCGGGGTAGACCGCGTCCAGCGCCGCCGAGCCGACCGCGCGGTGATCGGGATGGCTGGTGCCGAGCCGGGCGTAGTTCCGCTCCGGTGAGGGGCAGACCAGCCGGCCGGGCCGTACCTGCCTGATCACCCGGGCGAGGTCCATGCGCAGCGCCAGGGTGGCCTCCACCCTGCCGTCCGGGTATCCGAGGAACCGCAGGTCGTGCACGCCCACCTGCTTGGCGGCGGTGGTCTGCTCGGCGCGGCGCAGCTGCGCCATCTCCGCCCGGGGCACGCTTTCGTCGTGCCCGCCCGCGTCGCCGTCGGTGACGATGCAGTAGGTGACCTCGATCCCGGCGTCGGTCCACAGCGCGATCGTGCCGGCCGCGCTGAAGTCCACGTCGTCGGGATGGGCGGTGATGACAAGGATCCGCTGGATCTCGGAATCGTCGAGCATGAGTTCAATTCTATGGACGCCGGCTTGCCAGGGGTTTGCGTCAGCCCGCGCCAGCAGACTGGATGGACGGGTGCCACACCTGGACCGTCAGCTCACCGGCCCGGCGTATCTTCGCCGGTGGCATGGGCGACTGGCCGACCACGAGGCCGTCGACCGGCATCGGGTGAGGTGTCAGCAGGACCGGCGTGATCCGCAGGCCGAGCCTGCCCACGATCTCCAGGCACACGGTGTAGAACAGGCCCCGCACATCGGGCACCGGGGCCCGGCGGGGCGGGCTCGGGTGGGGCGCCAGCCAGTCGGACAGCGCCATCAGGGCGCCCAGCACCTCGGCGCCCGCGCCGCCGGCCACGAAGTCGAAGTCCGATGACCGGTACCCGGATCCGGTGGGGGAGTCCCCGGGGCCGCCCAGGCCCCCGCCTGCGGTGACGATGCCCGCCTGCCTGTCGTACCCCGCCCGGTTCGCGGGATCGCCGAGAACACGCAGCGCCGCGTCGAGGAATCCCTGCGCGCGGGAGGCCGCGGCCACCACGTTCGACGGCGCGCCGGCGATCATCTCCGGCCGCAGCAGCCCCGCCTTGTCGTCGTATGCCTGCTGGATCTCCCCGGCAGAGGCTCCCGGCAGCACGCCGAGGATGGTGTACCACGTGGTCCCCTGCTCCACCGCACCTCCAGGCAGCCGTGTGAGATCACGCGGGGAACGAAGCCATGAGACCACGCGGGAGAGCCGCGGTGTGCGCTCAGTCCAGCGAGGACATCACGTGCTTGACGCGGGTGTAGTCCTCGAACCCGTACATGGACAGGTCCTTGCCGTAGCCGGAGTGCTTGAACCCGCCGTGCGGCATCTCGGCCACCAGCGGGATGTGGGTGTTGATCCACACGCAGCCGAAGTCCAGCCGCCGGGCCATCCGCATCGCGCGGCCGTGGTCCTTGGTCCACACCGACGACGCCAGCCCGTACTGGGTGCCGTTCGCCCACTTCAGCGCCTCGTCCTCGTCGCTGAACTGCTGCACGGTGATGACCGGGCCGAACACCTCGTTCTGGATGATCTCGTCGTCCTGGCGCAGCCCGTCCACCACGCTGGCCTCGAAGAAGAAGCCACGGTCGCCGCTGCGGTGGCCGCCCGCCAGCACCTTCGCGTGGTCGGGCAGCCGGGTCAGGAACCCGGTGACCCGCTCCAGCTGCGCCGGGTTGTTCAGCGGGCCGAAGTCGGCGTCCTCGACGTCGGGGCCGGCCACGGTCTGGCCGCGCGCCTGCTCCGCGAGCGCGTCCGCCAGGTCGTTATGTATGCGGGGGCCGGCCAGCACCCGGGTGGCGGCGGTGCAGTCCTGGCCGGCGTTGAAGTACCCGGCGGCGGCGATCGCCTCCGCGGCGGCGGCCACGTCCGCGTCGTCGAACACGACCACCGGTGCCTTGCCGCCCAGTTCCAGGTGGACCCGCTTGAGGTCGCCGGCGGCCGCGGTGGCGACCTCCTTGCCCGCCCGCACGCTGCCGGTGATCGACACCATCTGCGGCACCGGGTGGGCGACCAGGGCGCGGCCGGTGTCCCGGTCGCCGGTGACGACGTTGAACACGCCCGGCGGCAGGAACTCGCTCATCAGCTCGGCCATGAGCAGCGAGGTGACCGGCGTGGTGTCGGACGGCTTGAGCACCATGGTGTTGCCGGCCGCCAGCGCGGGCGCCCACTTCCAGACCCCCATCATCATCGGGTAGTTCCACGGCGTCACGGCCGCGCACACCCCGATCGGCTCCCGCCGGATCATCGAGGTGAACCCGGTCATGTACTCGCCCGCTGACAGCCCGTGCAGCATCCGGGCCGCGCCAGCGAAGAACCTGATCTGGTCCACCATCGGCGGGATCTCCTCGGACGTGGTGAGCCCGATCGGCTTGCCGGTGTTCTGCGATTCCGCCTTGACGAACTCGTCGGCGCGGGCCTCGATCGCGTCGGCGATCCGCAGCAGCGCGAGGCTGCGCTCGGCCGGGGTGGCGTCCCGCCAGCCGTCGAACGCGGCGGCGGCCGACTCCACCGCGGCGTCCACCTCGGTCTCGCTGGAGACCGGCGCGGTGGCGAAGACCTCGCCCGTGCTCGGGTCGACCAGCTCGGCGCGCTTGTCGTAGGACATGTCCGTCCACTGGCCGCCGATGAAGTTCTGCAGTTCCTGTGCCACGGTGACTCCGTTCGGGGTGACTGGGTGTTCGTTACCGGCTGGCCGGTGTGCGGTCCTCCATCGACCACGGCGAGCCGTAGTCGGTGAGGAGGTCGAGGAAGGGGTCGGGGGGCAGCGCCTCAGGGCCGAGCACGCCCGCGCCCGACCAGGTGCCCGCGTCGATCAGCTCCAGCGCGACGACCGGGTTGACCGCTGTCTGCCAGACCACGGCCTGTGAGCCGTACTCGGCCATGGACCAGGCATTGTCCACGACGTGGTAGAGGTAAACCTCGCGCGGGACGCCGCCGCTGCCGGTGCCCGTCACCCAGGTGCCCGCGCAGGTGACGCCGGTCATCTTGTCGCCCAGCGTGGCCGGGTCGGGCAGGCAGGCGGCCACCACGTCGCGGGGCGAGACGGCGGCACCACCCACGCTCACCGGGTCGGTGCGGTCCAGGCCGAGCTTGTGCAGGGTCTCCAGCACGCCGATGAACTCGGCGCCGAGCCCGTACTTGAACGTCACCCGGTTCGCGTCGATCCAGCGGGGCATGAGCAGCACTTCCTCGTGCTCCACGTTGACGCACTCGACCGGGCCGATGCCGGCCGGGAACGTGAAGACCTCGGGCTCGGAGAACGGCGCGGTGGTGTGCCAGCCGCCGCTCTTCTCCCAGACCACCGGCGGGTTGAGGCACTCCTCGATGGTGGTCCAGATGGAGAAGGTGGGCGCGAATTCGTAGCCCTCGACAACGAGGTTCGCACCGTCCCTGACGCCGATTTCGTTGATCTCGCTGAACAGCTTGCCGGCGGCGTAGCGGGCGAACACGTCGGACAGGCCAGGCTCCACGCCGATGCCGGCCAGCGCGAGCTTGCCCCGCTTCTCCCACTCACCGGCCAGGGCGAACTGCTCGTCCCCGAGCTTGACCCCGGTCTGGCGGTAGGGCTCGGTGGGGTGCGGCTGCGACAGCGACATCGCCATGTCGAGGTAGTGGGTACCCGCCGCGAGCGCGGCCCGGAACAGCGGCATCACGAAGCGCGGGTCGGTGGCGTTGAGCAGGACGTCGCATCGCTGGGTGGTGAGCAGCTCCGCCACCCCCTGCTCGTCCCGCGCGTCGAGCTGGACGGCGGTGAACTCCTGGCCTGCGGCGCGGGCAGCCCGCGCCTCGTCATAGTCGGCCACGATCAATTCGGCGAAGGGCCTGCGGGCTGCGATGCGGGCGATGGCGCTACCGACCCCGCCAGCGCCGACGAGAAGTATGCGCATGCCGAGCATCCTAGCCCTTGCCGCTCTAACGCACTGGACCAGTCGTCATGAACGTCTGCCACGACTGAAATCGTTGCTAATCGAGCGAATTGATGCTAGAACCGTCGCAGCAAGGATGCTGTAACCGCATCGGCCGGCCGCGACAGCCGCCGCTGGGAGTAGCAGAATCGACTCATTGTGATCGCGGGCGCACGGCGCCGGCGGGGGTGACGCCCAGCACCGGGGCCGCGGCCAGGTCTGGGCGGGAGAAAGCCAGGAAAGGTGAGGAATGGCCACCGATCAGGTCATCGTTGAGCAGCAGGTCGACAAGGGTCTGAAGTCAGGCGCCCTTGGGCTGATCTCCACCACCATCATCGCGACCGCCTCCGTCGCGCCGGCCTACAGCATCGCCGCGACGCTGGTGTTCGTGGTCGGCTTCGTGGGGCTCCAGTCGCCGGCCGTGGCGGTGCTCGCGTTCGTGCCCATGCTGTTCTGCTCGATCGGCTACAGCGAGCTGAACAAGGCCGACCCGGACTGCGGCACCACGTTCACCTGGGCCACGCGGGCGTTCGGCCCGCGGACGGGCTGGGCGGGCGGCTGGGGGATCATCGCCGCCGACGTGCTGGTGATGGCGAGCCTCGCCCAGGTCGCGGGCCAGTACGGGTTCCTGCTGTTCAACGCCAAGGGCATCGGCGAGAACCCCACCAGCGGCTGGGTGCTGCTGGTCGGCGTGCTGTGGATCGTGGTGATGACCTACATCTGCTACCGGGGGATCGAGGTCTCCGCCAACTTCCAGAAGGCGCTGCTGGGCATCGAGCTGGTGATGCTGGCGGTGCTGTCGGTCACCGCGCTGATCAAGGTGGCCAACGGGAGCGCCCCGCCGGGCCACCTCACCCCGAGCCTGTCCTGGCTCAACCCGTTCCACGTCTCCAGCTTCAGCGCCTTCACCGCCGGCATCATCCTGATGGTGTTCATCTACTGGGGCTGGGACACCGCGGTCGCGGTCAACGAGGAGACCAAGGACAAGAACAAGACCCCGGGCCGGGCCGCGATCCTGTCCACCTTCATCCTGCTGGTCACCTACGCGCTGGTGATCTTCTCCATGCAGTCGTTCGCCGGGATCGGTACCAGGGGCAACGGCCTGGGCAACGTGGCGAACGCCGGTGACGTGCTGTCCATCCAGGGCGACGCGGTGTTCGGCCATTCCGCCTTCGGGTCGTTCCTCACCCACCTGCTGCTGCTGATGGTGCTGTCCTCGGCGGCGGCGTCCACCCAGACGACTATCCTGCCGACCGCGCGGACCACCCTGTCGATGGCGGTGTACCGGGCGATCCCGAAGTCGTTCGCGAAGATCCACCACCGCTACCTGACCCCCACCGTGTCCACGATCGTCATGGGCATCGTCTCGATCATCGTGTACGTGGGGATGAACTTCTCCTCCAACGGCATCGGGGTGATCGGCGACGCGGTGATCGCGATCGGCCTCTATATCGCCTTCTACTACGGGCTGACCGGCTTCGCCTGCGCCTGGTACTACCGGGCGAACCTCACCAGCAGCATGCGCAACCTGTGGATGCAGGGCATCATCCCGGTCCTCGGCGGCCTGATCCTGTTCTTCCTCGGCGGCTGGAGCATCTGGCTGGACTACGACGTGGCCACCGCGAACGACTACACGATGTGGACGGTGCCGTGGCTCCACTGGCAGGTCGGCGGCGCGTTCGTGATCGCCGTCGCGGCCGGCCTGGTCGGCCTGGCCTGCTACTTCTACTGCAAGATCAAGGACCCGGCGTTCTTCCGGAAGGAAACCCTCACCAGGGGCACCGCCACCCTGGTGCCGGACGAGTGAGCTGCTGCCGGCCCGGGCGCTCGCGGGGGCGTGCCCGGCGTCGGTGGTACCGCCTACGCTGTAGGCCATGTCTCGCAGATCTCCAGCCTGCTGCGCGTCCGCCGGACGGGCGTCTCGCTGCGTGTGGCTTGCGATCCGTCCCGCCGGCGGCCGCTCGCGGCGGCGCGGCTCCACCGGACCGGGCCTGGACGGATGACCGCCCTCATCACCGACGCGCTGCTGGATGACCTGAACCCGCAGCAGCGGGCCGCCGTCGTGCACCACGGCGGCCCGCTGCTCATCGTGGCGGGCGCGGGTTCCGGCAAGACCCGGGTGCTGACCCGCCGGATCGCCTACCTGCTGGCGGAGCGGGATGTGAGCCCAGGCGAGATCCTGGCGATCACCTTCACCAACAAGGCGGCCGGCGAGATGGCGGCCCGCGCCGCCGCGCTCACCGGCTCGCGGGCCCGCGCCATGTGGGTGATGACCTTCCACTCGGCGTGCGTGCGCATCCTGCGCCGGGAGGCGCAGCGGTTCGGCTACCCCTCCTCGTTCTCGATCTACGACCAGGCCGATTCGCAGCGGCTCATGGCCCTGGTCTGCCGCGAGCTCGACCTGGACGCCAAGCACCACCAGCCGAAGGCGATGCTCGCCCAGGTCGACATGCTCAAGAACGAGCTCATCGACCACGAGACGTTCGCCGCCCGCGCCGACGGCTACCGGGAGAAGGCGCTCGCCGAGGCCTACGGCGAGTACCAGCGCCGGCTGGTGGCGGCCGGGGCGATGGATTTCGACGACCTGATCATGAACACCGTCTTCCTGCTGCAGGCGTTCCCGGAGGTGGCGCAGGCCTACCGGCGCCGGTTCCGGCACGTGCTGGTGGATGAGTACCAGGACACCAACCACGCCCAGTACGTGCTCGTCCGGGAGCTGGTCGGCCACGGCGGCGCGGGCGGTGCCGCCACCGGGGACGCCGCCGTGCCCCCGGCCGAGCTGTGCGTGGTGGGCGATGCGGACCAGTCCATCTACGCGTTCCGTGGCGCCACGATCCGCAATATCGAGGAGTTCTCGCGCGACTTCCCCGGCGCCAGCGTCATCCTGCTCGAGCAGAACTACCGCTCCACGCAGAACATCCTGGCGGCGGCGAACGCCGTCGTGTCCCGCAACTCCGGCCGCACGCCCAAGAAACTGTGGTCCGACGCCGGTGACGGCCCGCCGATCACCGGCTACGTCGCCGACAGCGAGCACGACGAGGCGGCCTTCGTGGCCGAGGAGGTGGACCGGCTCACCGACGAGGGTGAGGCGACGCCCGGGCAGGTCGCGGTGTTCTACCGCACCAACGCCCAGTCACGTGCCTTCGAGGAGGTGTTCATCCGGGCCGGCCTGCCCTACAAGGTGGTCGGGGGGGTCCGGTTCTATGAGCGCCGCGAGGTCCGTGACCTGCTCGCCTACCTGCGGCTGATCGCCAATCCCGAGGACGAGGTGTCGCTGCGCCGGGTGCTGAACGTGCCCAGGCGGGGGATCGGCGACCGGACCGAGGAGTGCGTGGCCGCGCTGGCCCACCGGGACCGCACGTCCTTTGCCGCGGCCCTGGCACGGCCCGGCGACGTGCCGGGCCTCTCCCCCCGGGCGGCCCGCGCGGTCGAGGGGTTCAACGGGCTGCTCGGCGGGCTGCGGGCGGACGCGGACGCTGGCATGCCGGTGGCCGAGATAGCCGAGGCGGTGCTGGAGCGCTCGGGGTACGTCGCCGAGCTGCAGGCCTCCACCGACCTGCAGGACGCGAGCCGGATCGAGAACCTGAACGAGCTGATCTCGGTGGCGCGGGAGTTCGACGCGCTGCGCGGCCAGACGGGCCGGCCGGACGGCGCGGTGGCGGGCCCGCCGGGGACCGAGGAGCCGGGTCCGGCGGAGGCCGAGGAGCCGGGTCCGGCGCCGGGCTCGCTGGCTGACTTCCTGGAGCAGGTGTCCCTGGTCGCCGACGCTGACCAGATCCCGGACGGTGAGGACCACGGCGGCGTGGTGACGCTGATGACCCTGCACACGGCCAAGGGCCTGGAGTTCCCGGTGGTGTTCCTCACCGGGATGGAGGAGAACGTCTTCCCGCACCAGCGGTCGGTGAACGACCCCAGGGAGCTGCAGGAGGAACGCAGGCTGGCCTACGTGGGGATCACCCGGGCCGAGCAGCGCCTGTACCTCACCAGAGCCGTGGCCCGGGCCTGGTGGGGCAGGCCGGAATACCACCGGCAGTCGCGCTTCCTGGATGAGATCCCCGCCCACCTCATCGAGTGGCGCCGCGACCAGTCCACGGCGACGGCGCCGGCCGCCGAGCGGCTGGCGCGGCGCCCCGGGGTCGCCACGCCCGGCAACCGCCGGGTGCCGTCCCTGGCGCCGGGGGACAAGGTCACGCACGACGCCTACGGCCTCGGCACGGTCCTGTCCCTGCAGGGTTCCGGCGACGATCCCGAGGCGAAGATCGACTTCGGTGGCGAGTACGGCGTCAAGCACCTGGTGCTGCGCTACGCGCCGATCGAGAAGCTCTGAGGCGGCCTGGACCCTCACGCCGCTGAACCGCGGCCTGGCCAGCGGGTGCTCCGTACCATGGGTGGTAGTGCAGGCGGGCTCGTCACGCCTTCGATGGGGAGGAACCCATGGGTGCCATCCGGGTCGTCATCGCCAAACCCGGCCTGGACGGGCACGACCGCGGGGCCAAGGTGGTGGCCCGGGTGCTGCGGGACGCCGGGGTGGAGGTCATCTACACCGGCCTGCACCAGACGGCCGAGCAGATCGTGGCCACCGCCATCCAGGAGGACGCCGACGCGATCGGGCTGTCCATCCTGTCCGGCGCGCACATGACCCAGTTCGCCCGGGTGCTGGAGCTGCTCGCGGAGCGCGGGGCCAGCGACATCGTCGTGTTCGGCGGCGGCATCGTTCCCGACGCCGACATCGCCGAGCTGGAGCGGATGGGCGTGGCGAAGATCTTCACGCCGGGCGCCCCCACCAGTGAAATCGTGGACTGGGTGAAGTCCACGCTCGGCGGCCGCGCCGCGTCCGGGGTGGCCGCCCCGCACAGCGGCTGAGCCCCCGGGGAGGCCTGGCCGCGGGTGCGATACCAGCGAGACCTGCCGCCTGCCTTCCTGCCTTTTCCCGCTGCAAGTTTCCCGGCAAATTCCTCAGCAAAGCGGACGGATACGGCCGGAAAAAAATAGCCTATGCCTGGCCGAACCGGCCGGCCCTTTGCGCCGTGCTGGTTAGCATGGGCAGTTCGTTAGCGGGCCGGCCGGTTCCGGCCAGCGCGGTACGCGCAGAAACAGGCGACGTCCTGGGCAGGCTCAAGCGCCTGGTGGACCTCCAGGACAAGGTCGCCGACGCCATCGCCGCGGAAGAAGACTTCCTGCACGGCAGGATGGGGGTCTCGTTCCGGGCAATCGGCCGTATCCGGCGAATAGCCGAGTGGTGGGTCGCCCGCGAATATCATCTGCGGCACCAGGAAACAGGAACAGGCTAGCGGGATTTGGTGGCGGGCTTTCCGCACTGATGATTGGCAGGCTACCGCCCGGGTGTGCGGGAAGGCCCATTCACGGCCGGGCAGCCGTCCGGGGCACGGAGAGTCAGGCGGCCGGGCAGCTGCTTCCGCCGGCGGGCAGGCCCTGCGCTGGGCGGGCTGGTCCAGCGCGCGCCCGGGGGGCCGGCCCGGATAGGCTGCGTGCGGAATCCAGCCGCTTCGAGGACGGATACACGTGGACCTGTTCGAGCACCAGGCGAAGGAGCTGTTCGCGGAGTACGGCGTGCCGGTGCCGCGCGGCACCGTCGCCGGAACCCCTGAGGAAGCCCGGGAGATCGCGGAGGGCTTCGCCGTCGCGGGCACGCCGCGGGTGGTGATCAAGGCCCAGGTCAAGACCGGTGGCCGTGGCAAGGCCGGCGGGGTGAAGCTGGCGGAGAGCCCGGCGGAGGCACAGGCCAGGGCGGGTGAGATCCTCGGCATGGACATCAAGGGCCACACGGTGCACTCGGTCCTGGTCGAGGAGGCCAGCGACATCGCCCAGGAGTTCTACCTGTCCTTCCTGCTCGACCGCGCGGCGCGCACCTTCGTCTCGATCTGCTCCGTCCAGGGCGGGATGGAGATCGAGGAGGTGGCGCACACCAGCCCGGACGCGGTGGCCAAGATCCCGATCGACCCGCTCGCGGGCGTGGACGCCGCGAAGGCGGCCGAGATCGTCGAGGCCGGCCAGCTCCCGGAGCAGGCCAGGGTGGGCGCGGCCACGCTGGCGGAACGGCTGTGGGCGGTCTTCGCCGACGAGGACGCCACGCTGGTGGAGGTCAACCCGCTGATCCTGACCGCCGGCGGCGCCGTCGTGGCGCTCGACGGGAAGGTGACCCTCGATGACAACGCCGCCTACCGGCAGGATCACGCCCGCTTCGCCGACCCGGCGGCTGCGGACCCGCTGGAGGCGCGCGCCAGGGCCAAGCACCTCAACTACGTCAAGCTCGATGGCCAGGTCGGCATCATCGGCAACGGCGCGGGGCTGGTCATGTCCACGCTGGACGTGGTCGCCCTGGCCGGGGAGGCGTTCGGCGGCATCCGGCCGGCGAACTTCCTCGATATCGGCGGCGGCGCCTCGGCCGAGGTGATGGCGAACGGCCTGGAGATCGTGCTGTCGGACGCGTCGGTCCGCAGCGTGCTCGTCAACGTCTTCGGCGGCATCACCTCGTGCGACGAGGTCGCCAACGGCATCGTGTCGGCGCTCGGCATGCTGGCCGCGCGCGGCGAGCAGGTGACACACCCGATCGTGGTGCGGCTGGACGGCAACAACGCGGCGGAGGGCCGCCGCATCCTGGCCGAGGCGGGGCTGGCCACGGTCGAGCAGGTCGACACGATGGACGATGCCGCCCGGCGCGCGGCGGAACTGGCGGCCAGCGGGCAGCGGGCGGCCGCGCCCGCGACGGGAGCATGAGATGGCGATCTTCCTGAACGGCGCGAGCCGGGTCATGATCCAGGGCATAACCGGCTCGGAAGGCAGCAAGCACGGGCGCCGGATGCTGGCCGCAGGCACCGCGGTGGTCGGCGGCACCAATCCGCGCAAGGCCGGCCAGACCGTTGACCTGGGCGGCGCGCAGGTCCCGGTGTTCGGCACGGTGGCCGAGACCATGGCGGCCACCGGCGCGGACACCTCGGTGGTCTTCGTCCCGCCCGCCGGCACCAAGAACGCGGTGATGGAGGCGATCGACGCGGCGATGCCGCTCGTCATCGTGATCACCGAGGGCATACCGGTCCACGACACCGCCCAGTTCTGGGCGTATGCCTGCGCGCACGGCAACGCGACCCGCATCATCGGCCCGAACTGCCCGGGTGTTGCCTCGCCGGGCAAGTCCAACGCGGGGATCATCCCGGCCGACATCACCACCGAGGGCAGGATCGGCCTGGTATCCAAGTCGGGCACGCTGACCTACCAGATGATGTACGAGCTGCGCGACATCGGCTTCTCCACCGCCGTCGGCATCGGCGGCGACCCGGTCATCGGGACGACCCACATCGACTGCCTGCAGGCCTTCCAGGACGACCCGGAGACCGACGCGATCGTCATGATCGGCGAGATCGGCGGCGACGCCGAGGAGCGGGCAGCCGCCTACATCGAGCAGCACGTCACCAAGCCGGTGGTCGCCTATGTGGCCGGGTTCACCGCGCCGGAGGGCAAGACCATGGGCCATGCCGGGGCGATCGTCTCCGGCTCCTCCGGCACCGCCCAGGCGAAAAAGGAGGCGCTGGAGAAGGTGGGCGTGCGGGTGGGCCGGACCCCCAGCGGCACGGCCCTGCTCGTCCGCGAGGTCATGCGGAGCCACTGACCCGCAGGCCGCCAGGCCACCGATCCTGCCCGCCGCCTGACCGCGCCCCCGCCGCCCGCGCGGCCCCGCGCGGCGCGCCTCCGCCGCGCCCACCGGCCCGGTTGCGAGGATGGGGCACTGTGACCGCTCCTGCCCGTCCCCGCGTGCTCCCGCGCGGCCGGGCGGGCCCGCCGGACGAGCGGCCGGGGGCAGCGCGCCCGCTGGTCATCACCGGCGCGATGGCCGCGTGCACCGTGATGGTCACCGGGCTGGTCATCCTGACCCCACTGGTGCTGGCCGGGTGGATCGCCGCCCCGCACGATGGCCTCGGGCTGCCGGGGGTGCTGCGGGTGGCCACCGAGCTGTGGCTCGCGGCACACCACGTCGGCTTCGCGCTGCACGGCGCCGGGCGGATCGGCATGCTCCCGCTCGGCCTGGTGCTGATCCCCGGCGCGCTGCTGTGGCGGGCCGGCCGGTGGGTGGTGCGCACCGGGCAGCTGTCCAGGCTCTCCGAGGTCGGCTACGCGGCGCTGGCGCTGGCCGCCCCGTACGCGGTGCTGTGCGGGGGGCTCGCGCTGGCCAGCCGGTCAGCGCTCGCCGCCCCCTCGCTGCCGCAGGCGGTGGCCGCCGGGTTCCTTATCGCCCTGTGCGCTGGCGCCCTGGGCGGCGCGCACGCGCTGGCGCCCTGGGGCCGCCTGGCGCGGCTGCTGCCGCCGCGGCCCCGGTCGGTGGTGCTCGGCACGGCCGGGTCGCTGGCGGTGCTCGTGGCGGCCGGCGCGGTGCTGTCAGGTGCCTCGCTCGCCGCGCACCTGCCGGAGTTCCGGGCGCTGAACGATCAGCTCGGGGCCGGTGCGGTCGGGTCCGTGCTGCTGCTGCTCGCCGAGCTCGCCTACGTGCCCAACGCGGTCGGCTGGGCGGTCTGCTTCATGCTGGGGCCGGGCTTCGCCTTCGGCGCTGGCACGGTCGTCGCGCCGACCGGGGCGGCGCTGGGGCCGCTGCCCATGTTCCCGATACTCGCGGCGCTGCCCTCCGGCGCCCATGGCTCGGTGCCCGGCTGGGCGTCGGTGGCCGTGCTGGTCATGCCCTACCTGGCGGGGGCGTTCGGCGGCGTGCTGCTGGTGCGCGCGGCGCCGTGCCCGGTGGCCGAGACGGCCCCCCTGTGGGGGTTCGCCTGCGGGGTGGCCACCGGGTGCGTCACCGGGTTGCTGGCGGCGTTCTCGGGTGGCCCGCTGGGCAGCGGCCGGCTCGCCGCGATCGGGCCGTCCGGCTGGCAGGTGGGGCTGGTCGCCACGCTCGAGGTCGGGGTGGCCGCCGCCGTGGCGGCGGGGATCGCGAACTGGCTGCGGCTGCGCCGCGAGCCGGGGCTGGCGGCGGCGCGGCCGGCCGCGCCAGCGCCCCCGGGTCACGCCGCTGCCAGGGCAGCCGACGGCGGCGGCGACGGGCACCGGATCTTCGTTGATCCGTGGGCCGATGACGAGGGCACCGCTGGCGAGGGCACCGCTGGCGAAGGCACTGGGCGCCGCGCGCCGCCGGGTCCCTCCGAGCTGCCCTGAGCCCCGGGCCAGGCGCCCGGCGGCGGTGCCGCGCGCGGGCGTGCCGTACGGCCCTGCCCGGTGCCGCGGGGCGCGGTTACCCGCGGCTTGCGGCACCGAGCAGGCCCAGCTCACGGTTCAGCGCGTGGGAGAAGCTGTCATAGCAGGACTGCTGGGCGGCGAGCGTGTTGGCGCCGCTCATGCACTGGCCGTAGCCGGACAGCTCGTGCCCGAACATGCCAAACGCCACCAGCATCGCCGAGGCGAGCCCGACGCCGATGCCAGCGATCACGGTCGCGGTCACCGAGCCGCGTGGCCGGGCCGTGCGGCTGCGCCGTGCCCGCCTCATCGCGGTCAGCGCCAGCCAGAGCGCGGTCGCACCGGCCAGCAGCGCGTAGATGACGATGAGAATGCCGTCGCGCACCTCGATGTTGAATCCGAGGAACCCGACCAGGCTGAGCAGCGCCACGCACAGCGCGGCCAGCGCCCGGTGCTGCAGCGCGGGCTCGGGCGGGGGTAGCCGGGCGGCTTTCCTGGCCTGCGGCGGCGGGGGCGCCGGGGACGGCCGCTGGGGCGCCGGCGGGGAGGAGGCCCCGGCGGGCGGCTCGTGCTCGCCGGGGGCCTGCGAGGAGGGCATAGCCCTCTATTCTGCATTGCCTGTGCCACTGACCTGGCCATCGTCGTGGGCCGCGGCGCCCGCCTGCCGGCGCGCGGCGGCCGTTATGGTTGGCCGCATGAGGGCACGCCTGGTGGTACTCGTCTCCGGCGCGGGCACCAACCTCCAGGCGCTGATCGACGCCTGCGCCGAGGAGTCATACGGCGCCGCGGTGACGGCGGTGGGCGCGGACCGCTCCGGCATCGAGGCCCTGGTGCGGGCCGAACGCGCCGGCATCCCCACCTTCGTCACCAGGGTGGCCGATTACCCGGCCCGGGCCGCCTGGGACCGGGCGCTCGCCGAGGCGGTCGCCGCGTTCGGCCCTGACCTGGTGGTGTCGGCCGGCTTCATGAAACTGGTGGGCCCGGCGTTCCTGGACCGGTTCGGGGGCCGGTTCATCAACACCCATCCCGCCCTGCTGCCGGCCTTCGCCGGCATGCACGGCGTCCGGGACGCGCTGGAGTACGGGGTGAAGGTCACCGGCTGCACCGTCTTCATGGTGGACGCCGGCACCGACACCGGGCCGGTGATCGCGCAGGCGGCGGTGGGCGTCCGCGATGATGACGACGTGCCGGCGCTGCACGAGCGGGTAAAGGTGGCCGAGCGGGCGCTGCTGGTGGATACCGTGGGCGCGATGGCCCGCGAGGGATGGTCGGTCCAGGGCCGGAAGGTGAAGGTCGGGCGTTGACGAAGGTTGCGGTGAAGCGGGCGCTGATCAGCGTCTATGACAAGACCGGGCTGGCCGGGCTGGCGCAGGCGCTGGACGGGAGCGGGGTGGAGATCGTCAGCACCGGCAGCACGGCGGCGGCGATCGCCGCGGCGGGTGTGCCGGTGACCCGGGTGGAGGATGTGACGGGCTTCCCCGAGTGCCTGGACGGCCGGGTCAAGACGCTCCATCCCGCGGTGCACGCCGGCCTGCTCGCCGACGTGCACCGCAGCGCCCACCGCGAGCAGCTTCGCGAGCGCGGCATCGCCCCGTTCGAGCTGCTCGTGTCCAACCTGTATCCGTTCGAGCAGACCGCGGGCAGCGGCGCCCCGCCGCAGGAGTGTGTGGAGCAGATCGACATCGGCGGCCCGGCCATGGTCCGCGCCGCGGCCAAGAACCACGCCAATGTCGCCGTGCTCACCGACCCGTCGATGTACCCGGCCGCGGCCGGGGCGGTCGCCGCCGGAGGGTTCACGCTGGCGCAGCGGCGCCGTCTCGCGGCCCAGGCGTTCGCGCGCACCGCCGCCTACGACGCCGCCGTCGCCTCCTGGTTCGCCTCGGTCTATGCGCCCGACGGCACCGCCGAGCAGACCGGCTGGCCGGACGTGGTCGCCGCGCTCTGGACCCGGCGGGAGGTGCTGCGCTACGGCGAGAACCCGCACCAGCGCGCCGCCCTGTACGCCGGGACCACTGGGCCACCCGGCATCGCCGGGGCGGAGCAGGTACACGGCAAGGCGATGTCGTACAACAACTACGTGGACGCGGCGGCGGCCTGGCGGGCCGCGTTCGAGTTCACCGAGCCATGCGTTGCGATCATCAAGCACGCCAACCCGTGCGGGATCGCGATCGGGGCCGACCTGGCCGAGGCACACCGCAAGGCGAACGCCTGCGACCCGGTATCGGCCTACGGCGGGGTCATCGCGGTCAACGGCGAGGTGACGCGGGACCTCGCCGCCCAGATCGCCGACATCTTCACCGAGGTGGTGGTCGCGCCCGGCTTCGGGCCCGCCGCCCGCGAACTGCTCACGGCGAAGAAGAACCTGCGGCTGCTGGCCTGCCCGCCACCCGCGCGCCCGGCGGCGCGAACCGAGTGGCGCCAGCTGGACGGCGGCCTGCTCATGCAGTCCGCCGACCTGCTCGACGCGCCCGGAGACGATCCGGCCAGCTGGGAGCTGAAGGCCGGGCCGCCGGCCTCCGACGAGACCATCGCCGACCTGGCCTTCGCATGGCGCGCCTGCCGGAGCGTGAAGTCCAATGCCATCCTGATCGCCATGGACGGCGCCACGGTGGGGGTCGGCATGGGGCAGGTCAACCGGGTGGACGCGGCCCGGCTCGCGGTGACCCGCAGCAAGGAGCGCGCCATCGGGGCGGCCGCCGCCAGCGACGCATTCTTCCCCTTCGCCGACGGCCTCAAGGTGCTCGCCGGTGCGGGGGTGCGTGCCGTCGTTGAGCCCGGCGGGTCGGTCCGGGATGACGAGGTGGTGCAGGCCGCGCAGAACGAGGGGATCACCCTGTACTTCACCGGCGCCCGTCACTTCTTCCACTGACGGCGGCACCGGTCTTCCACACACGGCAAGCACTGGCGATCCGAGAGGGGTTTCATGAGCATCCGGGCAGGTGCGGCGGCGCGGGCGGGAGGCGCCCGATGACGGCCGTGATTCTCGACGGCAAGGCGACCGCCGCGGCGATCAGGGAGGATCTCGCCCGGCGGGTGGCGGCGCTCGCGCGGGCGGGCGTCGTGCCCGGCCTGGGCACCGTGCTGGTCGGTGACGACCCGGGCAGCCATGCCTACGTGGCGGGCAAGCACCGTGACTCCGTGCAGGTGGGCATCGCCAGCATCCGCCGCGACCTGCCGGCCGACGCCACCCAGGAGCAGGTGGAGGCGGTGATCGACGAGCTGAACGCGGACCCCGCGTGCACGGGGTACATCGTGCAGCTGCCGCTGCCGGCCGGCCTTGACGCGCACCGGGTGCTGAACCGGATGGACCCGGCCAAGGACGCCGACGGCCTGCACCCGGTCAGCCTGGGGCGGCTCGTCCTCAATGAGCCGGGACCGCTGCCGTGCACGCCCCGCGGGATCGTGGAGCTGCTGCGCCGCTACGGCGTCCAGATCGCGGGCGCCGACGTGACGGTGGTCGGACGCGGGATCACCGTCGGGCGGGCGCTGGGCCTGCTGCTCACCAGGCGCAGCGAGAACGCGACGGTCACCCTCACCCACACCGGGACCAAGGATCTGCCCGGGCACACCCGGCGGGCCGACATCGTGGTGGTGGCGGCCGGGCGGCCCGGGCTGCTCACCGCTGACATGGTCAAGCCCGGGGCCGCGGTGCTGGATGTGGGCATCACCCGGACCGACGCCGGGCTGGTGGGCGACGTCGCGCCGGAGGTCGCGGAGGTGGCCGGCTACCTGGCGCCGATGCCTGGCGGGGTCGGGCCGATGACCCGGGCGATGCTGCTCGCCAACGTGGTCGACGCGGCCGAGCAGCGCCTTGGCCGGTAAGCTACCTGCCAGTAACATGTGGGGTGTCACGGGCTGGGCGTGGCGCAGGCGGCCGCCCCCCGGGGGGAGGCATCCCCGGCCGCTCCGGGGGAAGGCACCCCGGGGCTGCGCCTGGCCGCGGTATTTGGCAGTCTTGACGGTGCCCGGAGTTGCCGGGTACCCGGTCGCGGAAGCAGAGGGCAGGAGGTCGGCCGCCGGTCATGAATATCGTCGTCTGCATGAAGCAGGTCCCCGACACATGGGCGGAACGCACCCTGCGGGCGGAGGACTCACGGCTTGACCGCGCATCGCCCGACGGCGTCATCAACGAGCTCGACGAATACGCGATCGAGGAGGGCCTGCGTCTCGCCGAGGCGCACGGGGGCGAGGTGACCATCGTGTCGATGGGCCCGGACAAGGCCAGCGAGTCCATCCGCAAGGCCCTGTCCATGGGCGCCGACAAGGCGGTCCACCTGGCCGACGACTCACTCGCCGGGTCCGACGCGCTGGCCACCTCGCTGGTGCTGGCCACCGTCCTCGGCCGGATCGGATTCGACCTGGTCATCCTCGGCTCGGAGTCGACGGACGCCCGGATGGGCGTGATGGCCGCGATGCTGGCCGAGCGGCTCGGTGTCCCGCAGCTCTCGCTGGCGAGCAAGGTCGAGACCGACGGGTCCGCGATCTCGATCCAGCGCCAGACCGAGTACGGCTACGACAAGGTCGAGGCGGCCCTGCCCGCGGTGGTCAGCGTGGTCGAGAAGATCAACGAGCCGCGCTACCCGTCCTTCAAGGGGATCATGGCGGCCAAGAAGAAGCCGGTCGAGATCCTCGGCCTGGCCGAGCTGGGGCTCGACCCCGGCCAGGTGGGCCTGGGCGCCGCCGCGACCGAGGTGGTCAGCTTCGCCAAGCGGCCCCCCCGGCAGGCCGGCACGATCGTCAAGGACGACGGCGACGGCGGCGTCAAGGCCGCCGAGTTCCTCGCCACCCAGAAGTTCATCTGACCGGGAGGGCGTGGGAGTTCATGGCTGAGGTCCTCGTGCTCGCCGAGCACTCCGGCGAGACAGTCAAGAAGGTCACCCTCGAGCTGCTGACCCTGGCCCGGCGGCTCGGCGAGCCCGCCGTGGTCTGGCTGGGCGGCGGCGCGGACGCCGGGCGGGAGCGGCTGGCCGAGTTCGGCGCTGCCAAGGTCTACGTGGCGGACGGCGAGGGCGTGGACGACTACGTGGCCGCCCCGGCCGCGGAGGTGCTCGCGTCGCTGGCCGGCCGGCTGGAGCCGGCCGCCATCCTGGTCGCGGCCACGGCCGAGGGCAAGGAGATCGCCGGGCGGCTCGCGATCAAGATCTCCTCGGGCGTGCTCACCGACGCGGTGGACCTGGTCCCGGCGGACGACGGCACGGGCCCGGTGGCCGAGCAGTCCATCTTCGGCGGCGCCATCATCGTGAAATCACGCGTGCGGAGCGGCACGCCGATCGTGGCGGTGCGGCCGAACTCCGCCGCCCCCGAGCCCGCCGCGGGCGCGGCCACGCTGGAGCCGGCCGGGGCCGGGCTGAGCGAGGCGGCCAGGGCGGCGCGCATCACCGAGCGGGTGGCGGCGGAGCGCGGTGAGCGGCCGGACCTGACCGAGGCGGCGATCGTGGTCTCGGGCGGCCGCGGGGTCGGCAACGCCGAGAACTTCGCGCTGATCGAGAAGCTCGCCGACTCCCTCGGCGCCGCGGTCGGGGCCTCGCGGGCCGCCACCGACGCCGGCTGGTACCCGCACCAGTTCCAGGTCGGGCAGACCGGCAAGACCGTCTCGCCCCAGCTCTACCTGGCGGTGGGCATCTCGGGCGCGATCCAGCACCGCGCCGGGATGCAGACCTCCAAGACCATCATGGTGATCAACAAGGACCCCGAGGCGCCCATCTTCGAGCTGGCCGACTTCGGGGTCGTCGGCGACCTGTTCAACGTCGTCCCCCAGCTCACCGACGAGATCGCCCGGCACCGGGAATCCTGACCCCGGCAGGGGTCCGCTGCCGGGTGCCGCGCCCGCCCGCTCACCTGGAATTACAGCTAGGCTTGGTGGCCGTCATGGGGTACTCAGGGAGTGAGGCCGGAGGCCCGGGTCGCAGGCAGGACTGCCTGGTGTACCTGGACCACGCGGCGACCACGCCGATGATCGGCGAAGCGATCGCCGTGATGACGGCCGAGCTCGCCCACCTCGGCAACCCCTCGTCCCTGCACAACGCCGGGCGGCGGGCCCGCCGGGTGGTGGAGGAGTCACGCGAGCGGGTCGCCGACGCCTACGGCGCGCGGCCCAGCGAGGTGGTCTTCACCAGCGGCGGGACCGAGGCCGACAACCTGGCGGTGAAGGGCCTGTACTGGGCCCGCCACGCCGTGGGCACCCGGCGGCGCCGGGTGCTGGTCACCACGATCGAGCATCACGCGGTACTCGACTCGGCGCAGTGGCTGGCCAGCCACGAGGCGGCGGACGTCGGGTGGCTCCCGGTCGACGCGGCCGGCCTGCTGCCGCCGGAGACGCTGCGCGGGGCCATCGCTCCCGATCCCGGCGCGGTGGCACTGGTCAGCGTCATGTGGGCCAACAACGAGGTGGGGACGATCCAGCCGATCGCGGAACTCGCCGCGGTCGCCCGCGAGCATCAGATCCCCTTCCACACCGACGCGGTGCAGGCGGCCGGGCAGGTGCCGGTGAACTTCGCCGCCAGCGGGGTGGACGCGCTCACCATCACCGGCCACAAGATCGGCGGGCCGGTGGGGGTCGGCGCGCTGCTGCTCGCCCGCGGCATCGAGCCGGTGCCGGTGCTGCACGGCGGCGGCCAGGAGCGGGACGTGCGGTCCGGCACCCTCGACGCGCCAGCGATCGCGGCGTTCGCCATCGCCGCCCAGACCGCTGTCAAGCGGCGGCAGGAGGAAGCGGCGCGGCTGGCCTCCCTCCGCGACGAGCTCATCGGGCGCGTCCTCGCGGCTGTGCCCGACGCCATACTCAACGGGGCCCCGCCCGGCCCCGGCCGGCTGCCCGGCAACGCCCATTTCTCCTTCCCGGGCTGCGAGGGCGACGCCCTGCTCATGCTGCTCGACGCCAAGGGCATCGCCTGCTCCACCGGCTCGGCCTGCACCGCTGGCGTGGCCCAGCCCAGCCACGTCCTCCTCGCCATGGGCGCCGACGAGGCCCGGGCCCGCGGCTCCCTCCGCTTCAGCCTCGGCTCCACCTCCACCGAGGCCGATGTCGAAGCCCTCGGCGCGGTCATCGCCGAGGCTGTAGAACGCGCCCGCCGCGCCAACAAATCCTGACGCATGACGAGGGGCACCGGCCACGTGTCTCTCGGCCCAGCCTCGTCGGAGGCCGAGGTCGTGCACCCGAAGGCGTAGCGTGACGGACCGGGTCCACTGACCCGCGCGCCCCGGGCCGATGGCGGGAACCGGATGCCGTCTCCGGCCAGCCGCAGGGGGTGCGGCCCCGGCCTCACGGTCCGGCAGAGAAGATGTGACGGTCACGTGGGCGAATAGGCTGAAGAGGCGAGAATTCGTTGGAGGGTGACTGCGGTGCGGGTGCTGGCGGCCATGTCGGGCGGGGTGGACTCCGCGGTGGCTGCCGCGCGGGCGGTGGACGCCGGGCATGAGGTGACCGGGGTGCATCTGGCGCTGTCGCCCGACCCGCAGTCGTACAGGTCGGGGGCGCGGGGGTGCTGCACGCTGGAGGATGCGCGCGATGCGCGGCGGGCGGCTGACGTGATCGGGATCCCGTTCTATGTGTGGGACATGGCGGAGCGTTTTGACCGCGATGTCGTGGCGGATTTTGTTTCGGAGTACGCGGAAGGGCGGACTCCGAATCCGTGTCTGCGATGCAACGAGAAGATCAAGTTCGCGGCGGTGCTCGACCGGGCGGTGGCGCTTGGGTTCGACGCGGTGTGCACCGGGCACCACGCGCGGCTCGCGGAGGGGCGGCTGCGGCGCAGCGTGGATGCTGCCAAGGACCAGTCGTACGTGCTGGCGGTGCTGAACCGCGGCCAGCTTGACCGGGCGCTGTTCCCGCTCGGCGGGTCCACCAAGGCGGAGGTCAGGGCCGAGGCGGCGGGGCGGGGGCTGGCCGTGGCGGACAAGCCGGACAGCCACGATGTCTGCTTCATCCCCGACGGGGACACCAGGGGCTTCCTGGCCG
>Ga0335079_10001949_pt1 | contig 23719 bp, 16 predicted proteins | sample Lox_Sample_33_FD_206719 | JGI IMG/M metagenome (GOLD analysis project Ga0335079, IMG submission 206719) | Soil microbial communities from Loxahatchee National Wildlife Refuge, Florida, United States - Lox_Sample_3.3 | ecosystem: Environmental > Terrestrial > Soil > Wetlands | place: USA... | reverse complement strand
ACGTGGGATTGCTGCTGCGCGGGACGGAGAAGGACGAAGTGGAGCGCGGGCAGGTGATCGCGAAGCCGGGATCGATCACGCCGCACACGAAGTTCAAGGCGGAAGCGTACGTGTTGACGAAGGAAGAGGGCGGGCGGCACACGCCGTTCTTCACGGGATACCGGCCGCAGTTTTATTTTCGGACGACGGACGTGACGGGAGACGTGAAGCTGCCGGCGGGGGTGGAGATGGTGATGCCGGGAGACAACGTGTCGGCGGAGATCAGTTTGATCACGCCGGTGGCGCTGGAGAAGGGGCTGCGGTTCGCGATTCGCGAAGGCGGCCACACCGTCGGAGCCGGCGCCGTCGCCGAGATCATCGAGTAGAAAGGGAGCCGGACGCCCTTCGTTCGCTGGGGCGAACTCAGGGTAAACCGTCGCGGAGTCATCGAGTAGACGATCATGCGCGAAATCATCACGCTGCAGTGCAACGAGTGCAAGAACCGCAACTACACGACCACGAAGAACCGGAAGAAGCATCCGGATCGCTTGGAGACGCAGAAGTTTTGCAATACGTGCCGGAAGCATACCGCGCACAAAGAAGTGAGATGAGCGTGGTGCATCGTGGCGGCAGATGCAGCGTGGTTTTGCTACATGGTCCGGTGCAAGGACGACTCGCTGTACGTGGGAATTGCGACCGACGTCGAAGCGCGGGTCAAGCGGCATAACTGGGGCGTTGGACCTGAGTTCACTTCGAAGCGCCGGCCCGTGAAACTGTTGTGGAGCGAGATGTGCGGTGATTCCAATGCCGCACGCCGGCGCGAGAGAGAAATTAAGGGCTGGAGCAGGAGCAAGAAACTGGCTCTGGTTCCTGGCAGCAAGCGAACGATTGAGTAGACCGGCTTGCCCTGAGACCTCGATGGAGTCGAGGTCGAAGGGTCGACAGAGTTTTTGGGAAGGGCCGCCCTGCGGAGGGGTTAGGGTAAACCGTTAAACCCGCCGTCAGGGTAAAGCCTTCGGACCCGTTGGCGGAGTTAGGGTAACCCTTCGAACCCGCCGTTGGCGGGTAGGGTAAACCCTTCGAACCCGCCGTTGGCGGGTTCTCAGGGTAAAGGGGAGTAGGTTCAACGGTAGACCGCCGGTCTCCAAAACCGGATGTGGGGGTTCGAATCCCTCCTCCCCTGCCAGTCTTGCTGCGGCAGGGGCTGGCGGGCGGAGCGAGTTGAGGGGCACGGGGCGAAGGCGGTCAGGCAGATGGCACAGGCGGCAAAGTTGAACAACGAAGAAACAGGCGCGGGGGCATCATTTTCGGTTCCGGGGCCGATCAGCAAGCTGGCGGAATACCCGAAGAGGCTGCGGCAGTTCATGCACGACGTGCGCGTCGAGATGAGGCAGGTGAACTGGCCGTCGCGGCAGGATGTTTGGTCGACAACGATCGTCGTGACGATTACGGTGGCGTTCTTTGGGCTTTATTTCGCGATCACGGACTGGGCCTTTAGCAAGGCATCGATCTGGGTGCTGAACTACTTCAAGAAATGACGGAAACGCAAATGGCAAAGCAGTGGTACATCGTGCACACGTACTCGGGGTTTGAAAAGAAGGTGAAGGAAAGCCTCGAAGGCCGGGTCGCCGCGTTCGGCCTCGCTGAGAAAATCGGGCAGATCGTGATCCCGACCGAATCCGTGATTGAAGTGCGCGGCGGCAAAAAGGTGATTTCGCCGCGCATGTGCTACCCGGGATATGTGCTGGTCGAGATGGATATGGACGACTACACGTGGCACGTGGTCCGTTCAACGCCGCGCGTCACCGGGTTCGTAGGTTCGGGGCAGACGCCTTCGCCGCTAACCGACGAGGAAGTGCAGAACATCCTGAACCGCGCGACGACGACAGCCGAGAAGCCGAAACCGAAGCTGTCCTTCGACCGCGGCGAGAAAGTCCGCATCGGGGAAGGTCCGTTCGCGAACTTCACGGGTATCGTCGAGGAAGTGAACGCGGACCGCAGCACGTTGAAAGTATCGGTGACGATCTTCGGACGGTCGACGCCGGTGGAATTGGATTTCGCGCAGGTCGAGAAGGTCGCGTAGTGGCGTCCAGCTTCGCGAGTGGCGAGAAGGTTCGAATACTTGACGGGGTCTTCGCGAATTTCACGGGCGTCGTGACCGACGTGGACGCGGAGCGGCGAAGTTTAAAGATTGTGCTGACCGTTTTCAGCCGCGAGCTGACGATCGAACTGCGCTTTACGCAGGTTCAGAAGGCGGCATAGGGCTTTGCAGAACAGGCGCGGCGAATGAGCCTCGCGAAGGACAACGGAAATGGCGAAGAAAGTACAAGCAATGGTGAAGCTGCAGTTGCCGGCCGCAAAGGCGACGCCGGCTCCGCCGGTGGGCACGGCTCTCGGCCCGCACGGGCTGAACATCATGGATTTCTGCAAGCAGTTCAATGCGAAGACGTCCAAAGAGCCGGACGGCATGATTATTCCAGTGCTCGTGACGGTGTACAGCGACCGGAGCTTCACGTTCATTCTGAAAACGCCGCCGGCATCGGAGCTTTTAAAGCGCGCGGCTGGAATCGTTAAAGGGTCGCCCGAACCGAATCGAAACAAGGTCGCCAAGGTCACGCGCAAGCAGGTGGCGGAGATCGCCAAGACGAAACTGCCGGACCTGAATACGACGAACCTCGAATCGGCGATGCGCTCGATCATGGGCACGGCCCGCAACATGGGCATCGAAGTCACCGACTAGAAGCAGGAGACACACGCGATGGGCCGCAGCGCAAAAGTGGGTGGAAAGAACATCGATCGCGCCCGGAAACTGGTGGAGGCGCGTCCGTACAAGCTCGAGGAGGCCGCGGAAGTTCTGCGCAAGGCGCACTTCGTCAAGTTCGACGAGACGGTCGAGCTGGTGCTGAATCTCGGCGTGGACCCGAAGCAGTCGGACCAGATGGTTCGCGGCACCGTGGTTCTGCCGCACGGGCTTGGGAAATCGAAGCGCGTGCTCGTGATCGCGAGCGGCGAAAAAGTCCGGGAAGCGCAGGAAGCCGGGGCGGACTTCGTGGGCGGCGAGGATATGGTCCAGAAGATTCAGGAAGGCTGGACCGATTACGAGGCGGTGATTGCGACGCCGGACATGATGAAATCCGCGGGGCGGCTCGGCAAGGTGCTTGGCCCGCGAGGCCTGATGCCGAATCCGAAGACCGGCACGGTGACCTTCGACATCGCGCGCGCCGTGAAGGAAATCAAGGCGGGCAAAGTGGAGTTCCGGCTCGACAAAACGGGGCTGATCCATTCGCCCATCGGCAAGATCAGCTTTGCCGCAAAGAATCTCGCTGAAAACGCGCAGGCGCTGCTGAGCGCGATCATCAAGGCCAAGCCGGCGGCGGCGAAGGGCAAGTACATCAAGAAAATCACGCTGACTTCGACGATGGGGCCCGGCATCCTGATTGACCACGCCGAAGCGGACGCGGCGGTCGCAGTCGCGGCGTAGTCCGGGGCAAGAGGAGCGTTCGGAATGAAGAAGAAGGCTGAAAAGAAAACAAAGGCGGAGGAGCTTCGCACGCAACTGGCGAGCGTGTCGACGGTGATTCTGTCGACCTTCCAGGGCATCACCGTCGAGCAGGACACGAAGCTGCGCCGGCAAGTCGAGGCGGCGGGCGGCCACTACGAGGTGGTGAAGAATACCGTTGCCGAACGCGCCGCCCAGGGCACGCCGACCGAGCCGCTGCTCAAGAACCTGAAAGGCACGAACTCGATTGCGTTCACGAAGACCGATCCGGTTGCGCTGGCGAAGATTCTGACGAAGGTTGCCAAGGACGTTCCGGCATTCCAGTTTCGCGCGGGATGGGTGGAAGGACGCGTCGTTTCGATTCAGGAAATCAACCAGCTCGCGCAGCTTCCGAGCAAGGAAGAGCTGATCAGCAAGATCATGTTCATGCTGAACGCGCCCGCGCAGCGGGTGGCGTCGGCACTGGCGGCGCTGCCGCGCAACATCGCGGTGGTCACCAGCGAAGCGGTGAAGGCAAACAAATTCGGGGCGGGCGGCGGCACGCCGGCGCCTGAAACGGCTCAGTAGTTCGAGTTTCTCAATTCCGAGGAGGATAGGAAACGCAATGGCTAGCAAAGTGGAGACGATCCTGGAAGAACTGAAGGGCCTGACGTTGCTCGAAGCTTCCGATCTGGTGAAGAAGATGGAAGAAGCTTTCGGCGTGTCGGCGGCCGCGGCTGCGCCGGTGGTGATGGCGGGGGGCGCGGCGGCCGGTGGTGCGGCGGCTCCGGCGGAGGAGAAGACGGAATTCACCGTCGTTCTCACCGAAGTCGGCGCCAACAAGATCAACGTCATCAAGGCGGTTCGTGAAGTCACCAGCCTCGGCCTGAAGGAGGCCAAGGACCTGGTGGACGGCGCCCCGAAGACGGTGAAAGAGGGCGTCAACAAGGACGAAGCCGCCACGATCAAGAAGAAGTTTGAAGAGGCCGGAGCCAAGGTCGAGATCAAGTAGTGGCAGCGGCGGCCACCTGGGCTGCAAACGGGGATTCGCGTACGCGCGCGCTCCTTTGGAAATCAGAATCTCAAACAATGTCCTTCCCGGACCGGCGGGGCGGGTGTCTACCCGTGCCGCCGCTTTCCGGCGTGACTCCGAAGAGGATTCTCAATGAGCACTCGTAATGGTAACCGCGTCGTTCGGGAACGAGAACGGCTGGACTTTGCCAAAATCAAGACAACCGTCCAGATTCCGAACCTGATCGACGTTCAAAAGAAGTCGTATCAACGCTTCCTGCAGATGGATCTGCTGCCGAGCGAGCGCGAAGATACGGGCCTGCAGTCCGTGTTCACCTCGGTGTTTCCGATTCAGGATTTTCGCGGGCTTTCGCAGCTCGATTTCGTCGACTACGCCATCGGCAACTGGGAGTGCAAGTGCGGCCATTTGCGCGGCCTGCACCACTTGCGCGCGACGTGCCGGAATTGCGGCGCGTCTGTGGTCACGAATCCGTACAAGACGGGCGACGTGATTTGCGCGAAGTGCGGCACGTTCAACAAGAACACGCCGACGTTCTGCAACAAGTGCGGCGATCCGGTCACGCTGCAACTGAAGTACGACGTGAACGAATGCCAGGAGCGCGGGATGACGTACTCCGCGCCGTTGAAAGTCACCATTCGCCTCACGATTTACGACAAGGATCCGGACACAGGCTCGAAGTCCATCCGTGACATCAAGGAGCAGGAAGTTTTCTTCGGCGATATTCCGCTGATGACGGAGAACGGCACGTTCATCATCAACGGCACCGAGCGCGTGATCGTCAGCCAGTTGCACCGTTCGCCGGGCGTGTTTTTCGAAACCGCCAACAATCGCAGCTATTTTCTCGGCAAGATCATTCCCTATCGTGGCTCGTGGGTGGAGTTCGAATACGACACGAAAAATATCCTGTACGTTCGCATCGACCGCAAGCGGAAGTTCCTGGGCTCGATCTTCCTGCGCGCCCTGGGAATGAAGACGAACGAAGACATTTTGCGGACGTTCTATCAGGTCGAGCGCATTTCACTGCACGACAACGGCCTGTACTGGAACGTTTCGGAAGGATTGGTCGACCGCAAGCTCACGCGCGAAATCAAGCACCCCAAGTCGGGAGAGGTGCTGGTGGGCGCGCACAAGCGCATTTCCGAGGCGCTGTACAAGGAACTGGTGAAGGCGCGCGTGACTCAGGTGGAAGTGGGAGCGGGCGATCTCGAGGGTGCGCTTACAGTCGGCGAGCTGGTGAACCGCCAAACGGGCGAAGTGCTGCTCGAAGCGAACAAGCCGCTAACCGGCGAGATTTGGACCACGATCGCGGAAGCGGGCATCACGGAGGTCGACGTTTGCTTCCCGGAGCGCGACGAGGTCGGGATCATCGTTTCGCGCACGCTCGATAAGGACACGATTCGGACCCCGAAAGAGGCGTTGATCGAAATCTACCGGAAGCTGCGTCCCGGCGATCCTCCGACGCTGGAGACCGCTACTGCGCTCTTCAACGGGATGTTCTTCGACGCGCGCAAATACGACTTCAGCAAGGTCGGACGGCTGAAGTTCAACATCAAGCTCGGGCTGGAGACTCCGCTCGACAAGCGCACGCTCGATCCCGCCGATTTTGTTGCGGCGATCAAGTACCTGCTGAAGCTGCGCCGCAACGTCGGGACGGTGGACGACATCGATCACCTCGGCAATCGCCGCGTCCGCGCGGTGGGCGAGCTGCTCGAAAACCAGTTCCGCATCGGCCTGGTCCGCATGGAGCGCGCGATCAAGGAAAAGATGTCGGTGTACCAGGAAATGTCGACGGCGATGCCGCACGACCTGGTGAACGCAAAGCCTGTGATGGCGGCGATCCGCGAGTTTTTCGGGAGTTCGCAGCTTTCGCAGTTCATGGATCAGACGAACCCGCTCAGCGAAATCACGCACAAGCGGCGTCTGTCGGCGCTTGGTCCGGGAGGCCTGTCGCGCGAGCGCGCGGGATTCGAAGTCCGCGACGTTCACCCGACGCACTACGGACGCATTTGCCCGATCGAAACGCCGGAAGGCCCGAACATCGGCCTGATCAGCTCGCTTTCCTGCTACGCGCGGATCAACGAATTCGGCTTCATCGAGTCTCCCTATCGAAAGGTGAAGGGCGGCCGCGTGATCGATTTCGTGCAGATCATCAACGCGGGCGACAGCGAGTTCAAAGCTGGCGAGATTGTGGAGCGCGAGAAAGTCGAAGAGACCAACGAAGAGCTGAAGCGGCGGCGCGTGGTGGTTGAGCCGCACTGCTTCTATCTGTCGGCGTGGGAGGAAGACCGGTACGTCGTAGCGCAGGCGAACGCGTCGCTGGACGAGAAGGGCAAGATCACGACCGAGCTCGTCAACTGCCGTCAGGCGGGCAACTTCGTGCTCAAGAGCCGCGACGAGGTGGATTATATCGACGTTTCGCCGAAGCAGCTCGTGTCGGTTGCCGCGAGCTTGATCCCGTTCCTCGAGAACGACGACGCAAACCGCGCGCTGATGGGCTCGAACATGCAGCGACAGGCCGTGCCGCTCATCCGTGGCGAGGCTCCTCTGGTCGGCACGGGCATGGAGCGCGTGACGGCGCGCGATTCCGGCGCGGTGATTGTTTGCCGCCGCGACGGGATCGTCGATCAAGTCGACTCCGAACGCGTCATCGTGCGCGTCGAATCGGACCAATCCGGCGTGCTGAGCCGCGAAGTGGGCTCCGACATTTACCTGCTGACGAAGTTCAAGCGCTCGAACCAGAACACGTGCATCAGCCAGAAACCGCTGGTTCGCGCGGGCGACCGCGTGAAGCAGGGCCAGGTGCTGGCGGACGGGCCGTGCACCGATCGCGGCGAACTGGCGCTCGGGCGCAACGTGCTCGTCGCGTTCGTGCCGTGGCGCGGGTACAACTTCGAAGACGCCATCCTCGTCAGCGAAAAGCTGGTCGAGGAGGATTACTACACTTCGATTCACATCGAAGAGTACGAAATCGAAGCGCGCGACACGAAACTGGGCCCCGAGGAAATCACGCGCGACATTCCCAACATCAACGAGAGCTTCCTGCGGAATCTCGATGAAAGCGGCGTGATTCGAATCGGCGCCACCGTGAAGCCCGGCGACATCCTGGTGGGCAAGGTGACTCCGAAGGGCGAAACCACGCTCACGCCGGAAGAAAAGCTGCTTCGCGCGATCTTCGGTGAGAAGGCCGGCGACGTCCGCGACGCGTCCCTCTATTGCCCGCCCGGCATCGAGGGCACGATCGTCGACGTGAAGATCTTCTGCCGCAAGGGTGCGGAGAAGGACGAGCGCCACAAGGCCATCGAAGGTGCGCAGGTCGCGAAGCTCGAGAAGAACCTTGCCGATGAGATTCGCATTCTCACCGACGAGCGCTTGAAGCGTTTGAACGACCTTCTGGGCGGGCAGAAGCTGGTCGCCGACTTGCACGACGAGCGAACCAACAAGCGCCTGCTCACGAAGGGAACCGAGCTCACGCGCGACATCCTAGAAAAGATTTCGACGCGCAACCTGAAGCGCCTGCGCCTCAACGACAAGGACCCGCTGCTCATCGAAAAGATCGACGAGGTCGAGGAAATGACCTCGCGCCAGATCGACGTGCTGCGGAAGATCACCGACGAGCGCATCTCGAAGCTCAAGAAGGGCGACGAGCTGCCTCCCGGCGTGATCAAGCTGGTCAAAGCGTACATCGCGATGAAGCGCAAGCTCTCGGTCGGCGACAAGATGGCCGGGCGCCACGGCAACAAGGGCGTCATAGCGCGCATCGTTCCGAAGGAAGACATGCCCTACATGCCGGACGGCACTCCGGTTGAGATCGTGCTGAATCCGCTCGGCGTGCCTTCGCGCATGAACGTCGGCCAGATTCTTGAAACGCATCTGGGCTGGGCTTCGAAGGAACTCGGAGCGCGTGTCGCCAAGGTTCTCGACGACACCGATTCGCGCGCCGAAGCGGCCCGCAAGTGGTTCAAGGACGCGTTCGGTCCCACGTCCGTTTGGAAAACCATTTCGGAGCTCGACGACGAAGCGATTCTCGATCTGGCATACAGCTTCCGCGACGGTGTTCCGGTGGCGACGCCGGTATTCGACGGCGCGCGCGAAGCCGACATCCGTCACCTGCTCGAATTCACGGAGCTGCCGGAGAGCGGCAAGATCACGCTCTACGACGGCATGACCGGCGACGCGTTCGCGCAGAATGTCACGGTCGGTTACATCTACATGCTGAAACTGTCGCACCTCGTGGACGACAAGATCCACGCGCGTTCCATTGGTCCGTACTCACTCATCACGCAGCAGCCGCTCGGCGGAAAAGCGCAGTTCGGCGGCCAGCGCTTCGGCGAAATGGAAGTTTGGGCGCTCGAAGCGTATGGTGCCGCACACATTCTGCAGGAGCTGCTCACGGCAAAGTCCGACGACGTGTATGGCCGCGCCAAGATTTACGAGGCCATCGTCAAGGGCGAACCAGGAATCGAGCCCGGCGTGCCCGAGTCGTTCAATGTACTTGTTCGCGAGTTGCAGTCGCTCTGCCTGGATGTCGAGCTGATGAAACGCCAGAAGCCGCAGTTGGAGAAGGCCGAGGCAGCGGACTAACGCATCGCGCGCCTGCAAGCCCGCCCTGAGCCAGACAGCTTGCGGCGCGCGCCACAAAGTTTTGAAGAGTTCTTAACCCCGGCTGTGCCGGGGAGGGAGGCAGCCCTTGTATCGTTCGAGCCCTTATGATCGCGCGAGCCAGATTGCGGATTTCGATTCGATCCGCATCAGCCTCGCGAGCCCTGAAAAAATCCGGTCGTGGTCGCACGGTGAAGTGACCAAGCCGGAGACCATCAATTACCGCACCTTCAAGCCCGAGCGCGACGGCCTGTTCTGCGCCAAGATTTTCGGCCCCGTCACGGACTGGGAGTGCCTGTGCGGAAAATACAAGCGGATGAAGCATCGCGGCGTCATCTGCGATAAGTGCGGCGTCGAAGTCACGCTTAGCAAGGTGCGCCGCGAACGCCTCGGCCACATCGAGCTTGCGTCTCCTTGTTCCCACGTGTGGTTCTTCAAGGGATTGCCGAGCCGCATCGGATACCTGCTCGACATCACGATGCGCGATCTGGAGCACATCCTCTATTTCGAGACCTTCGTCTGCATCGATCCCGGCGAAGCGCCTGGAATCAAGGAGAAGGACATTCTCCCCGAGGAGAAGTTCCGCGAGCTGCAGCGCGAGTTCGCGGGGCGTTTCACGGCCGGAATGGGCGCTGAGGCGATCAAGGAACTCCTCCGCCGCGTCGACGTCGAAACGCTTTCGGAAGAGCTCCGCGAAAAAATGAAGGTCGATCCGAGCCTGCAGAAGCGCATCAAGTACGCCAAGCGGCTGAAGGTCCTCGAAGCGTTCCGCAAGAGCGGCAACAAGCCCGAGTGGATGATCCTGGACGTGATTCCGGTCCTTCCGCCCGAGCTGCGCCCGCTGGTGCCTCTCGATGGCGGGCGCTTCGCCACGTCCGACCTGAACGATCTCTATCGCCGCGTGATCAACCGCAACAACCGGTTGAAGAAGCTGATGGAGTTGCACGCGCCCGACGTGATCGTCCGCAACGAGAAGCGCATGCTGCAGGAGGCTGTCGACGCGCTGTTCGACAACGGCCGCCGCGGCCGCGTCCTGCGCGGAACGAACAACCGCCCGCTCAAGTCGCTCTCCGACACGCTCAAGGGCAAGCAGGGCCGATTCCGCCAGAACCTTCTCGGCAAGCGCGTGGACTATTCGGGTCGCTCGGTCATCGTCGTTGGCCCGGAGCTGAAGCTCCACCAGTGCGGTTTGCCGAAGAAGATGGCGCTCGAGCTTTTCAAACCGTTCATCTATCACCGGCTCGAAGCCGCCGGCCACTGCACCACGATCAAGCAGGCCAAGGAATTGGTCGAGGCGCAGGAATCGATCGTCTGGGACATTCTCGAGGACGTGATCCGCGAGCATCCGGTGCTTCTCAACCGCGCGCCCACGCTTCACCGTCTCGGCATCCAGGCGTTCGAGCCGACGCTCGTCGAAGGCAAAGCGATTCGCATCCATCCGCTCGTCTGCACCGCGTTCAACGCGGACTTTGACGGCGACCAGATGGCCGTGCACATCCCGCTTTCCCCGGAGGCGCAGGTCGAAGCTTCGGTGCTGATGCTCAGCTCGCACAACATCCTCTCGCCCGCCAACGGCTATCCGCTCGCGGTTCCGACGCAGGACATGGTGCTCGGCATCTACTACATGACCAAGGCCAAGCCGCAGGCGAAGGGCGAAGGCCGCGCGTTCGGCTCTGTCGAGGAAGTCATCATGGCGCTCGACGCGGGCGAAGTGGAACTGCTCACGCCGATCCGCCTCCGCTACACGGGTGAAGTGATCGACCTCACGAACGCGTACGACGATCAGGACGTCTCGCACACGGAGCCCGTGCACCTGAACAGGCAATTTCTGCACACCACGGTGGGCCGCGTGATCTTCAACGATCACCTGCCTTCAGACATGCCGTTCATCAACGGCTTGCTCAAGAAGAAGGGCGTGCAGGCCCTGGTGCAATACGGCTATCTCCGCTTCGGGCTCGAGAAGACCGTCGTCATGCTCGATCGGCTGAAGGAGCTCGGCTTCCTCTACGCGACGAAGGCCGGCGTCTCCATCGGCATCAGCGACATGGTCATCCCGAGCGTGAAGTACAAGCTCGTCGATGCAGCCGAACACGAAGTGTTCAAGGTCCAGCAGCAATATCTCGACGGCGCGATCACCAACGGCGAACGCTACAACAAGGTCATCGCCATCTGGTCGGACGTCACGGAGAAAGTTGCGGACGAGATGTTCAAGGCGCTCGAAGAGCAGGATAAGCAGGGCGTCATCAATCCGATTTACGTCATGGCGGACTCCGGCGCTCGCGGTTCGAAGCAGCAGATCCGGCAGCTCTCCGGCATGCGCGGGTTGATGGCCAAGCCTTCCGGCGAAGTCATCGAGCAGCCCATCACGTCGAACTTCCGCGAAGGGCTGGCGGTGCTCGAATACTTCATCTCGACGCACGGCGCTCGCAAAGGTCTGGCGGATACGGCGCTCAAGACCGCCGATTCCGGCTACCTCACGCGGCGTCTCGTGGACGTGGCGCAGGACGTAATCATCAACGAGTTCGACTGTGGCACGGCCGACGGCATCTTCGTCGAGCCGATTCTCGAGGCTGGCGTCGAAGTCGAGCCGTTGCGCGACCGCGTTGTGGGCCGCGTTTCGCTTGAAAAGATCAAGGACTACGAAGGCAACGTGATCGTCGAGATCAACCAGGAAATCACCGAGGAGCTCGCCAACGCGATTCAGGCGGCGGGCATCGAGCGCGTGAAGATTCGCTCGGTGCTCACGTGCGAGTCCCGGCGAGGCGTTTGCGCGCGCTGCTACGGCCGCAACCTGGCAACCGGACGCTTCGTCGAGATGGGCGAAGCCGTGGGCGTCATCGCCGCGCAGTCGATCGGCGAACCCGGCACCCAGCTCACGATGCGCACGTTCCACATCGGCGGCACGGCAACCCGCGTTACCGAGCAATCGAAGGTCGAAGCCCGCAACAACGGGTTCGTGAAGTTCATCGACCTGAAGGTTGTCGAAGGCCGCGGGAAAACTCTGATTTCCATGAACCGCTCCGGCCTGATTGCCGTCGTCGACGAAAAGGGCCGCGAGAAGGAGCGCCACCACGTCGTGTACGGCGCCCGGTTGCGCGTCGAAGACGGCCAGCCGGTCACGCTCGGCCAGACCATGGTTGAGTGGGATCCGTACACGTTCTCGATTCTCACGGAGTCGGGCGGCACGATCCAGTTCAAGGATTTGCAGCCCGGTTTCACGATTGAAGAGCAGGTCGACGAAGTCACCGGTCTTTCGCAGCTCGTTGTGACGCTGCCGCCGGGTGACGAAAAGCACCAGCCGACGATCATGGTCAAGGATTCGGCCGGCCGCGTCCGGAAAAAGTACCTCATGCCGTCGCGCGCTCACTTGATGGTCGCTGATGGGGACGAGGTGCAACCGGGTGACGTCCTCGCGAAGATTCCGCGCGAGACCACCAAGACCAAGGACATCACGGGCGGTCTGCCGCGCGTCGTCGAACTCTTCGAAACGCGCAAGCCGAAGGATCCCGCGGTCATCAGCGAAATCGACGGCGTCGTGAAGTACGGCGAAATCGCGAAGGGCCAGCGCAAGATCTACGTCGAGAGCGAGGATGGAAAGACGGTGAAGGAATACTCCATCCCGCGCGGCGTCCACATCAACGTTCAGGAAGGCGAGCATGTGCGCGCCGGCGAGCCGCTCATTGACGGCCCGCTGAACCCGCACGACTTGCTGGCGGTCCTCGGCGAAAAGTACACGCAGGCGTATCTCGTGAACTCGATTCAGGAGGTCTACCGCCTGCAGGGCGTCAACATCAACGACAAGCACATCGAAACGATCGTGCGTCAGATGATGCGCTGGGTGAAAGTCGAAGACGTCGGTGACACTTCGTTCCTTCTCGAAGAGCAAGTGGACAAGTTCCGCTTCCGCGAGGAAAACGACCACGTCATCCACGACGGTGGCCGCCCGGCGACCGGACGTCCGCTGCTCCTTGGCATCACCAAGGCGTCGCTCTCGACCGATTCCTTCATCTCCGCCGCAAGCTTCCAGGAAACCACCCGCGTCCTCACCGAGGCGGCCATTTCCGGAAAGGTCGATTATCTCCGCGGGCTGAAGGAGAATGTGATCATGGGCCGCTTGATTCCCGCGGGCACGGGACTCGAGCGGTACCGCAACATTCAGCTTCTCACCGAACTGCCGAAGGAGGAGCCGCAGGTCGCAGAGCCTGAGCTGACTCCTGAGGAGGCGGCGGCACTCGATTTCCTGCGCAAGGATACCGACGCAGTCGCGGAGAGCTGATTTTCAGTTCAACCTGTCTTTCAAGGGGCGAGCCCGAACCGGTCGGCTCGCCCTTTCTTGTTTCGTTTGGCGGTGCCCCGCCAGCGCGGGTTTTCGATTCTTATCGATTGATAAAACAGGCATAGAGCCCAGCTTTCTTTCTCTCCTGCCTCGGTTCCCTCTGTAAAATCCTATATGGGCTATTTCTGCCCGGACGAGTCTGTCCGGCGGACAGGAGCTCGGCCGAATCATGTCCAAGAACCCTCCGAACGAGCGCGGGCAGTTTGGTTCCGCGCCGTCTTCGGAACAAATTGAGAAGCTCGTCGAGGTCATCTCCCGTTCGCAGCACAACTACCGTGAACTGATCGACAATCTCGACCAGGCGGTCTTCACCCTCTCGGCAACGGGCGAGATTCGCGTGGCCAATCTTCGTTTGTCTCAGATTCTGGGAGTTTCCTTCCCCGACCTGATTGGGCACTCCTTCAGCGAATTCATTGAGTCCCCGACGATGGCCGATCTCAAGCGTGCCGTCGCCAATATCGCGGTGGCGAACCACTGGCAGGGCGTTGCCGCGGTCCAGTTGAAGGGAGATAAGCAGCTTCGGCATTTCGCCTGTTGGGTGCAGGCGGTTGTCGACGATGCGAAAGGCACTTCGATCATCGGCTGGGCGCGCGACGTCACCGGCGAACGCGAATCCGAGATTCGCTTCTCCGAGTTTTTCGAGTCGTTGCGAGAGGGAATCTTCTTTACGACTCCGGACGGGACCCTTCTCGATGCCAACCCGGCGCTGATTCGGATGCTCGGGTACGAATGCAAAGAGGACCTGCAGCGGAAGAACTTCCGCGAGGTTTACGAAAACCCGTCCGATCGCGACGCGTTGATCCGGGAGCTCGACCAGAGAGGCTCGGTTCAGGACCGCGAGATCGTCCTCCGCCGTAAGGACGACACTCCGATCCACTGTCTCGCCTCAGGTTTCGCCATTCGGGACGCTTCAGGGCACATTGTTCGGGTCCAGGGAACGCTGGTGGATGTCACGGATCGCCTCGAGATCCAGCGCCGCCTGCATCAGGAGCAGGAGTTCGTGCGCCGGCTCGTCGCCTGCTTTCCGGACATCATCGCCGTACTCGATCGGGAGGGCCACTACACCTACGTCAGCCAGCGAATCCAGGACGTCCTCGGACGGCCGCCCGTAACCTATATCGGTGAGCGGTTGGGTGCCCGCGCCCATCCCGAGGACCGCGCAAAGCTAGGCGCACAGTTGCGCAGGGTGCTCGCGGGCGAAGCCTTGCAGGTCCAGATCGAGTTCCGCACCGAAGCGAGCGACGGAAGCTGGCGGACTCTGAGAGCCAGTGCCGGGCCCCTCTACGATGACGCCGGCCAGATCAGCGGAGCAGTGGCGTCGGCCCGCGACGTCACGGAATCGAAGCGGTTCGAGGACCAACATGCGCAGAACGAAAGATTTGCGGCCATGGGGCAGATGTTGGCCGGAGTCGCGCACGAACTCAATAACCCGCTCACTGCCATTCTCGGAGTTGGCGACTTGATGCGCGAACGAGCCAACGACGATGCGGCCCGCCGCCACGCCGAGATTGTGTTGAAGCAAGCGCGTCGCGCGGCGGAGATTGTTCAGAACCTTCTCGCGTTCTCTCGGCCCATAGCGCAGGGCCGATCGAAGATTCGGCTGAACGAAGTTCTCCGGCAGGTCGTGCAGCTCCAGAAGGAAACCCTGGAACAGAAGAACATCGTGGTGAACCTGCGGCTGCCCGAAAACGTGCCGGTGATCGAGGGAGATCCCAAGCTTCTCACGCAGGCTTTTCTCAACATCGTCATGAACGCCCAGCAGGCAATTTCGTCGGCAGGGAACCAAGGAAAGATCGACGTCTCGGTTGCAGTGGACCGCGAACGAGTCATCGTGGCGTTCTCCGATGATGGTCCCGGCATTCCTGCGGAGAACATCCAGAAAATCTTCGATCCGTTTTTTACCACGAAGCGTCCCGGCGGAGGATCGGGCCTCGGACTCCCTATCTCCCTTGCCGTCGTGAAGGAGCACGGCGGGACGATCGACGTTCAGTCCGAGAAGGGATCCGGAGCGACTTTCCGCGTCTCGTTGCCGGTCGCGGCGGAAGAGCCCGTCCCGGAGGCCCAGCCATCTGGCGCGAGACGGTCGGATGCCGGCGACGGCGCGCTGCGAGGACATTCCGTCCTCGTGGTGGACGATGAAGAGAGCATCCGCGAGATCGTCCAGGAAGGGCTCTCCGCGCGCGGCGTCAGGGTCGATTGCGCCGTCAGCGCCGAGGAAGCATTGTCTCTCACTGCCGTTAACGAGTACGAGTTTGTGCTCTGCGATTTCAATCTGCCGGGTCTGCACGGCCAGCAGCTTTTCGAGCGGCTGCACGCCAAGAAATCCCATTCGGCGCCGCGCTTCGTCTTCATGACGGGCGACTTGGTGGAGTCCAGTACGATCGCCGAGTTTCGTGAGAAGGGGGTTTGCATCCTGCAGAAGCCCTTTCACGTCTCGGCCCTCGCGACCCTTCTATCCGAGCTCGTGCATACCGAGCCCTCGGGGAGATAGGCGTCGACCCAAAACGCGGCCGCGTCAATTCGCCGGGTGGGCCGCTGAATGATTCGGACGATCGACTCCGAAATCCCAAACCAGGATGTTCAGTTGATCGAGATCCGTTTTCGCCTTGATGACTTCCACTAGCGCGTACTCGCCAGGCTCGAGTGTTTGGCCGAGCGTGTAGCGATAGACTCCCTTCGCTACCTCCCACTGTTGCATCAGCAGCGGGTGTGCGAACACTTGTTGCTCTCTGAAGAGATCGTCGATGTGAGCAATCTGCCGGGCGGATCCATGGACTTGTGCCGGGACGAGCTGCAAGTCCGGATCTCCTTCCTGGGTTGTGCGCATGTAGAATTCCGGCTGGCCCGTGGTCAGGCGGAGCTTCGCGCGGGCGCCCTGGATCAAGACGAAATGGCGAGTCGATACGATCGGGATCGGCGACAGCACCTTCTCCAGTTCGCGTTTCTTGCTCGTCTTGAAGCCAGGTTCGGCCGGCGCGATCGAAAGTACGGCCTTTCCGTCAAACGCAAAGACGCCCTCACCGGGCGGGAGAAACACGCCGGGCGCGGCCTCCAAGCTTGCGTCGATGTCGAGCGGCTGGACGCGTTGGGCCTCTTCCTGTTTGTGCACCTTGGTGAGGAGCGACGCGTCCTGCTTCGCTTCCTCGGTCTCGATTGCCTGCGTCTTGTCCCAGTCGACCATTGCGGCCGGCATTTCCTCCCATTGCGAGGTGTCTAGGCTGTAGTAGCGCACGCGGTCGCCCTCTACCTTGTACTCCCGCACGAGCTGAAAGCTCCCGTCTTTCAGCATGAGCTTCTTGCCGCGGGGCAACGACTCGGACTGTGTTTGGGAGGTCTGCGCAGCGGAGGTTGTTTTCGAAGCTTGGCTCGAGGTGGTCTGCGCGGGGGTCGGTGATGTTACCGTCTGAAGCGATAGTGCCGCGAGCGCAAGCGCGGCAAGGAGCAGGTTGCGAGGATGGTTACGCGCCATACGGTAGAGGATAGTCCTACGAGGGGCGCGCGACAACCGCGTTTCAAAAGCAAGAACGGCCTCCCGGTGGGTCGGGAGGCCGCGCAGTTTCGCCCCTGAATTGAGGGAAAGAAAATCAGTGTTCGCAGCGCGGGTGGAGAAGCGTCAAGATCATCAGGTCCGAATGGGTGAACAGCCACTTCTCGGCTTCCGCGCCGGCGGCTTCGGCGGCGCGAGCCAACGTGCCGAGGTGGCGGTTACGGGCCATGCCGCGCAGGTGATCCAGGCAAATGCCCGTCAGGTGTGCGACCTCATCCTCAGTGAAGAACTTCTGGCTTGATTTAACCCGGACCATCGGTTCTCCTCACACTTCGTGAGATGCTGAAAGCAGAGTAAACGCTGCTGTGTTCGGCCTGCAATAGTCGTTCCGTACCATTTGGACTGGGACTTTGCGGTGACGCGCGATGCGAAAGCGTTTGCATTCTGCAGGTTGGCCGCGTAGCGGACGGCCAGCCCCCCCGAGTCGTGTGGAAAGCTGAATTCTCGAAAACGGAAAATGGGAGGCTAACATCGGAACGTTTCTGCGGCTTGAAGGAGCTTTTTTTCGAGGAAAACGCTGAATCCGAGGCGATGCATTCGCAACCGTATGGGGCCGGGAGGCGCATACGGGGGCGCATGGTGCGATTGCCCGGAGCCATCAGAGGGAGAAACCGCCCTCTTTCTCGAAGGCATGCGCCAAATGCAGAATGCGCCCTTCGTCGAAGTGGCGTCCGAAGATCTGCATCCCGATCGGCAGGCCAGCCTTCGTCTTCCCGCAAGGCACTGAGATTCCTGGAACACCGGCGAGAGAACCTGTAACTGTATATATATCAGCAAGATACATCTGCAATGGATCGGCCGTCTTTTCGCCGAGGCGAAACGCGGGGGTTGGCGCGGTGGGCGTAATGATGGCGTCAACTTTCTGGAAGGCATCGGCGAAGTCGCGGGCGATAAGCGAGCGCACCTTCTGGGCGCGCAGATAGTAGGCGTCGTAATAGCCGGCGGAAAGGGCGTATGTTCCGAGAACGATTCGCCGCTTCACCTCCGCACCGAATCCGCGCTCGCGAGTTTGGCGGTACATGTCGATCAGGGTCGCGCCGGGGACGCGAAGCCCGTACCGTACGCCGTCGTATCGCGCCAGGTTGGAGCTGGCCTCGGCAGTCGCGATGATGTAGTAGGTGGCAATTGCGTAGTCGGTGTGAGGCATTTGCAGCGGAATCCGGCGACAGCCGAGGCGCTCAAGGAGCGCGATCCCCGCCTGTACCTTCTCCTTCACTTCGCCGTCGAGCCCCTCGCCAAAGTAGTCCTCAGGAACGCCGATCCGAATGCCTTGAAGCGGCTTGGCGAGTTCTGCCGCGTAATCGCCGACGGGCACGGCCGCGGAGGTGGAATCGTTCGGATCGCGACCCGCAATCACCGACATGACAGCCGCTGCGTCCGCGGAGGTGGTGGCAAACGGGCCAATGCGGTCGAGCGAGGAGGCAAAGGCTATCAGGCCGTATCGCGATACGCGGCCGTATGTCGGCATCATGGCGGGAATTCCGCAGCAGGCACCCGGCTGGCGGATTGAGCCGCCCGTGTCCGTACCGAGCGCCACGACCGCGAGGCCTGCGGCGACAGCAGCCGCCGAGCCACCGCTCGAGCCACCGGGGACGCGATCCAATGCGACGGGGTTCCGTACGGGCCCGTATGCGGAGTTTTCGTTCGAACTCCCCATGGCGAACTCGTCGCAGTTGGTCTTCCCGAGGATGACGGCGCCCGCTTGTTCGAGTCGCTCGACGGCGGTGGCATCATACGGCGGCGTATAGTACTCGAGAATCCTGGAGCCGCATGTGGTGCGGACGCCCTTGGTGCTGATGACGTCCTTGACCGCGACGGGAACGCCGGCGAGCGCGGGGAGGCGTTCGCCCTTGGCGATTGCGGCGTCGATCTTATCGGCCTGGGCGTAGGCCCGATCGGGAGAGAGAGCCAAGAACGCGTTCAGTTCGGGGTTTCGTTTCCCGATTCGGGCGTGGAATTCGGTTGCCAGCTCGCGGGCGGAGACCTTCCTGGCCTCGAGGGCGGAGCGGACGGCGGGGATCGTCCAAGTGGTGGAAGCGCTCATCGGTTGGCTCCCAACCCTGCCTCAGGGGTTAAAACCCGTGTTAGAGACAAAGGCGTCATGTCGGAGCTCAAGCTCCGACCCCCTAAAGTGCGCGCACCGCGGCGGATGACGGGGGCGCTCATCGGTCGATCTCCAACGACCTCATCGGTCGATCACCTTGGGGACGCGGAAGAAGGGTTTTGCCGCGTCCGGGGCCTGGGCGAGGACGGCAGGAGCCACATCGCAAGCGATGGGGACGTCGTCGCGGAGTTCGGGATGTTCGTCGCCGACAGGCGTGAGGAGGACCTGAGCCATGGGCTCGACCGAGGTGACGTCAAGCTCTTCGAGCTTTGCGACATAGGTGAGAATCTCGTCGAGCTGGCCGCGGTAGGTTTCGACCTCCTCGGGCGAGAGCTCGAGATGCGCGAGTTCGGCGACGCGAAGAACATCCTCTCGGGTAATCTTCATCGGCAGCCTCGCGCGAACGTATATCTTCGAGAGCCGGGTGAGGGATAGATTAGAACCATGCCCGGTCCTTTGTTTTCACTGACTTAGAAGCACTTCTAATCTTCAGCGGACAGATTAGAAGAAGATCAGGCGTGAGCAGGGCTTCAGCCGAAGTCCTGAGGGACCGAGTGGCTTGAAAGGCCGCGGCGGAGAGGCAGCTACCGTATATTAGAACCATACTCGACCCTTTGTTTTCAACGAGATACGACGATTTCTAATCCCCGTACCGTATATTAGAGGGCCGCGACCTGCGAGCCGCGCTCCGCGACCCGTGGAAGATCGGCGAAAGGTGCAGGTCCCTCGGCTCGCGGTGCCTGCTGCACTCGACTGCATTCGGGGCAGGCGGGACGAGGGTGCTTCGCCACAGCATCGATTTCGCGGATTTTGGCGATTAGAGCGGGGTGCCGTCGTTTGTTTTGAATGACTTAGAGGTGATTCTAATATTCGAATTTGGCGATTAGAAAAGAGGGGGGGAGGAGTGCGGGGCGAGGGGCGAGCGGCGATGCGTCCGGGGGCCGGACGGCTAGCCCCGGGGGTCGTGGTCCGTGTTCGAGTTTTCGTCTTCATATATCTGGATTACGCTAGCGCAAAGAGGGTCGCGAGGGCAACGAAAAGTCATCGAACGGTCGAAGATCGCGGTTGGACGGTTGTGGATGGAAGCGAACGGGAAGGGACTAGAACTACGTTGTGTGCGAGGAAGGCGGCACGCTAAGGTCCGTCCACGGTTGCCGCCCCGAGTTGCGGTTAGGGGTTGGCATTGGCCTGCTTTGAACTACGTCGGAGCGAACCATCGATCGGTTTCGGCGGCCTTTGCGACGGGAACGATTTTGGTTGCAACATCCGCCCTGCATCGTTCCTCCGCCAGAGCTACGAGAAAGCCGGGATACTGATCCGGGTGGGCCGCGACTTGCGTCGCAATCCGGAGGGGTATGTCGGCAGATGTTGCCCGGTTGGCGCGGCCGAGGAATCCCCAGGGTGGGATGTCCTCTCCAAGCTTGTAGCATTGCCGAACTAGGTCTAGGTTTGGTGCCCAGGCCTCCGTGCCGACTCTGCTTGGGTCCAAGGCGTCGCCGAGGGCCAATTCGGGGACAATGGGGTCTTCGTTAATGGACGAGGCGAGGTGCTTCTCATAAATGGCATGGGCCGTTCTGGGGTCGCTGCGCGTTGTCAGGATAACTGCCGACCGGACGGACATCGTGGGCGGCAGGTGGCGTGGGTCCACGAGGTCCCGTTCATCCTCGCGTCGGACGGTTGAGGCCGCGCGCTGGACCGCGTAAAAGAGACGAATCCACTCGGGACTGGGGAGTGCGCTGAGCGCGGAGCCCATCTCGTCCAGAATCGCGACAAGGGTGGTGGACGTGGCCCAGGTGAGGGCTATAAGGCAGACCAACTCCTTGTCTTGAGTCGATTCCGCCAACTCAAGCTGGCTCTTCCACCAGGAGCACGAGCCGGACCTAAGCCGCGCGTAACGTGCACGACGGGCGAGAGGGCGAGAGGTGTCCAGTAGGTCGGGGCAGTCGGTGCACTTTTCTGCACTGGAACGGATCCCTCCGGAAATATTTGCCAGAGAAAAGAAGACGCGCTGCTCGCCCCAGAGTCTCCGACCGGCCTCGATCAACCGATTCCATGGGTCTATTTCTGTGGCCCATTCTACGCACGGGCGCTTTGATTCTTGGTCGGCCGTTCGGGCGAGCTCGATGCAGGCCCCATGATTCGTGTAGGATTCGGTGCTTGTTGTCAGTCGTGGGTTCCATCTCAGGCTCCCAGGCCGATTGTATCTGTCGAGCACGACGGTCAGTGGGACGGGCTGTCGGTTTCGGAATGAGAGGGCGTAGCGCTGGGGGTCGAGCGCGCCGGTCAGGGCCTGAAGCGGCGATTCGAGCGCGTCTTTGGGACTGCCGGCGTTTGTGAGGCCGCCATCCAAGATGGCGGCGAGGACGTAGTCGAAGAGCGCCTCGGATTGCTGGAGGTAGTCCATGCGTCCAGCCCTGAACAGCACCCTTAGGATCGGGCGCTTGGGAAGTGCTTCTGGGATGATTCTCCGAATGTCCGCAATGTCTATCTTGGATAGGACATCGAGGCGCCGGCCGTGTTCCAGCCAGAGCGTGCGCTCTCGCTCTCCCTTCTGCTTAGAGATGATGTCGATCCACGGAGGCAACAAGTCGTTAACCGAGTCTACGGTAGTACGCAGGAATCGGAGCACCTCGTCGGCGAAATCGTCAGGCGGTTCATTAAGAAGGATTCCGAAGCACCGGCGGATCGTTTCGTCGCGGCCACATTTGGCCGGTAGTGGCGAAATGCTGGCCGCAGACCGATTCCTGGAGTTCAGCGACGCGGTCAGAAACCGGAAGCCGGGCACTTTGGTCGCTAGGTCTACCACCTGCTGCACGGATCGAGGGTTTTGGGCGAACACCCAGTCGGACAGCAAGGTGATTGCTAGCATCTGCGGGTAGCTGGTCGTTCGGAAGCCGTTTGCGCTCGCCAGTTCCTCAAGACGTTCGACGAGCGATGGGAGTTCGCCCTTGCTGTAGCATCCGGCGTAGAACCGCGTAACATTGAGCCAATAGAAATTGCGCGCGATGGCGTCGAACCGGTCAGGCTTGGAGCCCGGTCTCTCTTTGCCGGGGGAGGACTGGGGCGCTGTGTAGTAGAGGTGGCACGCGGCAAAGTACTCGCGTAAGGGCTGAACCTCAAATTCGAAGGTCCCCTCAACTCGGGATACGAGGGCAACGACCCGCTCGACCATGCCTGTGAACAAATCCCGCGCTAAAGACTGGTCGTGTCCTTCCTTGGAGAGATAGTCCGCGACAACCTGCTGGAGTCGTTCCTGCGGGATGCTGGCGCGAGCGTCTGTCGTTTCAGCCTCAGAGTGTAACAGCCACGCGAGATAGCGGTGGATGTCGATTAACAATTCCCTGTGGTTCCGCACGATCAAGCTCTTTTCAGCCTCGCGGCTAACGAAGAGGTCGATGTAGTAGTCGTAGAGTGCGGTGCGCTTGTCCGGTAGCGAGGCACCCCGAGTGAGGACTAGGCTCAGCAGAATGGCGAGCTGCATTGGATTACGGGCGAGATCCCTGAGGTGAGGTTGCTCGAGCTTGTCCCGGAGGATGCGTCGGAACTCAGCGCTTTGCTTGCCATCGAAGTGACGCGCTCGAAGCCATCGTTCAGCGTAGAGCATGATTAGCTCTTGAGTCAGTGAGACGAGATGGAGGTGAGGGTACTTTTCGTGTGGCATGCCAGGGGAATTGGCGAAGGCCGCAGGTCGGCTGGTGACGACGACTTGCAGCGAGGCGGCGTTTTCCTCGAGCCGTTGGACGCCCTTAACGATCTCCTCGACAATCTCGGATCGCCGCGCGATGTCGGCCACCTCATCCAAACCGTCGAACACGAGTAAGACGGAGCTGATTCTAAACACTGCGAGTAGATCATCCGTGTTGAACTGTGTCCCTCCGGACTGATGGCTTACGAGGGCTGCAAGGAACGACTCGAGCGATTTGTGCCAGCCTCGCGGTGGGGTGGTAGGATCGTCAACATTGAAGGGATCTCTTCTCGCCATCCAGGCGGCTAGGTCGCGGAGGTCCACCTTAAGGGGAAGACGAACGGGCGCTGTCCGGTGCTCCTGGGAGACGGATGAGAGCGCTTCTGCCTCGAGTAGGAGTCGCATCCGGTGCACTTGGCATACATATTGAGCGATGGTCGATTTCCCTTGGCCCGGGGCTCCCTCGATGACAATTCGCGGAAGGGCGGATTGTATCGCGGGGCTGAGTAGCATGGTTGCCGCCCCGACTCCTTCTTGGGCCGGATTATGCCACGTGAATTCCGGCTCGTCGTCTTCCTCGTCGAAGTTGGGAATGAGAGAATAAAAGGCGTGGAGTTGTCTGCGGTCAGCGCGTGCGTCCCGGAACGTGAGCGGAACGTCTATGAAGAGGTCGACAAGTTTATTCTGTAGTTCGACCTGCTTGAAGCGAACTTCCTCGTCCATAGCATACTGGGCGCGGAGGAACGCGCGGATCGAGCCGGACCTTCGCTCTCGATGCTCGGATAGCCCAGTTTCGACGATTGCTCGCAGGAAGTCGGGTCCTGTCATGAGTTCTGGGTAGGCCCATTTCAAGGACCAAGCGTCATCGAGCCGTCGGTTTAGGTCGTCGCGCCACCAACAGGTTGACGGCAGTTTGAGGACGGTTGAGATTGCCTGGTTGAGCTTGTCGATTGACCCC
>Ga0335079_10001948_pt1 | contig 23719 bp, 19 predicted proteins | sample Lox_Sample_33_FD_206719 | JGI IMG/M metagenome (GOLD analysis project Ga0335079, IMG submission 206719) | Soil microbial communities from Loxahatchee National Wildlife Refuge, Florida, United States - Lox_Sample_3.3 | ecosystem: Environmental > Terrestrial > Soil > Wetlands | place: USA... | reverse complement strand
CGGTGGAGATGCCGATCTCCGCCCCCATGCCGAACTCGCCGCCGTCGGCGAACTGCGTCGAGGCGTTGTGCAGCACGATGGCACTGTCGACGCGCTGCAGGAAGCGCTCCGCGGTCGCCTGATTCTCGGTGACGATCGACTCGGTGTGCGCCGTGCCGTAGCGCGCGATGTGCGCGATTGCACCGTCGACCCCCTCGACCACGCGCGCCGCAATGATGGCGTCGAGATATTCCGTGTACCAGTCGTCCTCACTCGCGGGCCGCACCCGCGGGTCGACCTGCTGCACCTGGCTGTCGCCGCGCACTTCGCAGCCGGCATCGAGCAGCGCGCGCACCACGGGCGAGAGATGGGTTGCGACGCAGCCGCGGTCGACGAGCAGCGTCTCGGCGGCGCCGCAGATCCCGGTACGTCGCATCTTGGCGTTCAGCGCGATGGTGCGCGCCATGCGTACGTCCGCGTCGCGATCGATGTACACGTGGCAGTTGCCCTCCAGGTGACCGATCACCGGCACCCGCGCCTCCTGCTGCACGCGCGCCACCAGCGACTTGCCGCCGCGCGGCACCAGACAATCGAGATACTCGGTCATGCCGGCGAGCATGTAGCCGACCGCGGCGCGTTCGGTGGTCGGCACCAGCTGCACGCAGCTGCGCGGCAGACCTGCGGCCTCGAGGCCCTGCAGCAGGCACGCATGCAGCGCGACATTGGAGTGCCGGCTCTCCGAGCCGCCGCGCAGGATCGCGGCGTTGCCCGACTTCACGCACAGCGCGCCCGCATCGGTGGTCACGTTCGGCCGGCTCTCGTAGATGATGCCGATGACGCCGAGCGGCACCAGCACGCGCTGGATCGTGAGGCCATTCGGCCGCTGCCACTCGGCTACCGTCCTGCCGATCGGGTCGGGCAGCGCCACCAGCTCCTCGAGGCTCGCGGCGATCGCGGCGACGCGCGGCGCATCGAGCCGCAGGCGCTCGAGCCTTGGAGCGCTCAGATGCGCGGCGCGCGCCGCCGCCAGGTCGCGCTCGTTGGCGGCGAGAATCTCCGCGCTGCGGGCGCGGATCGCCACCGCCGCCGCCGCGAGCGCCGCATTCTTCTGCGCCGTGGGGGCGAACGCCAGCGTGTCCGCGGCCAGCACCGCGGCCCGGCCGAGCTCCTGCAGCGCCGCACCGATGCGCTCGGTTTCCATCTCAGCTCACCCCGTCCGGGCCGCGGGCGCAGGCGCGGAGCTCCCGCGCAGCAGCACCAGATCGTCCCGATGGATCATCTCGTCACGCCCGCGGAAGCCGAGCAGTTCCTCGATCTCGGACGACTGGCGCCCCATGATGCGCGCCGCATCGCCGTCCGAGTAGGCGACGATGCCGCGCGCCACCTCGGTGCCGTCGGCGGTCAACACGCTCACGGTGTCGCCGCGCTCGAAGCGGCCGCGGGCCGCGGTGACGCCGGCCGGCAGCAGGCTCTTGCCGTCGAGCAGCGCGCGCAGCGCGCCCGCATCGATGGTGATGGCGCCCGCGGGCCGCAGCGTGCCGGCGATCCACTGCTTGCGCGCCGCCGCCGGCGTCGCGCTCGGCACGAACCAGGTGCAGGGCGCGCCTTCCTCGATGCGTCGCAGCGGGTGGCGCGGATGGCCGGCCGCGATGCACATGTGACAACCGGCCGCAACCGCGATCTTCGCGGCGACGATCTTCGCCGTCATGCCGCCCGAGCCCATGCCCGAGGTCGCGCTGCCGGCCATCGCCTCGATCTCGGCGCTGATGTGCCGCACCTCGGGCACGATGCGCGCGCGCGGCTCCTTGTTGGGGTCGGCATCGTACAGCCCGTCGACATCCGACAGCAGCACCAGGCAATCGGCGCCGGCCATCTGCGCCACGCGCGCGGCGAGCCGGTCGTTGTCGCCGTAGCGGATCTCGGCGGTCGCCACCGTGTCGTTCTCGTTGATCACCGGCAGCGCACCGAGCGTCAGCAGCGCCTCGAGGGTCGCGCGCGCATTCAGGTAGCGGCGGCGCCGCTCGCTGTCCTCGAGCGTCAGCAGCACCTGCGCCACCGTCACCTCGTGCTCCTCCAGCAGCTCCTTGTAGGCAGCGGCAAGACGGATCTGGCCTACGGCAGCGGCGGCCTGGCTCTCCTCGAGCCGCAGCGCCCCCTTCTTCAGACCGAGGCGGCGGCGGCCGAGCGCGATGGCGCCGGACGAGACCAGGATCACCTGCTGCCCGCGCTTGCGCAGCCGCTGCAGGTCCTCGATCAACGTAGCGAGCCAGCTGCGATTGACGCGCCCGCTGTTTCCCTCCACCAGCAGCGCCGAGCCCACCTTGACGACGAGCCGGCGGGCCCGCGTGAGGGGCGACGCATGTGAAGCAGCCTGGGAGGACATGGTGGGAAAACTATACGCATTCGCATCGCGTTGCCCAACTTGAGCGCAGCCCCTAAACTGCCACTGCGGCGAGGCGGCTGCATAACAGGGTGGATCGGCGCGGTGAGCAGAGACTACGAACCGGTTCCAGGTCAGTGGTACGAGAACCTCGAGGAAGAGGAGCAGTTCCGCGTGCTGACCATGGACGAGGACTCGGAGCTGGTCGAGATCGAGTATCTCGACGGCGACATCGAGGAGCTCGACCTGGAGGCATGGCGCGAGATGGACCTCGAACGCATCGCCGAGCCCGAGGGCTGGTCGGACGATGACGAGGAGTCGGAGGACGACGAGGACTGGGACGAGGAAGAGGACGAGGACGACGACGACGACTGGGATGAGGACGACGAAGACGGCGACGAGGAGCAGGACGAGTATTGACCGCGCCCGGCGTCGACAGCTGGTACCACGAGAAGGAATCCGCCTGGCTGTACCGCTGCGTGGCCAGGGCGGAACGCGACGCGCGCAAGAGCCGTCTGTTCGAGCAGCTCGCGGAAGCCGCCGAAGAGCAGGCTGGCCGCTGGGAGCAGATCGCCGCGCGTAGCGGTGCGGCGCCGCGCAGCTTCAGCCCCTCGCTCCGCGCCCGCATCGTCGAGCGGCTGCTCACGCGATTCGACCCGGCCTCGCTGCGCGCCGTGCTGGCGGCGATGAAACTGCGCGGCCTGTCGGTCTACAGCGCGCTCTCCGGCAGCATCGCCGGCCATGCCATGCCGACCACGCTCGCGGAGGTCGGGGCGCGGCATCGCAGCAGCATCGGCGGGAGCCTGCGTGCCGGGGTGTTCGGCGTGAACGACGGGCTGATATCCAACATGAGTCTGGTGCTGGGCGTCGCCGGCGCCGGCGCGGGCGGTGGCTACGTGCTGACGGCCGGCGCCGCCGGCCTGCTCGCCGGCGCACTGTCGATGGCGGCGGGCGAATACGTGTCGGTGCGCTCGCAGCGCGAGATGTACGAATACCAGATGGCGCTCGAGCGCGAGGAGCTGCGCGAATATCCCGAGGAGGAGGCCGAGGAGCTGGCACTCATCTATCAGGCGCGCGGCGTCGACCTCGAGCAGGCGCGCGCCGTCAGCCGCGCGCTGCTGGCGCGTCCCGACCAGGCGCTCGACGTGCTGGCGCGCGAGGAGCTGGGCCTCAACCCCGAGGACCTCGGCTCGCCCTGGCGCGCGGCGCTCTCCTCGTTCGTCACCTTCGCGATCGGCGCGGCGCTGCCGCTCGTGCCGTTCGTCGCCCGCCTCGCCGGCACGCAGGCGATCGTCGCGGCGGCGGCGATCACCGGCGCGGCACTGTTCGCCGTCGGGCTCGGCCTGTCGCTGTTCACCGGCCGCGATGCGCTGCGCAGCGCCGTGCGCATGGTGCTGATCGGCGGCGGCGCGGGAACCTTGAGCTTCCTGGTCGGTCGGGCGCTCGGCGTGGCCATCAGCTGAGCGCCCGGGCGCGGCGGCCGGGCGCACTTGAATTGAGACACCCCGCCCCAAGGGTGACGACCCATGAGGGGTCGGGTTAGAGTGCCTGCCCCGTTGCCCGTGTGACACCCATGATCAAACGCATCTTTCTGTTTGCCCTCACCAATATCGCCGTGCTGCTGGTGCTGTCGGTAGTCGCGCAGCTGCTCGGGATCGACACCTACCTGGCGGCCCACGGACAGAGCCTCGAGGGCCTGCTGGTCTGGGCGGCACTGTTCGGCTTCGGCGGTGCCTTCGTGTCGCTGGCGATGTCGAAGATGCAGGCGAAAATGTTCATGGGCGTGCAGGTGATCGCGCCGCAGACGACCGACCCGACCGCACAGTGGCTGCTGTCGGTGGTCGAGCATCACGCGCGCAACGTCGGCGTACGCACGCCCGAGGTCGGCATCTTCAACTCGCCCGAGCCGAACGCCTTCGCCACCGGCATGAGCCGCAATTCCTCGCTGGTGGCGGTGAGCAGCGGGCTGCTGCAGAGGATGAGCCGCCAGGAGATCGAGGCGGTGCTCGGCCACGAGATGACCCACGTCGCCAATGGCGACATGGTGACCCTCACCCTCATCCAGGGCGTCGTCAACACCTTCGTGCTGCTGCTGGCGCGCGTGGTCGGCAACATCATCGATCGTGCGGTGTTCCGCTCCGACGACGGCCGCGGCATCGCCTCCTACCTCACCTTCTACGTGCTGCAGATCGCCTTCGGCCTGCTCGCCACCCCGATCGTCATGTGGTTCTCGCGCTGGCGCGAGTTCCGCGCGGATCGCGGCGGCGCGCAGCTCGCGGGTACTCCCAACATGATCGCTGCGCTCGAGGAGCTGAAGCGTGTCCACGAGCCCCTGCCGACGCAGCAGTTCGCCGCCTTCGGCATCGCCGGCGGCGACGGCGGCGGACTCAAGCGCCTCTTCATGAGCCACCCGCCGCTCGATGAGCGCATCGCGGCGCTGCGCTCGCTCGGCAGTCACTGACCGGAGCCCCCCGGGTGGAGCTGCTCGGGAGGCTGCGGCAGATACTCGGTGGCGACGGGCTGCTCACCGAAGCCGCCGACTGCGCGCCATTCCTCGTCGATCACCTCGGCCGCTGCCACGGCAGCGCCGTCGGCGTGGCGCAGCCGCGCTCGGTGGCCGAGGTGTCGCAGCTGCTCGCGCTGTGCGCCGCCGAGCGCATCGGCGTAGTGCCTCACGGCGGCAACACCAGCTATTGCGGCGGCGCCATCCCGGATGAGTCGGGCCGCCAGCTCGTGGTGTCGCTGCGGCGCATGAATCGCATCCGCAGCATCGACGCGGAGAATTATTCGCTCACCGCCGAGGCGGGCTGTGTGCTCGCTCAGGTGCAGGCGGCTGCCGAGACGGCCGAGCGCTTCTTTCCGCTCAGCATCGGCTCCCAGGGCAGTTGTCAGATCGGCGGCAACCTGTCGACCAACGCCGGCGGGGTCAACGTATTGCGCTACGGCATGACGCGCGACCTGGTGCTCGGGCTCGAGGTGGTGCTGCCCGGGGGGCGGGTGCTGGACGGCCTGTCGGTATTGCGCAAGGACAATACCGGCTACGACCTCAAGTCGCTGTTCCTCGGCGCGGAAGGCACGCTCGGCATCATCACCGCAGCGAGCTTCAAGCTGTTCCCTGCGATCCGCGCCCGTGCCACGGCATTCGCGGCGGTGCCGAGCGTGCGCGCGGCGGTGGCGCTGCTCACGGAGCTGCGTGCCACGAGCGGCGATCGCATCAGCAGCTTCGAGCTCGTGCCGCGGATCGGCATCGAGCTGACGACGCGCCACATCCCCGGGGTGAGCGATCCGCTGCCGGGTGACTACAGCTGGTACGTGCTGTGCGAGCTGTCGTCCTCGCGCGCCGCCGAGCCGCTCGATGCGGTGCTCGAGGAAGCGCTCGGCGCGGCGCTCGAGCGCGGCACGGTGCTGGATGCGGTCGTGGTGCGCAGCGAGCGCGAGCGCGCCGCCCTCTGGAAGCTGCGCGAGAGCATCCCGCCGGCGCAGCGCCACGAGGGCGCGAGTCTCAAGCATGACATCTCGCTCCCCGTGGCCGCGCTCCCCGACTTCGTCGAGCGCGCGGCGCCGTGGATCGCCGCCCACGCGCCCGACGGCCGGCTGGTGTGCTATGGCCACGTCGGCGATGGCAACCTGCACTTCAACGTGAGCCAGCTGCCCGGCACCGACCGCGACGCGTTCCTCGCGCGCGCCGACGGCGTGCGCCGCGCAGTGCACGATCTGGTGCGCGAGTTCGGCGGCAGTTTCAGCGCCGAGCACGGCATTGGTCGCACCAAGGTGGGTGAGCTCGAGCGCTATGCCTCGCCGGTCGAGCTCGAGCTGATGCGTGCCGTCAAGCACGCGCTCGATCCCCACGGCATCATGAATCCCGGCAAGGTCCTGCGCAGCCGGGACCTCAGCGGATGAAGGAGAGGCGCATGTCGCGTGGCGCGCTGTTGCTGTCGCTCCTCGCGGCCGCCCTCACGGCCTGCAGCCCGGGTGGCAAGCCGCCGGCGGCGCCGGCGCCCGCGAGCGGCGCGGGGCCGGCAGCCGCGGCCGAGGGGCCGCGCATCGTCATGTCGGACGACCTGGTGCACCTGGAATACCGCGTCCTCGGGCACGGCGAACCGGCGGTATTTCTGCTGCACGGCTGGGCCGGCAATGCCGAGTACTGGCACGCGCAGTTCGATGCGCTCAAGGCGCACTGCACGGTGGTGGCGGTCGATCTCGCCGGCCACGGCGCCTCGGGCGCCAACCGCACCGACTGGTCGATCGCCCGTTACGCCGCCGACGTCGCCACCATCGCCCGCCAGGTGCCGAATGCGCACGTCGTGCTGGTCGGGCACTCGATGGGTGCCACGGTGGCGCTCGCCGCCGTGCCGCGCATCGGCTCGCGGGTGATCGGCGTGATCGCGGTCGATGCGCTGCGCTCGGTCGGCCTGCCACCGCTCGGCGCGGCGGAGATCGCCACCCGGGTCGCACCCTTCAAGGCCGACTTCGTCGGCGCCACCCGCGCGCTGGTGAGCGACTCGCTGTTCGAGAAGGGCGCCGACCCGCAGCTGGTGCAGAAGGTGGCGTACGACATGTCATTGCGCTCGCCCGCGGTTGCGGTGCCGACCCTCGAGCAGCTGCTGGCCCTCGACCTCGCGACCCTCACCCCGGCCGTGCACGTGCCGGTCTACGCCATCAACTCGGACCTGCTGCCGACGGATGCCGAGCGCATCCGCAAGTCGCTCCCCGACTTCACGCTCGAGGTCATGCCGCACACCGGGCACTTCCTCATGCTGGAAGTCCCCGAGCGTTTCAATACGCTGCTGCTGAAGGATATCGACGCCCTCGCCGCGCGCGCCCGCTGAGGGCGCAGCGCCTCAGGCGTCCGGCTTCTGCCGGAGCAGGCCTTCCTGCGCGGCGCTCGCCACCAGCCGTCCATCGCGGGCGAAGATGCTGGCGCGCGCGAAGCCGCGCGCGCCCGAGGCGCTCGGGCTCTCCATGGCGCACAGCAGCCAGTCATCGAGACGCAGCGGCCGGTGGAACCACATGGCGTGATCGATCGTCGCCATGATGAGCGAGGCCTTGAGGAACGAGGTGCCGTGGGGGAGCGTCGCGGTATCGAGCAGGAAGAAGTCCGACACGTAGGCGAGCAGCCGCCGGTGCAGCATCTCGTCGTCCCCCAGCGGCCCGACCGCGCGCACCCAGATCTGGCGCATCGGCGCAGCGGGACGCGGATTGAGGTAATCGACCGGCTGCACCATGCGGAACTCGAACGGCCGCGGCTGCCCGAAGAAGCGCCGCACCTTGTCCGGCAGCTTCGCCAGGAGCGATGCGGGCGGCGCCGGATCCGGCAGGCTCTCCGGCGGCGGCACATTCGGCATCGCCAGCTGGTGGTCGAAGCCGTTCTCCTGCACCTGGAACGAGGCGGTCATGTTGAAGATCTGCGCGCCGTGCTGGATGGCGATCACCCGGCGATTGGCGAAGCTGTGGCCGTCGAGGCTGCGGTCCACCTGGTAGATGATCGGCGCATTGCAGTCGCCGCGCCGCAGGAAATACGCGTGCAGCGAGTGCACCACGCGTCCCTCGACCGTGGCGGCGGCGGCGGTGAGTGCCTGGCCCAACACCTGGCCGCCGAACACCTGCGGCGCGCCGATGTCGCGGCTCTCGCCGCGGAACAGATTCACCTCCAGCGGCTCGAGCTGGAGCAGCTGCAGCAGGTCCGCGAGGCGCTGATCCACTGGGCCCTCAGTCCGGCACCCCGAGCCGCTGGTGCATCACCGGGCTCGTGGTGGTGTATTGCAGGAACTGCTTCTTCTGCGGATACAGGTGATGCTGGATGGCGAACGCGGCGAGCGCCGCCTCGTGAAAGCCCGACAGGATCAGCTTCTTCTTCCCCGGATAGCTGTTGATGTCGCCGACGGCGAACACGCCCGGCACGCTGGTCTGGAATTTCTCCGCATCGACCCTGAGCGCCTTCTTCTCGAGCGCCAGGCCCCACTCGGCGATCGGGCCGAGCTTCGGATGCAGCCCGAAGAACACCAGCAGCTGCTCCGCCTCGAGCGCCGTCAGCGTGCCGTCGCCCGCGCGCACGTTGACTCCGCGCAGCACGCCGTCGTCGGCGATGAGCGAATGCGGCACAGCCTCGAAGAGCCGCATGCGCCCGGCGGCCACCAGCTCGCGCATGCGCGCGACCGTCGCGGGCGCGGCGCGGAACTCCGCACGCCGGTGCACCAGGTCGAGGCTGCGCGCATCAGGCGCGAGCGCGAGCGTCCAGTCGAGCGCCGAATCCCCGCCGCCGAAGATGACCAGGCGCTTGCCGGCGAGCTCGGCGGCATTCCTGACGCGGTACTGGATGGGGCCGCCCTCGAAGACCTCCGCCCCCTCGATGCCGATGCGCCGCGGCTGGAACGAGCCGAGGCCGGCGGCAATCACCACCGCGCCGGCGTCGAAGCGCGTGCCGGCCGCGGTGCCGACGTGGAACCGTCCCGCGGGCGTAGGCACGAACTCCACCACCTCCTGCCCGAGGTGCAGCTGCGCCTTGAAAGGCTTGATCTGCTCGAGCAAGCGCTCGACCAGCTCCTGCGCGCCGCATACCGGCAGCGCCGGGATGTCGTAGATCGGCTTGTCGGGATAGAGCTCGGCGCACTGTCCGCCGGGGTGCCGCAGCGAGTCGACGACGTGGGCGCCGATGCCGAGCAGTCCCAGCTCGAATACCTGGAACAGGCCGCAGGGTCCGGCGCCGATGATGACCACTTCAGTGCTGATCGCCTCCCGCGGGGCGGCGTTGGCTGGAGTCTGGCTCAAGGTGAGGAGGTTTCTGGTGGCGGACTTGCGCCCATTCTAGAGGGTCTTGCCGGTCCCCGCATGCGATCGCGGTATAGTAGGTGACCCATGATCAGGCTGAATGTGAACGGCAAGGATGTCAGCGTCGACGTCGATCCCGACACGCCGCTGCTGTGGGTATTGCGCGATGCGCTCGGCCTCACCGGCACCAAGTACGGCTGCGGGATGGCGCTGTGCGGCGCGTGCACCGTGCACCTCGCCGGGGATGCGGTGCGCTCGTGCATAACGCCGGTGAGCGCGGTGGGCGCGCGCGCGGTGACCACCATCGAGGGCCTGTCGCACGATCGCAGCCACCCCGTGCAGCGCGCCTGGATCGAGCTCGACGTGCCGCAGTGCGGCTATTGTCAGTCGGGGCAGATCATGTCGGCGGCGGCGCTGCTGAAGCAGAACCCGCAGCCCTCGGACGCGGAAATCGACCAGTTCATGTCCGGCAACGTGTGCCGCTGCGGCACCTACCAGCGTATCCGCGCGGCCATCCACCGCGCAGCGGTGCTCGGCTCGGGAAGCTGAGCGGCCGTTTTCTCAAGCCCTAAGGGGAACAGTCTTGACCTCCAACGCCGAACTTCACGCGCGCCGCCAGCAGGCCGTGCCGCGCGGTGTCAGCAACTCGCTCGCGGTGTACGCCGAGCGCGCATCCAACGCCGAGCTGTGGGACGTCGAGGGGCGGCGCTACATCGACTTCGCGAGCGGCATCTCGGTGCTCAACACCGGCCACGTGCATCCCAAGGTGAGCGCCGCGATCGCGCAGCAGCTCGGCAAGCTCACCCATACCTGCTTCCAGGTCACGCCGACCGAGAGCTACGTGGCGCTCGCCGAGGCGCTGAATGCGCTGGCACCGGGTGCCGCGCCGAAGAAGACCATCTTCCTCACGACCGGCGCGGAAGCGGTCGAGAACGCCATCAAGATCGCGCGCTTTCACACCAGGCGCTCGGCGGTCATCGCCTTCTCCGGCGGCTTTCACGGGCGCACGCTCGCCTGCGTCAGCCTCACCGGCAAGGTGCAGCCGTACAAGGCGGGCTTCGGGCCGATGCTGCCCGAGATCTACCACCTGCCCTTCCCGATGCCCTATCACGGCATCACCGTCGAGAATTCGCTCGAGGCGCTCGAGCAGTTGTTCAAGGCGGACGTCGATCCGGCGCGCGTCGCCGCGATCATCATCGAGCCGGTGCTCGGCGAGGGCGGCTTCTACGCCGCGCCGGCCGAGCTCCTGAAGCGCCTGCGCAGCGTATGCGACACGCACGGGATCGTATTCATCGCCGATGAGATCCAGTCGGGCTTCGGGCGCACCGGGCGCATGTTCGCCATCGAGCACTCGGGAGTGGAGCCTGACCTGATCACGATCGCCAAGAGCGTGGCGGGCGGTGTGCCGCTGTCGGCGGTCACCGGCAAGGCCGACATCATGGATGCGCCCGGACCCGGCGGGCTCGGCGGCACCTTCGCCGGCTCGCCGCTCGCCTGCGCCGCCGGGCTCGCGGTGCTGGAGGTGATGCGCGAGGAGCAGCTGCTGAAGCGCTCCCAGGAGATCGGCCGCTTCCTGAGCTCACGGCTCAAGGGCCTGCAGGGGCGCTTCCCGTGCGTGGGCGAGGTACGCCACCTCGGTGCCATGGTGGCTCTCGAGCTGGTGAAGAACGGCCGCGCCGATGCCCCGGATGCGGAGCTCACCAGGTCGCTGGTGCAGGCCGCCGGCCGCCGCGGGCTGATCATTCTCTCCTGCGGCGTCTACTCGAACGTCATCCGCTTCCTCACGCCGCTCACGATCCCTGACGCCCTGCTGAAGGAGGGCTGCCACGTGTTCGAGCAGGCGCTGGAGGAAGTGGCGGGCGGGGCGCTCCCGGCGCGCGCAGCCGGCTGACGGCGCTCGAGCGCAGGCGGCAAAAACCGCGCTTTTTGCCGCCGGTAACCGAAGTAATGTCCGCTGAAATCGCCGCAGGCGATTTCAGCCCATAGACTAGATCACGCGCGTCCGGCGTTGGCGTCGGTCGGCGTGTGGAAGTACTCGCTCTCGGAGGCGAGCTGCTCGATCAGGCGCTTCAGCTCCGCCATGCGCCCTTCCGCAGTGCTGATCGGCATGCAGTCCTGACAGCGCGGATCGCCGCACGGCTGGCGCGAGTAGAGCCAGTACTGCAGAGCTCCCGCCAGCAACCCGTCGGCGATGTCCCAGAGGTCCGCGTCCTTGTCCTTGTCCGCGATGCGGTTGCCCAGATCGACGGCTTTGGAGAAGGCCGCGTCGAACGTGTCAGCGAGTTCGGTCATGCTTCACGCTAGTCCTTCATCGATCAGCCTAGTATAGGACAAAGATCCGTCTGCCCATCAACGGCTTATGTTGCGTGCATCCGGCCACCCCCGATAGCAGCCGTTCCTCCGCGAACCCGCGGCCGCAGCGCCGTGGCTGGCTGCCGCGCGCGCCGCGGCTCGGCGTGGGCGCGCGCCTCGGGCTGGGGCTCGCCGCCGTGGCTGCCGTGCTGGTGGTGGGCGAGATGCTCGCGACACAGACCTCGCGGGCCGCGCTCGAGGCGGTGCGCAGCATGCAGACCGAGCACGAGCCGCTCGCGAGCCGCGCGAGCGCCGTGCTGGTGCGCCTCGTCGATTATGACCGCGCGGTGGGCGCCTACGTGCAGGCGCACAATTCCGCCGACTTCGCCGCCATCACCAGCGCCGGCGCGGAATTCGAGGACGCGCTGCAGAGCTATTTCCGCAGCGCACCGTCGCTGACGCCCGCGGCGCTCGATCTGCGCGAGCGGCTCACGCGCCACATCGTCGATGCGCGGGTGTTCGCCACCCGCGCGGCGCAACGCGCCCAATGGCTCGAGGCACGCAATGCCGCCCTCGAGGACGTGTATGAGCGCATCGTCACCGCCGGCGGCTCGGGACTTGCGATCAACGGCACCCAGGTGGTCGCGCGGCGCTCGCTCGCGGAGCTGCAGGCCGCGATCGACGCCGTGCGCAGCAACCCCGATCCGGTCGCCATCGCCCGGCGCGAGCGCGACTTCGACGCCGTGCTCAACGCCCACATGGCGGAGCTGCAGAACTCCCCGGGGCGCGCGTGGCTCACCCTGGTGCGTCAGGATTTTGACGAGGCGGCGCGCCTGCGGCTCGCGATCGCGCGCTACGACGAGGCGAGCGGCAGCGAGTGGCACAGGCTCCTCGAGGAGAGTGCCCGCCTCACCACCGGTGTGCAGGAGCTGCTGCAGAAACCCGCGCGCCAGGGCCTGCTGACGGCCGCACAGCATGCCGCCACCTCGGCCGAGGTCGCGGAGCGCACGCTGGCGATCACCGGCGCGGCGGTACTGGCACTGCTGGTGCTGGTGTCGATCCTGCTCACCCTGAGCATCAGCCTGCCGGTGCGCCGGCTCACCGCGGCGACCCGCCTGCTCGCCGGCGGCGACCGCAGCGCGCGTGCCCCGCGCGGTGGCTCGGCGGAGATCGACGAACTGGCGGACGCCTTCAACAGCATGGCCGCGGCGCTCGTGCGTGCCGAAGGGGAGCTGCGCGCCCACCAGGCGGAGCTCGAGCGGCACGTCGATGAGCGCACCCGCCAGCTGCATCACCTGGCGCACCACGATCCGCTCACCCAGCTGCCCAACCGCCGCCAGCTGTCGGCGCGGCTCGGCGCCGCGCTGTCGCGCGCCGGCACGCGGCAGCGGCTGGCGCTGCTGTTCATCGATGTCGACAATTTCAAGTCGATCAACGACACGCTCGGCCATACCTTCGGCGATCGCGTGCTGCAGCACATCGCCGACCGCCTGCACTCCGCCACCGGCGGTATCGGACTGCTGGCGCGCCTCGGCGGCGATGAGTTCACCGTGCTGCTGGAAGACGTGGGGTCGGACGAGGAGGTGGCGGAGTGCGGCAATCGCATCGTCAGCACCCTGCAGGAGCCGCTGACCGTCGACGGGCGGCTGCTCACCACCAGCGCCAGCGTCGGCGCGAGCCTCTATCCCGATCACGCCGCGGATGCCGAAGGGCTGCTGCGCGCCGCCGACGTGGCGCTGTTCCGCGCCAAGGAGCTGGGTCGCAACCGCTTCGCGCTCTACAGCCCCGAGCTCTATGACGCTGCGGCGCAGCGCTTCCGCCTCGAGCAGTCGCTGCGGCGCGCCCTCGAGGGTGGCGAGCTGCTGCTCATGTTCCAGCCGGTCGTGGCACTGCATAGCTTCGAGACCGTGAGCCTGGAGGCGCTGCTGCGCTGGCGCCGGCCCGACGGTCGCATCGCGAGCGCCACGGAGTTCATCCCGATCGCCGAGAAATCCGGCCTGATCCACGAGCTCACGGGCTGGGTGCTGCGCTCGGCGGCCTCCACCTGCGCCGGCTGGCGCTCGCAGGGCTGGGAGCGCGCCAGCGTGGCGGTGAACGTCTCACCGCCGCAGTTCTTCGAGAGCGATTTCGTCGAGCAGGTGGCACGTACGCTCGAGGCTACCGGGCTGCCGGCGAGCGCGCTCGAGCTGGAGATCACCGAGACCGTGGTGCAGACCGGCAGCGCCACCATCGAGTCGCTCCACCAGCTGCGCGCGCTCGGCGTATCGATCGCGCTCGATGACTTCGGCATGGGCTACTCCTCCCTCACCTCGCTCGAGCAGCTGCCGATCACGCGTGTGAAGCTCGACCGGCTGCTGGTGGCCGGAGTCGATACCAACCCGCGCTCCGCCGCCATCGTCCGCTCGATCGTCGCCTTGTGTCACGGCCTCGGACTGCAGGTGGTGGCCGAGGGTGTGGAGCGCCCCGCGCAGCTCGAGTTCCTGGCGCAGTGCGGCCCGCTCGGTGTACAGGGCTATCTGCTCGCCCAGCCGGTCGAAGCCGTGGCCGCCCCCGCCGAGGCGCAGGCCGCTGCCGAGCGGGCGCGGCGCACGCTCGCCAGCGCCGCAGGCGGCCGGCATCAGGCGGACGACACGCTGGTGTTCGTCGGCCGCTCCGGACATCGACGCGGGCCAGTGCGTCCGGCGTAGACTGGTGCGGATGTTCCTCACCGCACAAGACATCTACCACTTCCGCGAGGGCACCTACTTCCGCGCCTACGAGCGCCTCGGGGCGCATCCGCTCCCCGGTGGGAGCGGCACGCATTTCGCGGTATGGGCGCCGAATGCCTCGGCGGTCTCGCTGGTCGGCGACTTCAACGGCTGGCAGCGCGCGGCGCAGCCGCTCGAGGCCCGCGGCGATTCCTCCGGCATCTGGGAGGCGGACGTCGCGGGCGTGGGACTGGGGGCGCTCTACAAGTACCACGTCGTGGCGCGCGACGGTCACACGGCGACCGACAAGGCCGATCCCTACGCCTTTCGCACCGAGCTGCCGCCGCGCACCGCCTCCATGGTGTGGCATCTCGACTACCAATGGGGCGATGAGGCGTGGATGCGCGCGCGCGCGCCGCGCAATGCGCTTGGCGCGCCGTGGTCGATCTATGAGGTGCACGTCGGCTCGTGGCGGCGCGTGCCCGAGGAAGGCAACCGCTCACTCGGCTTCCGCGAGCTCGCGCACGCACTCGCCGATTACGTGACCGGGCTCGGCTTCACGCACGTCGAGCTGCTGCCGGTCATGGAGCATCCGTTCTACGGCTCCTGGGGCTATCAGGTCACCGGCTACTTCGCGCCGAGCGCCCGCTACGGCACGCCGCAGGACTTCATGTACCTCATCGATCACCTGCACCAGCGCGGCATCGGCGTGGTGCTCGACTGGGTACCGTCGCACTTCCCCACCGACGAGCACGGGCTCGCACGCTTCGACGGCACGCACCTCTACGAGCACGCCGATCCGCGCCAGGGCTTCCACCCGGAGTGGAACAGCTCGATCTTCAACTACGGCCGGGCCGAGGTGCGCAACTTCCTCGCCAGCAACGCGCTCTTCTGGCTGGAGAAGTACCACATCGATGCGCTGCGCGTGGACGCAGTGGCCTCGATGCTCTACCTCGACTACGGGCGGCGCGCCGGCGAGTGGATCCCCAACCGCTTCGGCGGGCACGAGAACCTGGATGCGGTCGAGTTCCTGAAGCAGCTCAACCTCGCCGTGTACCGCGATCACCCCGAGACGCAGACCATCGCCGAGGAGTCGACCGCCTGGCCGATGGTGTCGCGCCCTACCTATCTGGGCGGTCTTGGCTTCGGGCTCAAATGGAACATGGGCTGGATGCACGACACGCTCGGCTACCTGCAGCAGGACCCGCTGCACCGCAAGTACCACCACAGCCGCCTCACCTTCAGCATCTGGTACGCCTTCAGCGAGAATTTCGTGCTGCCGCTCTCGCACGATGAGGTGGTGCACGGCAAGGGCTCACTCATCGGCAAGATGCCGGGCGATGAATGGCAGCAGTTCGCGAGCCTGCGCCTGCTGTTTGGCTACATGTGGACGCACCCGGGGAAGAAACTGCTGTTCATGGGCGGGGAATTCGGCCAGCGGCGCGAGTGGCAGCACGAGGAAAGTCTCGAGTGGCACGTGCTCGGCTACCCGCTGCACGCCGGCGTGCAGCGCTGGGTAGGCGATCTCAACCGGCTGTACCGCGACACCCCCGCCCTGCACGAGCTCGATTTCAGCGACGCGGGCTTCAGCTGGATCGATTGCGACGACGCCGACGTGAGCGTGATCTCGTTCCTGCGCCGCGACCGCTCCGGTCAGGTGGCGGTGGTGGCCTGCAACTTCACTCCGGTGCCGCGCGAGCGTTACCAGATCGGCGTACCGCGCGGTGGCCGCTGGCATGAGCGCTTGAACAGCGACGCCGGCGACTACGGTGGCAGTGGCCAGGGAAACCTCGGCACGCTCGAGGCCGCACAGATCCCGTCCCACGGCCACGGCTTCTCGCTCCATCTGCGCCTGCCGCCGCTCGCGGTAGTGATATTGACCCCCGGCTGAGGAGCGCGCCGCGTTCCGCGGGTCAACGGCCGCAACGGCCCCGCGTTGGAGGCGGATATGCGTAATCCGGGACCCCAGGCGTGCCTGGCAGCCGCTGCACTCGCCCTCGTCATCGCCTGCACTGGTGCGCCACCCGCCGCAGCGCCTGCCCCCGGCGCGTCGCAGGCGCCGCCCGCACGAGAGCTGCGCATGGTTCAGCCGGCGCGTGCCCGCTATCTGCCCTACGCCGGCGCTCCGGTCGATCACTTCAACTGGATGGGCTACATCGACGGCTGGGAAGCCCTGAGCGACAGCGAGCTGGTCGTGTTCGTCGGCGCCCACGGTGCGTATCTGCTCACGGTGTGGTCACCGTGCGGTACCCGCGGACTCCCCTGGGTGAATCACATCGGACTGACGCGCTCGATCGCCGGCGCGGTTTACGCGCGGCTCGATGCGGTGCGTGTGGAGCACACCACCTGCCCGATCTCCGAGATCCGACCGATCGACTATCAGCGCATGCAGCAGGACGCGCGCGACAAACGCGCAGCGGAGCACGCGCTTGCGACCTCGCCCCCTGCCGCGCCGGCCACATCGCCGCCACCCTCGCCGCAGCCGTAAGGCGCCGGCAGCTCCTCAGCGATAGCCGCGCGCCTGCAGCGTGAAGAGGCGCGCGTAGCGGCCGTTGAGCTGCATCAGTTCCTCGTGCGTGCCGCGCTCGACGATCTGTCCGCGGTTGAGCACCGCGATCTGATCCGCCATGCGCACCGTCGAGAAGCGGTGCGAGATGAGGATCGTGATGCGCTCGCGCGCCAGCTGGCGGAAATGCTCGAACACCTCCGCCTCCGCCTCGGCATCCATGGCCGCGGTCGGCTCATCGAGCACCAGGATGTCGGCGCGCGTGCGCATGAAGGCGCGCGACAGCGCCACCTTCTGCCACTGGCCGCCGGAGAGCTCGCGCCCGTCGCGGAACCACTTGCCGAGCTGCGTGTGATAGCCGCCCGGCAGGGTGTCGATGAATTCGCTGGCGCGCCCCTTGGTGGCGGCGGTGCGCCAGCGATCCTCATCCTCGAAATAGCGCTCATCCCCCGCGCCGACGTTCTCGCCGACCAGCATCTGATAGCGGACGAAGTCCTGAAAGATGACACCGACGCGCTGGCGCAGCACCGCCTGATCCCACTCGGCGAGATCGCGGCCGTCGAGGAGGATGCGACCCGCGGTGGGCGCGTACAGCCGCGTCAGGAGCTTGATCAGCGTGGTCTTGCCGGAGCCGTTCTCGCCGACGAGCGCGAGGCTCGTGCCGGGCTCGAGGTGCAGCGTGACGTGCTCGAGCGCGGGCGTCTCGGCGCCCGGATACGCGAAGCTCACGTCCTCGAAGCGAATGCCGTCCTCGGGATGCGGGCCGCGCACCGCCTCCCCGGGTGGCAGCGGCACCGCGGTCTCGAGATACTCATACAGCGTCGACAGGTAGAGATTGTCCTCGTACATGCCGCCGACCGCCGCCAGCATGGCCGAGACCGCCGCTTGCCCCTGGCGAAAGAGCGCCAGATACATGGTCATCTGCCCGAGCGTGATGCGCCCGCGTACCGTGCTCACCGCGATCCAGGCATAGGCCGCGTACAGGGCCGCGGTCGCTATGAGCCCGAGCACGAAGCCCCAGGCGTCGCGGCGCACGGTGAGCGCGCGGTCCTCGCCGTACAGGCGCCGGAAGATCTCGCGGTAGCGCTCTAGGAGCCGCGGACCCAGGCCGAAGAGCTTCACCTCCTTGGCGTGGTCCTCGCGTGCGATCACCGTCTCCAGGTAGATCTGCATTCGCGACTCGGGGGAGCGCCAGCGGAAGAGGCGAAAGGCATCGCCCGAGAACTTCACCTCGGCTACGAAGGCCGGCAGCCCCGCGAGCAGCAGTACCGCCACCGCCCACGGCGAGAAGTGCGCGAGCAGCACCGCGTAGCTCGCGAGCGAGATGCCGTTTTGCACCAGTCCGAAGGTGCGGGTTACGAGGCTCAGCGGCCGGGTCGAGGCCTCGCGGCGCGCGCGCGTCAGCTTGTCGTAGAACTCCGAGTCCTCGAAGTGCGCGAGCTCCAGGGTGAGCGCCTTCTCGAGGATCATCACGTTGACGCGCTGCCCGAGCTGCGCCCGCAGCAGCGACTGGCACAGCGACAGGCCGCGCTGCGCGGCGGCGATCGTGGCAATCAGCCCGCCCTCGAGCACTACCAGAGCCACGACGTGCGAGGCGGGCGCGGTGGAGCGCATCGCGGCAACCACCGCATCGACGATGAGCGCGCCGACGTAGGCGACCGAGGCCGGCAGCACGCCGGCAATCAGCGTGAGCGCGCCGAGCCCGACGGTGAGCGCGCGGCTGGTGCTCCAGACCAGCTCGAGCGCGCGGCGGCTGTAGCGGAAGACGCCGAAGAACCCGCGCAGCGTCAGGGACTCGAGAGGCTCGGGTGTCAGCCGGGCGCGGCGCGGGGGATGAACCGGGGTGGCCACTGCCGGCGGATGTGGGGATGGACTAGCGCGATTTCCAGGCGCCGCCGGTGCCCTTCACCCAGCGCTCGCACAGCGCCACCGCCTCGCGCGGCTTGAAGACTCCCGGCTCGAGGCACCACTCGAGCCACAGGCCGTCGATGATCGCCGTGAGCCCGATCGCGGCCTGACGCAGATCGACCCGGCGCTTGCCTCGGCCGCCCCGTCCCGGACGGACGAGAAGATCGGTGAGCATGCCGCGGATCAGCTGTATGTAGTCGGCGTAGGTCTCGCGCTGCACCCGCTGGATGGGACGCGAGTGCCGATACAGTCCCCAGAACACCACCCACACGGCCAGCGTGTCGGTGTCGAGATTCGGCGGGGAGAACGAGGCGACGAGGAATGCGCGCAGGCGCGCGGCCGGCCTGGGCGGCGCCTGCTCCACCGCCGCCCGCAGTCCGTCCACCAGCTCGCGATTGAAATGCTGGTAGGCGGCGGCGATCAGCTCGTCCTTGTTCGGGAAATGGTGATTGATGAGGCCCACCGAGACGCCGGCCTGGGCGCTGATGGTACGGATCGACAGACCCTCGTGACCGAAGCGCTTCAGGCACTCGATGGTGGCGGCGATGAGCGCGGCGCGGCGCCGCTCGGGGAGCTGGCGCTCGAAGCGCGGGCGTCGGGGGCCGTCTGCGCCCTCCGCTGCGGCGCTCACGCGACCCCGCGCAGCCGCCCGCGGCGGAAGTCGGCGAGCACCTCGCGCGCAGCGTTGTGCCCCGAGGCGCCCGTGACGCCACCACCCGGATGGGTGCCGGCGCTGCACATGTAGAGGCCGGCGAGCGGACCGCGGTAGTTGCCGTAGCCGAGCATGGGACGCGCCGAGAACAGCTGATCGAGGCTCAGCGTGCCGTGCGAGATGTCGCCCGCCACGAGCCCGAAGGTACGCTCGAGATCCAGCGGACTCATGATCTGCCGCCCGAGCACCGCGGCTTTGAAGTTGGGTGCATAGGCGTTCACCGTGTCGATCATCAGATCCGCGACCTCCTCGCGATGCGCATCCCAGGAAGCGCCGTTCGGCAGCCGCGGCGCCACGTGCTGACAGAAGAGACTCGCCACGTGCTGCCCGGGGGGCGCCAGGCTGTCATCGAGCGTCGAGGGAATCACCAGCTCGATGATCGGTTGACGCGACCAGCCGTGCAAGCGCGCATCGAAGTACGCCTGCTCCATGTAGCGCAGCGTCGGCGCGAGAATGATGCCGGCGGTGTGATGGTCGGCGGCGGTCTTTCCCGGCAGGCAGCTGAAGTCCGGGAGCTCGGCGAGCGCCACGTTCATGCGGAAGGTGCCGGAGCCGCAGCGCCAGTGAGAGATGCGCTCGCGGAATTCCGGCGGCAGCGAGCGCGGCTCGAGCATTCCGAGGTACAGCAGCTTCGGATTCAGGTTGGAGATCACCGCCGCGGCGCGGATGGTCTCGCCCGACTCGGTGATCGCGCCGACTGCGCGTGCGCCCTCGACCAGCACCTGCCGCACCGGCGTCGAGACACGGATGGTCGCGCCGCGCGCCTGCGCCGCGCGCGCCATCGCCTGACTGATCGCACCCATGCCGCCGATCGCGTGACCCCAGGCGCCCTTCTTGCCGTTCACCTCGCCGAACACGTGATGCAGCAGCACATAAGCCGAGCCGCCGGAGTACGGACTGGCGAAGTTGCCGACCACGCCGTCGAAACCGAACACCGCCTTGACGGGATCGCTCTCGAACCAGCGATCGAGGTAGTCACCGGCGGACATGGCGAACAACGACAGGAGCTCGCGCCGCAGCTCCATGTCGAGCCCGCGCAGCCGCCCGCCGACGCGCGCCGCGCGGATCAGTTCCGGCAGTGCGCTGCGCCAGCTGCCGGCGACCGCATTCGGCGGCGTCACCAGCGTGAGATCGCGCAGCACGTCGGCGATTGCCTCGAGGCGCGCGCCGTACTCGGGGATGCGCGCCGCGTCGCGTGCCGAGAAGCGCGCCACCTCGGATTCGGTGCGCCCCTCGCCGGTGAGCAGGTAGCGGCCGTCGGCGGTGGGCAGGAAGTTTGCGGCGCGGCGCTCGACGATCCGCAGCCCATGCTTGGCCAGCTCGAGGTCGCGGATCACCTTCGGGTTGAGGAGCGAGACAGTGTAGGCGGCCACCGAGTTGCGAAAGCCCGGGTGGAACTCCTCGGTGACCGCCGCGCCACCCACCACCGCGCGCCGCTCGAGCACGGTCACCTTGAGGCCGCCGGCCGCGAGGTAGGCGGCGCAGGTGAGGCCGTTGTGGCCGCCGCCGATGATCAGCGCATCGCAGCGCTCGCTGTGCTTCATGACCGGGACTTGCCTCGCGGTTGTTGAACGAGCGTAGAACAGCACGGATGGCGGCCGCAACCGCCGGCCGGTTTATGATAGGCGCGCATGGATATCGCACATCTGGTCCAGTCCTCGGTCGCCCCCGTATTCCTGCTCTCCGGGGTCGCCGCGACGCTCGGTGTGCTCACCAACCGCCTGGCGCGGGTGGTGGATCGCGCGCGCACCGTCGAGCAGCGCCTCATCGACCACCCGGGCGACAAGGCGCCGCTCCTCGATGAGCTCGGGGTGCTGGCGCGGCGCGCCGGCTACATCTACCGGGCGATCTCGCTCGCGGCGATCGCCGCGCTCCTGGTGGCACTCGTCGTGGTGGCACTGTTCGCGGATGCCTTCCTCGGCATCCAGCTCGATGCGACCATCGCGCTGCTCTTCGTCGGCGGCATGGTGTGCCTCGCGGCCGGTTTCATGGCCTTCTTCATCGAGGTGCGGATCGCGGTCGCCAGCTTGCGGATCGGCATGCCTCACAAGTAGATATTTCACTTAACATTCAATAGTTTAAGTGCAATACCGGCGCCCCTTCGGGCGTTCTGCTACCCTGCGCACCCTTTTCGTTTGCCGCACCGCGACCGCGGCCACCCATGAACCGCCCGATCCGCAACATCGCCATCATCGCGCACGTCGATCACGGCAAGACCACCCTCGTCGACTGCCTGCTGAAGCAGTCCGGCACCTTCGCCGCGCACGAGCGGCTCGGCGAGCGCATCATGGACTCGAACGACATCGAGCGTGAGCGCGGTATTACGATCCTCGCCAAGAACTGCGCCATCGAGTACGGCGGCACGCGCATCAATATCGTCGACACGCCGGGACACGCCGACTTCGGTGGCGAGGTCGAGCGGGTGCTGTCCATGGTGGACGGGGTACTGCTGCTGGTCGACGCTGTCGAGGGCCCGATGCCGCAGACGCGCTTCGTGACGCGCAAGGCGCTCGCCCAGGGGCTGAAGGCCATCGTCGTGGTGAACAAGATCGACCGGCCGGGCAGCCGGCCGGCATGGGTGATCGACCAGACCTTCGACCTGTTCGACAAGCTCGGCGCCACCGATGCGCAGCTCGACTTCCCGGTGATCTACGCCTCGGCCCTCCAGGGCTGGGCGAGTACCGACTACACCGAGCGCCGCCCGGACATGTCGGCGCTGTTCGAGGCGATCCTCGCGCACGTGCCGCCGCCCGCCGCCGACGCCGACCGGCCGCTGCAGCTGCAGATCTCGACGCTCGATTACAACTCCTACGTCGGCCGCATCGGCATCGGCCGCATCCGCCGCGGCGTGGTGCGCCCCGGTCAGACGGTGGCGCTGCGTCACGGCAACGAAGAGCGCGGCACGGCAAAGATCGGCCAGGTGCTGCACTTCACCGGGCTCGAGAGGCTGCCGGTCGAGGAAGCGGGTGCCGGCGACATCGTGGCCGTCACCGGTATCGAGGCGGTGAACATCGGCCTCACGGTCTGCGATCCGGAGTTCCCGGAGGGGCTGCCGCCGATCGCGGTGGATGAGCCGACGCTGCAGATGAACTTCCAGGTGAACACCTCGCCGCTCGCCGGTCGCGAGGGCAAGTTCGTCACCAGCCGGCAGCTGCGCGAGCGGCTGTACCGCGAGCTGCAGTCGAACGTGGCGCTGCGCGTCGAGGACACCGACGAGCCGGACGTGCTGCGCGTCTCGGGGCGCGGCGAGCTGCACCTCACGATCCTCATCGAGAACATGCGCCGCGAGGGCTACGAGCTCGCCGTGTCGCGCCCGCAAGTGCTCACCAAACTGGTCGACGGTGAGGTGCATGAGCCCTACGAGGCGCTCACCGTCGACATCGAGGAGGAGCACCAGGGAGCGGTGATGGAGGCTCTCGGCGGCCGGCGTGCCGAGCTCGCCGACATGAGCGTCGGCGGCGGCGGCCGCGTGCGGCTCGAGTACCGCGTGCCGGCGCGCGGTCTGATCGGCTTCCAGGGCGAGTTCATGACGCTGACGCGCGGCACCGGGCTCATGAGTCACATCTTCGACGGCTTCGCGCCGGTGCGCGGCGTCATCCCGGACCGCCACAACGGCGTGCTGGTGAGCAACGAGCAGGGCGAGGCCGTGGCGTATGCGCTCTTCAACCTGCAGGAGCGCGGGCGGCTGTTCGTCGGCCCCGGCGAGAAGCTCTACGAGGGCATGATCATCGGCATCCACAGCCGCGACAACGATCTGGTCGTGAATCCGATCAAGACCAAGAAGCTCACCAACATCCGCGCCGCCGGCAAGGACGACGCCATCCTGCTGACGCCGCCCATCCAGCTGACCCTCGAGTACGCGGTCGAGTTCATCGCCGACGACGAGCTGGTCGAGGTGACGCCGAGCGCGATCCGCATCCGCAAGCGCTACCTCAAGGCCCACGATCGCAAGCGCGCTGCGCGCAGCGAGGCGGCGCTGGAGGCTTAGCCGCGGCGCGGCGCGCGCTACACCTCGCGCGTGCCGGAGTGGATGCCGATGAAGCTGAGGAACTCGGCACGGGTGCGCGCATCGCTCCTGAAGGCGCCGGTCATGCGGCTGGTTACCATCGAGACCGAGCGCTTGTGCACACCGCGGGTAGTCATGCACTCGTGTGCCGCGTCCACCACCACCCCGACCCCCCGGGGCTTGAGCACCTCGGCGATGCAGTCGGCGATCTGTGCGGTGAGCTTCTCCTGCACCTGCAGGCGCCGCGCATAGCCGTCGACGACCCGCGCCAGCTTGCTGATGCCGACCACCTTGTTGGCGGGCAGGTAGCCGATGTGCACGCGCCCGAGCATCGGCGCGATGTGATGCTCACAATGGGACTCGAAGGAGATGTCGCGCAGCACGATCATCTCGTCGTAGCCGCCGACCTCCTCGAAGGTGCGCCGCAGGTACGCGGCCGGGTCGATCTGGTAGCCGGAGAACCAGTCGCGGTAGGCATCGA
>Ga0335079_10001947_pt1 | contig 23724 bp, 18 predicted proteins | sample Lox_Sample_33_FD_206719 | JGI IMG/M metagenome (GOLD analysis project Ga0335079, IMG submission 206719) | Soil microbial communities from Loxahatchee National Wildlife Refuge, Florida, United States - Lox_Sample_3.3 | ecosystem: Environmental > Terrestrial > Soil > Wetlands | place: USA... | reverse complement strand
GCTGGCGTGACGGTCGCCCCGGCGCCCGGCGCTGCGCCTGACGACATAACTGCGCTTCTCAGGACTGCATAGGGTCCAACCCCGCCGCCCCTTCCTGCATCGCGCGCTACTGCACATTCGAGATCGGTTGGTCCTGTTCCCGCATGTGCTTCGAGTCCCGTTCGTTCTCCAGGCAGTAGTAATCGATGAGTTCGCTGTCCAGCACCAGGGGCTGATTGATCTTCACCGTCCAAGGGGCGGTGTACGCCTTCGGATCGTCGATCGTAATCTCGACTTCGAGGTTCCCGTAGTTGGGCCGCCGGATCCGTTCGGTCATTTTGGCTTGCTCGGTGAGCGGATTTCCGGCCGCATCCAGCCAAAGATCGTCGCGGAAACCCGTGGTGTCCACCACCAGCGTGTCGCCGTCCCAATGCCCGACGGAGTACCCGTTCCAGGTCGGATTGGGGTCCTTCGGAAGCGGCCGGCCATCGGTAAAGATCTGCCGGTACTGCATGTTGCGCTCGGTCAGAATGATCACGCGGCCGGGGACTTCGAACACTCGCTTGTAGTAATCGTCGGTCCAGATCCGCGGAGCGTCGCGCGGCATGCAGTGCACGTTCGGGTCGAGACCCTGCTCGATACTTCGCTTCTTGACCAAGTCCGCCGCCCACGGCTGGTACGGCAAGCGAGTCTTCAGCGTGGACGCGATGTTGATAAATTCGCGCGAGATTTGCGTATCCGTGCAGCGGGCCCCGCACGGCGGTCCGATGGTAACCCATCCCCACATACCCGAGAGGTCGGGTTTTCCGTCGGCGCTTCGTGGCGCCGGCGCGGTGAGGTTGGGCTTGCCGTCCGGTGTGCGCGGCACTCCGGGAGTCGGATAGTCCAGCCACTGCGCGAAAAGTGCCGCCGGAGTGGCGGCCAATAGGATTGGGACGGCGTAACGCAAACTCGATCGCATGGAGGTAAGTCTCTCTATCATAGCCAGCTTTCTACTCCGGTGCGCTCGATGGCGGCACGATGCCTTTCAATCGCAGATAGACGCACATGTATCCATACATCTCGTTCGAGTGCCGGACCATGTTGTTCAGGGTCGCGAGTTTCGTCCGCGTCGGCTCGGGAGGGAACGGTCCACCCAGACGCGAGCTGATCTTCTCCATCGCCGCCCGATCGGAAAGCGAATCGAACGCCGAATCGCAGGCGGTGGATGCCTGCTTCAGCAACGCGATCAGTTCCGGTTTGGAAGTCGCCGCCGGACGGGGGCGAGGCGTTGATTGTTGTCCCATGACCCCTTGGCAAATGAACAGGTTCGCGCCCGCGATATGGGCCACTCGCTGTCCGAAGCTCTCGATCTCGGGCGTCGGCTTAAAGCCATAGTTCTCGGCGGGCATCTTCTCCGCCATCTTGAGAAGGTTGTCGCGGACAACGGTCCACGGGAACTTCGCCTCCGATACCAGCGCATTCGGACCTTGCGCCAGAAGCGTACAGCGGCCGAGGAGTGCCATGACGAGAAACCGGCTCATGGATGCCATGCTATCAGTCCTGCGGACTTCTTAACGGGCATCGTCAACTCACTCGATACCAGTGTTGTGGACGATTCTTCCGTCGACGATGGTCATCGCGGAGCGAACCTTCTTGATCTCGGTGTCAGGCACGCTGAAGTAGTCGCGATCGAGCACTACCAAATCTGCCAGTTTACCGGTTTCAATCGTGCCGATTTTGTCCTCCATTTTTAAGAACCACGGGTTGTGGCGCGTGAACAGGCGAATGGCTTCCTCGCGCGTCAGGTGCTGGCCCGGATTCACTTGGTCGCCGAACGAATTGACGCCGGTAACGGCGTAGTAGATGTGCAGCCACGGGTTCAGCGGCGCGATATGCACGCCGTCCCCATGCATTCCTACCTGGATGCCGTGGTCCATGATGGTGCGGAACGGCGGTCCGGCAACTACCTTGGGATCAGACGAGGTCACCCACCGGAACGCTCCCATTTCCACGCCGCAGCCCAGGTTCTGGAGGCGCGTCAACAGATCCGCATTCACTTCCGGAACATGGTGCACTACCCAGCGCCGCTTCGTGATGTCCGATTCCTTGTTGACGGCCTCCCATGATTCCACCACCTGCTTCAGTCCGGCGAGATTCTGCACCGCATTCTCATTGCGCCAGCCCGCGCGGCCCACGATCCGCTGCGCTTCTTCCCAAACCGCGCCCGCATTCAGGGGCGCGGCCCACTCGCCGATTGAACCCGTTTGCATCATATCGTCGCCGAAGAATTGGAACTGATTGCGCAGGCGCTCTTTTAGCTCGGGTAGGGAAGGGTCGTTTTGATTCTGCAAAAAATTCGTCTGCAGGCGAACGATCGTGCGGCCTTCCCGATGCAGTTCCAACCATGCGTCGTACATGCGGTATTGATCCAGGTTCGACAGGATCTGGTTGGGATGTAACGGGCCGGGCGTCGGAAACAACACTTGATCCAGACACGCGGTCAGCCCGACGGACGCGGAGTAGCGCATGGCATCACCGGTGCTCCGCTTCTTGTCTTCCAGGTTCTGCATCTTGCGCAGCAAAAAGAGCGCCGACGCCGCTGGACCTCCACCGCCAAAACCAGCCGCGCCGATCGCCCCCGTTGCCGAAACATTGATCTTCTTGATGTCGGGATGCGCGGGCGCACCGGCATCCGCGGCGTCGAAGAATTTCTTGCCCAGCGAGTTCGTTGCTGCCGGTCCCGTAAATCGCTCATACAACAACACCGGGCGATCCGGCGCCGCGGCGTCTAACTCCGCCAGGGTTGGATGGCGATGTTCCGCCCACTGATTCGGATGCCATCCACCCATGGAAGTGATCCAGCCGCCCTCCGGCACATCTTTGCGCCGCCCTGCCAGCGCCTCCTGCACTTCGTGGATCGACGCCGTGTTCTCCAGGATTGTGTGATAGCCCGGCCGGTTCGCCAGGCTCACAATGTGAATATGCGGTTCCACCAGTCCAGGCACTACGGTTCGTCCGCCCAGGTCGATCACGCGCACACCGCGCCCGGCTTTGGGCACGGCTCCCCCCACCGCAACGATGCGGTTGTGCCGAATGGCTACGGCATTCACCACGGAGTCTGCCCGATCCATCGTGTGAATCTTGCCGTTGGCGAGAACCGTGGTGCTTTCGTCGACCGCCTGGAGCGGTGCGGTCTGCGCATCTCCAGTCTTCGCGAAACCCAAGGCTCCCGCCCCCAGTGTTAGAAATCCCCGGCGTGCGATTCCCTGCGAGTGCTTCTTCGACATGCTCATTCGCTCCTTTTGATCAAGATTACTCCGTCAGACGAGGAGGGACAAAGACGGACCTGTGGATTATTGTGGTCGTGGTGATTGCCACCGTGGGGCGGGCCTTCCCGGCCCCACACCGCAACATGGCTATCGATAACACCCGTCGCTCTGGGTTCCCCGCCGAATTGGCTTCGTTTCGCAACCGTTCCTTCCAACACCCCAGAGCACCGCCACTGTCCGAAAATGGGATTTGGCTTGATTTGGCTTCGTTTTTCAATCTTTGTATCGGCTGCGCAACCTCTTGTTAACCCCGCGCTTTTCCCGCCACCCGCTATAATCGAATTGGCCACGTCGCCGTTCGCGTCATGCATAGTTTGTTGGATGGGGTGGATTTTCGGGACCCGTTGCGGGCCCACGACGCCGTACACCGGCTCGGCAACGGCTTGCCGGAACGCATCGCCACTCGCATTCGCCTCCTGCTGGCTTCCGTCCCCGACCCCGATGGCTCGCTCCGTTACCTGGAACGCCTGCGCAATACCGTTCCTTCCGCGTTTGACCGGATCAGCAGCTCTCCCGCGGCCTTGCGCTGCGCGGTGACGGTATTCTCTTACAGCCATTTCTTATCGGATGCCGTGTTGCAAAACCCGGAGTGGATCTTGCAGGTTTCGAACTCCGGCAGCTTGTATCGCGTGCTCTCCGAGGAGGAATACGCCGAGCGGCTTTTCGAATTCCTGGGCTCCGATCGGCAAGGGGTTCCATCCGCCATCGATCTCGCTCGTTTCCGCCGGCGGCAGATCCTGCGGATCGTGGTGCGCGACATCCTGGGCATCGCCACGCTGTCGGAGGTCACCGAGGAGATTTCGCATCTCGCCGATGCCATCCTCGACGTGACCTACCGCCGTATCCGCGACGAGTTCGTGGCGCGCCATGGCGAACCGCGGCTCGCCGGCGGTACGCCCTGCGGTCTTTCTGTGATCTCGCTTGGGAAGTTGGGCGGCAACGAACTGAATTACAGCTCCGACATCGACCTGATGTTCGTCTATGGCGGCAACGGCGAAACGGACGGTCCACAGCCGATCAGCAATAAAGAGTTCTGCAAGAAAGTGGCCAACCGCTGCACCGACCTGCTTTCCAGTTACACCACGGATGGCCAGTGTTACCGCGTCGATCTGCGCCTGCGGCCGGAGGGAACGCTCGGAGAAGTCTGCATCTCGCTCGACGGAGCGCGTGCATATTACGAGCAGCGCGCGCGCGACTGGTAAAAGCAGATGCTCATCAAAGCCCGTGTTTCGGCCGGCGAGCGCGAGCCGGGAACGGCGCTGCTCGATTTCGTCGAGCCCCTCATTTACCAGAGCTCGCTCGATTTCCGCGCGGTGGAGGCGGTTTCGGAAACGCGCCAGCGCATCCGGGAAAAGGTTTCCGCCCGGCGCCACTCTGCCAACGGCCTCGATATCAAGCTGGCGTCCGGGGGCATCCGCGATATCGAGTTTCTGGCGCAGTGCCTGCAGCGGTTGCACGGCGGCCGCGATGCCTGGGTCCGCCACGGCGGCACCATGCTGGCGCTCTTCCGCCTGCGTGACAAGGGCCTGCTATCCGGGCCGGAATATGCGCGACTGGCGGCGGCTTATCAGTTCTTGCGCCATCTCGAACACCGCTTGCAGATGGAGGACGACCGGCAAACCCACGCGCTTCCTTCCGATCCCGAGGAGCTGGATCTGTTAGCCCGCCGCATGCCACCCGAGCAGCCCGCTGGTGCGGTTACCGGCGAAGGTCTGATCGAGAGGCTGGAGCAGCACCGCGCCGCCGTCAGCGAGATCTATGAACGGGTGATCCACGCTCAAAAGCCCATGTATTACACGATTCCGGCCGAACCCCCGCCCATCGAGGAGGAAGTCGAAGCGCTTGCTCCCGCCAGCAATTTGACGCGTTTCCTCGATCAGCGCGCTCCGCAACTGGCGGCCCTCGTTCATGGTGCCAACCTGCACCGCGGCCGTGAGCGCTTCGAGCACTTTTTGGAAAAGGCGTTTGCCAATCCAGAGGTCCTGGCACGGCTCAATGCCGATGCCTCGCTGGCGGTGGCGGTACTCGACATCTTCGAACATAGCTCCTACTTCGCCGATCAACTCTTGCGGCGTCCGGAGCTGCTGGACGAAATTGGACGGCCGCTCGAACTCTCCGGCGAAGCGCTGCCGGATGGCGCTGCCCTGCGGCGCTTCTATCTGCGCCAAATGCTGCGCATTCAAAGCCAGAGTCTGATCGGTTCCGAGGAGATCTTCACTACCCTGCGGAAGACGTCGGCCTTGGCGGATACCGTGATTGAAGCAGCCTACCGCATCGCCTTGACCGAAGCAGCTCCGCCCGCCGACCCTTCCTACACGCCGCACGAACAGATGATGGTGATCGCGCTCGGCCGCCTGGGTATGGGCGAATTCGATTTAGGCTCGGACGCGGATTTGGTCTTCGTCATCCCGGATGCCGACGCCGGGGAGCACGAATACTGGTCGGGCGTGGCCGAGCGTATCGTCCAGACGCTCGGGTCCTACACCGGCGAGGGCGTGATGTTTACGGTCGACACACGCCTGCGCCCCAGCGGCCGGGAAGGCGACCTGGTGCAGACCGAGGGGGCCTACAAAACCTACTTCACCAGCCATGCCGAGGCGTGGGAAGGCATCACCTACATGAAGTCCCGCGCTGTGGCAGGGAATCAGGAGCATGCCACCGAGTTCCTGCATGAGCTGCAGGAGGCGGATTGGCGGCGCTACGGCCAGAGCATGCGGTCGCGCAAGGAATTGGTTGAAATGCGCGCGCGCCTGGAGCGCGAACAGGGTCCCCGCAACCCGCTCAAAGCCGGGTTAGGCGGATACTACGATATCGACTTCGCCCTGATGTATCTGCGGCTCAGGGGCGCGGGCATCTTCTACAAAGTTCTGAACACACCCGAGCGCATCGACGTGATCGAAAAGATGGGACACCTCACCCGCGAGGATGCCGACTTCCTGCGTGGGTCAGCGGGATTCTACCGCGCCATCGATCACGGCCAGCGAATCATTTCCGGTCACGCCGAGGGCAGCCTGCCGACTTCCCAGGCCCAATTTGAACTGCTGAGCGATCTGGTGAAGCGCTGGACCCCCGAACACCTTCACCAACAGCGTCTCGACGTGGCGCTGCGTGAAATCCGCACACGCACTCGCGAGTTCTTCAACCGGTTGTTCGGCCGGTCCTAGAATCAGTAAGATTATGGATGCGATGGGGACCACTACTCTTCTCTCATTTGAGGAGTTCGAACAGCTGCCGAGCGAGCCCGGCAAGATGGAACTCCTGGATGGAGAATTGATCCGCTTGCCTCCAGCCAAGTTCAAACACGCGAGTGCAGCCCACAGGCTTCGCGATTTGCTCAAGCCGTTAGTGGCGTCGGCTGGGGCGAGCCTCGGCGAAGCCTATGTGGAAATGGGTTACAAGCTCGGCAAGAGAACCTGGCTGCAGCCGGATGTCAGCATCTCGTTCTTCAACCAACCGTGCGGGGATTACCTCGATGGCGCACCAGCACTTGCTGTCGAGATTATTTCCGAGTCCAATCGTGCCGAGGATATGGACCGGAAAGTGAAAGCATATCTCGCCAGCGGCGGCATCGAAGTCTGGGTTATCTACCCCAAGACGCAGAGTGTCTGGGTCTTTCGGAAGGGACCGGCCGAAGAGTTCCGCGGCTCGTTGCGCTCGGAAATTACTCCGGGACTCGTGATCGACCTCGATCAGCTTTTCTCCTGATGCCCAACATCGATGCCGTCATCGCGGCTGCCCGGCGAGGCGACGTAAAGCGTGTGTCTGCTCTGCTCGATGAAGACCCCGCCTTAGCGGCCGCTTACACCCTGGTGGGATCGCAGCCGATCCACGCGGCCTATTTCAGTCGCCATCCGCCGGTAGTCGAACTGCTCCTCAGCCGGGGCGTCTCGTTGGATGCGGGACTCGCGGCCGAATTAGGCATGCTCGACCGCGTGGAAGCTGCGCTCCGCGCCGATCCCAATCTGGTCCAGTTGTTCGGCCCCAACGGGAGCACGCTTCTCCACCGCGCCTGTTATTGGGGGCAGGTTGCGGTAAGCCGTTTGCTGCTCGGGAAAGGCGCCGATGCCAACGCACCCACCCGCGACAACTTTCTCGAAATTCGTCCCCTCGGCTGCTCGGTCGCCACGCCTGATGTGCCGAATCCCAGCGACCAGGAAGGTACCGTCCTCGAACTGGTGCGCCTTTTGCTCGAGCATGGCGCCGATGTAAACGGCCGCCGGCGCGACGGGCTGACGGCTCTGCATAGCGCCGCGTACCGCGGCCACCTGTGCGTCATGCGCTACCTGCTCGATAACGGAGCGGATCCAACCATCCGGGGGCACGAAGGTTCCGCACCGCATGCCGGTCAAACCCCTGCAGATCTGGCACTTGCGCAGGGCCAGCAGGACGCCGCCGCGCTGCTCGCTTCCGTAGCCTGACGCGGTGACGGGCCTATAATGAACCCAGAGACCATCGGAGTTTTACTCTAGTCCCGTGTTCCAGAGGCCTACGACGACGGCGGGCTCTCGCGGCGGTAAAGATAACGCCAGCAAGCCGATATGAACTATAGTATGCCGGAGCGGCGTTCGGAAGTTCGCATGATGTGCGCAGATCTGATTGAGATCTGCTGGCAGGATGGCGTGGGAAAGACGCAGAAGGCGCAGGCTGTTTTGGAAGACATCTCTGCTTCCGGCGCGTGCTTGCAGCTGGAGACCCCGATTCCTCTGGGGGTGACACTGCGCTGGCGCTCGCCCAAGAAGGAATTTTCAGGGTGTGTGCGCTACTGCGTATACCGCGAGATTGGATATTTCGTGGGAGTGCAGTTCGACGCGTCGTCGAAATGGTCGCGGAAGGAGTATCGGCCGCAACACCTTCTGGACTTGCAAAAGCTGATGCCCCGCCCGCGCCGCTAAGCGCCCGCCGCCGCGCTATCGGAATCGCCGCGCCTCCGCCAGGCCGCACGCAGGAAATCGCGATTCATGCGCCCAATCACCTCCAGGCGGATCTCCTTCGGACATACCGCCTCGCATTCGCCGATGTTGGTGCAACTCCCGAAGCGTTCCTGGTGAGCCTGAGAAACCATCGCCATGACCCGGCTATCCCGTTCGGGCTGCCCCTGCGGAAGCAAACCGAGATGGGAAATCTTGGCGCCTAGAAACAGTGACGCTGACGCATTCGGACACATGGCCACGCAGGCGCCGCAGCCGATGCACGCGGCGGCGTCCATGGCGCGATCGGCATTCTCCTTCGGCACCAGGATGGCATTGCCATCGGGCGCGCTTCCCGTGGAGACCGAGATGAACCCGCCGGCTGCGATCAGCCGGTCGAACGCGCTGCGATTCACGATCAGATCGCGGACAACCGGAAAAGCGTGCGCCCGCCATGGCTCCAGATAGAGCTCCTGCCCGTCGCGGAAGTGGCGCAGGTGGAGCTGGCAGATCGTGGTGCCCCGCAAGGGACCGTGCGCGACGCCGTTGATCATGAAGCCGCACATGCCGCAGATGCCTTCCCGGCAGTCATGATCGAACGCTACTGGTTCTTCGCCCTTCTCGATCAACGCCTCGTTCAGCACGTCCAGCATTTCGAGAAACGACATGTCTTCGTTGGCATCCGGCACTTCGTACCGCACCATCCGGCCCTTCTCCGCCGCGTTCCGCTGCCGCCAGATGTGGAGAACGAGCCGCATTACTTGTAGCTCCGTTGCGTTGGGTGGACGTACTCGAAGGTCAGTGGTTCCTGGTGCAGGGCGGGCGCGTTGCCTACTCCGCAGAACTGCCAGGCCGACACGTGGGAGTAGTGCGCATCATCGCGCGCCGCCTCGCCGTCCGGTGTTTGATACTCTTCGCGAAAATGGCCGCCGGCCGATTCATTGCGATCGAGCGCATCCTGGCACATCAGTTCGGCCAACTCGAGAAAATCGGCCACGCGGCCGGCCTTCTCGAGCGACTGGTTCAACTCTTCGCCGCTGCCCAGCACCCGCACCTCGCGCCAGAACTGCTGGCGCAGACCCGGAATTTCCGCCAGGGCGTGCTGCAGCCCCTGCGCCGTGCGCGACATGCCGCAGTAATGCCACATCAGGTTGCCCAGTTCGCGGTGGAACAAATCGACCGAGCGCGTTCCTTTAGCTTCGAGCAATCGCTTGGTGATGCACGCCACCTCCGTCTCGGCGGCGCGAACTTCCGGGTGGTCCGCGGGGACCGGTGGAAACTGCTGAGATGCCAAATAATCGCCAATCGTATTGGGCAAAACGAAGTAGCCGTCGGCCAAACCCTGCATCAGCGCGCTCGCCCCGAGACGGTTGGCGCCGTGATCGGAGAAGTTGGCCTCGCCGATCACGTAGAGGCCGGGAATGGTGGACATCAGGTTGTAGTCCACCCACAGGCCACCCATGGTGTAGTGAATCGCCGGGTAGATGCGCATCGGTGTGGCATACGGGTCTTCGCCCGTGATGCGCTGGTACATGTCGAACAGGTTGCCGTAACGCTCGCGAATTAGGTGCTTGCCCAAACGCTCGATGGCATCGCGGAAGTCGAGATACACGGCGAGGCCGGTTTCGCCCACGCCCCGGCCTTCATCGCACACGGCCTTGGAGTTGCGCGAGGCGACATCGCGCGGCACCAGGTTGCCAAAGCTCGGATACTTGCGCTCGAGGTAGTAATCGCGATCGTTTTCCGGTATCTGGGCCGGCGGACGCGGGTCTTGGCGCTGTGCCGGAACCCAGACGCGCCCGTCATTGCGCAGCGATTCGCTCATCAGTGTCAACTTCGACTGGTAGTGCCCGGAGACCGGGATGCAAGTCGGGTGTATCTGGGTGAAGCAGGGATTCGCGAACCATGCGCCGCGTTTGTGGGCCCGCCAGATCGCCGTGGCGTTCGACCCTTTGGCGTTGGTCGAGAGGTAATACACGTTGCCATAGCCGCCGGTGCCCAAGACCACCGCATCGGCGATGTGCGACTCGACCTGGCCCGTAATCAGGTCCCTGGTGACGATACCGCGTGCCCGGCCATCGACCACGATGAGATCCAGCATCTCGGTGCGGGGGAACATGCGCACCTGACCCGCGCCCACCTGGCGCTCCAATGCCTGATAAGCGCCCAACAGCAGCTGCTGGCCGGTCTGGCCGCGCGCGTAGAACGTGCGCGAAACCTGCGCCCCGCCGAACGAGCGGTTGTCCAGATAACCGGAATACTCGCGCGCGAACGGAACGCCCTGGGCGGCGCATTGGTCGATAATGTTCACGCTGATCTGCGCCAGCCGGTAGACGTTCGATTCGCGCGAACGGAAATCGCCGCCCTTGACGGTGTCATAGAACAGGCGGTAAATGCTGTCGCCGTCATTGTGATAGTTCTTGGCAGCGTTGATGCCGCCCTGTGCCGCGATACTGTGGGCGCGGCGCGGCGAATCCTGAAAACAGAAACACTTTACGTTGTAGCCGAGCTCTCCCAGAGTGGCGGAGGCGGAGGCGCCCGCGAGACCTGAACCGACAATGATGATCGTATGCTTGCGCTTGTTGGCCGGATTGACCAGCTTGAGCGAGAAGCGGTGCCGCTCCCACCGCGTTTCGATCGGTCCACCGGGAGCTTTGGAATCCAAAACCATGCTTCCTCAATTCACCAGAAAACCGGTCATCACGGCCACCGGGATCGAGATGTTGCCGGCGGCAATCAGCACGGCAACCGCGGCCGCCAGCCGCTTCAATCCCGGCGTAAACCGTGGATGGCTGAAACCCATGGACTGAAACATGCTCCACAGCCCGTGGTAGAGGTGCAGACACAACAGCAGCATCGCGACGATGTAGAAGGCCGCTACTGCCGGGTGCTGGAAACCCGCAATCAGGTTGGCCCGGACGTCCGGCTGGTTCGGGCCCAATTCGCGTAAAGGAAACACGCTGCCCACTGTCAGATGCAGCACGTGGAAGATCACGAACGCCGCAAGAATGGGGCCGCTCCAAATCATGGTTCGCGCCGCATATGAGGACGGCACGTCAGACTTCGTCCGGTAACGGACAGGCCGTGCGGTACGGTTCCAGATCCAAAGCTGGATCGAAGCCGTGATATGCAGCACGACTGCCGCCAGCAAGAAAGCTCGTACTCCCCAGAGCAGCGCTGCGCGGCCGGGGTCATGCAAGAAGGCAGCGTAACGATTGATTTGATCGCGATCGGGTGAATAGATCTGCAGATTCCCCAGCAGGTGTCCCAACGCGTATCCGAACAGGATCACGCCGGTCACGGCCATCACGGCCTTTTTGCCGATCGGAGCTTCGTAAAAGCGGACGGCGCGGTGACCCTGTGGAACAGCCGCAGAACTCATTTTTGATTTTGTCTCCATGCGGACAGGCGCCGCACAGAATCGATGCCACTCCCCAATTCATGGGATGCACAAGAGGGATTTCGAGCTTCCAGAATTCCAGTATACTCGCCGGCGCTTCCACCTATGGACATGCCGTCGTTACCGTTTGACCGCATCGCTCAGGAAACCGATGGTGTGCTTGGGCTTGGCGGGTGCTGCAATCAGGCGTTGGAGGATTTGATAGACGCCGTCAATGCGCGAAGTGGTGCTCGCATCAAAACGCACCTCTTTGCGCGGAATGACCCGGAAACGATTGGCTTCGCCGGGATCAGCGGGAATATAATGACGGCCACGAGGAAAATCCAATGAAAGCACTCAGTCTGATGGCGATATCGGCGCTACTCTGCGCATGCGGACTTGCGGCAGAGATGCCAAAGAAAGACGTCGATCTTAAAGCTCAAGATGGAACGATCTTGAAGGCTTCGTACTTTTCCCCGGGCCGCCCTGGACCGGCGATCCTGCTGCTTCATCAATGCAATATGGACCGGCACGCCTGGGACGGGCTGGCGCAAGATCTTGCCAGTGCTGGTTTCCATGTGCTGACAGTCGATTTTCGTGGGTTCGGGGAAAGCGGCGGTGACCATGCAAACCGCACTGCCGAGCGGGAGAAGTGGCATGGCGACGTGGACGCTGCGTACGCATACCTGATGGACCAAAAAGGGGTTGAAAAGACGCACGTAGCGGCGGGCGGTGCTAGCTGCGGTGTTGGCCAGGCATCCGATCTCGCGACTCGGCACCACGAGATTAAAGCTCTGATGCTCCTCTCTGGCGGCGCGAGTGACGCTGCAAAAGCCTACCTTGCTGCCAGTCCAACCGTCGCGGTGTTCGGCGCCGCCAGCGAAGGGGATACGAATGCGGCGAAAGGCATCAAGGAGGCGGTGGAAGCATCCAAGTCCGCGCAATCCAAACTGAAGCTGTATCCAGGCACAGAACACGGGGTGCCCATGTTCGCCAAGAACTCGGAGTTGGAGCCGATGATCGTGAAGTGGCTCAAAGCGGAAGTGGCTGGGAGTATCTAGCCTGACAAGAGCGCGGTCTTATTTGCTGATTACGACCGCGCTCGGCTCACCATGTACCACTTGATTCCGCGAGCGCGCGGCTGCCTTCATGAAGGCTAGTGGGCGGCGGCCATTGCAGGCCGGACGCGCGGCAGAATGGGAGCAGATCAAGCGTCAGATCCGGGCGGACCACTATCGGAAGACGGGATTCATCGCCGCATTTGAAGCGCGTGCCGTGCCAAAAACCGTTGGACAGTGAACGGAGGCCACCGCTCATGAAGAAGACCAGCCCGGACCTGGTAGACCTGGATGAACTCATCGACGAGATCACCACAGACGCGAGCGGTGAGGACGAACAGCTTTGGGCCTTCAGACAAGCATTCGAGGACGATGTAGCTGTGCCCTGTCAAGCGACGGTTGTGGGCGCGCCGGTTCAGGTGTTGAAGTTCGACTACGCCGGCAACACGCTACGCGGATTGACCGCAGTGTGCCGTGGCGCCGATGGCAGGAAACACACCGTGGCGGCGTCAGAGGTTGAGATTCCCGTGAGCCTTAAGGCTGGGCGCTACCTGGCTGCTTATCGAAAATGGATGGGGATCGCGCCGTTCCCATCTGATGTTCGCGGCGGGAACCGGGCGAAGACTGCTGCGGCTAGCTCCAAGGTTGAAGGGCCAATGGAATTGGTGGTTCTGTCGGTCAAACAGAGAGCCGCGCGTTGCTGCCGTTTGGATGGCGACGAGATCGTAACCTTTCGTGCCGCGCGTCTCCGGGATGTCGTGCCTGGCGAGATCGCCGTGATCAGCCCGGCAAAGCAGTGGACCTATGCGGGCAATCCCTATCTCTCCGGCGCCATCGTCTCGACGCGGCTCGATGTGAAGGCGCTGCGACTCGCGCCCCTCCGATTGGAAGAAAGGGGAATCTGGAATCCGGCGGAGCACTACTGGGGTGAACAAGGGGAACCGATCGACGATTGGGCCAAGCCCATCATCGCCCGTGGACCACGGCAGCAATTTGAGATGGAGCAGGTCCTGCCGGGAGCCGACCCCGAAGACCCGTTTTCCGATCCGATTACCGAAGCCAATGACCGCAAAGACTCCGGCGACAGGGAGGGAGCGTACAAGATCCTGATGGATCTCTGTCAAGCGGACCTTCGCTGCCTGGACGCCCATGCGCATCTCGGGAACATGGTGTTCGATGGCCGGCCCGGGGATGCGATGCGACACTACGAAGTGGGGTTTCAGATCGGCGAGCTGTCTCTGGGCAAGCGCTCCGACGGCCTGCTGCCTTGGGGCATGGTCGACAACCGGCCATTCCTTCGCTGCATGCACGGGTTTGGGTTGTGCCTGTGGCGGCTCGGGCGGTTTCAGGAGGCGGCAGGCATTTTCGAGCGCATGCTATGGCTGAACCCATCCGACAACCAGGGCGTGCGGCTTGTGATCGGCGACGTGCGGGCCAAATCGGTGTGGAGACCTGATTAGCAGGCTGCTGAAAAATCCCAAGAACCGCTTGCGAACCGCGCGCGGCTCTTTAATAACCGGCTCACCCAGGGCGAATGCGTTCCCACCTCTATCGCAATGCGGCAGTGCTTCATCGGACCGAACATCTGTACCAGCGCTTTCTTGGTCGTAGCCACGCTGGTTTCTTTCACCACATCGCCGCCGTTATCGAGCACGCACACGCGGCTCCTGTCCGATCCTTTGGTCTGCCGGGCACGTTGGCCCGCTGCGGATTCTGTCGACTGTTGCTATGCTTCTTCATGGCCGGTTCTCCTTTGCACCTAGAGTGGTATCCATTGGGAGCTTAACGCATCCCGCCGGGGACCGGCCTTCTCATCCATCTCGGAAACGCGGCGTCGAGTTCCGTTACCGAGCCGCAACCGTTAGGGCGCGGAGGGCTTTTTCAGCCGCCTGACCAGTGCTACTTGAGCGGCCCGCCGCCTGCCCCTGCCGCGGTTCGTCCGAATGTCCGCAACAAAGTGGATACGGCGGCAATCAGGCGTTCCTGAGTAACCGATTCCGGGAGAGGTATGGACAAAACCGGACGGTTGGTTCGGCCGTCTCGGGTGAACAGCCCGGCCAACGCGTCGCCGGCGGAGTCGGCTGAAGCCATCGACTCCACGAACTTGAGTCCAGCTTCCATGAGGGAAGCAGCCGCGCCTTCGACTGCGTTATGTGCCGAAGCCGGGGAGGGCGAAGCTTCCCGAGCAGTTGCAGGCGTCTGCGTTAAGGCAACCGGAGCGGCCGGCACAGGGTCGACGACGGGTTTAGGCCGGCCCGGCTGGTTGGTGAAGATCTCTTTCACCGCCTGGAGCACGGTCTTCCGGCCCAGCTTCTCGAAGCTGACCTCACCGGTTGGTGAGTCGAATACTCCCGCAAACAGAGACTTTTTCAGCCTCAGCGTTTCCCATACGCGCTCCTCGATGCTATCGGAGGTCAGCATGTGAATCACATGCACCGGGCGGGACTGGCCCAACCGGTGCACTCGGCCGATTCGCTGCTCCAGGCGGGCCGGATTCCAGGGCGGCTCGAAATTCACGACCGCGGAAGCAACTTGCAGGTTGAGCCCGACGCCGCCGGCATCCGTCGAAAGGAACACCTTACAGGCGGGATCGTTCCGGAACTTCTCCATCAGCGCACCGCGCTGGCGTGAAGGAACCCCGCCGTGCAGCGACACGAATCCGATCCCGAGCTGGCGCAGTTCTTCGCCTGCTAAAGACGTCATCCGCTCATACTCGCTGAACACCACCACTTTGCGGTCTTCCTCGATGGCGAGCTCCCGAATGATTTCGCGGAATTCCGCCAGCTTGGGCGAATGGTGGGTCTGCTTGTCAAAAAGAAACGTCGAGTTGCACAACATGCGCATGTTTTGAATGCAGCAGAGAATCCGCTTCTGGTCGATTTCGGACAGCCAGCCTTGCCGCTCCCACTTGCGCATCAATTGCGCCAGGATATCGCTCTGTTCGAAATACGGCTCCGCTTGCTCCGGAGTCAGTGGCACGCGGAAAATCTGATCGGTCCGTTCCGGCAGTTGCTTGAGTACTTCCTGGCGTGTACGCCGCAGCAGGATGGGCGACAACTGGCTGTGAATGCGGTCGAGACCGCGGTAACCGACGAGGCGCCCTCCCTCATCTTCGACGCGGTGTTCGTGCACGAAGCGAAAGGCCGGACCCAGCCTGCGCCCGTCTACGAACTCCACTACGGAAAAGAGTTCCTCCAGTTTGTTTTCGAGCGGTGTGCCCGTGAGCACGAAAGCGTAACGGCTCTTCAGTTGTTTGATCGTACGTGCGGTGGCGGTGGTCCAGTTGCGTATGCGCTGCGCTTCGTCCAGAACGATCAGGTCGGGCTGTAACTCGTGCATGTACTTGATGTCTTTCAGGATCAGTTCATAGCTGGTGAGGTTGAAGAACGCGGGCGACGCATACAGAGCCCGTCGCCGGGGCAGCAGGCCGTCGATGACCTGCGCCTGCAGATTGGTGAACTTCTCGATTTCTGTTTTCCACTGATACTTAACCGAGGCAGGCGCAATCACCAGTACTCTCTCGATTCCTTTGCGCCGGCGCAAAAGTTCGGCCGCGGCGAGCGCCTGCACGGTCTTTCCCAGGCCCATGTCATCGGCGAGAACCACGCGGCCGCGACACGCGGCAAACACCGCGCCCTGGGCCTGATACGGCAGCAGCCTGGTTTTCAAGAAACCTGCCATGGGGTCCTGCCCGCGCTTGAGCCTGGCCAGGAACTTACGTTCCAGCTCCAAGCCGTCAGCCAATTCATTCTCCCGATCGATGTACTCCAGAACGTCGCTATAGATTACCGCCTGGCCGTCCGCGTTCCGGAGCGCCTCCAGGAGCTGGGCAAATCGCCCGTACTGCTCGTGGCGCAGCACTCCCTCGCTGTCGAAAAACTCCGCCGCCAGCGATCGTAGAGCGGGCGAGGGCGTGCCGGGCATGTGAAGACGAACCTCGATCGTCTCCCCATACTGAAGCGCGATGGAGGCGCGAGTGCGCTGGTACTTTGCCCTCGCCAATGCCGTTTGGCGGCGCCGCCGCAACGCCGCGAGCATTGCCTCAACGTGCTTGCAGGTTCCCAGCGTGTTCACCGCAAAATCCGGGCAGGAGCAGTAATTCTCAAATAGCCCCGGACCTCGGACGGCCACGCGATATGTCTTTCCACTTGCTGATTTCACGGTGTAATCGCCATATGGACCGTTGGCGGGCCGCTTCAAAACCTGCAGTTGCATCGCGGCCGCCCGGTCCCGCCGCTCGGCGATCTGTTGTTCGATTAACATAGAGAGGCCTTATCCTTGTCTAATAAAGCACACCGCGTGACCACACGCCGGACCTCTCGCTGAGATCCAATAGATGGCGTAATCGGATCGGCCTCGCAGCAAGGGCGCCTCACCCGCTGCAAGCTGCGCATTCCCTGCCTCAAATGGGGCTGGTGCGGGATGTGCGGAAGGCGCGCGGAGCCGGGCGGTGACGCAGCTTACTTTCGCCACTGGTCCAGGATCGCTTCGACTTGATCCGCTACCCTCTGGCGGGCGGTGGCGCGATCCACACCTTTCGCCAACAGCTCATCGTAGTTGGTGTGGTTGTGACGGATCGCGGCGATCACGGCAAGAGTCAATGCTTGCTCCTCGAGCTTTCGGCCCGCCTCAGTCCGGCCCACGCGCCCGCTTCCGCGGCGCGCCGTGTGTTCCGCGATGGCCGCGGCTTCGCGCATTGGGCAGCCGGGGAATAAAGTACCGATCTGCTGCGCCATCCGGGCAGCCAGCGCGCGATCCTCCTCGCGCCGCCGTTCGGCCCCTCGCACCCGCGCGGCTGCGCGCTCGTCGGCATCCTCCGTACATTCCTGTTCGGCCTTCTCCAGCGCAACCGGTTCCACCAGGATGCCCTGTCTTTCGTAGCGCTTCCGCGACCGGCTGAACCGGACTACCACCGCCACGCGCCCGCTGTATTTCGTCGCTCGTCGTGTCAGGGCCGTGTCGCCGGAGGGAAGCAGTTCGAGGTCGTCGAGACGGCCGCACGGCAGGCACAGCGGCTGTCCGGCATCCATCAATAGAAACGAGTCCTTTTCGATTTCCGCGCCGCATTCCGAGCATTGGGAGTTGCGCAGAATCTGGAATACGACCGTCTGCGGAGCTTGGTCAAGCTTGGCTTGAAGCTGCTGCTGCTTGCGCTCAGAGAGTGCCGGCGAAACGTAGTGCGTGCGGTAATTCTTCTCGATACCGGGATCTCCACTCTTGCTGAATCGCAAGTCGATCGTCGTGTTTCGTGTACGTCGAACGTAGCGAGTTTCGCTGGGATTGAGGCCGTTCTCATGCGCCCACCGGCGGAACATCGCCATAGATGAAGAAATCTTGTGGAGGTTCCCTTGAATTACTCGCTCCAGAAAATCGATACGCCCTTTCCGCCATGACTCGACGTCCCCGGGCTGCAAGAGCCCTATTCCGCACAGCACGTCGATACAGGAAACATAGGAGTGACCGGCAAGAGCGGATTCGGCAGCCCTAACGACCCGGCTCAACAGGTCTCCCTGAGATTTCCGGCGCGAAGACTCCACGGCCGGCGGACCTGTCAAGCGATCATCTTCCAAGTTACCGTCCTTTGTCATTATCGTGCAGGCGGCTGCAAACAGAATGATCCAGGATTTCGAATAAGGGGCGTGTATGGAGTGGATTTCGGCGCGCAGAGAGCGCAGCCGGGAGGATGCCATCATCCTGCGTGGTTGTAATTTATTGAATTTATTGGGTTTGGCTCGTCAGGCAGGACTCGGACCCACAACCGTTCCTAGATTTTTGGCCCTTTCAGCATTGCTGGGAAGTGCTATTAGGGCCAATGGGATAGATCGGAACAGCACCTCCACCGCGCAGATGCCATCCAACGGCGGAGACGCCCAAGAACGACGTCGACACAGGAGGGTTTTGGCGGCCGACGTCCGCGCGTAACCCCGAACAGTTCTTCGCTTCCCTTGCACGAACCTCAGCTCGCTCGGGCTGCGGCTAGCCCTCCAGGCCAGGTCCTTTACCGTAGATGCGGCCACCGGGTTTTCTGAAGGAACAGGCCAAGCCGAGGAGCAGAGGAGGAATCGAACGGGATCTCACTCGCCGTCCTTCCGAAGCTGGCGATGAGTACATGATGACCCGGTGCGACTTTCTGGATATCCAACCCGTCGCTAGAGATTGTTCCGGCGGGTTTCCCATCGACTATTGCTACCGTCCTCTCGACACTGCTGTACATACGGATACCCGGCCCGCATCCCGCAATGAGTAGGGCGCGCAACCCATGTACCTCGACAGGTGCAATTAACCTGGGTGGGACGCCGGCGGAGATTTCAAACGCCAGTGCCGCACTGGCGCCGCCGTACTGAACCTGCAACCGGTGTGTACCTAGCGGTATATCGGGGATCTCCATTCCGCCGGCCGGAACCGTAAACCGCACGCGGTCGTCCAGCGTTATGGTCCCGTCCATGAGGTCCGTGGAAACGCCAACCTGAGCGGGCAGAGGCGCCAGCTTGAGTGACACTTCGCCAGGGCCGCCCTTCTTCACCCCAATCGTGAAAATGGCGGCCGCGTCTGCGTAGCCCGGCAGAGTGGCACGGGCCTCGTAAGCGCCGGGCTCCAGTTGCGCCGCACAAAATGACGTGCCACATGGTTGATCGTTGACGGTGATCGCAGCACCGTGCGGGGACGACCGGAAGGCCACGTGGTATTCAGCGGAAGGAGACGCCACCGGCTTCCCGCGTTGCGCGACGTGGCGGCCCGCCAGGAGAACCGCCAGCAGCCCGGCGAAGCCACTTGCTACATAGAGAATCTTCCGCCGTCCCACCGGGAACTTCAGATCGTGCCAGCGCACTCGCATTTCCGCTCGATGGAGAACCTGTCGCCACCTCGCTAGCTTCGGTTCGAGGTCCTCCACCAGCGCGGCCGGGGCGACCACGGTGGGAGCGGCCGGCGGTGGTGCAGCTGTTTCGCTTTCCGAAACTTCACTCGTATCCGTCGGCGCCGGGGCTTCGGGCACAGGGCCGCCGGCGTTCTCACACGTTTGCACGGCGCCTTGCGCGCGCTCCAGCGTAGATCGTATCTGCAGCAAGCGCGGCTCTTTCGGGTAGACTTCCAGTCCCTGTGCCACCAGGGCCCGCGCACTCTGTATCTCGCCCTCGGCCTGCCACCGCCGTGCTTGGGCCAGGCACCAGATGGTGAACTCCTCTTGGTCGTGATCGCCCAACTGGGCAGCCAGGCTTTCTGCGGCCGGGTGGTGCGGCTCGATGGAAAGCAGCTCTCCGAGTGTGGCTTCCGCGCCCTCCCATTCGGCCTTGGCCACCAGCCCATGGGCGCGTTCCAGCAGTGAGTTCACCAACACCGTGCGGATCACCGAATTCCGCGGGTCCAGTTCGAAGGCGTTCCGTAGCTGCACGAGGCTCTCCTCCCCGGCAGCTTTTTCGCTGAGTTCCCGCGCGGCGGCGAGGAGTGTCTGCGCCTCGGTGGCGCGTGACTGGCTTTTGAGCACCAGCTGGTGCAGTTCCAGCAGCTCGGGTTCACCGGGAAATTCGGCCAGCGCGCTCTCGACACTTTTCAACGCGCGGCCGTAATCGCCGGCTTCTAGATAACGGTCCGTCTGTGCGACCCAGTCCGCCTTGGCTTGCCGGCGCGACTGCTGATCGCGCTTCTTCAGCAGCCGCTCGATCTCAAACTCCAGCCCAGGCTGCTTTTCGTGAATGGACCTCATGATCTGCCATTGGTCCAGAGCCTCATTGAATTGACTGCGCTCCTCGAAGAAATGCGCCTTCGCGACGATGGAATGGACGAGGTCGCGCTTATCGCGCACCAGTTGGAGGGCGCTTTGGAAGTGCGGCTCGTCGGGGTAGAGCTTGAGGACCTCACCCAGGATGGCGATGCGGCGATCCAGATCGGGCTCGTCGTCCACCTGGCGGTCGGTGTCCGCGATGAGCGCCGAGAGGCTCTGGCGGCGCCGGTCCTCAACATCGAAGCGAAGCGCCTGGAACAGCGCGTGGTTCGGATACTGCGCCAGGTAGTGGTGGCAAGTGGCCAGCGCTACTTCGAAGTTGCCGGCCGCGAGGTTTCGGCGCGCTTCCTCGTACGCGTTCTTGATGGCGTCGTGTTCGGTATGGACCTGGTTATAGAAGTTCTGGTAGATGCTGCTCCGCTCGCTGTCCGTCTCCGGCAGATCTCGTTCCAGGTTGACGAGGTTCTCCAGTTTGCTGAGCGCCGAGGTGACCTCTCCGTTTTCCCAGGCCTGCATCGCCCCTTGATAGAGGCGCGCCTTCTCCTCGCGAATGCGGCCGAATTCCTCCTCGCCGCGGTCCGCCTCGGCCAGCAGTTGCAGGGCCTGGGTGTCGTTGGGCTTCAACCTGGTGACGCTGTGGAGCGCGTCGCGTGCCTGCTGAAACGCCTGATTGGCCAGATGCTGGCGCGCCAATTGGATCCATTCCTCGATCTTCCTCTCGCGCCGTTCCTTCTCCACCACGGTTTTGAACGCCAGCGTATCGGGTGCTTCGGGGTCGAGATCGAGCGCCTCCTGGATCTTGCGCAGCGCGAGAGAATGCTCGCTGGCTTCTAAGAAACGCCGCGCATTCCCCAGCAGCTGCTGGATGCGGGTTTGCCGCACGGCCTGGTTGAGTTGCCTGCGCAGCATCCAGATGCCCTGGTCCAGATGGCCTTCCGCTTCCAGTTCGGTGAGCAGTTCCGAGGCGATACCGTAGTCACCCTGCTCGAAGGTGGAGCGCGCGTGGTCCATGCGAGGAGCCAGCCGGGAGCGGTCGAAGCAGTCCAGCGGTTCATTGCGCAGCGCTTTTTCTAGAGCCTCGCCGAAATCTTTCGCAGTGAGGAACCGGTGATACGGCTGTTTAGCCATGGCCTTGTGGACCACCTGGCTGATGGCATAGCTCACGGTCTGGTTGATTTCGGCGGCAGGCGGCGGGCTATAGAAGCGGATGGCATCCAGGACTTCAGCATCCGAGGAGCCATCAAAAGGCCGCCGGCGCGTGAGGGCTTGGTAAGCCACAACGGCCAAAGCAAACTGGTCCGACAGCGGAGTCGGTGGTTTCATTTCCAATTGCTCCGGAGCCAGGTAGTAGAGTGTGCCTTTGACCTTGGTTTTCGCGGTCAGAGAAGCCACCCGCGCAATACCGAAGTCGATAATCTTCACCGTATCGTCATCCATCACGAAGATGTTGCTGGGCTTGATATCACGGTGCACGCGCCCCTGCTCGTGAGCGGCGTGCAGCCCGCGGCTCGCCTGAACGACGATGTGGACCACGTTCTCCACAGTGAGGCGCGGGCTGGCATCGCGGATCAGCTTATCCAGCGTGGCGCCGCGGAGCAGTGGCATGACGAAGAACGGTTTTCTCACGCCGTTCTCTTCGAATTCCCCAATATCGTAGATCTCGACGATATTCGGGTGGCTCATGGCTGCCAGCAGGTTCCACTCTTTGTAGAAGAGATCGAGCGCATCCGGGTCATCGACGACCAGGATGGTTTTGAGAGCGACCTCGCGCTTCATCGCCCAATCGACGGCCTGGTATACGACGCCCATGCCCCCTTTTCCCAAAACTTCGCCGAGGCCGTAGCGGGATTGCAGATTGGTTCGCGTGGTCATTAGTTACGGCTCTCCTTCCTCGGGGTCTGTCTTCGTAAGGTGGGCGTCATAGCTCGAATCGATCCAGGGATTGCCCAGCAATGATGAGCGATTTGGCGCAGGAGGCGGGGGTTCGTAATTTGGTTCCGTGCCCGGGGCCGGCGGTTCCCCGGAATAGGGCGCGGAAGGCCCAGGATAGGAATGCTGCACCGGGACCGGCTGTTCGCCAGGATACGGCGCGAACTGTGCATCGTGCAGGGGGTCCAGCCCGCCGGCGCCGTTCACGCCCGGCTGTAACGGATCTGACGGTTTGGAGGACAGCGCGCCCTCCGGCACGCCCTGCGCGGAGTTGATCCAGATCGCCGGGCCTTGGGCTACGATCCCGGCAGATGTGACATCGATAAAACTACTGCCGCCAGACCCCAGGAACGTGACACCTGCACCTGACTCCAAAACGATGCGCCCGCCTGCCTTGATGTGGATCTCACCGGCGGCCTCCAGTAGCAGCTTGCCTCCGACTTTCTCCTGAACATTTCCGCCCACCTGAACCGACACATCCTTCTGAATCGACTCGCGAGCTTCCCCGCCTACCGTGGAATGCCGGTCGCGCAACACCGTTTCGATGCTGTCGTTCTTTACCGTGATGTGCATGTCTTTTTCGGCCTGCATCGCGAACAGCTCATTGCCCCTGGTGTCGTCCAGACGCAGCTCGTTGCAATTCTGCGGCTGGCCGCCCTTGGTGCTACGCGTCTTCACGCCGCTCCAGTTCTGATTCGCGGGCAGATCCCAGGGCGGCCGGTTGTCCTCGTTGTACAAGCATCCGGTGATAATGGGCCGGTCCGGATCGCCTTCCAGAAAGTCCACGATCACCTCCTGCCCGATCCGCGGGATCCAAATGTGCCCGTAGCCCATTCCCGCCCACGCCTGCATGACCCGGATCCAGCAAGAGCTCTTGTCGTCCTGCTTCCCCTTGCGGTCCCAGTGAAACTGCACCTTCACGCGGCCCAGGTGATCGGTGTACACCTCCTCGCCCGGCGGACCGACCACAAATGCGGTCTGGCTCCCGCGCATGATCGCTTTGGGCGTGTCACGATCGGGCCGGTACTGGGCTTTAGAAGGGATCGAGGTGAACGAATTCTGATAGCTTGCTTCACTGGCGTCGGTTCCGGGCAGAAGCGTTCCCTCATGCGCCGCGTGCGTCACGCTGGTGATCAGGAAATTAGTGTCCAGCTCCTTGCGGGGATGATCGGAGAGATCGAAGCGATAGCCCGCTGCCAGCGATCGGCAGTTCCCGCTGCCATCGACGGTGACGTGATCGTCCTCCTGCTCCTCCTGGCGCAGGTCCGAGTAGTCCTTACCTTCCAGAGGCGTTTCATATTCGCCGGGGTAGTCATACATCTCCAGTTCCAGCTTGGGGCCGAGGCCCGCGCTTTGGTCCTGGCCGGATTCGAAAAGCAACGGATCCTTGGGAATCAGGCAATTGAACTCCTTGAGCGTGTATTTGGTGGGCCGCACCGAT
>Ga0335079_10001946_pt1 | contig 23728 bp, 21 predicted proteins | sample Lox_Sample_33_FD_206719 | JGI IMG/M metagenome (GOLD analysis project Ga0335079, IMG submission 206719) | Soil microbial communities from Loxahatchee National Wildlife Refuge, Florida, United States - Lox_Sample_3.3 | ecosystem: Environmental > Terrestrial > Soil > Wetlands | place: USA... | reverse complement strand
ACCGGGTCTGGGTCACCGGCCTCGATCATTCCGTGGTGGAGTTGCAGGACCCCGAAGTGAACCACGACACGTTGAATGGGATCGTGGATGGGGAGCCGCAACGGATTGCCCTGGACGATGTCGTGATAATTCAGGCGCTCCAGTCAGACCCGGCCAAGACCGCGGTGGTCGCGATCATCGCGGGAGGCGCGACGTTCGCCGGCCTGTGGTACATGGAGCACCGGCCCGACGTTGGCGATGTGGGCGTGTGCACCAACGGGATTCTCGACATGGGGGTCGCGCCAGGCTCGCAATACATTCCCTGTTGCCAGATCGAGAATACGACGCCCTGTTAGCTCGTTGCTCCGCCGCTGTGCGCTTCCGCTTCAACGCCTCATCAGGCTGATCTAACTCTTCGCCTCGAATCCGCCTGCCGCGCCATATCCACGATCCAGCGCGGCGGCGTTCCTTGGCGTGAGGTCGACGGCGACCTCGTTCAGCAGCTTGATGAAGCGTCCTTCCGTGGGCATGCGGCTCTTGAGATTGCGGCGAGCGATCCAGCGCTCGAGCTTCAGGCAGGTGGCCGGGCGGGCCACGGCCCCATTGATGAAATTCCGCAACCCATTTGGGCTGATGGAGATCTCGCGGGCCGCCTTACGGAGCGACGTCTGCACCACGGCGCGGGCGACCGCATCACGGAGCAATTCGACCGGCAGCGTCGGCAATGCGGAACGACTACTGTTCATCACTGGAACCAAAATCGGGGCACGATACTCTAATATAGTCTTCGGTGTTACCGGATGTGATCCAGGCGCCCTGCGTTGACTGGCGCCATTCGGCCCGCTAAAAATGAACCGGCGGCGATCGTCTCCGTACCAGAATCGAGGGTGTACTCGCCCGTGAGTCATCGGATTGCCCGAACTGTGCTTCTCGCCGCGGCGCTCGCCGGCTGCGGTCCGCGCCCGTGGTGGACGGCGTCACAGGTGCATCCCACGCATCCCGGGGCCGCGCCCTACGACTCACGCGAGATCTATCGCTCCATGGGCTATCTCGTGGATACCGCCCAGCTGCGGTTCGTGGGATCGCTTCGCTTCCTGGCCGGACCGACGCCCGATTCGACCATCGTCGTGTTCGGCCTGTCGCTCTCGAACCGCGCGCTGAGTTTCCGCACCGAGGGGTCGGATTTCGTCGGGCGATATCACGTCGACATCTCCTTCAGCGGCGACTCGGGATACGCGCGCGACGTGTCGCGCGACGAGGCAGTGCGGGTCCATAACGTCGCCGAAACGCAGCGCACGGACGAGAGCATCATCTATCAGGAAAACATTCCGATCCGGCCGGGGATTTACGGCGTGAACGTCGTGGTGCGCGATCTCCAGAGCCCGGCGCATGGCAGTCACGAGATTCGCGACACCGTGCCCCGCTTCGACGGACCGTCGCTGGGAACGCCGATTCCGATCTACGAGGGGCGGGGTCGCGCGAGTCTCGCCGAGTTCGCGGACCTCGTCATCAACCCGCGCGGGACGGTGCTCACCGGTCCCGACTCGCTGCACTTCTACATCGAAGGCTATCGCTTGCCGGTCGGCGCGAAGCTCGCCGCGTGGGTCATGGATCATGATTCGGTCGCGTTCTGGCAGGACACCGTCACCCTTCAGCCGCGTGACCCGAACGGCATCCTGCAGACCGCGAAGGTCGCGATCGCGCCGGGCGTGCTGCCGCTGGGCAGCGACGTTCTCTGGTTGTCGGCGATCGGGAACGATTCGGATATCGCGGTCGGGAGCACTCCGTTCCTGGTCAGCTTCTCCGATCGTTGGGCCGTCGCGTCGTGGGATCAGATGATCAGCCTGCTCAAGTTCTTCGACCGCCAGGATCTCGTGACCGACCTGCGCAATGCGACTAAGGACGACCGCGTCGGCGCCTGGCATCAGTTCAACAGCAGCACGGATACCGTGCCCGCGACGCGACAGAACGAGACCCTGGACGGGTACCTGCAGCGCGTGGATACCGCCAATCGCCGCTACCAGGAGTTCGTGGATGCGGGCTGGCTGACCGACCGCGGCGAGGTCTACATTACTCTGGGCGAGCCGGACCGAACGTCCGAAGTTCCGGGCAAGATGGGCGGAGGGTGGAAATGGGAGTACGATCATCCCCACGTGACGCTCTATTTTGAAGACGCGAGCGGGCTCGGCCAATACAAGCTCACGCCGGAATCACGCGAGGACTATCAGACGGCATTGAACTCATTGCACCGGGCGTCCGGAACTACCGGGAGCCGGGAAACGGGAGACGGGAAATGAGCCAAGTCCCTGGAACCGTGGTCGCGCGCGGCGCGCGCGGCGGTCGCGGCGGCCGTGCTGCTGGCCGGTTGCACCTCGATGCGCAAAGTGAAGGACCCCACCAGCTACATCACGACGGTACGGCCCAAGATGGTCCGCGTAACGCAGAAGGATGGCAGCAAGCTCTCCGTCATTGGCGCGCAGATGCAAGGAGACACGCTCTACGGCTTCGTCGATCGACCGAACGGTGTGATGCATGAGTACACGGAGATCCCGCTTCAGGACGTCACAGCGGTTGAGGCCCAGCAATGGGCGCACGGGAAGACCTTGCTGGCGGTGGGGGGCGGTCTCGCCGCCTCGGCGGGGATCATCTATCTGTATGTGAAGCAGGCTGAAGGGCAGGGCGCTGCTAACTACTGCAACACTGGGCTGTACACCGCCGGCGCAGCCTGTCCCTTCCCGGCCGACTCGGGCCAGATGTAGAGCGGCATCGAGCCGCACCCGCAGGCCGGTGGTGGCCTTCGCCGCCCGACCGGCCCGGCGGGCCACCCTTGCATGATCCCGGAATGCGTGGAATATTGGAGCCCTTCAAAGGGTTCCCTGCCGTAAGTGTAGGGTCCAGCGTTGCGAAGATTGACGCCCTGTTCAACGACCGGTGGCTCGCGCCAGAACCCGGCCTTCAAGGAGACTGTACGACATGTCCAGACGCACCGATTCCCGTTCTCGTTCGGCCGCCGCGGGCGCCACGCTGCTCATGATCGCGTTGGCCAGCGGTGCTTGCACCTCGATGTCGCCGGTGAAGGAGCCTGCCAACTACATCGAATCAGTCACACCCAAGTTGATTCGTGTGACCCGCACCGACGGGCAGAAGCTGACGATCATCGGTGCGCACCTGTCGGGTGATACGCTGATGGGGTTCACCGAGCGACCGGGCGGCGCGATGGGTGAGTTCACGGAAATGCCGATTGGCGATGTGAAAGTGGTCGAAGCCCAGCAGTATGCGCACGGCAAGACCGCGCTTGCAATCTTCGCCGGTGTCGGTGCCTGGGCGTTGATTACCTACGGCTACGTGAAGGTCATCGAGAGCAACAGCGCGAAGTAAGCACCAGTCGAGCGATTCAATCGAAAGCGGCGGTCCGATTCAATGGACCGCCGCTTTTCCATTGGCGATCCTCGTGCGGTTCCGGCCTTCGCCCTTGGCGACATACAGCGCGCGATCCGCGGCCTGAATTACCTGCTCCGGTGATGCATGCCGGCTATTGGGAGCGGCGACGCCAATGCTGACCGTAATCGAGACTTCCCTCCGCGCGCTGCGGCGTTTGGGGGTATCCGGTTTCCGGCGCGGCCGGAGGCGCCGGCGGATCGTGAACGCCCCGTCCGCCACGGCCCGGCGCACGGTCTCGAGATGCGGCACCGCGTCTTCGACGGTTTTGCCGGGGAACAGGATCGCGAACTCTTCGCCGCCGTAACGGTACGCCCGGCCACCGCCCAGGACGCCGCCGAGCTTCGCGGCGACCATCCGCAGCACCTGGTCACCAACGTCGTGGCCATACTTGTCGTTGAACTGTTTGAAGTGATCGACGTCGATCATGGCCACCGCGTACTGTCCACCGAGCTGCGCCATGGCTTCCGACAGCGCCCGGCGGGCCGGCAATTGCGTGAGGCCGTCCTGATAGGCGAGCAGGTACGACGCTTCGATCACCGCGATCACCAGGATCAGCCCGGCCGTCCCGAGATAGAGGGCGGGCCCCGGGCCGGCACGGTACACGGTAAAGGCGGCTCCGGTGGTGGCGAGCGCCCACAGGACCGTACGGCGCGACGGCGATGGCACGAACACCAGTACGACTGCGAGCGCCACCGCGAACGCGACTATCCCGGACTGTGCGAGCGGAAGTTTGCCGAGCCACCGCAGGTGTACCAGGGCGCGGCCGAGCCATGCCGCGGTTGCGGGCGCGGCCGTGCGCCGGAAGACTTCGACGATCACCACCTGGAGACCGATGAACACGAGTCGCACGAGGCCGCGCCAGGTCGTGATGCGCCGTTCCGGCAGCAACGCGAGTGCGGCGATATTCAAGGGGACGAGAACGGCGGTGGCGTTATAGATCACGCGCGCGCCTACGGCGTCGGTCAGCGCCACCGATTCCCGAATCGACCAGTTGGCGAGCGCCAGGATCACGAGGGCGAGCAGCACGCGACTCCGTTGAAACCGCCAGGCCAGGAGTCCGCCTACGATCGCGACGGCGTAGGGGTCGAACCAGATGAAGTCCGGAAGCGCTTTGCGAAACGTCGGCACGGCCGCGACGAGCAGCGTGGCGGTGAACAGCACGCCTTCCGGCACGATCCAGGAAACGGCCTTTTTCACGGCTCTACGGTATGTGTCTCGCGTGCGGGGTCAACAGCGGCGCGGGTTGCTCCACCCTCCTGGGCTGGTGATATTTTCCGGCCGGCAGTGTGCGCGGCGGTATCGTCTAGGGGACAAGGACGGAGCCCTCTCAAGGCTCAAACACGGGTTCGAATCCCGTTACCGCTATGAACCGCAACTACGTCCAGGGGACACCGCCTCCATCGTCTAACGGTTAGGACACCACTCTTTCAAGGTGGGAACAGGGGTTCGATTCCCCTTGGAGGCATTCCCGCATGGCCCGTGTTCCCACCCTCGCGCGCGCCAAACGCTGGCTGATCCCGGCGCTCGGCGCGCTCGTGCTGTACGGCGGCTTCGGGTTTCTCATTGCTCCGGGACTCGTGCGCACCCGGTTGGTCAAGACCGCATCCGCCTCGACCCATCGCCGCATTTCGCTGGGCAAGGTGTCCGTCAATCCGTTCGTGTTGTCGGTGACGCTGCGCGATTTCGTGATTGCCGATCGCAACGGCGAACGGCTGTTCTCGTGTGACACGCTGTACGTCAACTTTCAGCTCAGCTCGGTGGTGCGCCGCGCCTACACGTTCGCCGAAGTCCGGCTCGCCGCGCCATACCTGCGCACGCTGGTCCGCGCGGACGGGACGGTCAATCTGCAGGACGTCATCCCGCAGACCGCGGCGCGCGACTCGAATGCTCCGGCTGCCAGGCCGATTCCGGTCCTCTTGTTTCACATCGACATCGCGCGCGGGCAGCTTGTGTACGAGAACCGCCAGCGTACCACGCCGTTCGTGGCGCGCATCGATCCGCTCAATCTGTCGCTCCGCGACCTCACGACGCGTCCGTTGGAACAGGGCGTCTATCAGTTCGAAGCGGCCACCGATCGCGGCGAGCGGCTCGCGTGGCGCGGCGACATCAGCATCGTGCCGGTGCGCTCGGCGGGGCATCTCGAGCTGTCCGGATTCCAGGCGCGGAGCTTCTGGCGCTACGAGCAGGACGTGGTGAATTACGACGTCACGGGTGGACGCGCGCGGTTCGCCGCGGATTACAAGCTCGATCTGTCGGTCACGCCACCCGTGTTCATGCTGCGGAATGGGGAAGGGCAGGTCGACTCGCTCGCGCTCTCCGACCGGCGTACCGGCGCCACCGCCGCGACCGTCGCGCTCGCGGCAGTGCGCGGGCTCGAAGCGGACGTCACGCATCGGATGCTACGCATCGCCGATGTGCGGACGAGCGGCGGCAGCGTGAGCGGCACCTACGGCACGGACAGCACGTTTTCCCTGGCCACCCTGTTTCTGCCGCGCGTCGATCCCAAGGCGCCCGTGGATTCCGGTCCAGACTGGAAAGTCGATCTGGTGCGGCTCGCGATCGACAGCTACGTGGTGAACATCGAAGACCGCACCACACGCCCGGTAGCACGACTGGCGCTCGCGCCGCTCGCGCTCACGCTCGAGAACTATCGCTACGGCATGCCGGGCGATGCCCGCGTGGATCTGCGCTTCGGTATCGACCACCATGGATCGGTGGCGATCACGGGTAGCTATACGCCCGAGCCGCGGGCGGCGGCGCTCGACCTCAGGCTCGATGCGGTACCGTTGCGGCCGTTTCAACCGTACGTCAACACGCTGGGCCGCCTGATTCTCAGGTCCGGTACGTTGTCTCTTGCCGGCCGCGCCACGTATCACACCCGCGGCACCAGGGGCGACGCCGCCTTTCAGGGCGGCCTGCATATCGATGGCCTGCGTGCCGTTGATCCAGCGTTGAAGGAGGACTTCACGCGCTGGAACAGGCTGGAGGTCAATACAATCGCGTATCGCTCGGCACCGGCCTCGCTCGCGATCGGGTCGATCGTGACGCGGGGACTGTATCTCCGCGCCATCGTCGGTCCCAATCGCGTCACGAACATCCAGAACATCTTCAGCCCGCCGAGCGATACGGCCCCCCAGTCAGCGGAAGCTGCGCCGGACAGCGCCGGCAGTGGAGCAGCCGACACCACGACGGTCGCGCCTGACACCGCACCGCCGCCGGTTGCGCCGTCCGCGCCGTCCGCGCCGTCCGCGCCGGCCGCCACCACGACCATGGCGACGCGCGTGGATGAGATCCGAGTCGTCGATGGCACGCTCAATTTCTCGGACTATTCACTCACGCCCAACTTCACCGTCAGCATCGCGGGGCTCGCGGGCGCCATCACCGGGCTCTCGTCCGACCAGCCCGCGAGCGGCGTCGTGGACCTCGCGGGCAGGGTGGATCGGTACGCGCCCGCGACCATCAAGGGTCAGGTCAACCCGCTCAGCGCGCATGCGTACACCGATCTCACCCTCAACTTCCAGGGCATCGAGCTCACCACGTTCACGCCGTACTCGGGCAAATTCGCGGGCTACAAGATCGACAAGGGCAAGCTGACGCTCGTGCTGCACTACAAGCTCAACCAGCGGATGCTGGTCGGGGAGAATCACATCGTGCTGGACCAGCTCACGCTGGGCGAGAAGGTGCAGAGTCCCGACGCCACGAGCCTGCCGGTCAAGCTCGCCGTGGCGCTGCTCAAGGACTCGCACGGCGTGATCGACCTCAACATTCCCGTGAGCGGCAGCCTGGACGATCCGCATTTCCGGGTGATGCCCCTCGTTCTGAAGGCGCTGGTGCGGTTGTTCGTGAAAGTTGTGACGTCGCCGTTCCACCTGCTGGGCGCGCTATTCGGTGGCAAGGGCGATAGCGGCGATCTGGCGTACGTGGCATTCAGTCCGGGATCGGATACGCTCCACGCGGCCGAGGCCGCCAAGATCGATACCCTGGCGCGCGCGCTCGAGCAGCGCCCGGGATTGACGTTGGGCATTCGGGGAACGGTCGCGCCCGTGGTGGATCAGGACGCGCTGGCGATGCGAGCGGTGCTTCTCGAGCTGCGCCGCGGCGACTCGACCGTAGTGGGGCCGCCCTTGCCCGAGGAAGTGGGACGGCTCAGCAAGATGTACCGCCGCCAGTTCAATGAGGATCCGGCAAAGCTCGTTCCTGCGACGGATTCTTTGGGCAACAAACTGCCGAAGGCCGAACGCCAGGCGCGCATCGCGCAGGCAGCGCTCGCGCGGCTCGTGAGTCAGTATCGCCTGCCGGACGACGCATTGTCGTCCCTCGCGCGCCGCCGAGCCGCGCGCATCAAGGAGCGTCTGGTGCTGGTCGACAGCATCGCGGAACCACGCCTGTATCTCCAGGGTGTCGACACGACGGGGCAGGTAGAATCGGGTGCGGTGAGAGTGCAGCTGGCCCTGGACGCACGCTAGCTTGTCTCCGTGTTGTGGATCAGTGATCTTTCCCAGGCTTTTTGCTAAACGTCTTTTCTTGAAGTCTTTTCTTTTCTTGTCCAGCGCCGATAGCTCAATTGGTAGAGCAACTGACTCTTAATCAGTAGGTTCTCGGTTCGATTCCGAGTCGGCGCATCAAGGACTTAGCTCGCCACATTGGCAGCAAGCTCCGTAGCCTCGCTGCATCCTCTCTCAAAAGGCTTTCAATCCCGTGGCGCTCGTACAAATCGGTACGCGCGCCTCTCGAGCGTCCGTGCGCTTGAACACCCGTGAGGTTGGCGCCAACTGGAACATCGGAATCACGCTGCGTGCCCGAGGTCACCGAAGTACGGCCGCTATTGCCACATCCTGAGCCCCCTTTGCCGTCAATTGGGGCGTACCGATGTGCCCTCTGAACATGACCCCTGACCCGTTCTGGTTTGGGGGAAGGTACTGGGAACTCGCCCCGCAAGGTGATGGCGTCTGGCTCGCCCGCTCGTGTGGCGGGCCCCCGACGGACCCGCCAGCGCACGCCGTCAGATTCGCGACGACCGGGTCACTGATCACCGCCGCACACACCGCGATACTCCTCGCCGGATGTCTCCGGGGGTTGTGCGTGTGCCGCCAAACGAACCTCGCAGCAAGCAGTGGGTGCTAACGGACGCTATTGATTCCATCTGCCAGGGGCCGTTTTCATCTTGACCCCTCAGTTCTGCGCGGCGCCCTCGGCGATCCCCTCGGAGCGCACAGTGCGGTTGCGCAGATCCGAGTTTCCTTGCCCCGATCGTAGTCCTTGGCGCCGCTGTGTCGGTTTCCGGTTAAACGTTGCTCCTTGCTGCAATCCCGTGACGCCTGAAAACCTGGACGAGTCTCATGGGTACAAAGGAAAGAGGCCGCCCAGGTCTCCCCGGAACACCGGTCGTCCCCGCCGTCGCAGCTCTTCCCGCCGTCATGTGGAGGTTGTATGAAGAAACATGGTGACCCACTCATGGCGGCCGCGATGGCCGTGTTAGCCCTGATCTCGCTTGTTCTGCCCCGCCAAGCATCCGCGCGTGTACGAAATGATGCATCAATGACGGCCCGACCCGTACTCACGGTAGAGGGGACGGTTGCCAGCGTGTACACAGCACAATCAGGAGCGGTGTTCTTTAATCTGGGACGCCCAGCCCCATATCAGACCTTCACCGCGATTGCATTGCCGGCGTACGCCCGCGCGTTCCGCGATCCGGGGCAATGGGTTGGGAAATACGTGCGCGTAAGCGGCGCGCTTGCGAGTTACGCTGGTCGCCCCGCGATCGCCCTTTATGGCGCATCGCAGCTCGCGCTCGCATCGAAGTGGGATCGTTGGACGTCCGAATACCGCACACAGGCAGCGCCAACCCGATCAGCGGTTGGCGAGCGGGTCTGGTTGCCGTACTGACGGATACATCTTACCGGGTTTCAGCGGCTGAATGCCCATGCGGCCTCGCTCGATCACTACGGCTTTAGAGAGTCGATAGGCTGCATGGGCTAATCCTCTTGGTCCGTGATGTCGCGTACACTGCTCGCGGTCACAGTCCGAGATTTTTCCACGCGCACCTAGGTCTTCCCCTCGGTTCGATTCCCTGGTTCTGCGCATGATCCCGAGTTCTTGACACCCGCGAGACCGTGCGCAGGTTTACCGCCCCACTACAATCAAGAGGCACCGGGGTCCTCGTCTCCTCCGCGACGCCCTGATTCGACGCCACGAAGGTTTTTACAGCGAACGCCGAGCACCTCCGAGCCGACCGTCATCGAGGAGGTTCTATGAAGCCTGCAGTGCGAATCGTGTCCGCTTCGTCGATCTGTATTCTGGCGGCCGCGCTCGTAGCCGCTTGCGATAACACGCCACAGGCAACGGCTCCCATCGCCGTGCCCGCGTTCGGGCATAGCGTGAATCACGGCAACCCCGATTGTGCGCTCAATGGCCGTGGAGATGCCAGCGGCCCCTATGACTTCCTGTGCGCGATCGAGATTCCCGGTAATCCGCTGACCAGCTCCCAGAAAACCTGGGTCGAGCAGTCGAACGCCCGCTATTTCGTGTCCGACGCGTCCAACAATGGCGTGGACGTTGTCGATGTCCGGACGCACACATACATCGGCCGCGTTGGCGGGATGGCGGGCAACGTCGGGACCGGCGGGGGTACGGCCGCGACCAACGGTGCTGGGCCGAACAGCTTTGTGTCGGCGCCTGTCCTTCGTGGACGCGGTCATGATGACGACGACCATGGCTGGGGGCACGACGACGAGCACGGTGGCTTCGACACAAGGGTGTTGTTCGTGTCCGATGGCAATGCGACGGTGCAGGTCGTGGACATGGAACGCCTGCAGATCCTCACGTCGATCAGCGTTGCCAAGTCCGACTGTGATGGCGGGACCGCGACGACGCACTTTTGCGGGCGCTCGAACGAAATCGATTACGATCCGGTGCACCACATTGTCGCGGTTTCCAATCCGAACCCACTGTCCTATGTGAAGTGCAGCGCAGCCGGAGCGAATTGCACCACGGCCGCCGGGATCACCGCCGCCGGCGCGGCAATCCCGAGCTATCTCACGCTCATCTCGGCACGTCACCCGTACCGGATTCTGGGCCAGCTGTCGTTGGGCCCCGGCTCGGCCGAGGGGCACGTCTGGGTTCCCGTGCTGAACCGCTTCCTGCTGCCGATCACCGGCGCTGCGGGAGGCCCGTTCATCCAGACCATCAATCCGAGGACGATGACGATCGAATCGCAGCGCACGTACGATTGTGTCGCGCTCACGGGGGCCGCGAGCAACGCCAGTAACAATCTTCGGGTGATCGGAAACAATCTGTGGGCACAGCTGTGCGGTCGTCCGATGCGACTGAATGCGCGAACCGGGGACGTCTTGAACGTGATCACCCAGGTGGGCACGGGGGATGAAGACTGGATCAACCGAGGCGACGGCACCTTCCTCGTGACCGGCAACGATGCCGTTACGGCCGTCTCCTCCCTGGGTATCATGAACGCGTTCACCGGTCAATGGCTGCAGAACGTCCCGAACATTGCGGGTGCGAGTCCATCCGCGTTCGCGGAGACGAACGAGATTTTTACCCGAGTGCTGTTTGCCGCGGCGACTGACGCGACCAACCGCTGTGTCGTCAAAGGCCAGGGCTGCGTCGTGGTCTTTGCGCGCACCGTTGTGCCCGGCCACAAACACTAGAAGGCGCGTTACGAAGCAATGGGGGCGCGGCATACCGTGCCCCCATTTTTTCCCTAGTACCTCGTCCGAACAATTACTAGTCGTCAGACGTTGAATGTCGCGCGTCAGACGCCGCAGGTTCCGGACATCTGACCCAAACAATTGGCAAGCATCCGACCCAATTCGCCGCCCACGCTTACTTGAGCGACGTCACAGAACAAATCAGCACCCGAGTGAATCTTTGCGTCGTTGTACCGCAGCTCTGCCGTAATCCCTAGTTCGGCAGGATCGCCCTCCGCACTCCTCTGCGCGAGCGCGACAAAGGCAAACCCGGCGAAAGCCGGCGACGCAAAGCCCCGAGGCTACCGCACGCCAGTCTTGCGTGTCACGCCAGTCGAGCCGCCGAACCTCATGTCTCACCCTGAGGAGGGACCATGTCACCAGGACAGCGTCTCGCTGCATCGGTTTTCAGTTTCTGTTTTCTCGTTGCCGGATGCGAAACCAGCAGCTCCAACCTCAACACCTCGCCTCCCGCGTCGTCCTCGTCCGATGAAATCATGCCAGCAGACTTGACGACGAACATGGCGCTGGCCACCGCCGCGGCAGCCCTCGGTAGCCCATTGTCCGGCCTGACGGCGGCTGAACGGGCGCGATTCGCAGCCGGCGTGACGGAATTCTCAGACGCGGAGGGGGTCGATGATGGACTCGGCCCCGTCTTCAACGAGGCATCGTGCTCCACTTGTCATACCGCGCCCTTGGGTGGCACGGCTGGCCGCGCCGAGACCCGGTTCGGTCGGGTGTCGAGCGGGCTGTTCGATCCGCTGGCCAACCTCGGCGGCTCACTGATGCAGGATCACGCGATCGGCTTGGTGCATACGTCCGCCGGGGACTTCACCTTTGTTCCCGAAATGGTGCCGCCGTCCGCGAACGTGGTCGCGCTGCGCATCACGACCCCGTTGTTCGGGCTCGGGCTGGTCGATGCGGTTCCCGACGACGAGCTGCTCCAACTCGCCCGTCGCGAAGCACGCAGCGCGCCTTCCACGCAGGGAACCCCCAGCATGACCACCGAAATCAAGACCGGGGCGACGCGCGTGGGCCGGTTCGGGTGGAAAGCGCAGAACCCGACGTTGCATCAGTTTGCGGGGGACGCCTACCTGAACGAGATGGGCATCACGAACCCGGAGTTCCCGACGGAGAACTGTCCCCAGGGAAACTGCGCGTCGCTTGCGTTTAACCCTGCACCCGCCGTGAACGACACTGGCGATGGAGTCACGGCGTTCACGGACTTCATGTCGATGCTCGGACCACCGCGGCGCGGTGCGATCACGCGCACGACCATTGCGGGCGGCGCCGTGTTCGTTGGGATCGGCTGCGCCAACTGTCACACACCGATTCTCACCACGGGCGACAGCCCCATCGCGGCGCTGTCGCACAAGGCATTCCAGCCGTTTTCCGATTTCCTGCTGCACGACATGGGCAGTCTCGGCGACGGCATCACGCAGGGCAACGCGACCGGTCGCCTGATGCGGACGGCCCCATTGTGGGGCCTCAGCTCACGACCGGTGTTTCTGCATGACGGGCGCGCGTCCACGCCGGCTGCGGCGATTCTGGCGCACGCTGGTCAGGGGCAAAGGGCCCGCGATCGGTATGCCGCGCTCAGGCCCGGCGAGCAAGCGGCGCTGCTCGCGTTCTTGAAGTCGCTGTAAGCCTGGTAGAGCGGGGCGCCCTCCTTGGGTGATCAGGGGGGCGCTCCTCAAACCGCGCGCGTCAGCGCTGGACGGAGGGTCCGGCCAAGCGCTGGATCACCGCCTTGAGCACCGCTTCCTCTTTTTTCAGCCGCTCGCGCACCGGCTGCGCATCGGTGTCGGCGATTTCCATCCGCAGATCCGATACGTAGCTCTGGAGCGCATTCGCGATGATGGTGGCTTCGTCCGGCGTCAGATTGAGGTCGGCCACACTGTCCGTCCTTTCAGGCAGGAATTCGGGGTTGCGAGACTGGCCCTTCGTTGTCGAGACCAAAGCTATCGCTAGACCACGGCTATTGAGGCGCGATCCGGTACACGTCTCCGTTCGAGCTCGTGATGTACAATTCGCCTCGAGCGTCCTCTCCGAATGATGTGAGCCCCGGGATCAGTCCGAACTCAGCGGAGTGATCGACCACGTCGGTCACGCTCCCGTTCTGCATCACGAAGCTGTGCACCCACCCGGCGCAGTAGTCGCCGAAAAAGTAGCGACCCGCGAACGCCGGAAGCGCGGTCCCGCGGTAGACGTAGCCGCCGGCGATCGAGCAGCCGGGCCCGTGGCCATACTCGTACACGGGGAGGTTGAGTCCCGTGGTCACGCACCCGCTGGACGGCTGGTAGCAGTGCATCCCTTCCATGACGTTCCAGCCGTAGTCGTGCCCGCCGCGATCGCCGCTGGGCGCGAAATCGATCTCTTCCCAGAGATCCTGTCCTACGTCCCCGATGTAGAGATCGCCGGTGGCCCGATCGAACGAGAACCGCCACGGGTTGCGCACACCGTACGCCCAGATTTCCGGTGCGGCGGGAGGCCGGCCCACGAACGGATTGGTGGGGGGTATGGCGTACGGCGTGCCGCCATCGACGTCGATGCGGAGAATCTTGGCCAGGAGCTTCGTGCTGTCCTGGCCGTTCCCGGACGGATCTCCTTCACTCCCGCCATCGCCAATCCCGACGTAGAGGTAACCATCGGGTCCGAACAGCACGAGGCCGCCGTTGTGATTGCCGTACGTCGAGTGTGGCACCGTGAGCAGGATGGTGCCGGACGCTGGGTCGGCGACGTTCGGGTCGGTGGAGACGTGATAGCGGGCCACAGTGACGTCTCCGTTCTTTGCGGTATAGCCGACATAGAGGAAGCCGTTCGTCGCATACCGCGGGTGGAACGCGAGGCTGAGCAGGCCCTGCTCGCCCCCATAGGCGATTACGCTCGAGACGGTAAGAAACGGCGGGGCGAGCAGGGTGTCCCGGCGCAGCACGCGGATGACACCGCTTTGCTGCACGACGAAGATCCGGTTCGTGTCGCCAGGGGGAGCCGTGACATAGAGGGCCGAGCTGAGCCCGGAGACCACGGTGGTGAGTCCCGGGTGCAGGATCCTGCTCGCCGCGAGGGTCGAGCTGTCGCTGCACCCGGTGAGCAGGCAGGGGACTGCGGCCATCCAGGCGTGGTTTCCCAACCGGACAATGCGCACCATTGCCGGCAACATAACTGGTGCGCGTGTTCTCGACGTCGTGGTCGGGGTCGTCGTACAACACGATATCGTCCGAGCTCCACAGCCAGTTGTTGGCGAACGCCACATCGGCTGCCGCCACGGAGAAGTAATAGCCGTCGATGTTGAACCGGCTGTGGGTGCCGCCCTTGAGCCGCCACACATGTTCGTGCCTTGCCGTGTTCTGATGCGCGACGCCGGATTGAATCCGGTGTTAAAATTCTACGCATGACGCATTCGTTTCGCCTCGGTGTCGTGGCGCTGGCGGGAGCGGTACTCACGAGCGCCTGTCACTCCATGCGGACGGTCACGCCCGCGGACATCGGGTCGGCGCGCTCGCTGGACCGGATCTGGGTGACCCAATCCGATCACACGGTCATCCAGGTTGCCGCTCCGGAAGTCCGCGGCGACACGCTGATCGGGTTTGTTGACGGCAAATACCGGGAAATGCCGCTCTCGCAGACGGTCGCGCTGCAGGTCCGCGAACGTGACTCGGCCCGCACGGCGGTGCTGGTGGGAGGCGCCACCGGCGTTACGCTCGCGGCGATCATCTATCTCGGTAACCGCGCATACGTTTCGAGTAGTGCGCAGACGTGCTCCTCGGGGAATACGACCGGGGATGTGGCGGATGATTTGCCAGTAGCCTGCTGTCGGGTGCAGCCGGATACACCGTGCTAGAGGCAGCATGCGTCTCGATGTCTCTCTCTTGACGCCTCTCGTGTTCCAATGATCGTCCATCTCATCGACGGCACCTACGAGCTGTTCCGCCACTTCTACGGGCTGCGCCGGTTCAGCTCGGGCGACGACCAACCGTTCGGCGCCGCCGCGCGTGTGTTGCACACCGTACTCCAGATGATCGAGTCCGGCGCCACGCATGTGGGGGTCGCGACCGATCATGTGATCGAGTCCTTCCGCAATGATCTCTGGCCCGGCTATAAGACGTCCGCCGGCATCGACGCCGCGCTGCTCGCGCAGTTCCAGCCGCTCGAGCACGCGCTCGAGGTCATGGGCGTGACGGTCTGGCCCATGATCGAGCTCGAGGCGGACGATGCGCTCGCCTCGGCCGCCATGCTCGCGGCACGCGACGACCAGGTCGAGAAGGTCTGTATCTGGACGCCCGATAAGGATCTGGCGCAGTGCGTCGTGGACGATCGCGTGGTGCAGGTGGACCGGCGCACGCAGAAGATCCGGGATGCGGAGGGAGTGAAGGAAAAGTTCGGCGTGGTACCGGCGCTCATTCCCGACTATCTGGCGCTGGTCGGCGACTCGGCCGACGGCTTTCCCGGCATGCCCGGTATCGGCGCCGTAACGGCGGCGCGACTATTGAATCAGTACGGTCCGCTCGAACGATTCCCGGAAGCGGTTCTCGAAACGGGTGAGCAGCGCGAGCTGGCGCTTTTGTTCAAGCGGCTCGCCACGCTCCGCACCGACGCCAGGGTGTTTCACGATGTCGACCAGCTGCGCTGGCGCGGCCCGCGGGACGATCTGGCGCGCCTGGCCGAGGAGCTCGGGGATTCGCGATTGGCGGCCCACTGTCTCAGGGCGTGGGAGGCCGCGCGGGCCGCCGTAGCCTCGTAGGCATTTACTGCATGCTCTCCCGCACGTCGACCAGCGGCGCCTGATTCATGCGGATGAGCCCCCGCAACGGCCGGTCGAAGTCCAGGATCACAAAAATCACGAGCACCAACAGGATGTTCAGCGCAAGCCAAAGCCCGATGTGGCGCTGCCCCGATTCGGCCAGCGACTGGCCGATCAGGACGCTGGCAATGATGATCGTCGCCGCGAGCAGGAATACCACTGGCGCCGGCATCTGATTGTGATCGGACCAGCTGTGTTTGCCCGACAGATCGATCACGTCGTTCGCGGCCGGCACGATGACGCTGACGCGGGCGCGCTCCTGGTCCTGGTGCACCGCCTGCTCCACCCCTGACCACAGCTCGTCGAGAGCGGCATGCATGGCCAGAGTGGTGCGACGGTATTCCTTCGAGTCGACGCCCTTCTGGTAATTCTCGAGCCGGGAGTCCGTATAGGTCCTGAGCGCGTTCCGGATGCGGTCACGCGCCGGGTTGTCGAGCAGCCCCGCGCGCAGGTAGCACGTTCCGATCGAGTTTGCCTCCTCGAGCACGGTGCGGGAGCGGTCGCCGAAACGGCTCGAGGTCATCGAAAAGGAGAACGCCAAGAGCAGGGCAACGATACCGATGGTACTGGCGCGCAGCCCGGAGATGTTGCTGTGCGTGCCTGCCTCGATGTGCCGGCGGCCATAGCGGTAACCGGCCACGCTCGCGATGAGGGCCATCACGAGGATGGGGACGAGGATCATCCACATCGGCAGGCTATTAATGAAGTTCATGGGATCTCAACGCGGCGGCGCAGCGGTGCGGAAGCAATACGGGAAGCGCCCCGTGGCCCCGGGGAGTCCCGGAGCCACGTGAGTTGACTCGTGTCACATCCTAGCGCCGACGCCGTTTCCGTTTGCGCTTCGGCGCGGCCGTCTTCTTGGCGCTCTTGGCGCGCTTCGCAGTCGCCTTTTTCATGTCACGGCTCCTCGAGTGGGTAGTGGTGATGCTACGGAGTAAAGCGTGGGGTTCTGAGCGCTGTTCGGCCATTGCACCTTGGTGAACGAGCGGAGCGTAGCCGTCGTGTCAGCTCTACTGTGAAGCGACGGGGAGGACCAGATGAAAGGTGGCGCCGCCGCCGTCGTTGGTTTCGGCCCAGAGACGGCCACCGTGTGCCGCGGCAATCGACCGGCTGATGGAAAGCCCCAGTCCGAGTCCCTGCGGTTTCGTGCTGTAGAACGGCTCGAAGACGCGTCGCTCGTATCCCGGAGCGATTCCGGATCCGCTATCGGTAACCTGGAACTCGACTTCCGTCTCGCTCACCCGCAGGGCGCGCAGCCACAGCCGGCGCTGGGGCGCGGGCGTCTCGCTCATCGCTTCGCAGGCATTGACCAGCAGATTGACGAGTACCTGGAGGACCTGAACCCGATCCCCGCGCACCGACGGGAGTACCGGATCCGCGTGCGCGAACAACTCCGTTCGCGAATTGACGATCGCACTCCGGCCGAGCGCGGCGGCGTCGCGGAGCAGCGCCTCGAGCTCGAGGCGATCGAAGTGCGGTTGCTCCTGCTTCAGGAACGCGCGCCAGCGGGTGATGACGCCGCCGGCTTGCTGATCGAGCTGGGCGATCTCCCGCAGGATCTCGCCGAGCTCGGCCGAATTCGTCGATCCATGTCCGAGCATGAGCAGGGCGCTCTCCGCGTTCGCGAGAATCGCCGTCAGCGGCTGGTGCAGCTCGTGCGCGAGCAGGCCGGACAGCTCACCCGCCGTCGCCACGCGGGTCAGGTGGGCGAGTTGGCTCCGCTGTTCCTGGAGGGCGCTCTCGATCTGCGCGCGTTCGGCGATCGACGCCGAGAGCAGCATGACGGGGACGCACAGCACCACCCAGAAGGTCTGCAACGAAAGGACCTGAGAGGCGTCGAGCGCCCCCACGAACGGCCCGAGCTGCTGAACCGTCCCCCACATGGAGAGCGCGGCGACGGTGAACAGCGCGGTCGCCGCTCCCATGGGCCCGAATCGGACGGCGGCATACAGGAGCGGTACGAGCATGAGGAGGAGCATGTCGGGCGAGTCCGCTGCCTGCGGGCCGGCGCCCACCGTCAGCGAGCCCACGGCCACCAGCGCCAGCATGGCCATCCCGGCTTCGATTCGCCGCGGCCACGACGGGGTCTGGAGGGTGCGCCACCCATGCTGGGTCCACAGCACTATCGCCGGGACGATGATCAGGATCGCCGTAGCGGAGGCGAGCGAGCCGCGGAGCCAGGTCAGCAACGGCGTTGCCGCCGTCTCGATTCCGAGCGCGCTGCGGACCACCGACGGCAGGCCCAGGCCCGCGACCCCCGGCAGCGCAAACGAGATCAAGGTGAACACAACAACCTGCTGCTTCGAACCGAAATGCAGCGGGCGGCCGGCCGCCCGGTGTAGCGCCACCGTGGTTGCAACGGCGAGCAGCGAGTTGTGGGCGATCTGCCACGACCACCGCCAGGCGGGGAGGTCAGCACCGATGGCGACCGCCGCGTGCGCCACCGCCGCCACGGTAACGAAGGCGGGCCATCGGGACCGCGGAGCGCACAGCAGCGCCGCGATGAGGAGCGCATTCGGGGGCCAAAAGACAACGACGGGCGAATTCTGAAACCGGAAGGCGAATCCAAGCCGAGCGCTCAGGTAATAACTGAAACCGAGCAGGGCGACGGAACCCCCGAACCCCAGGGATTTGCGGACCCACGCGGTACGGTCCCGGCCGATGGTCGTCTTGGCTGCGAGAACGGCCTGATCCAGAGCACTCCCCCGCTGTCAGGATGGTGCAGCACAAGGTGTTACGAGGCTTGGGGATTGTACGATGGAACGGGACGCTACACCAGTCCCGCAGGCTCAGCGCGGTTTGTGGCTCTGGTCCACGGCCTTATGGATTGCCTCCAGCAATTCGCTTTCCTGCAGCGGCTTGCGCAGGCAGGCGTGCCCCAACGCCGCGGCCTCGGCCGTGATGCCGGGATCATCGAGCGCGGTGATGAGGATGATCGGGTAAAGGGGATCGGTCTCCGCAAGATGGGTCGCCAGCTCGAGCCCGCTCATGCCGTCGAAGTGCACATCGAGCACCAGGCAGTCGAGCGCCCACTCGTGCTGCGTCGCGAGGAACTGCTCGGCCGAGACGAAGGGCACGACGCCACATCCGGAAGACTGCAGCAGCCGGGTCAGACCCTTGAGGACCGACGCGTCGTCCTCGACGACAGCGATGACCGGTCCGAACGGAAGTGTCGTGGGTGCCATACTCCATCCTGACAGAGCGCCCGTGATAACCTGGCCGCGCCTCGTACACGGGCCAATACCGAAGGATGGAGGGCGTACGGCGCGCCCGGTATGGGACCTTGGTTTACCTGGCTGCCCGGGCACCAACGCGGGAGCTTCCCGCCGCGGGGGAATGGGCCAGCGCGATGGGTGCGGAGCCGATGTTCACGAGGTCCGCCATGCGCACCAGCTCGGCCACGGAGCCCGCCTGCATTTTCTTCATCACGCGCGCCCGGTGCACTTTGATGGTGCGCTCGCAGGTGCCAAGGCGTCCCGCGATCTGCTTGTTGAGCATGCCGGTGACCACGAGGGCGAGCACTTCGCGCTCGCGCGGCGTGAGCCGTCCGAGGCGGGTCTTGAGCTCGTTGACCACAGCGGTCGTGCGCTGCCGCTCCGCATCGAGCGCCAGACCGCGCTCGACGGCACCGAGCAGCGCTCGATCGTCGATCGGCTTGGTAAGGAAGTCCACCGCGCCCACTTTCATCGCCCGCACGCTCGACGGGACGTCGCCATGTCCGGTCGCGAAGATCACCGGCAGGTCCATGCCCGATTCACATAGCCGTGTCTGAAGATCGAGCCCGTTGATCTTCGGCATGCGCACGTCGAGGACGAGGCACTGCGGGCTGCCCTCCGGAGCATGATCGTGCACGAGGAAATCCTGCGCACCCTCATAGGTCTCGACGCGGTAGCCAGCCGACTTGAGCAGTCGCGCCAGCGATTTGCGAACCGAGGCGTCGTCGTCGACGATATGGACCGTCGGTGAAGCGCTAGGGGATTTCCCGAATGACGTTGCGGCGGAACCGGGAGTGGGGGAGCGTGACTCAACGGATGGGTGATCTAACATCGTGCTGTACGGAACATTGCTCGAAATCGCGGCACGCATGGGCGCTCCTGTTTGCGACAGCGTTGTGACGGTTCAGGCAACGACAGGGAGGTGGAGTTAACTCCCGAAATGTGAAGATAGAAGTAACCCATCGGGAAGAAGTATGTAACCCCGGAGGCACCCGTTCAGGTGTTTCCCAAGGCACGGATGCGACTGGCAACCACGCTCGTTGGTTGACCAAAGGTCCAATACTACCTGGACTTGGATGGTGAGACCTTCGAGTGCAGCGGCGCGCCACTCATCCCGTTACAAGAGCGTGACCATGTTTCTTCGCTCTGTTTCGAATCGCCTCGCGGTGGCTGTCATGGCGGCTGGGTTCCTGAGCTGTCATCCGGGCGGCGTTGAAGACCCTTCGCAAACTGATGTCGTGCTCACCTTTCACATGAATGGGGCGAATTTCGCGGCGAACAAGACGTTTGCGATGCCCGATTCGGTGGTGGACATCTCGGTCGCCGCGGGCCACGACACCTCGCTGAACCACACCTTCGACCATCAGGTCCTGACGGACGTCGCTCAGCAGCTCCAGGCCGTGGGGTACACGCGCGTGGGGGTGGGAACGAAACCCGACATGGTCGTGCTCGTTGCCGGATCGAGCACCGACTTCAACGCGTACGCCTACGTTCCCTGGTGGCCGTGGTGGGGGTGGTGGCCGGGATGGGGCGGTTATTGGCCGTACGGCCCGAGCTCGACCTACTACTACCCGTGGGTACCGGTGTCTGTGAACTACACGTCGGGAAGCATTTTCATCTTCATGCTCGATCCCGATGTGCCACCGCCGCCGCCAACGACCGGGCAGGCGACGGTGATCTGGTCGGCCACGATCAACGGACTGCTCGAAGGCTCGGACGCGAGCATTGCCCAGCGAATCGACGCGGCGATTGCTCAGGCGTTCGCGCAGTCTCCCTACCTCTCGGCCCAGTGAGCGGCACTATGCGCATCCCCATATTTCTTCTGGCGACGCTCGCACTGCCGGCGCTCGCGGCCGGTCAGGTGGGTCATGGCCAGACGTGGGAATCCGTGACCTGGTCCATGTCGGCGCCGACCGCCAACACCAAGGACTTCGCGAGCCCGTTCAGTTTCCGCGGCGTCAACCTGTCGTGGCGGAAGCGGGTCGGGGGTCGCGCCGCCGCCGGCCTCGATGTCGGCTGGAGCGTGTTGAACGAGGAGACCGCGCAGACGTCCACGTTCGATCAAGCGGACATTACCGGTCAGCAATTCCGCTACTTCAACGCGTTTCCGATCCTTGCGAGCATCGACCTGGGGCTCGGAAACCCGCATGGCGTCCACCCGCTGCTCGGCCTGTCCGTGGGCACCTATTACATCGAGCGTGAGCTCGACATCGGGCTCTGGGCGATCAGCGATAACAACTGGCACGTCGGCTTGGCGCCATCGCTGGGATTGCTGATTCCGCTGGGCGGTGGCATGGATGACGCGACGGCGATCGTCCGGGCGCGTTACAACTACGCGTTCGCCTCGGGACAGGCGCCGTATCAGAGCTGGTTGGGGATCGATGTCGGGTTTGCTTTCGCTCCTTGACGCCTTTGTCTTGACGTCTTTCGCCGTTAGTACACCGCCGGCAACGACCCGCCAATCTTCACGTCGATCACGTGGTCGAGGAAGCGATCGAGCTGGAAGAACTTGGTGGCGGTTTTGGCCGGCATCTTCTTCAGGAAATTGCCGTACCAGGTGCGGGCGAGCGTGACTTGCTGCGCTTCGAGATCGAACGCACGGTTGGCCAGCTGCCGCGCGCGGTCATCTGTCATCGAGTCGTACACTTTGGCGTAGTCGCGAATCAGCGCGATGCGCTGGTCCATGAGCTTGCCCTTCTCCGTCTCGTACTGGCGGTACAGCGGCCAGAATACGGCAGCCTGGGAGTCGGACAGGGCCATGTGCTTCGAGACGATTTGCTGGCGCTCGGACCGCACGTCCGTGCGCAGCAGCTCGATCTGGTTTTCGACAGACGTATCCGAAGTGTTCTTGGCCTGGGCGCCCAGCACGGCGGGCACAAGCACCAGAGCGGAAGACACTACCAACGAGAAGGCGGCGGCGCGCAACGTCATGGAGGGTTCCTGGAGTATGGTCGGGTGAACATAGGGCGCGGCACGCGCCCGCGAATATTGTCCGAACGTACTACCTCACCCTCATTCCACCCCGTGCCGCAGAAACGCTCGTAATCGGTGGATGATCTCCGTGGCGCGCCGGTCGTCCGCCACGATGTCTTGCAGCAGGCTCCGCAGCTCCGCCGTGTCGATCGGATCGCGGTCCATGAACCGCAGTCCGGCCAGGGCGTTCGCCATGATCGCCGCCAGCGGCTGATTCAGCTCGTGCGCCAGGGTGGCGGACATCTCGCTCACTGGCACGTTGTCTCGGACCACCACAAGGCAGCATTCGGGTTGCGACGGCAGCGGGTCGACCGTCACCCGTCCCCGGGTCACGCCGCCGCCACGATCGCGCAGCGCAAATTCCGCGTCCTGCATGCCGTCGGATCGCTCCAGTGCGACCTGGAACCGGCGTTGGCTCGCCGCGTCCGCAAAAATCTCGAGCTCCGGGAGCGTGTGCCCCACCGTGTCTTCATGGACAAGGCCAAAGTGCACCAGCCAGCCGCGGCTGGCATCGACGACGCTGCCGTCCTGTCTGCGCACGATGGCCTGGGGTTCGAGGTTTGCTCGAAACGCGGCGGCCTGGGCGGAATCCGGCATCATGGCCCGGGCCCCCCATCGTAGTACGAAGGGGCAAGTTGCCGGGCTTCCCTCGCGCTTCTAGTCATTCACGTGGATACACGCTCGCACACTTCGCCGGAGGAAATCAATGAGCTATCCGAAACAGAGCCTTGCCGTTGTCGCGCTTGCCGTGGGAGTCTCGCTCGCGAGCGTGTCGCTCGCGCGGGCACAACAGGTTGCCATCGAGCTGACCCCGTTTGCGGGCTACTACATCGCCGCCGACCTCTATAGCACGACCGGAGCGGTGGTGCAGCTCGCGAACGATGTCGCTTACGGCGGCCGCCTGACCTTCACGACCAATCAGTCGTTCGGGCTCGAGTTCGCGTATACGCGCACCCAGTCCAACGCCACACTCAACAAGTTACTGGCGGGCCAGCCGGACACGAAGATCGGCAAAATCAGCCTCGACAATTACGACATCAACTTCCTCGCGCTGCAACGCTCGAACAATCCGCATGTCCTGCCATTTGTCGAGATCGGGTTCGGCTGGGCGGTCACGCATCCCGACATCATGACCGATCATATCCAGGGCGGCATCCAGCCACAGGGGCACACGAATTTCAACTTCAACTTCGGGCTCGGAACCAAGATCCAGATGAGCAAGTTGGTCGCGCTCCGTCTCGAAGGTCGGTGGCGTGTCATGAGCACGAACATCACGACATCCGGCGGTCTGTGGTGCGATCCCTGGGGCTATTGCTACCAATATGCGTCCAACTGGTACGACTCAGGAGAGCTGAACGGCGGGCTGAGCATCCGGCTCAAGTAGCTCGCGCGAGCGTGGGCTAGAATGCCTCGGTGAAGTTGAAGTACACGCCCCAGGAACGTTTCCCGAACCCCGCATCCATCCGTATGTTGGAGCGGGGTTGTAGCTCAAAGCGGTATCCCACCCCGGCGTTGGGCAGAAAGCCCTCGAGGTGCTGAATCTGTGGGCCGAGCGAACCGCCGCCGGTCCACACCACGAACCCGTGGCGGGACAGGTGGCCGTTCCCCCGCAG
>Ga0335079_10001945_pt1 | contig 23728 bp, 20 predicted proteins | sample Lox_Sample_33_FD_206719 | JGI IMG/M metagenome (GOLD analysis project Ga0335079, IMG submission 206719) | Soil microbial communities from Loxahatchee National Wildlife Refuge, Florida, United States - Lox_Sample_3.3 | ecosystem: Environmental > Terrestrial > Soil > Wetlands | place: USA... | reverse complement strand
CGCGTGCACCATTGCCTGCTCGTTGCGTGCCTGCCGGTAGGGCAGCGTGGCGGGGTCCGCGAGTTCGGCTTCGAGCAGAGCCTCACCCACCCCGGCCACGTTGCCATGCCCGAAGATCCCGAAGCACCCGGCGATCAGCCGGTGCTCCACCCCGTCGCGCTCGCTGCGCTGGGCCGCGAGAAACCGCACCAGTGCCTGGCCCACGGTCAGCCGGATCGTCGTCATGATCGCTGCTCCACCCTTGTCACCACCGCCGGCATCGCCGGCCGCCGGCACCGGCGGCCGCCGTCATTGCCGACTGCCGTGATTGCCAGCCGACATCATCGCCGGCGATCGTCCGTCGCCGTCATTGGCAGTCGCGGACCGACCGCCTGGTCCGTCCAGGTGTTCCGTACCCAGCTATGTGCCGGGTCGTCGCGGGCGAGCCACTCCCGCCTGCCCGGTCCCGCCATCACGTTCAGGTAGTACAGGTCGTAGCCGGGCGCGGCCATCGACGGCCCGTGCCAGCCGTGCGGGATGACGACGACGTCGCCGGTACCGACCTCGGCGAGGAGATCGGCTGGCCGCTCAGGACTGCCGTACACCCGCTGGTAGGCGACGCCTGGACCGGCCGGGCCGGCGGCGACCTCGAAATAATAGATCTCCTCGAGCACGCTCTCGCCTGGCCGGTCCTCGTCGTGCTTGTGCGGCGGGTAGGAGGACCAGTTGCCTGCGGGCGTCAGCACCTCACAGGCGATGAGCCGGTCCGCGTCGAGGACGCCAGGCATGCCGAAGTTGTTCACCTGCCTGGAGCAGGACCCGGCACCCCGCAGCTCCACCGCGACCTCGTGGGCGCGCAGATGGCGCAGCGGCAGCCGCCGCCGCGCGCGGGCGCTCGCTAGGGCGAACCGGCCGCCGGCCGCGCTGGTCAGGGAGAACTCAGTGCCGAGCGGAATGTAGGCGCAGTCGGTCACGGCCGCGAACACGCTTGACCGGCCCGCGAGGTCGGCGCCGCCGTCGGCCGATTCGACCGAGCAGGAACCGGCCAGCGGAAGGACGACCATCTCGGTATCAGCGCTGTCGCCGCCATAGACCGCGCCGGGCGGCAGCGCGACCACCCGCAGCCCGGCGAACTTCCAGCCTGCCGTCTCCGGCGTGACCAGGACCATTTCAGCTTCGTGCCCGGCCGGGCCCGTGCTTCCGGCCGGCAGGTGCCAGCTCACGGCGTCACTGCCGGAGCCGTGTGCACGAGCGCGCCGGTCGCGCCCGCCGTGTCGTCTCGCACGCCACGGGCGCCGCGCGCCGGGTGATCTGCTGCGACGATCATCAGCCGGCCGTCGGTGCCGAGCAGGGGCCGCCGCCGCGTGGCGGTCCACGCCGCGACGGTCTCCGCCTTGTCGCCCGCGGCTCGCGCAACCGCCCGAACCGCTCGTCAGGCATGGCTTACCTCCAGGAACTGCTCGACCTCAGCAGAGGTCGGCATGGCCGACGAGCACTCCAGCCGCGTCGCGACGATGGCCCCGGCGGCGTTCGCGAACTTGATCGTCCGTTCGAGCGGCCAGCCCGCCAGCAGGCCGTGGCAGAGGGCTCCGCCGAAGCCATCTCCTGCGCCGAGGCCATTGACCACGTCGACCGGGATGGGCGGCACCTCGACCAACGTGTCAGCCGTGGCGGCGAGCACGCCACGTGGGCCCTGCTTGACGACGGCCAAGTCGAGGCCGAGGCTCAGCAGGAGGCGCGCGGCCTCGTGCGGGTCGCGGACCCCGACCGCGGTCTCGCATTCGTCGAGGTTCCCGACCGCGACGGTGACATTGGCCAGCGCTGCCCGCATCTGACGGCCCGCTGCCTGTCTCGATGGCCAGAACACCGGCCGGTAGTCGAGATCGAGAACGGTGAGCGGCACCCGGCCGCGGACCGCCCAGGCCGCGGCGTGGGCGGCGCGGCTCGGTTCCTCGGAAAGGCCGGTCCCGGTCGCCCACAGCAGCCGCGCCGACTTGATCGCCTCTACCGGCAGTTCCTCGGGCCGGATCTCCAGGTCTGGGGCCTTCGGGTAACGGTAGAACCAGATCGGGAAATGATCGGGCGGGAAGACCTCGCAAAACGTGACGGGTGTCGGCAGCCATGCGACGGCGGACACGAAGTCGTCCGCGACGCCAAGCCGGCGCAGTTCCTTGTGCACGTACCGGCCGAACGGGTCCTCGCCGGTGCGGGTGATCACGGCGGACCTGCGCCCGTGCCGCGCCGCCGCGACAGCGACGTTGGCCGCGCTTCCACCGAGAAACTTGCGGAAGGTCTCGACGTCTTCCAGGCCGACGCCCGTCTGCAGCGGGTAGATATCCACGCCGACCCGGCCGATGGTCAGCACCTCGCAGGGCGGCATCGGGACAGGCATCGGGACAGGCATCGGGACAGGCATCAGGACAGGCTTCGCAGGTACTCGATGCTGGCACGGACGTCCGCCGCCGGTCCCTCGCCCTCGGGCGGACCGGTGAGCACGGTGTCCTGCTCGAGCACGTACCAGCCGTCGTAACCTGCGGTCCGCAGTGCCGCGATGAGGCCGGCGATGTCGACGTCGCCCTGGCCGAGCGAGCGGTACAGGCCGGTCGCGACAGCGCGGGCGTAGCTGACCTCACCGCGGCGCACACGGTCCGCCAGACCGGCGTCGACGTCCTTCAGGTGGGTGTGCGCCACGCGCCCGCCCGCCCGCCGCGCAAGCTCCGCCGGGTCCGTGCCGCCGATGAGAAGGTGCCCGGAATCGAGGCAGAGCGCGATCGCGGATCCGTCGAGGACCCGGTTCACGTCGTCAGGCCGCTCGATGAGCGTGCCGACGTGCGGGTGCAAGGCCGCCCGGATGCCGCGGTCCGCCGCGCGTTCGGCGAGCCTGTCCAGGTTGGTGATCAGGGTCCGCCACCCCTCGCCGTCCAGTGACGGGCGGATGTCGTACCCATCGAGCCCCGTGGCGGCCGCGAGCACCAGCACATCCGCGTCCGCGGCGACGAAATCGTCGAGGGTGCGGCAGGCCTGCGGCAGCGGATCGACCGCCGGGTCGTGCAGGACGGCGGGGACGAAACCGCCCACCGCTTCGAGGCCATGAGCGCTCAGCGTGGCGGCCTTGTCCGCCGGGTCGCCAGGCAGGAAGCCGTCGGGGCCGAACTCGGTCCCCGGCAGGCCCGCGTCGCGCATTTCGCTCAGCACCCGGTCAGGCGTGAGCTGGTAACCCCAGCCAGGCACCTCGCAGACGCCCCAGGAGATTGGCGCCCCGGCGAGGCGCATCGCCGCCGTGGTCACCGCCTGACCTCCGCTACCCGTACCGGTTCGCGTCGTGCGCGCGAGACCTCGCACGCCTCGGCGATGTAGAACGCTTCAAGCGCATCCTGCATCGTGCACGGGCTCGTGCCGCCGTCCGCCGCGAGCCGCACGAAAGCCGCGAGCTCCGCAGTGTAGGCATGGCGGAACCGCTCGAAGAACAGCGGGTACGGCGCATCGGCAGGAAAGGTCGCGCCGGGTTCGGCCGAGCGCAGCGGTAGCCGGTCGTCGAGTCCGGCACTGATGCTGTCCTGCGAGCCGAGAACCTCGAGCCGGACGTCACAGCCCGCACCGTTGTATCGCGTGTTGGACACGAGCGCGAAGCTGTCGTCGGAGAGGGTAAGCAGCGCGGCCATCGTGTCGACATCACCGGCGGCACGGAAGAAGTCCGCGCCGCGGTTGGCGCCGGCGGCGTAGACATCGACTACCTCGCGGCCGGTGACCCAGCGGATCGCGTCGAAGTCGTGGATGCCGCAGTCTCGCAGCAGGCCCCCGGAGGAGGCGACGTAGCCGGGCGCGGGCGGCCGCGGGTCGAGCGTGGTGGCACGCAGCGTATGCACCCAGCCGAGCGAGCCCGACCGTGCCGCTTCGCGGGCGGCCAGGTATCCGGCGTCGAAACGGCGCTGGAAGCCGATCTGGACCCCGGCAGCGGCCCCGCTGGTCCGTTTGATCACGTCCAGGGTGCCGTCGATGTCGGCGGCGACGGGCTTTTCGCAGAAAACGGGGAGGCCGGCTTGTACGCCGCGGACGATGAACTCCGCGTGCGCGTCCGTCGCGGTGGCGATGACAAGGGCGTCGATCTCACTGCCGAACAACGCGCCGGGGGAGTGAGCCACCTCGACGCCGAGGCGCTGCGCGACCGCATTGGCGCGGGCCGGATCCGCGTCCGCCACGATGACGGAGTCGACGGCGGGTAGCTGGCACAGCGTGTCAGCGTGAAAAGCGCCAATGCGCCCGACGCCTGCGAGTCCGATGCGCATGCAATGTCCCCTGCTCCGGTGTGGCTGGGCCGCAGTCTTAACGGCTGCCGCCGCGCGCCGCCCCGTCAAGGTGGCTGAGCAACGTGCGTATCTCGGACCTCGCGCGCCTGCTGCATATCCGAGTGGATCGGCCGACCGTCGGCTGTGGATATCAGTGTGCCCAGAAATCGGTGTGGCTAGAAAGTGGGCCGCCCGTTGGCTGGATAGGCGGTCGGCCCCTCGCGGCGCGCAGACGAGGTCGAGCGTGAGTGCCGTCACCAGCACGACCGCGGTGCTGACTGCCGCTCCCGCCACCGTGTCGGTGGCGTAGTGCCAGCGCACGGCCACGAGGCCGACGGCGACCGTGACCCGGCGCGGAACGCGATCGGCGCGACGGCCACGCGGACGACCGCGCTGATCCGCCGCCGGGGCGGGTCGATGAGCAGCACCGCAAGAGCGACTATCACCGCGAATATGCTGGTGGTATGTCCGCTGGGAAAGCTCAAGAAACCAGTCAAGGTCCGGTCGACGAGATGTTTGAGCACTTCGGTGAGGGCCGTGGCGGCGGGTACGGCCACCGCTACGAGTACCGCCCCGCGGCCTCTCCGCGTCGCCAGGCAGGCGACGAACAACGCCACGCTCATGATGGTCACCGCGGGAAGATTGCCGAGGTTCACGAGGTAAAGCACCGTCTGATGCGGGCCGATGAGGTCCTGAACCCGGCCATCGACCGACGAGTCCAACCGCCCCGCCCGCGTCTGGCCCGCGTACCACGCTGCGAGGAGCACCGTGAGCGCCGCGCAGAACCCGGCAAGCGCAACGGCCAGCGGACGGATGGACGCGGGCAGCAGCGGCTGGGGTGCGGTTCGACGCATCTGTTCCAAACGCTTGCCCCCGTTCCCCTGGTGCCGCAAAACGATCCTAAGACGGGGAGGAGCATCTCATGCGGCTCCCCTCTTCGGACGTCGGCAAGCGGCGTTGGCCTCGTTGGCCGCCGGGAGGTCATGATGCGGATTCTTCCCTGGGGGGCGCTCGGTCTCGCCGCAGGGTGCGGCCGGGAGGCGTCTTCCGCAGGTTCGGCCAATTCTCCGCGACGACCCACGGCATTGATTTACCGGGGCCCGGCAGGGTGCCAAGGTTGTTCGGAGCCGGTCGCTGTGCTCCTGCAGACGGCACCTTCTCCGTTTCACGTTGTGTACTGCGGGCCGGGGGAGGGTGTGCAGTTGTCGGCGCAGGCGTTGTCGTCCGCCGCGCTCTACGCTCAGCCCGGCGGCGGTGACGATCTTGAGTTGGCATGGTCGGAGATGCGCCCCTACGCCGATGACATCCGCAAGTGGGTACGCGGCGGCGGCCACTACCTCGGGATCTGCATGGGCGGCTATCTGGCCGGCTTTGACCCCGGATTCGGACTCCTGCCGGGTGACAGCCGCGAGTACATCACGGCTGCCGACGCAACGGTGCGGACGGACGGCGATTCCATCGTCACGGTCAGTTGGCGTGGTCAGTCTCGTCATCTGTATTTCCAGGATGGTCCTTATTTCAAGCTGCGCCCGAACTCGCACGCGAGGGTGCTCGCCACCTACCCCAATGGCCTCGCCGCCGCGGTGGTCGCCCGGTACGGCAAGGGCAGCGTGGGCGTGTCCGGGCCCCACCCCGAGGCTCCCGCCTCCTGGTACAGCGAGTCGGGTCTGACCAACCCCGACGGCATCCGCCTCGATCTCGGCTACGACCTGATCGAGGCTACGATCAAGAGTTAGCCGGTAAAGCCCATACCAATCCCGGGAGTATCGCGATGGGGTCTGCAGCAGGACAGCACGTACTCGATAGATAGACCATGCTCGGGGGATTAAGCGGCTTGCGCCGGAACCCCACGCCAGCGGGTCCCATCCGGCAATGTCTCGCCCTTCATCACGACCGAGAGCGCGTCGACGTGGGTTCCGGCGCCCACGACCGAGTCGTAGAGCACCACTGATCGTGGTCCCACCGACGCTCCCGCCTCGATCCGCACGACCGACATCTTCATCACCCGGTCCTCGAACAGGTGAGTCTGGAGCGACGTGAGGGTGCCGACGGCCGCATCGTCACCGATCTGGACGAGATCGAACTCGGTCAGATATGTCGTGTCCAGCCACACTCGCCGTCCGACATGCGCACCGAACAGGCGGAGGAGGGGGCCGATCCACGGGGTCCCTCGGAACAGGCCGATGAGCATGGGGACCGCCACTGTCTCGTAGAGGCCAGTGACCAGCTCCGAACGGCGAACGAAGGTGTTCCACAGCGGCTCTATGCGCGGCCGGTACCGGCCGACCACGAGCCACTTCATCGCTGCGACTACGAAGGTGGACCCGATGCCCAGGCAGAGCATCAGCCAGGGCGTGAGAAGAGCGAGCTGCCAGCCGGGAAGGACCCGTGCCAGCTTCAACAGGGCGCACGCGAAGATGAGCGCCGCTGCCCACATGATGCTGGCAGGTAGCACCACCCGGACCAGTTCGATTGCAAGGCGCCCGGCGACACGCCCCGCACGTGGCCGATAGGTCAGGCCGTCACCAAAACGTGGGCTCTGCTGCCTCCTGGGCAGGAACATCGCTGGCGACCCGAGCCATGACGTCTCGGGACCCACGGGGTGGTCGGGCGGCACCGAGTGAACGCCGATGAGACTGTTCGCACTCAGCCGTGTGTGCGCACGGATCACCGCTCCGTTTCCGACGAAGGCGCGGCTGCCAACCTCCACTGGGCCGAGCGCGATCTGGCCACGGTGGAACACGGCCGGAGCGAGCGCCGCGATGTCAGCGACGAACGCTTCCTGCCCGAGCACAAGCATGTCCGGGTCGAGGTGCGCGACCGTCGACACCTCGGACCATTTGCCGACACGCGCCCCAAGGAGCCGCAGGAACGGAACGGCGTAGAGCGTCGCGTACAGGGTGTTGGTGGCGCCGAGGCTCATCGCCATGAGCCGGTCGCTCATCCACTTGCGGACTCCGAAGTTGCTGCCGACGGGATGAACCCCCGGCCGGGTCCGCCAGAGGACCAGGCGCTTACCGGCAGCTACGATGACGCAGACCGACAGGACGTACAGGGTCCCTGCCGCCAGCGTCGCGGTGCTGTCCTCCCAGATCGCAGCGTGACCGATGACCAAGATTACGAGAAGCACAGCGCTGGGGAGGAAGGCGATGGCTGGAAGGACCCGCATGACGAGGAGGGCGCCCAAGTAGGAGCCAACCCGCCGCCGGGGTCGTGTCCGGATGTCGGCGGCGCTCGCGATCGCATCCAGCAGGGGATCGGCCGCCTCGACGCGGCGGCCCGGCGACCCGACCCAGCGTTGGCCGTCTGGCACCCGCTGGCCTCCAGCGACCAGCGACTGCTCACCCACAACGGCGTCGTCGCCCACCTCGGCGCCCGGCATCAGCACCGCATTCGTGCCGATAAAGGCATTCCGGCCGATGGTCACCTGGCCGATGGCGATTCTTCCGCCTGCCACGTCCATTGTGCGGATCTGGACGCCGTAGCCGATGCTGGCACCCTCGCCGATGACGACGAGTGACGGCAACTCGGCCGGGACGCTAGCAAGGTGGGCTCCCCCTCCGATCCGGGCACCGAGCCGACGGAGACATACGCGCGCCATCGGCGAGCCCGCGAGCGATGCCAGCGGCGACGCCGCGATCAGGGCGCGCTGCAGCCACCAGCGGAAATAGATGGTGCCCCAGAGCGGGTAACTTCCCGGGCGGATACCCGCAGCGAGCACCCGGCCCAGCGTCATCGGCAGGAGCAGCGAGAGAAGGAACGCCCAGATCCCGATTGCGGCCACAAGCCCGACGATCTTCCAGGGAGACGACACGACCATCGGCAGCAGGCCGACCGGTGCGACGGCGGCGAGCGCGAGGGCGATCCCGGCAAAAAACTGCGCTGCTCCGCATCTGATCACTCGAAGCGTGCTGTGGCGCAGCGGGCGCTCCGGCGGCTGCCGCGGCTCGGTGTCCAGCGTCTCCGTCATGCCCGACGTGATCGACTGCGCCAGCGACCGGATCGTCGGCGACGAATACAGATCGGCGATGGCTAAACCGGACAGCTGGTCATCACGGCGCAGGCGGGAGACGACCAGCGCCGCCGCCAGCGAGTGACCACCGAGGTCGCAGAAGAAGTCGTCTTCTACCGAGACGTCGCCGATGCCGAGAACGTCGCACCATGCCTGCCCGATCTGGGCCTCGAGCCGGGTACCGGGCTCCACCACGGCGCCAGCGCGCATGCCGAGCCGTGGCTGCACCGGGGCTGGAAGAGCGTTACGGTCCGGCTTATCCGCCGCGAGCATCGGGAACGAACTGAGCACCTCAAGGAAGGCTGGCACCATATGAGGTGGCAAGTTATGCCGCAGGCGGAGCAGGAGCCGGTTGCGGATGTCAAGGTCGTCCTCGCGGCGCCGCAACGTGACATAGCCGACCAGATCCTGGACCGGTCCTTGCTTTTGGAGGGGGGTGACGACCGCGTTCTCGACCGCGGGATCCGCGCGGAGCACCTCTTCGATCTCGCCGAGCTCGATCCGGTAACCGCGAATCTTGATCTGGCCGTCGATGCGCCCCAGGTACTCGATCTCTCCTGTCGCGGTCAACCGGCCGAGGTCGCCGGTTCGGTACAGACGGGGAGCGTCGCGGTCGGTTTTCACCGGATTCGGGACGAATCGCTCTGCCGTGACATCGTCACGCTTGATGTAACCGATGGCAACACCCGGGCCGCCGACGCAGATCTCGCCTCTCACTCCAGCTGCGACCGGATGGAGCGACTCGTCCAGAATGTAGACCCGGTAGGTGGGCAGCGGGACCCCGATCGTCACCGGCCGACCCGGGTGGAGTTCGGTCCAGGTCGCGGTGACGGAGGTCTCGGTAGGGCCGTAGGTGTTGAGGAGACGCCTTCCCGGCCTCGCCCACCGGGACACCAACTCCGCTGGGCACGCCTCCCCGCCGACAAGGAGCGTCCGGACAGTGGGCACATCGCAATCGATGGTTGCCAGCAGCGTGGGGACGCAGCAGAGCACCGTGATGCCGTTGTCACGCAGGAACTCTCCGAGTCCCGGGCCCAGCCGGCGCGCGTCAGTAGGGCCCGCGACCAGGGTGGCACCCGCGCACCAAGTGGGCCAGATCTCCTCGAAAGAAAAGTCGAAGGAGACGCTCATCCCTTGATAAACGCGATCTGCCGCACCGACCGCATAGATGGGCGTTGCGACACGCAAGAAGTTGCAGATCGCCGTGTGCGGGACTGCGACGCCCTTAGGCTTGCCCGTCGACCCCGACGTGTAAATAATGTAGCAGATGTCGTCCGGCTGGACCGGAACGGACCGCCGTTCTGTCGGCTGCATGCTGACCAAAGCATGCGCAGCATCGAGCTCGAGGATCTCGCAGTTCGCTCCGCCGGCACGGGCGGCATGCTCCTGCTGCGTGATGATCATTGCGATGTCCGCATCCTTTGTCACGAAGCAGACGCGGTCCGCAGGGAATCCCGGGTCGATCGGAACGAAGGTGGCTCCCGCCTTGAGCGTTGCGAGCAGCGCCACGTACAGCTCGACCGACCGCTCGAGCAACAGGCCCACCCGCGCTCCCGGGCGCACGCCGCGTTGATCCAGGAGGTGGGCAAGCTGGTTCGCCCGGTCATCTAGCTCCGCGTAGCTCAGCGTCCGGCCAGCGCACTCAAGCGCAACACGATCCGGTGTAGCATCGGCCGTTCTCTCGAATAAGTGCTGCAGTAAACCGAAATCGGCCCGGGTCCGCGGCTGGACCAGCTGCTGCGTCATATCCCCCCAATGCGTGCCATTCCCTTGATGCCACTAACAAAGACGTACTGGGGCAGGGCGAGGTTTACAGGGACGTCTACCGAACGCCATGGTCGCGTCCAATCCTGCGGGGAGCCTGCCGGATGTCGCGTACGGCTTAGCGGCCGTTCGGTAAAGCAGACCACGAGGGTCTTGCGCCGTTTCCTGGCCATGAGCGTCGCCCAGGCGGGCTGGCCTGGCCGGGTGCGCTGAGGCTGGCGAGCGTGCGAGAGCCAGGTCTCGGGTCACCTCGTCCGGATAGAGCGTCTCTATGTCGTCGCGGATGGCGGCGGCCGGTGAACACCTCCCGGCGACAAGCTCTACTACCGACGGCCTCGGGCTCTTGGGCGACGTAGCCAAACGGACCGCGAGCACCTGAGGGAGCTCCGGGCTAAGGCGGTTATTGGAGACCACGACGTGGTACTTCTCGCCCTCGACATGCTCAAGCTTGGCCGCATTTACGCGCGCTCGCAGTAGGCGCCGCGGTCACGGAACAGAGGCCCCCCGGAGGAGGCGACGTGGTCGGGTGCGGGGGCGGCCGCGGGTCGAGCGTGGTGGCACGCGGCGTATGCACCCAGCCAAGCGAGCCCGACGTGCCGCTTTGGGGGCGGCCACATATCCGGCGTCGAAACGGCGCTGGATGCCGATCTGGACCCCATCTCTTCCACCAAACCGTCACACCGATCTCCGCACCAGCTTGATCGGCGGCCTCGCCAAGCGGCGACCTCATCCGCTCGAGGCGACGTCCGGGCTGCCCGCCTTGGTGAACTCGGGGAACGCGCGCCGCAGCGCGAGCTGCCAGTCGCAGATCGGCGCGAGGTCAGCACGCGCCCATGCCTCGTGCCCGAGCACGCTGTAGGCGGGCCGTGGTGCCGGCCGGACGAAAGCGCTGCTCGTCGTGGCCCTGACCCGCCCCGGATCGGTGCCGAGCAGCCGGAAGATTTCGCGGGCGAAGCCGCACCAGGTCGTATCCCCTGAGCTCGTCGCGTGGTACACGCCGCCGGGGGCGCCGGACTCGACCAGCGCGATGATCTGGTCCGCGACATCGACGGTCCAGGTCGGCTGGCCGCGCTGGTCGTCCACGACCTCCACGGACGGCTTCTCCCGCGCCAGCCTGATCATGGTGCGCACGAAGTTAGGACCGTGCGCCCCGTACAGCCAAGCCGTCCGCACCACGTATCCGCTGCCGGGGAGTTGCCCGAGCACCGCTCGCTCACCCGCCAGCTTTGTGCGGCCATAGGCGGTGGCGGGCGCTGGGCGGTCGTCTTCCGCGTACGGCCGGGTCGCGCGCCCGTCGAACACGTAGTCGGTGGATATCTGTACCAGCTTGATTCCGTCCACCGAACACGCGGCGGCGAGGTTCGCCGGGCCGTCCGCGTTCACCCGCATCGCGTAGGCCACGTAGGTCTCGGCATCGTCCACGGCGGTCCAGGCGGCGCAGTTGACGACGACATCGGGCCGGTGCCGCCGCAGCGCGCTGACGACAGCCCCCGCGTCGGTCACGTCGAGATCGCCATGGCGCAGCCCGGTCACGTTCGCACCGCGGCCGCTCAGCAGCGTAACGAGGTCACGCCCAAGCATGCCCCCTGCCCCGGTGACCAGCCATCGGCCCACTAGGTGCGCTCGGTTCCCGAATCAGCGGCAACCGGACCGCGGGCGGCCGGCTCCGTCGTCGCACGCTTGGCCGGCTCTGCCGTCGCCCGCTTCAGCGGCTCCCACCAAGCGCGGTTTTCCTCATACCAGCGCACGGTCGATTTCAGGCCCTCGCTCAGCGGGATGCGCGGTGCGTAGCCCATGGCGCGCAGCGCCGAGTCGTCGAGCGAATACCTGCGGTCATGGCCCTTGCGGTCTGCGACGGGCGACACCACGTCCCAGCCCGCACCGCACAGGTCGAGCAGCGCCGCGGTCAGTTCACGGTTGGTCAGTTCCGCGTCGCCATCGATGTGATAGATCCCTCCCGCGCTGCCGCGCTCAAGGACTAGCTGGATGCCGCGGCAGTGGTCGTCGACGTGCACCCAGCCGCGGACGTTCCCGCCGTCGCCGTAGAGGGGGACCCGCTGCCCGTCGAGCAGGTTAGTGACGAAGAGCGGGATGACCTTCTCAGGAAACTGGTACGGGCCGTAGTTGTTGCAGCAGCGGGTGATGCTCACGTTGAGCCCGTACGTCCGCGCATAGGCGCGGGCGACGAGATCCCCGCCTGCCTTGGCGGCCGCGTACGGTGAGTTAGGTTCGAGCGGCGAATCCTCCTGCCACGATCCGTTGGCCACACTGCCGTAGACCTCGTCCGTCGAGATCTGGACCACCCGTGGCACGTTCGCGTCGAGGCACGCTTGAAGGAGGGCCTGGACCCCGGCCACGTTGGTGGCGACGAACTCGGCCGCGCCGCTGATCGACCTGTCGACGTGCGTTTCCGCGGCGAAATTGAGCACCGCATCGTGGCCGGGAAGCACCGATTCGAGCAGCTTGGCATCGCAGATGTCGCCGCGGACGAAGCTGAATCGCCGGCTGCCCGCGACGGGTTCGAGGTTGGCCATGTTGCCCGCGTAGGTCAGCTTGTCGAGCACCGTGACTCGCGCCTGATCAAAACCGGGATATCCCCCGGTCAGGAGCGTGCGCACATAATGCGAGCCGATGAATCCAGCACCACCGGTAACCAGGACCCTCATCGCGGCGACCGCGCCGGCTCCCGCGTCGGTTCGCAGGACCGCGCGCCGTCTCCCTCCCCATCCTCAGCGCGTGCACATCACGTTCGGAACATCACATTTTCGAGCGGTGCCTCCTGTCTGCACCAGCTTAGGAGCAGATCTGTACCTTGCTGTGGTCCCCAAGCACCAGCCGGTGCGCCTTGGGCACGTTCGGTGCCGGGGTCACCTCTACATCATGGCCGATCAGGGACGCCTCGATTCGCTGAACTCCCTGGATAGACGCACCGCGCAGCACGATGGAGTACTCGATCTCACTGTCGATGATCGCGCAGCCGTCCGCCACGGACGTGAACGGGCCGATGTAGGAGCCCGTCACCACGGTACCCTGGCCGATCACTGCGGGGCCCACGATGCGCGAGCCGGTCACCCGCGCGCCCTCCTCGATCACGACGCGGCCGATGAGCTCGCTCGCCGCATCGACCTGGCCGCGCCGCACCGGCTCCACGCTCTCCAGCACCATCCGGTTGACCTCGAGCATGTCGGCGACGTTGCCGGTGTCCTTCCAGTACCCGGAGATGACCGTCGAGCTGACCTTGCGGCCGGCCTCGATCAGCCACTGGATCGCCTCGGTTATCTCCAGCTCACCCCGCCAGGACGGCGTCAGCTTGCGCACCGCCTCGTGGATGGCCGCGGTGAACATGTAGACCCCAACGAGCGCCAGGTTGCTCTTCGGCTGCTTGGGTTTCTCTTCCAGGCTGACGACCTGACCCGAGCCGCCAAGCTCCGCGACGCCGAACTGGCGCGGATCGGTGACCTCGGTCAGCATGATCTGCGCGTCCGGCCTCGCGGCGCGGAACTCCCCGACGAGATCGGTGATCCCGCCGACGATGAAGTTGTCGCCGAGGTACATGACGAAGTCGTCGTCCCCGAGAAAGCCGCGCGCGACGAGCACGGCGTGGGCCAGGCCGAGCGGCGCGGACTGCCTGACGTACGTGACGCGCAGGCCGAATGCGGACCCATCGCCGACCGCTGCCTCGATCGCCGCGGCGGTGTCACCGACGACGATCCCGACCTCCGTGATGCCCGCGTCGCGGATCGCCTCGAGGCCGTAGAACAGCACCGGCTTGTTCGCGACGGGAACCAGTTGCTTGGCCGATGTGTGCGTGATCGGACGCAGGCGCGTGCCCGCCCCGCCAGCGAGTACGAGCGCCTTCAACGGGCCTTGACCGCGATCAGCGACATGATGACACCCACCGCCCTCTCCTGGCGAAACTCGGCCCCTAGTGAAACTCGGCCCCTAGTGAAACTCGGCCCCTAGTGAACTCAGCCCCTGGCAAGACGCGACCGAGGCGCGATATTGCCAACCTAGCCGGACTGGGTGGCACGGGCCACCACGGAGCCGGCGACCCCGATGCTTCAGAATGGGTGGCTATGGCTGTTTGTGTGCCTAAGCGGTTCGTCATTTACGGCGCCGGGGCGATCGGCGGTGTCATCGGCGCCCTGCTGCGGCGGGCCGGCCACGATGTCGCCCTGATCGCGCGCGGCGCGCACGGCGAGGCGATACGCGAGCGCGGGCTGCGCCTCGAGACACCCGACGAGACCGTCACCTTCGACTTTGAGGTGGCCAGCCATCCGGGCGAGCTGCGGTACCGCGACGGCGACGTCGTGGTGCTCGGCATGAAGACCCAGGACACCGCGGCCGCGCTCGGCGCGCTCGCCGCCGCGGCGCCGCCGGGCATCGTGGTCGCGTGCGCGCAGAACGGCATCGAGAACGAGCGGCTGGCATTGCGGCATTTCGCTCAGGTGTACGGCATCTGCGTTGTCCTCCCGGCGAGCCACCTCGAACCTGGCGTCGTCAGGGTGCATTCCGCGCCGGTCCGCGGGGCGCTCGGCATCGGCCGCTACCCGCGCGGCGAGGAGGGCATCGCCGGCGACATCGCCGCCGCGTTCTGCGCCGCAGGCTTCGAATCGAGCCCGCATCCCGATGTCATGCGCGTGAAGTACGCGAAGCTGCTGAGCAATCTGGGCAACGCCGTCGAGGTGGTATGCGGCCGCAGCGAGCAAGCGCACGAGGTGTTCGAACTCGCCCAGGCCGAGGGCCGCGCCTGCCTGCGCGCGGCGGGCATCGACGCTGACGAGGCACGGCTGGCCGCCTACCACGAAGTGATCACTGTCCGCCCGGTCGCCTCCGGGCGCTGGCCTGGGAGTTCCTCGTTGCAGAGCCTGGAGCGCCGCACGGGCACCATCGAGGCCGACTACCTCAATGGCGAGATCGTCTTGGTCGGCCGCGGCCACGGCGTGCCGGTGCCGGTCAATGCGCTGCTGCAGCGGCTTGCCAATCAGTTCGCCCGCGAGCAGCGCCCGCCTGGCTCGATGCAGGCCGCCGAGTTCCTCGCCGCCGCCGGCGCCGCCCCGCGGGCTCCGGGCGCTCAGCACACATAGCGCTTGATTGGCAGTCGCTGTGGCCTAGTTTGGAGGCGCGGGGGGTTAACCGGGTGGAGCCGGTGGGAGGAAACGACGATGGCACCTGATGAGTCCGGTCAGCGACAAAACAGCGGTGCCGCGGCCCTCGTACGAGGCGGCAAGCTGACGGGGCGCTGGCAGCTGGACCCTGCGGCGTCACGGGTGGAATTCAGGGTCAAGCATTTCTGGCACGCGGTCACCGTGCACGGATGGTTCGAACGGTTTGCCGGCGCAGGCACCGTCGGCCAGGACGGAGTAGTCTCCGGTCGGCTGTCCATTGACGCGACGTCCCTGAACACCAAGAACAAGCAGCGGGACAAGCACCTGCGGTCAGCGGATTTCTTCGACGTGGAGCACCATCGCGACGTCGTGGTGACCGTGGAAAGGGCGACGCCGACCGACGGCGGGCAGATGGCCGTGGCGGGGACCCTGGAAGCGGCAGGAATACGGCAGCCGGTGACCTTCACCGCAGAGGTCACGCAGGCCAGCGCCGACGCGGTTACCCTGCGGGCTGATCTGGTCGTGGACCGGACCCTGTTCGGGATGACCTGGCGCCCGCTCGGGATCGCGGCCAAGGAGGCAGCCGCCACGGTGCACGCCCGCTTCACCAGGGCCTCGCCGTAGGCACGACGGCGAGGTCGCCCAAGGCCGCGCGGCCGGTATCATCGAGCGGCCGGTGTCATCGAGCGGCGATGTCATTGACGTCCAGGAACCCCGACTCCGGGCTGGACGGGCCCCACGCTCAGGTAGTCCGGGCCGGTCGCAGAGCACCCTAGGAAGCTGAAGGAACCGACCAGCGCTTCACTGGCCTGGCCGGGCGGGTAGATCCTGAGCCCAGCGGTAACGGCCGGGTGGCACGCGGCCGGCTCGAAGTTGCCTGCGTCCGCGAGTTGAAGTGCTACGTGGGCGGTGGCTCCAGGCGCGAGCGTCACGGTATGCGGCACGCTGGAGTGATCGTGCGCGGCGGGGCTGCCGAGCTGGCCGCCGGAAACGGCGACGGCCGAGATCCGAGGGAAGCCATACAGGTGGCAGGTGCGCTCGGTGACGTTGGTGAACTCGAGCGGGTAGTACGCACTCCCCGCGGCCGCCGCCCCTGCGCCGAGCCCCAGCCATACCTCGAGCCCCGCGGTGCCGCAGGCAGGCACCGCGGCAGCCGGTTTGGCCGCTCCGGCGAAGGCCGGCGAGGTGGCGGCCGCGCAGGTGCAGGCGAGCGCGGCCACGGCCGCGATAATCACCGCTGCGACCGCCCGTCCGATGGCGTGCGGCATGGGCCTGCCCTGGCGCCGCGTCCTTGACATCATCGAGGTCCCCTGTCGTGAAAGCTAAGCCATCCCGTACTCCGACCCGGCTAAACCTCAACTGCCACGCCAGCAACATTAGCCTCAGATACCACCTGGCCGGGCGCAGGCCTTGAAAGTCATTCGGCCATGATCCGCTGTGCTAATGAACCTGCGGATAGCGCGGACAACTTCATCCGGGTAGGGATCATGGACGACGACACGCTACCGCTTGCATCGGTCAGATCGACACCCAGTCGGTCACCACGCGGTGGGCGGCCGCGCCGTCCGTGCCGCAGCGCAGGCTGATCGGTCCGGCGTGCAGTGGTCCCGCGCTGAAACGCCCGAGTTCGTCGGCGTCGAGGGTGGCCACGTCGTCTCCGTGCCTGATCTCGATCGCCGCCTGCCGCGGCGGGATGAGCTGCCCGATCAAAGTGCGCTGCGATCCGGTGGCCGTGACTTCGACCTCGATGGTCAGGTCGCTGGAACGGAACGAGAGCAGCCGCGCTTGCTGCGTGCCGCGCACGACAGCCGCGTCGTCGTGGTCGACGACCGAGTCGAAGACGAGCTCGGCCAGTTCGGCGTCGATCGTGCGCCAGGTGAACGCACCTACCGCGGTCCGTATTAGCTCGGCCGGCACCGGGTCGAACCGTGCTGCTACCTGCCTGAGCTGTGCTTCAAGCTCGTTGTCGTCTGGTTCGTCGCGCACCTGTGTCTCCTGCCTGCCCTTAGGTAAGTAGAGCGCGTCAGACGATCCCAGATACCTCGCCGGCCAGCCGCTGGCGCAGTTGCTTCAGGCACCGTCCCCGGGTGGGACCGATGCTTCCGACCGGCATGTCGAGCGCCGCGGCGATTTCGGCGTAGTTGGGCGCGGGCGTAGCGATGAGCACGCGGAGCAGCTTCTGGCAGCGCGCGGGCAGCGTGCCGAACGCACGCCAGAGCCGCTGCGCACGGTCCTTGTCGAGCGCCGCCTTCTCGGTGTCAAGCACCGCCTGCTCGGGTGAGTTCTCGTCGGCGCGGCCAGCGTCGAGCGTGCCAGGGTCGTCGGTGAGGACGAGCCGGGCAGCGCCGCGCGCGACGCGCAGCGACTCGTGCCTGGCCGTGGTGGCGAGCCAGGCTCCAACGCGTTCCGGGTTCTGGATGCGGCCGAGATGCTCGGCTAACCGCAGCCAGGTGGTCTGGTACACATCGGAGGCGTCCGCGTGACTCAGGCGGTAGCCGCGGGCGGCCGACCAGACGAGCCCGCTGAAACCCTCGACGAGCGCCGTCCACGCGGTCATGTCACCGCCAGCCGCTGCCGCGGCCAATCGGCCGGCCTCACCGGGATCCACAGCCACATCTTCCCCCAGCGCGGCCCCGGGGAATCGCCTGCCCCGCCCGGTCACGCCGACAAAGATCCGCGAGACATGCCCCCAGCTGTCAGCAGCCGCAATGATGGCCGCCGTCGCCGTGCCGTCCGCCACCGCGACCGTGGTGATGGTGCTCACCACAATCGTGATGACACTGGTCGGCGTCGGCGTCGCCCGGATACAGGGCCGGGCCGACGCCGGGTATCACCTGTGCCCGTGCCTTCGCGAGCAGGGCGTCGGCCGCGCGCCGGCTGCTTTCGCCCGTGCGCGACATGCGCGCAGCAATCAGGCCGGACACCAAAGGCGTAGCGAAGGAGGTGCCGCTCCACTGCGCCATCCCGTGAAATTCCCGCTGCTCGCCGGCACGCTGTGGCTCGTGACACACGTATGTTCCCGTCGCGTACGCGTTGACCAGCCCTTCGCCCGGTGCATAGACGTCAACCCACCCGCCGTAGTCGCTGAAGGAGGCCCGGCTGCGCCAGTTGGCCGCGAGCGCGCCGACCGACACCACCTGCGGAAACGCAGCGGGCCAGAAGGGTCGGCGCTCGGCGTTGTTGCCTGCGGCGGCCACAAGCACAACGCCCTTGTGGTGCCGGTACCGCTGCCACAGTGCCTCGAAGCCAAGCGGGGGAACATCTTTCCGGCTGGTTCCCCCCGCCGACAGGCTGATGATGTCCGGCCCGAGGCTCAGCGCCGCGTCCAGGTGCTTGACGATCTCCTTTTCGAGGTGGGCGCCCGAGTAGTGCATCAGATTGGCGACATGCATCTGTGTGGCCGGAGCCATGCAGCGCGCCACACCGGCGACGAAGGTGCCATGTCCGGTGTAGGGCGGAATCTGCGGCGGCTGGAATTCGTCGGGATCGCCGGTGACACCTTCGAGCCACGGATGGGTTGCCGCGTCGTCGAGCTTGCCGGTGTCCACCACATAGACGAATGCCCCGCGGCCGTGCTGGCCAGGGCTGATCCCGGGCTCGGGACCGGCGCCTCGCGGAGGTTCGTCGGGTTCGGTGGCTGGGCACAGGCCGCCGGGGCAGATCGACATAACGTGGTTCGGGGTCGCGACGCCGACACCGAGCCGGGCATCGATCGCGTCCAGGGCGGCAGCGACGGCCGAGATTTCCGCCCCTGCCAGCGAATAATGGGTCACGCCGTCGATGAAGCCGTCTTCGGGTGCACCGCCACCAACGACATCGGCAACCTGGTCAAGGTAAGCGTCCCGGACCAGGATGAAGCCTTCCTGGCACAGGTAGTCGAGGTCACCATTCTCGCGTCTGGCTACGCTGATCTGATTATCGTCGTCCGCAAATGCACCTGCTACCAGGCTGACGTGCTTTTCTGTCTTATTTCGCTGGCGATCGGGCGGCTGGCGATCGGGCGGCTGGCGATCGGGTGGGGGGCCCTGCGGGCTCATGAGACTCCTTTCACGAGTCTGGCGTTAGACGCCGACGAAACTCGGGATCTAACATCAACGCCATGGCTGGGGGAACCCGCCCGGTTTCATCGCCGCGCGACACGCTTGAGTTACTCCCGATGGCGTTGGCGCGCCCAAAGGAGGCCCTGGCGGGGGCGCGCGGCGTGCTCGCGGGTAACCCCAGTCTGTGGGACGCGTCGGTGGCCCGGCACGTTGTCGGGATCGTGCTGCGAGATTTCGGCGACGTGAATGCGGCGATCGGGGAATTGACGGCGGCTCTGCGCCTCGCACGTGCCGCCGGATCGAACGACCGCGAGGCGGATGTGCTCGCGACACTGGGCACAGCATTGGTCCTTGCCGGGCGGACCCAGTCGGGATTAGCCAATCTGAACGCCGCCATCAGAAAGGCAAGCGGAGTCCCCGCCAGCCGTGTGCTGGTGCGACGCGGCGGCACCCTCCGTGTCCTCGGGCGCCACCAGGAGGCGCTACGTGACCTGCGCCGAGCGGTGACCGTCCTGCGCCGGGCCGGCGACGCGATCTGGGAAGCCCGCGCCCTAACTCACCTCGCGCTGACCCACCTTGCGCTCGGATCCACCGAACGTGCGGACGCGGACTTCGAGGCCGCCGAGCATCTGTGGGCCGCCACGAGCCAGGAGCTGGAGTCCGTCTATACGGTGCACAATCGTGCGCTCGTCGCGTTCCGTTCCGGCGACCTGCCCGCGGCGCTCTCCTACCTCGACCAGGCCGCACGCCGCTACGAATCACTCGCCGTGCGGATGCCTGAGGTGAACATCGACCGGTGCGCGGTGCTGCTTGCCGCGGGGTTGACGCGTGATGCCCTGGCGGAGGCCGACCTCGCGATCCGCGATGTGGAGCGGATCCGCGGCCAAGCGACGAAGAAGGCGGAGTTGCTGCTCACCGCCGCAGGAGCCGCGCTCGCCGCCGACGATCCGCAGGCGGCGTTGCAACGTGCGCAGGCCGCCTGCCGGCTGTTCGGCGCTCAGCAGCGGGCCTGGTGGCACGCCCGCGCCACGCTTTTGCTGTTGCAGGCCAGATTCGCCACCGGCGTGGCATCAACCCGGCTGCTGCGTGACGCCGAGCGGGCCGCGACCCGCCTTGACGCACTCGGCTCGGATGAAGCCGCGCAGGCCAGGCTGCTGGCCGGCCGGGTGGCGCTGGCCCTTGGCAGGGCACAGGACGCGGACCGCAACCTGGCCGTGGCGGCCTTGATCCGCCGGCGGCGGGGGCCCGCGCTGTCCCGCGCGAACGGGTGGCTGGCCGAGGCGCTGCGCGCCGAGGCCGCTGGCAATTCCAGGCGCCTGCTCAACGCGTGCAGGCGCGGGTCGGATCTTCTCTGCGAGTACTTTCTTACCTTTGGTGCTTCGGAACTGCGGGCTCAGGCCACCGCACGCGGTGCCGAACTGGCCGAAATCGCGCAGCGGCACGCCCTGCGGTCTGGCCGGCCGCGGCTGCTGCTCGACTGGAGTGAGCGCTGGCGCGCGACGGCACTGGCAGTGCCGCCCGTGCTGCCCGTAGACGATCACGAATTGCGCACCGATCTCGCCGCGGTGCGGGACGTCATGAGCCGGGTCGAGAAGGCCCAGGCTGGCGGGATGCCCGCTGCCGCGCTGCAACGCGAGCAACTCCGCCTGGAGAGCGCCATCCGCGCACGGGCGATGCGGGCACGCGGCGCGGGAGGCACGCACGGGCGAGGCACGCACGGGCGAGGCACTCACAGGCGAAGCGCCTCGGGGGATGGCCGCTTCGACGCCGACGTCCTGCTCGGCGAACTTGGTGCCGTCCGGCTCATCCAGATCGTCAGCATCGGTGGGCAACTGCACCTGGTGGTGTGCGGCGGTGGCCGGGTGAGGCACGTCGCGGCCGGGCAGATGGCTGAGGCTGCTCGCGAAATCGACTTCGCCAGATTCGGCCTGAACCGCCTCGCCCACAGCCGTCACCTCCATGAAGCCAGCACCGGGCAGCCTGGCGGCGCGCTTGCCGTCCTCGAGGCGACCGGGCACAGGCTCGAGCGCATCCTGCTCGGCGCGGCTAGCGCGCACCTGGGCGATGGGCCCGTGGTGCTGGTTCCACCCGGCAGGTTGCATGCCGTTCCCTGGGCGCTGCTGCCCTCGCTGCGTCACCGCGTGGTCAGCGTCGCTCCCTCGGCGCGCGCCTGGCTGCGTACGCGTGCGGCAGTCCCGCCCGAGCGCCCCGCGGTCGTCCTTGTGCGCGGCCCTGGCGCAGGGACCTGGGGGGCTGAGGTACCCGCGCTCGCCGCGGAGTACGGCAACGCGACGATGCTCGGCGGTGACGGCAGCGCTACCGCGCCGCGGGTGCTTGGGGCGATCGACGGTGCCGGGCTCGTGCACATCGCGGCGCATGGCGAGTTCCGCGCCGACAGCCCGCTCTTCTCATCGCTGCGCATGGATGACGGCCCGCTGACCGTCCATGATTTCGAGCGGCTGCGCCGTGCGCCCTACCGGGTGATCCTGCCGAGCTGTGACTCGGGCCTGCTGGCGCCGGCCGGCGCGGACGAGTTGCTCGGCCTCGCGAGCACCCTGGTGCCGCTCGGCACGGCCGGGATCGTAGCCAGCGTCGTGCGGGTCAACGACAAGGCTGTCGTCGAGCTGATGCTGGCGCTGCACCGCAGGCTGCGACGGGGCGGCAACCTCAGCGAGGCGCTACGGGACGCGCGCGCCGAGCAGAGCGGGGACCCGGTCCAAGCCGCGACCGGATGGTCCTTCATCGCCCTCGGGGCAGGCTGATTTCCGGCCGCAGAAAAATTGCCGCACGGATGTAGCCGCATGGATGTATCTGCACCGGCATAGGGCGCTCTTCATACGCGGATGCCAATACGCACGCCGGTTACGTGCACATGTGACCCACCTGATCAGCCCGGCGGGGGATAGGGGGGTCGGCCGCCCCGTGGCCAGTAAGGACAGAACATCCAGATGATCACGGGGCGGCCGCCGCCTTCCCGCGTCCGCCCAATGACACCCGAGCAAATGCCGCAGCCACCCAAGCACTGTCGTGGCGGGGGCTGCGGGGGGCCTGCGGACCAGCGCGGTCCTGACGCGGTCCTGACGTGGTCCTGACGGGGCTGCGGGGCGGGCCGGCACGGCATTGTCGCCCCGGCGGGGACACAGCGCCGCACTGACCGCCATGCGGCACAGGGCGGGGCATCCCCAGTATCGAGGCACGGAAGCGTACGCTTGATGAGTGAACCGCACATGACCCGCATAGAACGCATCGTTGCGCTGCAGGACCAATACGAGGATCTCGAAGAGGGTCTGGCGTACGCGGATACGCGCGACGAGCGTCGGCGGATTGCCCGCGAACTGGACGACGTCATTGCCCGCCTGCACGACCTCGGGCAGTTAGGGCGTGTAACTGGGCCGGCTCGCCCCGGCGTCGCCACTTGCGCCGGACATTTGCAGCCCGGGTTCTGCGGCTCGGCCGTTGGCGCCGGGCTTTTGGCGCGAGCTCGTGCGGCCGAGCTCAAGCGGGCCCGGTGGCCGTCGGCGGTCAACGCGGCGCGGCGAGCGCGGTGAGCACGGGGAGGTGGTAGCAGCGCCGGACGCTGGAACCGAGCCGGCTGATGTCCGCGCCGTAGACGTGGATCGAGACGGCCGTCCGTGCGGTCACGTTGCGGACGCGGTGGATGTCACCTGGCGGTGCGAAACCACTCACCGATCCGGTTACGTTGTCCCTGACCGCGGTCCGCACGAGGTGGCCAGCGGCCTCGCCGCCGGCGAGTTCGAAGAGTTCCTCGTGCTCGGTCCCTGTCACGACGCCGACCACCAGCCTGGTGACTCATGGGCCGATAGGTCAAATGCGATTACTCTTCCGGATGCATAGACACAGGCGATGAATACGGCGCGGAATAAAGTGCAAGCTGCCACCCGGGCCCTGGTACGGGCCCATGGTGTTCGGACCGGCTCGCTGGCATTACGGTGGGGTTATGGACGACACGCAGATCCTGCGGCAGATCGACGACCTTGTGAGCGAGGAGCATGACCTGCGCGGCAAGGTTGCCCACGGCGAGCTATCGACCCGGCGGGAGCAGGAGCGGCTGCGCACGGTCGAAGCGGCACTTGACCAGTGCTGGGATCTGCTGCGGCAGCGCCGTGCGCGCCGTGAGTACGGTGAGGATCCCGACAACGCCAACGCGCGCCCGGCGTCAGAAGTCGAGAGCTACCTGCAGTAACGACCTAGCCAGGGCATGTCTCGTGGATCTTTGAGAAGCGTCTCGTCGTTGCCAGGTGGCGGGCGTCATGCCAGCTGAATCTATGCCTATCCGAAGAGCGGGCAGCCCGGCGTCGATCCGCCGGCCGAGTGGGACGAGATCCCGGGCACCCGCGGCTGCACGCCCGAGGCGGCTCTCGCGACCACGGGGCCGACCTGGCCGGCCTCGGTGCCGCCGTGGCCAGGCTATTTCCCGCCGGATCGCCATGCCGCCGAGGTCCTGAGCTGGCTCGCGAGGCAGGGTGATACGTGACGGTCGTGCGCTGTCTTCCGCGGCGCGCTAGAGCCAGTCCTTGC
>Ga0335079_10001944_pt1 | contig 23729 bp, 16 predicted proteins | sample Lox_Sample_33_FD_206719 | JGI IMG/M metagenome (GOLD analysis project Ga0335079, IMG submission 206719) | Soil microbial communities from Loxahatchee National Wildlife Refuge, Florida, United States - Lox_Sample_3.3 | ecosystem: Environmental > Terrestrial > Soil > Wetlands | place: USA... | reverse complement strand
GTGTCACCAGGAAGCTGTAACGGCGCGACCGCTCGAGAAAATCGGCGCGTACCAGGTGGTAGAGCATTCGCATGCGGTTCACGCGGCCGCTCCGGTGCGGTGAGTGTTAAGGCAGTAGAGGTAGGCATCTTCAAGGGTGGGCGTCAGGGGCTGGGCTCCATTGGGTGCGGCGGGAGCCAGCATGCGGACGTGGACTCCATCGCTGCGGCAGGCAGTTCCACTGATCAAATACCGTTGCTTGGTCGCCTGCAATTCGCTGTTGGGCACCACGGCCTCCCAGACTTTGCCTTCCACCTGCTGCAGAAGGTCTCGTGGTTCGGCGTGCGCCACCAATATGCCACCCGAGATGAGCGCAATATCGGTGGCGGTCGCCTCTACATCGGACACAATGTGCGTTGACAGAATGATGACACGCTCTCCGGAGAGCTCAGATAGCAGATTGCGAAAACGTACTCGTTCCTCGGGGTCAAGCCCGGCGGTAGGTTCGTCCACAATCAGCAGTTGCGGATCGTTCAACAGCGCCTGAGCGATGCCGATACGCTGCTTCATGCCGCCAGAATAGCTTCCCAGCGGGCGCTTTCGAACGTTGCTCAGGTTGACCAAATCGAGGAGTTCATCGACACGCCGTCGTGATGTTGTTGCGTCGAGTCCTTTTACCGCAGCCAGATACTCCAGAAATTCCAACGCGTTCAGGTTCGGGTACACTCCAAAATCCTGTGGCAAATACCCAAGCACGCTGCGCACGACATCGGGTTTACCGGCAAGATCGGAGTCATTCCACAGCACCCGTCCCTGCGTGGCGCGAGTAATGGTCGCGAGAATGCTCATCAACGTGGTTTTGCCGGCGCCATTCGGCCCGAGCAGGCCCAGGACGCCGGGCCGCAGCTCAATCGAGAAGTCGCGCAGCGCCCACACATTGCCGCGATATTGCTTGCTTACGCGCTCGATAGTCAGTTTCAAACGCTATTCCTCCATGTTCGAAGGCTAGCCCATAGAACGAAAGATCGGAGGTGAAAGTTCCGTGCGGGAGAGAAAGTATGAACTGAAGCGCCCCTTCTGCCATGGCACCATCGAGAATTCGCTATTATGGTTTGCAGCGTAAGGAGATCTCTGTGTCACCTGCCGACAGAGAAATTCAAAATTCGATTTTGCCCCTGCGCATTGAGGCGCTGGTCAAGCGCTTCGCCCATGTAACGGCAGTTGACGGCATCACGCTCGAATTGCGCGGTGGAGAATGCCTGGGACTGCTCGGGCCCAACGGCGCCGGTAAGAGCACTTTAATCCGAAGCATTGTGGGCCGAGTCATACCGGACGCCGGCACGATCTCGATTTTCGGTGCGCCGGCTGACTCGACGGCGGCGCGCAGGACCATGGGATGGATCCCGCAGGAATTGGCGCTGTATCCGCGGCTGACGTGCCGGGAGAACCTGCAATCGTTCGGCCGTTATCACGGACTCAGTGGCGCGATGCTGGACCGGGCAGTTGAAAGCTGTCTCGATTGGTCGACACTTACGGATCGCGCCGGCGAGCTGGTGAAGGATCTTTCAGGAGGCATGAAGCGGCGTCTCAATATGGCCGCCGGCCTGATCCACCAGCCGAAACTGGTTCTGATGGATGAACCCACCGTAGGCGTCGACCCGCAGTCGCGCAATCATATTTTCGAAATGATCGAAAAGCTCCACGACGAGGGGATGTCCCTGATCTACACCACCCATTACATGGAAGAAGCGGAGCGCCTTTGCGACAGCATCGCCATCGTCGACCACGGTAAGATCATCGCGCAAGGGACACACGCTGAACTTGTAGAGAGCGCCTTCGGTTCGCGCAGCCAAGTATTGGCCCGCTTTGCCGGAGCCGATGAGCGCCTTGCCTCGTGGGTCGTCCAGCACGGCGGCCATTCGGTGGATGGCTCTGTGGAATTCACCGTCGAGCACCCGTCCGAAATTGCCGGCTTGCTGGAATCTTCATCGAAAGCCGGATTCGAGCTGATTGATGTTTCGCTCCACAAGCCGAATCTTGAATCGGTTTTTCTGCACTTAACAGGAAGGGAATTGCGCGACTAGCCCTGGAGATTCGCGCAGGGCGATTTTTATACGACGATTCTGCCATGACGATATCCGCCATTGTTCACACCGCCATCGTTTCCCTGCGTCGCGACGGTGGCGCGCTTGCCCTGAGTTTCATTTTGCCGGTAGTTTTCTTCAGCATCTTTGCGACCATCTTTGGAGGCCAGCGCAACTCGACACCCAAAATTAAAGTGATCGTTGTGGATGAAGACCACAGCCCCGCCTCCCAGCGCCTGGTTCAAGGTTTGAAGCAGGAAAGCTCGCTTGTGATCAAGTTTGGACCCGATCCTGTGAAAGGTGTAGAGCAGCCCGCCTATATGGCAGCGAGTGCGGAAGCTGCTGTGAAGCGGGGAACCGCTCCTGTGGCTGTGATCATTCCAAAGGGTTTCGGAGAGAACCCGATTGCGTTCGGGACGAATGCCGGCCGTCCCGCCATAGAGTTGCTTGAAGACAGCAGTGACGTGGTGGCGCCGCAAGTGATCACGGGCCTGCTGCAGAAGGTCGCGATGACTTCAATGCCCGATTTGATGGCGGAGGAGGGGTCGAAATACTTCGAAAGGTTTGCCGGCGGTCTTACGCAAGAGCAGCACGAGAGGCTCAATGAGGGTATCCAGTTTCTGCGGGATCGCCAGGACAGCGGTGCAGCCGCCGCTTCCAATTCGAACAATGCCGGAGTCGTGGCCGTCAACGCCCGCGCTGTTGTTGGCGAGAACAAGAGCAGCCCCATGGTGTCGTTCTACGCGGCGGCAATCGGCGTGATGTTCCTGCTCTTCACGGCCAGCGGAGCCGCCGGAGCCCTGCTCGACGAAGCCGAGAGCGGAACGCTTGACCGGGTGCTAAGTTCGCGCGTCACCATGACCTCGCTGCTGCTGGGCAAGCTTACCTATAATTCGCTTCTGGCATTCACGCAGCTGACGGTGATGTTCCTTTGGGGATGGGCGGTGTTCAAACTCGATTTTTGGTCGCACATTCCAGGCTTCATTGTGATGGGGGTCTGCACGTCACTCGCGGTGGCAACTTTCGGCCTCTTGCTGGCCAGCATATGCCGCACGCGCGCGCAACTGGGCGCCCTGTCCACGCTAGTCATTCTGGTCATGTCGTCCATCGGCGGCAGCATGTTTCCACGCTACTTCATGTCGGAGTCCATGCAAAAAGCAGGCTTGCTGACGATCAACGCCTGGGCAATCGACGGATTCACGAAGGTATTTTGGCGGGACGAGCCAATCTCTCACCTCTGGCCACAGGTGCTTGTCCTCATGTGCATCGCCATCGCGATGTTTGCCATCGCGCGCAGAATAGCGCGCCGCTGGGAATATGCCTAGCCCAGACGATGCCCTCCCCGCCTGAACCACCCCATGAATTGACGGCAGCTTGCGCCTGCAGCCAGACTGGTTCCATATGGCAAAGCTTCGCGTAGGCATTCTGTTTGGCGGCCGCAGCGGCGAGCACGAAGTGTCGTTGCTCTCGGCAGCCTCGGTTGTGAACGCTATCGACAAAACGAAATATGAAGTAGTGCCGATCGGGATCACGAAAGACGGCCGTTGGCTGACTTCGGAACACGCGGCGCGACTGCTGAAAGGAGATGCGGGCGTGGGCGACCAATCCACACAAAGCCATTTGCGGGCGGGCGACCCCGAGGCTACGCCCGGAGCGGCGGTGCTGGCGGCCGGCGAGTCTGTCGTCGTCCCTCCCGAACCGGCGCATCGCGAGGCAGGCCTGGCTCCATTTCAGACCGATGCCGCCGGATTACGGCGTGCCTCCGACCGCGCCATCAACGTCGATGTGATTTTTCCCGTGCTGCACGGCACGTTTGGAGAAGATGGAACGATTCAGGGACTGCTCGAACTGGCCGACATTGCATATGTCGGAGCCGGCGTATTGGGTTCTGCGGCGGGGATGGACAAAGACGTGATGAAGGCGTTGTTCCGGACCGCGGGATTGCCAATGGTCAGGCACGTGACGGTGTTGCGCTCGGCCTGGGAAAGCGCGCCGAAAAAGGTGGAAAGACTGATTGAGCGAAAACTGAAATACCCGGTCTTTGTGAAGCCGGCGAACCTGGGCTCATCGGTCGGCATCTCCAAGGCGCATGATCGCAAGGAACTTGGGCCGGCCATCGAGGAGGCCGCAAAGTTTGACCGCAAGATTGTGATTGAGGAAGGTGTTGGCGGAATGAAGCACAAGGCCCGCGAGATCGAATGCGCGGTGCTCGGCAATGACGATCCGAGGGCTTCCGTCGCCGGGGAGATTGTTCCTTGCAAAGAGTTCTACGACTACGATGCGAAATACCTGGCCGAAGGCTCCGAGCTCGTCATTCCGGCAGAACTCAGCAAGGCCGAAATGAAACGCGTGCAAGAACTGGCGATCAAGGCATTTCAGGCGGTCGACTGCTCAGGGTTGGCGCGCGTGGACTTCCTGATGGAACCGGGAAAGTCGCGCAGGCTGTACGTCAATGAGATCAACACGATGCCGGGCTTTACCGCGATCAGCATGTATCCAAAACTTTGGGCGGCGACGGGAATCTCATATCCCGAGTTGATTGACCGGCTGATTCAGTTGGGCATGGAGCGGCACAAGGATAAGAAGCGAAACCGGTATAGCCGGTGAACATTGCGACCGGATATTGCCACCCTTACTGTTGTGACAATTGGATTCTCTGCAGTTCGCTTCGCGCCAATCCGTTTTCCGGGTGAGCCAGCACCTCGGTCCTATACTCGGCAATCGCTTTGTCGCGTTGTCCGCTGTCCTCAAGAATCTTGGCTAAAACGAAATGGAAGCCCGGCGATTGCGGCGCCCGCTGCAGGGCTCGCTGTGCGTTCTGGGCGGCCTGCGCCAGTTTTCCTTGCTGCATTTGAGTGCGGGCAAGAAGCATGAACTGGTCGGGATCGCGGTCGTCGATCTGGATAGCGCGTTTCAAATAATTCGCAGCCTCGTCGAGCCTGCCCGATCGAAAGTACGCGTAGCCGAGATTGTAGTTGGCCATCCAGAAGCGCGGGTCCCGTTGCAGGACGCTGAGGTAGAGAGGAATGGCGCTATTAAAATCGCCAGCGTTGGCAAACTCGTTGGCGAGATTGTCCCGCACCACCAGGTTCTCCGGAGCTGACGCGATTCCGTTCCGGTAGAGCAAGAGATTGTTGGCCCACTGCATCTGATGACTGACAGTGGCGGCGAATGCGGCCCCACAAAAGACTGCTACAACTGCCCACCCCGCTACGCCGCCACTTCCCGGCCTCCGAGTAAACAACGGCCAGAGAGCGAGCGTTATCAGAATCACAATTCCCACCGAAGGAAGGTAAAGAAAGCGGTCATGAACGAAATTGTCGGGAGCCACGGCGCGTAGATAAAGGGTAGGCAAAACGGGCAGGCCGAGCCATAGAAAGGCGAAGACCCCCAATCGAACGTCCGGCAGTTTTGAAATCCCGTAACCCGTTGCCATCAGTGCGACAAGCAAGAAAAAGACGGGCAACACGAAATTCTTGAAGTCGGGTGCGGTCACATACGCCAGGGAATAAAACTCGCTGGAGGAGACGGGTAGAAGGAGATGTTTTAGATCGAACCACATTACCGACGGCCAAGTCAGGAACATTGTGCTCCAGCTTACGTTGTTGATCGGACCCAGCAGGCGGTAAAAGGTCGATGAACGGACCGCCAGATAAGCGACCAGAACGCCGAAGTAGGGAAGCGAAACGAAGCCCTGCTTTATCGCCGAGGAGAGCTTTTCGTTTCCGCCCGGGGAGTACGCGAAGAGAATTGCGAAGTTGAGAATCAGGAGCGGGAAAACGGCCGCCGTTTCCTTCGATAACAGCGCCATGGCAAACAACAGCACTGACGCTCCCATCCACACTTTTCTGCCTTCGCGGAACCTGAGGTAGGCAAGAAAACTGCCAAGCAGCAACAGCGACATCAGCAGATCATTGACGGAAGAGAGCCATGCGACATTTTCCACGTGGACCGGGTGCAGTCCGAAGAAAACAGCGGCGATAGCGCCTGTGTTGCGATTGCCGGTCAGCCGTTGGACCAACGCGAAAACAAGGTACGTCATCAGGACGTGGCCCGCGAGCATGGCAAAGTGCCATCCAGCCGGATTCAGGCCGAAAGCCGCATAGTTGAGACGCATCCACACGGCGGTGATGGGGCGGTAAAAGGTTCCTTCAGCGAGTCCCGAGACGCTGGGAGAAAAGCCCGGGACAAATGAGTGAGCCACAAACTGCCAGGAACGGATTCCGGCATTGTCCACGATCACGGGTTTATCATCGTAAACAAAGCCGAAGGCAAGCGTGCCCAGATATGCCAGCGCGGTGACAAAGCAGACCAGTATTTCCATCACGCCGTTCTTCTTAAAGAACTGCGAGACCGAGGTTGAGCTCTCCGCTAAGCCAGTGGGGTACACAAGCTCAAATATATGGAGATTTTCAACTGCAAAGCCCGTAAAAGCTGCCTGCGTGGTTACCTCTGTTACTGGGGATTTTGGGGTTCTCAGCGGCCCAGCGCCTGGCCGCAGAGTGTTCAAACGCCAAGAACTGTTACCGGCTAGGCCGCCCGTTCAAAACCGTCCTCGGCAGCCAGACCTGAAGTCCCGACGCGCTGTTTTTCAGTTGAAAACTCATCCGATTGCAGGCGAATCAGCGGTCGCTCGACCCTTCCAATGACGGGACGGTCATGCGCGTTGATGGCGGAGCCGGAGAGAAATCTATTTTCATTCAGGAGACCGTCAATCAAGCGCACTTCGCTCGGACGCAATACCTGGTGGGGCAAAGAAGTGAAGTTCCGGAACGTCCACAAGAGACGCGCGCGGCCAAGGAAATTCGGTTCCAGATAACGGGGACCAATCGGGGTTTCCAGTTCCAGAACCCCAGACCTGAGTTTGTCAATCCACATGAAAAAATTACTGGCGAGAGCGTTCAGGCTGCTCCGGACTCCAGTCTGCTCCGAAGGCGCCTATTATTGCACTTACCCTGGTGCATTTGGAAGACAGTTTGGGTATCTGCGGCAAATTTTTCTTATTGCCCCTCCAGCCGAGAAAAAGGCATACAGAGCCTTGAGCGGCTTAAAGCAACCATCGGGCTTCGGTTCTGGCCGTCTTCGGAAGCCTGGCTATATGAGCTCGGGCAATTGCTCAATGCGGTCGAGGGTCGCGGCAATCCCGACGGCTTTACCATCGGCTTTTTCGACGCGCACGACCGAGGCTTGGCAAAGGGTCCATCCCTTGGATCCCAAGCCTAATTCGGAGGGAAACATGACCACCAGTTCGAGCTTCGCCCCTGGTTCAAGCGCGGCTTCGGAATAGAGGAAGATTCCCGAAGAACTCAGGTCGCGAGTCAGAACGGACTGCTCCGCCCCCTGGTTGTTATCAGCGCGGACCTTAACCGGCACTTGGACGGGAACGCGTTGCTTATTTCGTCGTTCGAGGTGATTCGGGTGCATCATCAGGTCCGGAGTATATGGCTTAAACTACTGAAATAAAAAAGCTTATTCTACATGGAGCACCTAAGCCGCGCAATACCTCCAACCCAGTTGGCAGACCTTATCTGATGCCCGTGGATTGAAGCCGGTGCCGATCTTGACGGCGGTTTGTAGCCAGTTCCGGCCCCGCATGTGTCCGCTCCGCAAAGAAGAAACCCCTCCCGCTCGGAGCGGGAGGAGTTCTTAACCGGTGTTTCAAAAACTAAAAGCTGAACTTCACCGCCAACTGAATACCGCGAGGACCCCCTCCACCCAGAAACGGGTTGCCGATGCCAACGTCACCGGTGGCGGCGATTTGATAGGCGCCATTGCCCACTTCGCGGCCGTTGGCGTTCGGCGGTGCGAATCCGCAGGCGCAGCCGGGAGTTCCATCCGAGTAGGTGAAGAGCGGCGAGATGGGGTTAGAAGCCGGGTCTGCGATGAAAGACGGGAGCACCGGGTTCGAGAAGTTGGGGTGGTTGAGGATGTTAAAGAAATCGGCCCGCAGTTGCATGTTGATGCGCTCCGTGAGACTCGTGTCCTTGTAAATGGCCAGATCCCATTGCTTGAATGTAGGTCCGACCAGGCTGTTGCGGCCTAAGTTTCCGTAGTGACGGGTACCGGGAGTGCAGTCGCTCGCAAAGCCAGAGTAGGTATCGAGACTAAAGCCGGACGTGTCGCAGGGCATAGCGAATGAACTCAACTGAAGGAAGTTGGAGGGATGTCTCTTGTCGTAGACGATCGGGCCGACCACATCGGGACGGTCGAAGCCATCTCCGCCTCCGCTATAGTCGTCTTCATAGTTGTAATTGAGAGTGAACGGCTGCCCGCTCTGCAGGGTAAGCGAGCTATCCACACCCCAGCCTTTTTTCAATTTCCCCCAACTTCCACCCCGCGCCGGGAAAGCATAGCTGGCGATCCAGACAAAGCGATTGGGGACGTTGAAGTTCGATGGCCCTTTTTCCAATTGCGGCAGGGTGCTGTTCTGCGGTTGCGCGGCATTGACCACGAAGTCTTCACCGTCGCTCGAGTTGTCGAGCGATTTCGACCAGACATAGTTCACATTGGACGTCAAACCGTGAAAGTTCGTCACCTTGAGGCTGGTCTGGAGGGAGTGATAGAAAGACTTTCCGGTGGAGTTCTCCTGAAAGATGTAAACCGAGCCTGCGGGGTTTCCGAAGTTTCTTGGCACGAAGAAATCCTGGATCGATCCGCCGGGACAGGGCTGAGTATAAGGCGGGGCAGGCGACATGCCGGAGCCCTGGCAATCGGCAGTCCAGATCGCCTGCTGGCTGGGCTGATTGATATCGAAGAAACGGAACAAACGGTGACCTTGCGATCCAACGTAGCCGACCTGCAACGCGATCTTGCTGGAGAACTGATGCTGGATGTTGATGTTGTAGTTCTCCATGTAGGGCGTCTTGATATTGCGGTCGAAGGAGAAGATATCGCATTCGGTGACGAGGGGGATACAACTAGGCGTGCCAAAGAACGGAGTGCCGGGAATGTAGACTCCGTTGGCGTCGATCGCGTTGGGATTGATGAGCGCCATCTGGACGGGGTCCGGTCCGATGTTGTTATACGCGGGCCCGGGAGCGTAAAAGGTCGGATAGGGCAGGTGGCCCAGCATCATGTCTTGTGAGAAGGAGTCGAAAAACAGGCCATAGCCGGCGCGGATAACCGTGGTTCCCTTGCCGGTCACGTCCCATACGATACTTGCCCGGGGCGAGAAATCTTTCTTGTCCGGGTTGTACAGGTTCGACAGGCCGCCCGAAGCCACCTGCTCGAGAGTCCCGGTGCTGGGGATGAAGTCCGAGAAGAGATGGCTCCTCTCGGCGACGACACTGTAGTAGTCCCAACGCAGTCCATAGTTGAAAACCACGTGCGGGGTTACGTGGTACACATCCTGAAAATAGAATCCAAAACCGTTCTGATACGTATGCCGCCGCGTATTTCCCGTGTAGTCAAAGGCGCCGAATTCCGAGGTCTGGGGGATGGTCTGCAGCATGTCCTCCAGCGTGCTGAATCTGATCCGGCCTCGTGAATACTTATCGAAGCTCTGTTCGACGCTGGTACGGTGAAATTCGCCGCCGAATTTAAGGTCATGTTTGTTGACCTTCCAGGAAAGGCTGTCGATGACCTGAGTGTTCGTGTCCACTCGCTGCCGGGGATCGCCGGAAGTTGCGCCCAGCTGAGAAAAGAAGCCCGCGGCGCCGGTCGCGTTAGGAGACAGGATAATGTCGGGCAGGCCAGCGGAATTGCAGGTCCCAAAGGTCACAGGAACGTCGCAGAATCCGATGCTGGAAGGGTTGAAGTTTCTGTCCTGCGGGAAAAAGCCTTCGGCGAAGCGGTTCCATCCGAAACGCAAGTCATTTACCTTGGTCGGCGAAAGCACGCTGTCCAGGGACAAAGAAACCAACTGGACGCGCGTCGGTGTCACGGTGTCAAACCCGGGCAATTGTCCGCCGGTGGCGTTGAGGGCCAGGGGGAACTGCTGCGTGCTGTCGCCAAAAAAATAGCGGCCGCTGGCATTGTTCTTGGAGTTGAAGCTGTAATCAATTTTCGCGATAAAGCTGCTGAGATTGTTGAACGAGGGCGCGCTGGCAATGTAATCGGGAGTGAAAGGGTAGTCAGGCCCAGGACCGAAGCAACCCTGGTCAATGGATGTGACTCCGGAAATATAGTTTGCCGGGTTGTGCGGATAGAAGTTGAGCAATGCCTGACCGATCGGGGTTACGGCGCCCCCGAGTGCCGTCTCCGCTCCCGAGATCTGGGAGAGGGTCGGAACGCAATCCACCGAGACCACGCCGACGCTCTCGCGCTGGCCCTCGTAGTCGAGGAAAAAGAAGCTCTTATCTTTGACGATAGGCCCGCCGATCGCTCCGCCAAACTGATTATTGTGAAATGGCGCCTTGGGATACTGTGCGCCGTCAAAAAAGTTGCGCGCATCGAGAGCATTGTTCCGGAAGTACTCAAAGAAATCGCCGTGCAACGAGTTCGTGCCGCTCTTGGTGACAATGTTAACGACGGCGCCGGCGTTGCGCCCGTACTCCGGCTCGAAATTGGAGAGCACCCGCATGTCCGATACGGCATCAATGGGAAGAATCGCGGAAGGCGTGGCGAAAACACCGCCCTGGTTGATGGCAGGGTCATTGCGGTAGCCGTCGTTCATGTCGGTGCCATCGAGCAGATAGTTGTTGGACCGGCCGCGGGCGCCGTTCATCGAGAACTCGCCGAACGATCCGGGCGAATCAGTGATCTGATCGGGCGAACCGGCGACTCCGGGATTGAGAAAGATGAGCTTGGTGTAATCGCGCCCGTTGATCGGAAGATCCTCGACGGCCTGGCTGGTCAATACGCCTCCAAGATCGTTCGAGGTGGTTTCGATCTGGGGCAGTTCGCCGCCGGACACTTCGACGACCTGGTTGACCTGCCCGACTTTCAGTTGCGCGTCGACCCGCCGCTCGGTGGCGACGTTGACAACCACGTCATTCGTAATCGAGGTCTGGAAGCCGCTTTGCGTGACCGAGACGGAATAGCTTCCGATCGGCAATTCCGGGATTGAATAGCTGCCGTCTGCGCTGGTGGTGGCGGTGCGCTCCAAGCCGGTGCCTGTGTTGCGCGCCTTGACAGTCGCTCCCGCGACGACGTTGCCCGAGGGATCGGTGACGGTGCCAAGAATTGTCCCGCGAAAGGTTTGCGCTGCGAGAATGGAAGACATCAAGAAACTGACGATCACGGCGAGACGTAATTTCATTTAAGTCTCCTTTTGTGTCGCGAGCCGATTCCAAATCCGAATGCTTTTAGGATGGCGGCATTATATGACGATGCGAATAGAAGTCGAGCACGGAGTTTTGAATTTGAGCCGTTGAAAGGTCAAAGCGTCGGATTGTTCAACTTATGTGGTGTTTTACAACAGCGGCCATCTTCGTAGCATGTCCCGTGGCAGCAGATGCCGGCCCGATCAACGCAAACGGCCTAGAGGGAGACGGTATTTGGCTGGGACGGCCTCGCGTGGAGACTTTGAGCTGCCGATCCAAAAAACTAGAAACTGAAGGCTAAGCCACCACGCACGGAGCGGGCGGACTGCACAAGATAGACGGTCTGGCCGTCCTGCCCAATGACCGGTACATAGCCTTGGGCAAGAAGGTTGCGGAGATCGATGAGGAGGTCCAGGTGTCCGGCGAGCATGCTGGAAGGAATGGGCTGGCGGACGACCAGGTTGAGATAGGGGTCAGCCTGGCCGGCAGAAGTGTTGAACAAATCGACCGCAGTCAGGGTGTGGCCCCGGCCATAACGATAGGAAGCCACCCAATGTGTTTTGGACTTGGGGATCGTCCCACTGAACTTGGCAGCGACGGCCTGGCGCGTCTTCGTGCGGATATAGTCGCGCGCATCCTCCAATTGAATGTCGGAGCGGGTCAGATCGAGCACTCCACCATAAGCGTAATCCAGGGTCGCGGTCAGGTCAGAAAGAAGTTTCCGCTGTAGAACGAGGCGCACGCCGCGCGTGGAGAAATCGTTACCCTGATAGCTGAATGTGCCGGAATAGATGTCTGGGAGCACGTCGCCGGAGTCAGCGGGAACGTCACCGATGCCGGTCAAAACGGGGTCCGCAACGGCATCCGAGAAGAACGCGACCTGCATGTTGTTACGGCCGACGCGCTGCGAAATGGAGACTTCCTGATGGCGGGCGTGCTCAACGGCCGGTGTGTAATCACTTACGCTCATGCGTGGACCGGTGGCGCCGGGATCGGAGGAAGCCGGGTCCAAATGATCGCCCGAAAGATCTTCAAGGGCCGGCCGGGGTACTGAACTTCGGTACTGGTACTCGACGACAGAACTCGGAGAAAGGTGCAGATCGGCAGAACCGAACGGACGAAACGTGCGCACGTGCCCGAGGAATTGAATCGTTTGCAGTTCGCTGCCGACACGCATCTCAAGCAGGTTGCCGAGCACAATCCTGTCGGAACTGGTAAGCGAGAGCGCCTGCAGGCTGGCGGTGGGCAAGGTATTCAGGCCCGGTGAATTGAGCCGGAGGGCTGTCAGCGAGAAAGAAGGCTCCGATATGTTATTGAACTGGCCGGTGTAAGTGGTGCGGAGGACGGCATTCCCCACGCCCGTGCCGTCCGCATCGTAGCCGACGTCCCCATTGAAGCGAAGAACGCCGGTGGACAACACGGAGCGTTGAACGGAAAATGCGGCGTTCATATCGGCTGCATTGCCGAACCCCTCGCTGGGAGAACCGGCTAGCAAGGCAAGGGTGCCTTTCATGTCTGCGGGATTCCCATGCTCGACGACTGCGGTCGTGCCATCCGGAAGAACCCGTAAAATCGGCCGGTTGGAGATGGAGCGCAAGGTCCACTTCCAGTCGTCCTGATCGGACTGCGCCGGCAATGTAATGAGCTGGATCGCCTCAAACAGGTTCGTCATGGTGATGTTGACCATGAGACTTGCACCGGCACGGATGCCAATCCTCTCGCGCAGAGTGGGAAGAAACGAGGGCTCGCTGACCTTAAGGCTGTACGTTCCCGGCTGAAGTTTGGCGATGGAGTAGAACCCACGATCGTTGGTGAAGGCCTTCAGGGAATGAGCAGCGGGTTGCACCAGTCCTGCGCTCGGGAGGAGCTCGACGGCCGCGCCCATTTGCGGCACGCCGCTCGAATCGCGAACATAGCCGGAGATTACGCCCGAGCCGGACGTCGACCACACCGGAAGCGAGAGGAGCAGAACGGTCAGTAAAAATCCGAGCTTTTTGAACATCGCCTCCACCCCTTCCTGGCGGCGGGCAACCTCGCCGCCCCTCCCTCGAACGGCAGTTTACTCTACGGCGAATGTGGCCGTGGGATCGACCGTCTGCTTGGAAATCTTGTCGTTTACCTTGATCTCGATTTTGTAGGTGCCGGGCTGCAGATTTGCCGCCGAAAGCGTTTTTTGCAGCGTGACCTGATCGCCGACGTTGCCCATCGTATCGGTCGATTCGACAGTATGAATGACCGCCTTGTTGTTAACGTCGGTCACGTTGTACTCGATGGTGGCGGAAGGCTTATGGGTCTTCTCATCCACGCTGAGATTGTAAACCTGCATCCAGAAATTGAGCTTCTGGTCGCGTTTGAATGAAATCGGCTTGCCGTCGGAAGATGCCACGCGCGGGCGCACTTTCATCTGTCCGATGACGAAATTGCCGGTGCCAACATTCTTTGCGGCAACCGGTTCCATCTGGTCGGCAATGATGAGCGTCGAGTTGCTGAGATGGTCCTCGCCGAAGTCAGGGATCACGATGCCGCGGCTCCAGGAGCCGGCGCGGTCGCCGTTTACGTCTTTGACAACAACGTCGAGACGATAACGGTTCTGGCTGATTCTCAGCGGGATTGCTTTCCAGTAAATAGAAGAATTCTGAGCCGTCTTGGGCAGAAGCTCGGGTGGCACGTCGATCTGAACCGTGTCTTCGAAGGTCTGGACGATCTTGCCGGTCAGGGTTGTCACCCGGCCAAAAATGTTGACCGTGCCGCGCTGAATGCCGTCTTTGTTCTGGAACGTGACGTCGCGGTTCTTGACCTGAATCGTCACTGGAACAAGAACCGTGTCGCTGGTCACCTTCACGAAGTCCGCTCGCACATCAAACGGCATCAGGTTGACGCTGATCTTGTGAGTAACCACCTCTTCCAGGTCCTTGAACTTGACGGGTGGAGCTGCCTGCAATTTCGCAAACTGCTCGAGGCGGTCGAACTCCTTGGATTGCAAATCCCGGTTAAAAGCGCCCACGCCGAGCTGCTCCATGCCGCCACCGGTGAAGCGGTTCGTCTTGCTCGACATTCCGAGTTGCTCAAACGTGGTGAGGCCCGCATTCGGGATGTACTTCAAAGCGTCTTTTTCCGACCGGTCGAGCGTCATGTGATAGTCGTTGCACTGGCAGCTGTCAACGAATTCAATCATGACTTCCTGGCCGATACCCTCGATATAGCGATAGCGCCAGGTCTCAAACGGGAAGGTCGACGTCTCGCCGCCGCCTTCCTCCTCGGGACGCTGATACGAGCCGCCTGAAGGATGGGCATCAATCTCGTCGGGCGGTCCAAATACGATGTACATGCGTCCGCGGTCCGTCCTCCAGCCCGGGATACCGGCAGCAAAGTGCTCATTGGCATAGGCAATGCGGCGGTAATGCTCCTCTTTAAACTCGTTTTCCTCGGTATCGGGCGTGGGATCGCGGCGCTGCCAGAAAGCCTCGATGAACTGGTCGCGCTCCTCATCGTTTGAGAGTTGAACGAACGCCGATTTTTCTTCGTCGGTGATAATCCAGCGGACGTCTTCGTCGAGCCATTTCCGGTAAGTCTTGCTAAGCTCGATCTTAAGAGCCTTGGCGTTGGCTTTGCGCTGCTTCTCTGGAAGAGGCCGCTTCAAGGGATCGGTCTGAACTCCCGGCTGGCTGTCGGTCGACTTGGCCCCCTTGGCATCCTTGTCCTGGGCTGGCGAAACGACGGGAATAGCCAGCAGAAACGCGCCCATCAGGACGCCAACAGAGCACCGACCTAGGAAACCAGAGGAAAGCATAGTAAGGACCTGCCTTGCGAGAGACTGCGATGCAACAATTCTATGTTTATTGGATACGACAAGGCAAGGAAAAGAGGTCCGTGAAAAAAGATTTTCTTTTGCCGAGTGTTCTTTAAGTATCTTAAAAACTAATATCTTGCAGATATCCATAGGGCGAGCCATGGCCTTCAAAGGGTACTGGGCGCGAAATTCGGGCGCGATATAATGATCTCGGTCTGCCCCAATCCCGACCTGATCCTGGCTGCGGGACCTGCGAAACCGCAAGGAACTCACGTGGAGGGAATGGTATTGGGCGGGCGCTGGGGAACTTTGTCGACTGTTAAGACGTAGCTTAATGAGGGCTCGGGCCACAGGCTGATGGTTACGAGAATCGGCCGGTAAACCAGCACGCGGCACATAAAACCTTAACCAAAGAGCGGTTGACTGGCAAATGAAGACCTGGAAAAAAGTAGCGATTGGTGTGGGCGCCCTGGCTGTGCTCGGAATCATTGTTGCGATCACGGTCTACCAAAGCAGGAAAAACCTGGTCTCGGTACAGACCGGTAAGGCGCAAAAGCAGAGTCTGAGCGCTGTGGTGAGCGCCTCGGGTGAGATCAAACCCAAGACCTACGTGAACCTGGGGGCGAATGCGTTCGGAAAGATCGTGAAGCTCCATGTAAAGGAAGGGGACCGCGTCGCGAAGGGGCAAGTGGTAGCCCAGTTGGAGAACGTGCAATCCTCGGCGGACGTAAATGCGACGAAAGCGGGATTGCAAGCGGCGGAGACGGACTTTGTGGCATCGGAAGCGGGTCTGGAGACGTCGCGCGCCGATCTGAATCGGGCCCAGTCGGACGCGGATCATGCCCGGCTGGATTGGGAACGCGCCCAGGGCTTGTACAAGGACGCGCTCATCGCCAAGCAGGAGTATGACGCCAAGAAAGCCGCCTGGGAGTCGGCCGAGGCCGGACTGGCACAGGCAAAGGCGCGAGTTGCGCAGGCGAAAGCGCAGGTGGATTCCGCTCAAAGACATATTTCTCAGAACCGGGCGAACTTGACCAGGGTTTCCGACGTACTACAGAAGACGGTTTACCAGGCGCCTTTCGACGGCGTGATTACGAATCTTCCCGTGCGCGAGGGGGAGACGGTGGTCATGGGGATCCAGAATTCACCGGGTAGTACGCTGATGACTATCGCCGACATGTCGGTAATCACCGCGGAAGTGAAGGTGGACGAAACCGATATTGTGAATGTACACATGGGACAATCTGCCGACGTCACCATTGACGCAATCCCCCGCAAGATTTTTCACGGGACGGTTACCGAGATCGGCGACAACGCCATCGTGCGCTCGACCGGTGTATCAACTTCGCAGGCCACTTCCACCAGCGAGGAAGCGAAGGATTTCAAGGTGGTCGTTACCTTGACCGATCCGCCGACCGATCTGCGGCCAGGGCTGTCGACAACTGCCAAGATTACGACCGCAACCCGCGATGGCGTGGTCAGCATTCCGATCCAGGCCCTGACCGTTCGCGCGCAGGCCGACCTGGTGCCGAAAGATGCAAAGGGTTCCGTGCAGGCGGCTGCCCCGGTGGAGAGTTCAAAACAAAAGGATGAGATTCAGGGGGTTTTCGTAATTCGTAACAAGAAGGCGGAGTTTGTTCCAGTCGAAACGGGCATCAGCGGCACTACCGACATTGAGGTGACCAAAGGCGTGCAGGCCGGTGACGAAGTAATTACGGGCAGCTACAAGGTTTTGCGCACCTTGAAGCCTGGGACGAATGTAAAAATAGACAATTCCGCCCCTAAAAAAGAGGAAGAGAGCAGCTAATCGGCGGTGAGTTTGGTTCTGGCGGTTTGTTCCATCCCGAACCATTGATGCGGGCGGTCTAACTTTCGGTGGCCTGAAACGTCAAACAGGAACGGCCATAGGAGCGCGCGTGCCAGAGCCGAACAAGGAGAAGGACATGGCGACTGCGGAGATACTTTCCATGGATCGAGCAACCAGCGACCGGCCAATCACCGATCGGCCTGAGAATTGGGCGGCGCCAGACTCGTGCATGATCGCGACCGAAGATCTCTGGAAGACGTACGATATGGGATCGGAGCAGCAGGTGCATGCCTTGCGCGGGATAAATCTCCGCATCCAGCGCAACGAGTATGTGGCCATCATGGGCCCGTCGGGGTCGGGCAAATCGACCCTCATGAACCTGATCGGTTGCCTGGATTCCCCTTCCAAAGGCCAATACTGGCTGAATGGCCAGCTGGTCAGCGAGCTCGACGATGACGAACTCGCCCGCATTCGAAACAAGGAAATCGGATTCGTGTTTCAGACCTTCAACCTGCTCGCGCGGGCCACTTCACTGCATAACGTGGAACTGCCCCTGATTTATGCCGGGGTGCCATCCGCAGAGCGTCTGGAGCGTGCCAAAGCGTCATTGACTGCCGTCGGCATGGGTGACCGCATGAACCACAAGCCGAACGAGCTTTCCGGCGGTCAGCGGCAGCGCGTGGCAGTTGCTCGCGCGCTCGTCAACAAGCCCGCCATCATTCTGGCCGACGAACCGACCGGCAACCTCGACTCAGCCACCGGGAATGAGATCATGGCGCTGTTTGACCGCCTGCATGCGGAAGGAAATACGATTGTGCTGGTGACGCACGAACACGACATCGCCGAATATGCTCACCGCATCATTTACATCAAGGATGGCATCGTGGCGCGTGACGAGGTAAAGGACCCGCGCTAGTCCTGGCCGCTTCATCGGGCATTTGACAGTTTTCAGTTATAGCTGATTCTCAACACACGCGGGCGAACCTGCCTGCGTTTCTCCTGTTGCCGTTATCGTCTTTCGCCCGGCCATCCTCCCAGCTATCTGCCTAGAAGTGCGCGCGCCTCTTTTTTGGCTGCCCCCAGATCCCGCGAGAAGCGAGCGACGCGTTCGGCAATGGCATTCGCGTCGGCAGGATGCCCCTGGTCGGCGAGCGCGCTCGCAATCAGAAGGTAGCCGACATCGGTCGGCCGGATGGCCATGGCGCGGGAGTACTCTCGAATTGCTTCGTCGAAATCGCCATTCCTTTGTGCGACCAGGCCGAGGCCAACCAGTGGCATGGGCTGGTCGGGCGCAAGTTGGTTTGAGGTCTCGAAAGATTGCTTTGCCTTGACCAAGTCGCCGAGTTGGCGATAAACGGAGCCCATATTGGCATACGCGTCGGCGCGAAGAATGGGTTGAGCCGCATGGCGAGCCACGACCTGATAGTGCTCGATCGCCGCCGGGAGATTACCCCGTGTCTGCTCGTAGGCGCCGAGGCCGAGATTGGCGAGTAAGTCGCCTGGCAGGATTGCGAGAGCGGCATGGAAATGGACCGCTGCCTCGTCGGGGCGACCCTCATCGGATAGGTAATTGCCCAACATGTCTTGCGCCACAGAATTGTTTTCGGTCAGCGCGAGCGTGTGCGTCCAGACCGACTCGCTATCGCGCCAATAACCGAGTTGGCGATAGGTGAGGCCGCCGAGCGCCAGTAGAACGGCAACCCCCGCAAAAGTAAGCCATGCCGTGGGAATCCGAACCTTCTTGGCCAGGTCGGCAACCAGCCATATCAGCATGAGGAACAGTCCAAGGAACGGCAGGTAGGCAAAGTGATCGGGCATGGCCTGAGCCCCGACCCGCACCAGTCCGATCATCGGGACGAGCGCCCCCAGAAACCAGAGCCATCCGGTGGCGAGATAGCGGCGTTGGCGCCCGCAGAGCGCGACGGCAGTGATGAACGCCAGCAGAAGTGCCGCTCCGCATACCTTACCTACAGGGTAAAGCTGAGTTGGCTGTGGGTAGAGCAGCACCAGGTTCGTTGGCCAAAACGCCTTGCCGAGGTAGTGAGCATAGGAAATAACGGCTGTCTCCAGACGCAGGAGCGGGCTGGCGAGCGATTGCACGGCGCCGCCCGCTCGTTGAGTCTTCATGGTGATGAAAGCGATGGCGGCGGACAGCGCGAGCAGGGGGAGCTTTTCAAGAATGAGCCGGCGAACCGAAACGCGGGGCGGAGTGGGGATTTCCAATCCGCCGGAATCCAAGGTGCTCATGCTCCCGGCAGGCGCGCTCTTGAAGCGGTTCAGCGGCCAGTAATCGAATAGGAAAAGCAGGAAGGGCAGAGTGATGATTTGCGATTTGCTGAGCAGGCCAAGCGCAAACAACAATACTACCAGCGCATAGCGGTCGAGCCTGGGCTGGCGAACATATCGGATGTAGGCGTGAAGCGCAAGCAAAAGAAAGAGCATGCTCAGAACGTTCTTGCGCTCGGCGGCCCAGGCGACCGACTCAACATTGATGGGGTGCAGCGCAAACAGGGCAGCCACAAACAGACTGCGCACGGGAAACCCGGTGGCTGTTTGGAGCAGTAGAAACAGAAGAACGGCGTTGGCCGCATGCAACAGAACATTGACCTCATGGTGAGCGGCCGGGTTCAGGCCGAAGAGTTGGCAGTCAAGTTCATGACTAAGCCAAGTCAACGGGTGGTAGTGACCGGCTTCGAAGGTGGTGAAAGCCCATTTCACAGCCGGAACGCTTAGGCCCGTTCTTATGTGAGGATTGGTGGCAATGTAAGTGCCATCGTCAAAGTTGATGAAGCCGTTGTGGCCGATGGGACTGTATGCGATGACCACGACCGCAAATAACAACAGGGCGACGGACAAGGTGCGCTTTTCAGGTGAGACGAGCAGGCCCCAAGCCGAAGCCTGGCGCTCCTCGGTTGATTTCGCGACAGCGGGTGCGGACGCGCTCATGGATACATCCATTCTGACCGAGCCGAGAAAGTTGAGCGAGCAGGAACTGAGCTGGGAAGTGCCGTTGGTCATGAGGACCGGAATGCTGGAATTGATGGAGGCGGGAAAGGCGGATGGCAGAGCCTCTTCAGAGCCGCTTATTCGGATCCCAGTACTATTTCGACTACCTTCCCGGCCGGGGCGTTGAGTCGCGTCATGATCCCATCTTTCTCGGCATGGACCTCGACGAATTGACCATTGCCGGCGTGCGCCGGGAGAACGAAATTACCCCTGCCATCTGTGATTGTAGTTTCAGGATAGCCGGCCACCGAGACCGTTGCGCCCGGTATTGCAAGCATCTTGTCGTTAACCACCACTCCTTTGATCCGGGCCGAGGTATCGGCGACCAGCGGGATGGTGACGGTTGGGTAATAGTCGCCGGCCAAGGTCAGCACGGATTGGCCCTTAAGAAATTCATCTTTTACGGTAGCAAAGAAGTCCACTTTTCCGTTGATGGGGTAGTTTTGCGGTGAAATCTCAAGACGCCATCCGCCCTCCCAGATTTTCATCTCCCCGCCTTGGGAAGATCTTAGCTGGGCATAGTAAATCGGCGATCGGTCGGGCCGGACCAGAAGGACCTGAACGTGATATGTGGCGCGGGCTTTGAGCACGTGGTTGGCGCCGAGCGGAAGGAGTCCAAGTGCGGCGAGAGCCAGGGCGGCGACCGAACCAATCACTGGACGCTTGGCGCGAAACGCGAGGACAACCACAATCACCGCACAGACCAGGAAGAGTATGGCGACCACATCGGGATGCGGAATGTGGTTCGCTATCTTGAGGGCGAATTCAGGCATGTAGTGCATCCTATGGTTTCAGTACAACGCGCGAGCGGTAAGGCTGGCAAGTTCCGAAGGGGAGTGATCGGACGGAAGCCGGGCAGTATTATTGCTGGGCGCCGCTGTGGAGGATCTTGTCGAGATCGGGCGCGGGTGTTGAGCCATTCGACCGCGCCACGAAAAAGTTGTGGTCGTAAAGGTTGCGGTACAGGCGCCCGGCGATTTCGGCGGCCTTCGGCCCGAACGTGGGCCGCCCGCCTTGCAAAAAGACGACGGTCACAATACGTCCAATGTCGGTGTTGGCATAAGAAGCAAACCACCCAAAGCGCGTACCGGCGTGCGAACATGTGCCCGTCTTGCCAAGGATAGACTCCCCATCGAAGTTCAGACGCAAGCTGCGGGCGGTGCCGTATTGAACGGCGCCAGCCATGCCATCGGAGAGTTCAGGGATCGCAGGTCCAATGTCGAGATGACGCTTGATCACGGGTTGAAAATTTGCGACGGCAACCGGCGAAGTAGGGTGCTGGAGGTAGTAGAGCGTGCCGCCATTGGCGATCGCGGCGACCATGGCACCCAGTTGCAGAGGGGTCATCGATATGCCCTCGCCAAATGAGCACATCTTTCCCACTCCCCCGAGCTTCGCAGAAATCTCCTCCTCCGGATATTCGCCCAGGTGTTCGCCCGCAATGTGATAACCGGCGTATTCGCCGAGCCCGAACTGGTGCGCATAATAGCTGACCTTTTCAAAACCGAGCCTGCGGCCCACCGCCTCAAAATAGGCGTTGTTCGAGTGCGCCAGAGCTTCGGTGAGAGTCATGCGCGTGCGCCTGGTGAGCGGAACTTCAGTCTCTTTGTCAATCAGCCCTTCGCTTACGGCCGCGAGCGCCACCGAGAGCTTGATGGTTGAGCAGGGCTGCGCGCCGCCGGAGAGCGCGAGCTTCTGGTTCACCATGGCGAGAATACGTCCGCTGGTGGGTTCAATGGCGACCACGGTGCCATTCATGTTGCCGAGCGCGTCCAGGGCAGCTTCGCGCACGATGGGATCTTCACCGGCAGTGAGATCGCCTTCGGTGATGCCGGAAGCGAACGAACTCGTGCGGAATCGTTCGTAGTAACGGCGCCGGCGGTGAGCGACAGACTTCGCCAGCGGCGCGCGGCTATGCGCAAGAGTGTGCATGCGTCGCCGTGCATGCTGACTCTCTGTGACGGAACGGGATTTTGACTTGGGCGAAAGCGCGTGCGGATTCACACTGGCGGCAATGCCACTCGCTTCGAGAAGCGCTGCCAAAAGAAAAAGAAAAGCCAGACGAAGTGACCAGACCCAAAACTTACTCACGAAACCCATCCCCGGATTAAGGATAGCCAAAAATTGCTTGCCTATCTAATAATTTGACTGCACGGTAAGAGCCATCTTGCTGCGCAGCTATCTGATAGTAGGAGATTCTGGCGACTTGGCGCAATGGGAAAGTATTAACTGATTAACAGCCATAAAATGGACGTAAGTATTTAAATAACAATACGTTAGTGATTATGAATCAAGGGACAGTCCCATTGGTAATGTGGCCACACGGTTACCTTCAAAGGCACCTGCCGCGCAATTTCCTGCACTTTCACGCAATCCCACCCGAATTCTCTACATGGAACCTCTCTGTGTCTTTTTCTGCTATTTTCTGACGGCGGGGTTACGGGCCGGGGAAAAAGCCTGTTCTCGCGGGACGGAAGTTTGTCGGCTCCCAGTTGCATTTTTTCTCTGGATGGAGGGCTGCTCCCTTGCGAAGTTGGCTCGTCGCCGGTATTGCTTACACTCTACTCATGACGTTCATGGCGCATGCTGCGGACCATCACGGTCCTGCCCGGAGCCTGGATGCTCGTAGAGCCGAATTGAACCGTCTGCTGGCTGAGGAGTGGGAATATACGCTCCGCACCGAACCGGAGCTGGCCACACAGGTTGGCGACTACCGTTATAACGACCGGCTGAGGGACTTCTCCGACAAAGCGATTGCCGGGAACATTGCGCATTCACGGCAGGCGCTGGCGCGGTTTGAAGCGATTGACATTACCGGATTTCCCGAGCAGGAGCGGCTCAATCAGGTGCTCATGGTGCGCAGTTTGCGCGAGGGCCTGGATAGTGTTCGCTTCAAGGGCTGGGAGATGCCGGTTACGCAATTTGGCGGCATTCACCTGTGGTATGCGTCGCTGCCATTTGATTCTCCTTTCCGCAACGTGAAGGACTATGAGGACTATGTTTTGCGGCTGCACCAGATGCCCCGCGCACTCGAGCAAGTGATGGGGCACATGCGGGATGGGTTGCGCGATCGCCTGATGCCGCCGAGGTATCTGCTGGAGAAGGTCTCGGGCCAGGCCGAGAACATTGCCAACGATTCTCTGGAGAAGAGTCCATTCACCTCCCCACTGGCAAAATTTCCGGATTCAATCAGCGAGACAGACCGAAAGCGATTGCGGGCGGTCATTGAAGACGCCGTAAAGCGCGAAGTCGCTCCCGCGTATGAGAAATTCGCGAAGTTTGTGCGGGAGGACTATGCACCCCATGGGCGAACCGACCCCGGCGAATGGGCACTGCCAGATGGCGAGGCGCGCTACCGATTTGCGGTGCGCCATCAGACAACCACCGATCTTTCGCCCGACGAGATTCATGACCGGGGCATGAGGAGCGTGGCGGAGATTGAGGCGCAGATGCTAACGCTCGCCAAGGCTCAGGGTTTCAACGATCTGAAATCGCTCAACGAGCATGTCCGGCAGGATGCGGCGCTCCATGCCAAGTCGGGGCAGCAACTGTTCGATCTTTACGCGCACTACCGCGATCAGATGTATGGCAAGCTGCCGCAGTTATTCGGAAAATTGCCGAAGAACAAGCTGGATGTTGTTCCGATGGAGGCCTTTCGTAGCGCCTCCGCTCCACCCGCGGACTATTCGATCGGAGCGGGAGACGGATCGCGTCCCGGACGCATTAACGTCAATGAATATGCGCCCGAGAAGCGGCTGCTTCTCAATGTCGAAGCCATCGCCTATCACGAAGGCGTGCCGGGGCATCACCTGCAGTTTTCGATCGCCCAGGAACTGACCGACCTGCCTCCATTCCGCAAG
>Ga0335079_10001943_pt1 | contig 23730 bp, 27 predicted proteins | sample Lox_Sample_33_FD_206719 | JGI IMG/M metagenome (GOLD analysis project Ga0335079, IMG submission 206719) | Soil microbial communities from Loxahatchee National Wildlife Refuge, Florida, United States - Lox_Sample_3.3 | ecosystem: Environmental > Terrestrial > Soil > Wetlands | place: USA... | reverse complement strand
GGTCCTTTGGCGAGAACACATGATCATGCGAAGGCCGTACTCACGCACCGCGACACGCCGGGCACACCGGTTCAAGATCCGCGAAACACCCAGCCCGCAGCCAGCCAGGTTAAATAACAAGCTTAGTCGCTGTCTGTTAAGCGGGACCGGCTCCAGGTTCCGCGTGCATGGTCGATGAATGCGTCCACAACGGTGATCGCTGCTCCCCGTGCACCGATTACCTCTATCGGCTGGTCGAGAGCCCGGTCATCGAGCTGCTCAAGCCGGTGGATCGTGAGCGCGGCTTCGTGAGCGCGGGCATCGAGTGGGCCGGTGGAGAAGGCCTGGTCGATTGTGGTTTCGACTGCCTCGAGGTATTTCTGTCCCGCAGTTTCTGGTGCCGGGTCGGCGAGGGCCGTGGGTAGCAGCAGGATGATCCGGGCTGGATTGATGATGTTGATGAGAGCGGCTAGGCCCCGTCCCAACGCAGTGCCGGCTGTCTCGAACGTCTGCGCGGCTGCAGTCTGTCTTCCCTCTCGGCTTTGCGAAGGCAAGCTAGCTGCTTCTTGCAGATCTGAACGGCCGAGCTCACCCAGGATCCGCACGGGAGTGGCCAGAGCGTCGACGTGGCCGTATTGACCGCAAGGACATGGGTCTCTGAAGCGCGAACGCTGACTGGACCCCGACGGAGGGCGCTGTCGCGGGGGCGCGGTGAAGTCAGCCGCGAGGTGACCGACCTCGGCCGCCATGCCATGCCCACCGCGGTAGACCCGCCCGTCGATGATGAGGCCACAGCCAACTCCCTCGTCGAAGACGGCGACGAGCGCTATGTCGCGCTCTGGATACCGATGTCTGTAGGTCTCCCAGACGGCCAGGGCGCTGGCATCGTTCTCCACGACCACGGGCAGCTTCAGCCGTTCTGAAAGCGGCACGCTGAAGTCGACCTGTGACCAGCCCGCATTGGTGGATTCGATGACCTTGCCGTGGTGGACGTGGCCGCCTATCTCGATGCCGAGACCAAGGATCTCCCGGCCACCGCTCTTGGCTATCAGATCCTCCGCCAGCTCAGCGGCCTTGCCCACGAGGCCCGTCACCGACTCCTGGCCGTCGCTGGGGGCCAGCTGGACGGACTCGGTCTGCAGGACGTCGCCCCTAAGGTTGACCAGCACACCTGTGAGCCCCACTGGATGGCGCTGCCGGTGGAGCACGTGGATCCCCAGGACGCCCCAATGATCACGGTCTAGCCCCAACGGAACGATCGGGCGTCCCGGGCGTTCGGCCCGGGCTGGTTCCTCGGTGATCAGCTTAACTTCAAGGAGCTCTTTGGTGATCTTGCTGACGGTCGCCTGAGACAGCGGTGGCGACCAGTGGGCGAGCATCGTCCCCTCGGCGATGTCCACGCGTGGGACCGACTCTGGTGCCGCGACCATCACCCGGCTGAGCACATCGCCCACGATCTCCGGCCGGATGCTCAGCCTCTGGGTGATCTTGCCCAGCAGGTCTTCGAACGTTGGGTGCATCCATCCTCCTGGCCCGTGAGCAGCACTGTAACACTGAGGTCCTAGATTCCACAAAAAAGCAACTAGTTACTCGCTAGTAGAAACTTGCTACGTGACATTAGAACTTTTCTAGTTGCATTCCAACTGAAACTAGTGTTACGTTCCTGCGCACGCCACCAAGGCGGTGGCCGGGAAGCCCCGGCACCCGGGGCTCTGGATAGAGGGGGACGGGCAAGATGAGGATGTTCAGTCGAGTTGCTGCTATCGCCACCAGCGCCACCGTCGCGCTCGTGATCACTGCTGGCGGTGCCGCAGCCGCCACGACCGGGTCGGCGGCCAGTCAGTCAAGCCCGCGGGCTGCTGCGCAGGTCCGCCCCGGGAAGTTCCGGTTTACCCGTACCGAACTGGTTCAGTGGCGCCGCGAGACGGCCACCCCGCTGACCGGGCGAAGCTCGTGAACGAGCTCCAGAAGTCCTTCGCAGGTGCCGCTCGGATCAGCACGACCGCAACCCCGCAGACCACCGCCGGAGGGCGGTCCGCTCTGACTCCCAACCTGGCTTTCGGTAAGACCGGCAACCACATCTGGATCATCGCGTCCTACGCGGATGTCGCCGACGGCGCGATCTACAGCGGAGTCCTCGCCTGCGGTGCCTACCAGCCCGAACTCTTCGACTTCTGTGAGGAGATCGGCGACATCATGGCCGACTGGGCGCAGGGATGGGGCCGGGCCGCCAACCACGGCGTGTGGGCCGCCATCTACTGGCTGCCGCCGCACTGGTCCGGTGGTCGCTGGTAGCGACGACCAACAGCCCAGGCCAGGACCGACCCTGTACCAGCCGAAACCGGAACCTGGTCGGGCGAGCTGAACATGCAGTACGGCCGGCAGTGGTTCGCGTCGGGCGTGCTCCGCGACGGGCGCGTGTTCGCTATCGGCGGTGAGTACAGCACCGACCCGGCGGCCACGAGTGACGCGTGGAGCGGAGACGTCTTCGATCCCCAGGCCAACGCCTGGACGCCCATCAGCAAGCCAGCCGCGTTCGAGTTCGTGCGCGGTGACTGCAACGGTTCCATCCTGGCCGACGGACGGGTGCTGCTCGGGGGCGCCAGCGTTCCAGACGGTACGGAGTATTACCCCGTGAACCCGGTGCTGCTGGCGGGCAAGTTCACCTGGCAGTGCTTTTCCTGCTCCTGCCAACCGGCCAGCTGCTGCTCAGCGCGCAAGACAGCACGCTCTTCCTCTACACGCCTGACCCGGCCACCAGCGCGCCGAACCCGGCGTGGAAGCCGGCCCACATCTCCGTGGACGCCGACATGACCTGGGCCACAGCTACACCGTCCACGGCACGCAGATCAACGGCCTGTCGCAAGCTGTGTGCTACGGCGACCACGGCGGCATGGCCACCAATTACCCGGTCGTCCGGCTCACCCACCCCGCCACCGGCCAGGTGGCCTACGTCCGCAGCTACGACTTCTCCGCCATGGAGTCGCGACAGGTACAGCCGTGCCGCACGACTTGCACTCCTGCCGCATCGACATCCCGTCCTATCTCGCGGCCGGCCACTGGAACCTCGTGGTCATCGCCAACGGCATCCCCTCAGATCCGGTCGCCGTGCACATCCATGAGCCGCATAACCACCATGAAGCTCAGTTCGTCGGCAAAATCGAGCGGCTCGTCTACGACAGGTTCGGTGACTTCGAGGCCTTCGCACTCGAATCGGCGAGCGGGCAGGTGAGGCATTTCGAGAGCCGCGAGCCTCATATCGCGGAACTGGCCATGCGCGCCTGGCAGGAACACTGGCGCCGGTATGGCGATGCGGCCGCCGAGCGCCAGCCGCGAATATTCGGCGGCACCTCGGAACTGCCCAGCGCGGGTAACTGCGGAGCCCGGGTACCTGCCACTTATTTGATCTTCCCGCGGGTCCGCATTACCGGGCTTCCGGCGGGGGCTTGGGGGCGAAAGGCCGAAGCTGGTCATCTCCCCTGGCGACCACTCCATAGCTTGCCTCGGGCACCTCGACCCAGGCGCCGGGCAGGTCGCCGATAGGCTCGGAGACCACGAGCCGCGCGTCGTCCGACAATTCACGCAAAATCTCCCGGCCAGGATACTGTGCCCTGAGTGTAGGGACATCGCGGGTGAAGAATAGCGACCGAGATTTGCCCTCACTGGAGTAGCGGAACGCCCACAGGCTCTCGCCGTCGGTCGCCGCGATCGTGCCCTGGAACGGGTACTTGACACCTCGCCGCCGCCCGCATGCCTCCACGTACCCGATGGCGCGCGCGACCGCCTCCGGCGGATCGTCTTCCAGGCCAAGAGTCAGTGCCAGGTAGAACAAGACCTCGGTGTCCGCTTGCCCCTGGATCTCAGGAAACAGCGATTCATCGACCGCGAGCACGAGATCGCGTTTGATCGTCGCGAAGCCGTCAATGAATCCGTTATGCATCCACAGCCAGCGGCCATGCCGGAACGGGTGACAGTTCGTCTGCTGAACCGCCGACCCGATCGCCGCGCGGATGTGCGCGAAGAACAGCGGCGAGCGCACGTGGCCCGCCAGTTCTCGCAGGTTCTGGTCATTCCACGCGGGCTCGATGCTGCGGAACACCCCGGGAGACGGCGCGGCGTCGTACCAGCCAATGCCGAACCCGTCGCCATTAGTCGTCTCGGCGCCGAGCCGGGAGTGCAGGCTCTGGTCGATCAGCGAATGAACTGGGGTGTAGAGGACATCGGTGAGCAGCACCGGTGAACCTGTGTAAGCGAGCCAGCGGCACATGAGTCACTCCATTCGATCGTAGGCCGGAGCGCTGCGTGGCGAAATTCCCGCAGCTGCCGGAACGGTCCTGGGCTGACCGATCCGGCGTGCGCAGCCGGGTTGCCCATCAAGCTGTCCGAAGTTGACGAGCCCCGCAACCTGGGGAGGGATCACGTCTAACAGTAACCGCCACTGCCTACGACGGCCTGACCCGCCCGGACCAGAATGCGGTTGGCGCCCATGTCAGGCTGCCGTCCAGGGCCGGAGCTTCTCAGGGTTGCGTACTGCCCAGATGTGCCTGATCCGGTCGCCTGCGACCTCGAACGCGAACACCGTCACGACGCCGTCCAGCTGGGCCACCAGACCGGGCTGGCCGTTGACCATGCGCTCCAGGATTGTCACGTTGAGCGCCCTGCCGACGATTCCGGTGTAGAAGCGTGCGATTTGCCCGGCGCCCTCGACCGGGCGCAGGGCGGCTGGGACGAGTCCGCCGCCGTCGGCGGTCACGGTAGCGTCGGGGTCGAGAAGGCCGATGAGGGCGTTGATATCCCCGGTTTCCCAAGCCTTTTTGAAGTCCCTGACGAGGCCGGCCTGCCGGGAGGTGGGGGTCGCGGAAGCCCGTGCGGTGCGGACGCGGCGGCGGCCCGCCGATGCCAGCTTGCGGCAGGCCGCCGGCGTCCGGCCGGTGATGACGGCCACCTCGGCGAACGAGTGGCGGAAGACATCGTGCAAGATGAACGCGACGCGCTCAGCCGGGGTCATCGTTTCGAGCACGACCAGGAAGGCCATGCTGACCGACTCATCCAGGGTGATGCGGTCGGCCGGGTCGGCACCGAGGCCCGGGCGCCCGCCAGGCCACTCCGCTGGCCCGGGCAACGGCTCGGGGATCCATTCGCCGACGTAGCGCTCCCGCCGGGCGCGTGCCGAGCCGAGCAGGTCCAGGCAGATGCGGCTGGCGACCGTGGTCAGCCACGCGCCGGGGGATTCGATCGCGTCCCGCTGCCGGCGGGTCTGGGCGTACCAGCGGGCGTAGGTCTCCTGGACAGCATCCTCGGCCTCGGTCAGGGAGCCCAGCAGCCGGTAGGCGAGATTGATCAGCTGACGCCGCTCGCCGATGATCGCGCTCAGGCCCGGGTCAGGCCGGCCGAGTCCGGGCCCGGATGGGGTGCTCATGGTGCCGCCGCCTCCGTGGTCGCGTCTGCCCTCACCAGTTCGACGAGACAGCGCACGGGAATGTGAGGCTGGCGCGTCACCTCACATTCCCAGCGGTTGTGTCGTCGGACTACTGAGATACCAGGAACACCGCTGTGATTTGGAAGGGAAGACTTCGCCATGTCCACGCCTGCAACGACCAATCAGGACGACCTCCGGTCGCGTCTGCCCGATCCCAACCAGTTCATCCCCGAGCTGGGAGCAATCGCCGGGGGCATGTTCAAGGCCACCCGGAACGGCTCGATTCCGGAGGCCACCATCGGCCTGGTGCAGTTGCGCGCCGGGCAGGTCGTCGGCAACACGTACCACACCGTCGGGCGAGCCAGCGACCTCCGCAAGGCCGGGGAGACAGAGGAGCGCATCACTGCCGTGGCGTCCTGGCGGGATGCCCCTTTCTTCAGCGACGCCGAACGTGCCGCGCTGGAGCTCGCAGAGGCCGTGCTGACCCCGAACCCGTCCGGGGAGCGCGTCCCCGATGAACTGTACGCCCGGGCATCCGCTCACTACGACGCCAAGGCGCTGTGGACGCTCACGCTGGCGATCAGCCAGATGTGCTTCTGGATCCCCGTCGCCCTCATCGCCAAGCCGATCCCAGGCCGGGAGCCGCATTGGAGCAAGTAGCGTGCCCAGTTCGGGTGACCGGAACCCCGCGATGAATCCGGGCGGCGTGGGTCGTCACAGTTCCTGGGGTCGGCGCACGCGAGACCGGAGGATGAAGCGATGAACGCTGAGCAGGAGCAGACCGAGGACGAAACGGCGATCCGCGCGCTGCTGGCCGAGCGGGCCGCCGCATTTCGGGCCAGGGACGCGAGCCAGTTCGTTACGAGCCTGGATCCATCGATCGTGATCTTCGATCTGGCTCCGCCGCTGTGGCGGACTGGCCCGGAACTGCTGGACCCCTCGGGGCTCCAGGCCTGGCTGGACACCTGGAACGACGAGATTGGCTACGAGATGGCGGAGTTGACGATCAGGATTGGCGGCGACATCGCCTACTGCCACAGCCTTGATCACCTGACCGGCACGCGGACCGACGGGGAGCGGGAGGACTTCTGGACCCGCGCCACAGTCTGCCTGCGCAAGACCAGCGACGGCTGGAAGGTCACACACGAGCACGCGTCCGTGCCGTTCTACATGGACGGTACCGATCGGGCCGCGTTCGACCTGCGCCCGTAACGGCGAGGGCGTTTAGCATCGCGACGCTTCCCTCATCCTCCTGGCTCGTGCCGAGTCGGGCGTTGCAGCGCGCGTTCGAACTGATCGCCTGCTCCACCGCCAGCCGGGCGATCTCATGCCGGAACCCCAGCCACCCGCCATCCTCAGCCAGCAGCCCGGACCCGAGGATCTCGTCCACGGCTGTCGTCGGGCACCCCGTCACCGACTTCAGCAGATCCAGCTCCACGCGAGCGCCGAACAGCGCTGCGGCGGCCAGCACGTCGCGGGCCCGCAGCCGCCGGACGGCCAGGTGGTCCGCGGCCGGTCCTGACCCGCCACCAGGCCGGCCGGCCGCTCCTGTCTCGCCGTGGGCCCGCCGGGTCTCGCGGCCTGGCTCGCCGCTGGAGCTGCCTTCGGTGACCATGAGTGCCCTGCCTCATCGACAAAGACCGCGGTGCGAACCTGAACATGGTGGCCAGCGAGGCTGCGGTGTCAATGACGGCCATCCCCGGACTGGACCGAGAGGCCGGTAAGTCACGCCGTCTTATGGTTATGCGCGAGCAGTCGATCACCCGCCTGATGTCATCAGCTCGGTCTGCTTCCTGGTGGCCCGCGCGCTGGCCTGGTGCGAGGTCTGCCATGGCTGGGCGGGCTGGCACCCGCGGTCCTGGGCGTGCTGGATAACGCTGGCCAACGTGGCCGGGTCCGTCGCCTTCGGCCTGGCCGCCGGAGCCGGCTATATCGACGCGGCCACCGGCCAGGTGCGCAACGCCGCCGGCGCCACCGCGTGCACCCTGGCCGGCGCGGTGTGCTGCTTCCTCGGCGCCCTGCTGCTACTGCCCGAACGCACCGAGGAGGCCAGCGCCCAGATCGCAGCGTCCAGCGGCGGCGGCCCAGCCCAGTCGCTCGCTACAGGTGGCTGAACCCGCCTGACTCCTTCTTAGTCATGGGCACGGTGACGGGGTGCTTGCTGAAGTGGGCGACGGCGTCGCGGAAATCGTCGATTAGCAACGCTGCCATGTCCTGGCTGACGCCAAGGCGGACCAGGATGCGCTGCACGGCGATGTCAGCCGCGGTCCCGGTGAGGGTATACGCCGGGACTTGCCAGCCGCGGTTGCGCAGCCGGTCGGCCAGATCGAACAGAGTGTAGCCAGGGTCCTCGCCGTCGCGGATCCGCCAGGTGACCGTCGGGATCCCGGTGTTCGGGTTGCTGTCGCACAGCAACTCGAAGGGGCCCAGCTTGACTATCTCGGCCGCGAGGTACTGGCCGATCTCGTAGGACGCCTGGTGGACTCGGCGGTAGCCGTCAAAACCAAGGCGGAGGAAGTTGTAGTAACTGGCGACGATCTGCCCGGCCGGCCGGGAAAAATTGATCTGGAACACCGGCATGTCGCCGCCCAGGTAGTTGACGTGGAAGATCAGGTCGTCGGGGAGCTCGCTGGCATCCCGGAAGACGACCCAGCCCACGCCCAGCGGAGCCAGCCCGAACTTGTGCCCCGAGGCGCTGATCGACTTGACCCGGGGCAGCCGGAAGTCGAATACCACGTCGGGCGCGCAGAATGGGGCGAGGAAACCGCCGCTGGCCCCGTCCACGTGAATGCCGATGTCCAGGCCGGTGTCGGCCTGCAACTTGTCAAGCGCCTCCGCCATGGCCTCCACCGGCTCGTACGCGCCGGTATACGTGACGCCAAGGGTCGGCACGACCATGATCGTGTTCTCGTCCACCCGCTCGAGCATCGAGGCCGGATCCATCATGTAGCGGCCCGGTGACATCGGGACCTCGCGCATTTCGATGTCCCAGTAACGGGCGAACTTGTGCCACACGACCTGCACCGGACCGCAGACCATGTTCGGCCTGTCGGCCGGCTTGCCTTCGGCCTGCCGCTTGGCCCGCCACCGCCACTTGGCCGCCATGCCCGCCAGCATGCAGGCCTCAGAGGAGCCGACGGCCGAAGTACCTATGGTGTTGGCCGCATCGGGCGCGTTCCACAGGTCGGCCATCATGTGCACGCACCGCTTCTCGATCTCGGCGGTCTGCGGGTACTCATCTCTGTCGATCATGTTCTTGTTGATCGACAGCGCCATCAGCCCGAGAACCTCGGGTTCCTCCCATGTCTGGCAGAACGTGGCCAGGTTCTGCCGCGCGTTTCCATCGAGCATCAGCTCGTCCGACACCAACTGGAACGCATCCCGGGGCAGTGTTCCGCCCGGAGGGAACCGGTACTTGGCGACTGGCCTGGTCAGGTCCCGGTCGGCGAACACACAGTCCTCAAGTTCATCACGGACGGTCTCGCGGTCGTGCAACGCCATGGTCAGCATCTCCCTTGATCGAGGCCACCTCAGCCTCCAGTTGGCTGAGATAGCCAGTCCTCATGACCCGGTCTGGCCTGATCGATCTGAGGCGCATGGCCGGGCTGCCCATCGAGCTGCCCGAAGTTGGCCAGCCCGGCTGCCGGGCGGAGCGAGTCAAGCCGCTAGCCGTCCGGATCGTACAGGAGGCCCGGCCATCGGAGCCCGCCATGCGTGTGCGGATCATGCCTGCATCGCGCATTCGATCACGAGCCGAGTCTCACGTGCTCATCGCAGGGGCTTGCATCGCCCACCGCCCACGTTCTCCTAGGTTAACCCCGGGCCTTTCGTTTGCCCCGAGTGGCTTGTGGGTCAATGGTCGGCGGGTAAGTCTGGTGCCCTGGCTCGGCGGCGCGCCCGGCGGATGCGTGGGAGTGGATCGATGACGAAGAAGATGGCCAGGGCCAGGTAGAACACGACGGCCGTCAGGGGCAGGAACGCGCCGACGAGCGTGGCGGTGGCCTGCAGCAGCAGGGCTGAGCGGCGCTCCCGGGCAAAGGCTCGCAGTTCTTCCTCGGCCAAGTCGTTGGCCGGGAGGCCGGGTGTGCGTCCCGCGTGCCGGAGGACGAGGTAGACCATCGGCGCTGCGAGGGTCAGGTTGAGCCCGAACACGACAACGGCGACGCTCCGAGGCGCTGGACACGCTGAGCCCGGTGAACGGCAGAAACGAGACGAACAGCAGCAGCATGAGGTTAAGCCGCATGAGGTCAGCGTCAGCGGCCTTGACGAACCGGGTCAGGGTGCTGTGTGCAACCCACACCCCGCCGATGAACGCGAAACTCACGAAGTAGCCCAGGTACCGGGGCCATTCTCCTTCGAGTGCTTTCAGCAAGGGGCCGTGCCCGGTTGGTACGTGGAGTTCCAGAACGAGCAAGGTGATGGCGATCGCGAAGACACCATCGTAGGACGCCTCGACACGGCCGATGGGCACCAGACGGTCATTGGCCCCAGTCGCTGGCGGGACACCAGGAGCGGCAGGTCCACCACGCACCAGCCGCCGGATCGACCAGCTCATCGGGATGTTCTCCGAGCGGGTCACGATCTCATCCACAGTCCAGATCGTGACAGCCCGGGTGCCAGAGCACCTCACCAACGGCGGGTGATGACGCCGGACAGGACAGCTGCCCTCATAGCGCGCCGTCCCCTGTTCCGGCGTCGCATGTCACTCGGCGGAGGAATGTCGCACCTCAGCCGACGGAGCACAATCTGCTCCGGCACAACCCGGTTGCGGCCAACAGGCGAGAAAGGACACCACGCTTGCTCGCTGGCTCCGATAGCCGGGATCAGGGGTCGACTGAGGAACGTTCCCGTTTTGTCGTCTGGGGGAGGTTGCGGGAGAGCTGGACCGCAAGCCCAAGCGGCCACGCGGCGAGAACCGAACGGGCACGCCACCGCAAGAACGCTTCCTAGAGAGCACGAACACAACTCAGAAAAATAAGCTCTGAACTGGGAGAAGAAGAGGAGGAGTGGAGCTAAGGGGCTCGAACCCCTGACCCCCTGCTTGCAAACACCGGGCCGGCCGTCCGCGAGCGTCCATACCTGCAGGTCACCGTCCCTGGGTGTGCCTCCGGGTCCGTCCGCGTCCGGGTCTGTTGCGGTACTTCTGTGCTGTACCTGGGCACAGGATCAGGGGACAGTTCCCCGGGGCACCGCCCAGGCCACCGGCTGGCCGGTGACCTGCGCGATGAGCTCATAATCGCTGTCGTAATGGAGCACCGTGACGCGTTCCCGCTCCGCGACGGCGGCGACCAGCAGGTCCGGGGAGCCAACCGCCCGGACCTGGCCGCCGCGCCATAGCGCCGCCTGCACGTCCAGGGCGCGGCGCCAGTCGTCGTCATGGGTGGGCAGCCACTCGTAGCCGGCGCCACGGTCGGCCCGCAACTCATCGAGCTCTTTACCGCTCCTAGTCGCCCAGCCCAACTCGAATTCGATCACCCCGCAGGTGGCGACCAGCCCGGCCTCGATCATCGGTCCCAGCACCGCGGCGACCGGGCGGTGCCGCAGCCGGGCCAGCGCGCTGGTATCCGCGAGATAGCTGGCTACTGCCGCCATGCCCCGCGCATCACTTCCTCGTCCTCCGGGTCCGGCAGGCCACCGGACTCCAGCCGCTGCAGATCCCGCCGCCGGGCCGCCAGCGCGGCCACTTCGCGCAAGGCCGCATTCACGGTGTCCTTCTTCGTCACCGTGTGCAGCACCTCCTGAGCTGCCGCAAGATACTGCTCATCCACGTCGATCAAGGTTTTCGCCATCTCCACCTCCGCCACGCTCAGTATATCCGTGAAGGCGAGTCATGGATATACTGCTGGGCTTTGGTCCGGCTGCATGCCGCCGAAGGCCCACTGCCTGCAGAGGCGGCAGAGGACGGGTCCAGGCGATGCCAACCCCCAGAACATGACCGGCAATTGAAATGTAATGCGCACAGTCGCCGATATGGCCCCATTCGCGGTCGTCGCGACGGCGGCGCTTTCGCACGCCGAATGGTGATTATGCTGCCCGGCCTGGAGATGCGCTGAGAATCACCGTGGCCCTGGTTCTGGTCAGCGAATCCGCCGGGCTGCGGATGTCCGGGCGGACCGGGTGCCGGGCCACTGCCGGCGGACGCCGCCACTGCGGCGGCCCTTGGGGCTGCTGGGCGTCGGCTGGGCAGACGGCGGGGTGGCCGGGGCGTGCCCGGTTCGCGCGGGCCCCGGCTGCCGGACGGCGGCCGGGCGGGAGGTCTGTCCTGCGGTCTGCGCGAGGCGTTACCGGCTCGGGAGCATCAGCGGCGTGGCCGTGCCCGGGTCGGCGGGACCCATGAGTGGGACCGTTGCACGGCGCTCAGCGGCCCGGTCAAGCATGGACCTGGGCAGGAAGATCTCCGGGACCTCGACGTCTGGGTATGGGCTCCGGGTGTTCATTGCGTTTCCTTTGCGTTGACGGGCCCACGCCCGGCGTACAGTCTTGCGGGCGGATGGCCTCCTGATAGAGCCCGGCGGCCATGAGTTGGCTGGCGGGCACGACGGGGGTGCGCCGGCCGGCGCCCGGCCAGGCCGCCGCCTCCTTGAGCGCATCGCTCTCGAGCTGCACTGTCTTTCCTTGCACTGAGTGCTTCACCGGGCCCCGGCGGCCGGGGCTTCCGCCACGGCAGTACGCGGCGTCGTGCCGGCAGAGAGCGGGCCGACGGCTGGCAGCGGTGTCCGCGCTGCTCTGGCCAGCGCGGACATGGAGGTGATGTGCAGGACGAGCAGCAGGGGCACGCCGGCTGTCACGATCAGCGCAAGCGGGAGCTCGAAGATCGGCGCGGCGGACGGTGTGACGTTGAGCAGCTGGAATCCGGTGAGGGCGCCGAGGGTCAGGGCCACGACTAGATCGGTTACGCCGAACGCGTTGTGCCACATCGCGGCGCGGCGGCCCGTGCCCCGCGCGAGCCTGTACGCGACCAGCGGCGCGGCGATACCGGCGGCGATGTCGCCCAGGCCAGCGGGCAAGGCGAACAGCGCGGGCAGATGACCGAGGGTCATCATGATCAGGAAGACCACCCCTTCCACCCGGAACAGGTGCGGGTACTCCAAGCGGCTCGCCAGGCCTGGTGCCGCCAGGGCGCGCGCGACCACCGGGATCCGGCGCAGGGCCAGCAGCGTGCCGAAGAAGCCGGCCACCGCGATCGGCAGCCACGGCACCCCGTGGCCGAGCCGCGTGTCGTACCAGCCGTGACCCGCGATCACCGCGCTGGCGGTGAACCAGCCGCCGAGCACGGCGGCGGCGGCCCCGGCTAGCAGCGCCGCGCGCCGCCGGCCCAGGCCGGCGCGTTTCGCGCCGCTGTACAGCATGATGCAGGTCGCAGCTGCGATCGCGGCGGTCGCGCCGATGGTGATCGCCCAGATGTAGGCAGGCGGGTCGTACATGACATCCTCCATCAATAGACGGTAGTTCCAAGCTACTATCTTGTAACTAGTATCTGTCAACTAGTATTATGGAGGACATGACCCGAAACGTTCGCACGTACGACCACTTCTGCGCGGTGGCACGGGCCCTGGAACAGGTCGGCGACCGGTGGAGCCTGCTGGTGATCCGCGACCTTCTCACCGGCGCCAAAAGGTTCACCGACCTGATGGACCGCCTCGGCGGAATCACCCCCAAGACCCTCAGCCAGCGCCTGCGCGAGCTTGATAACGCGGGAATCGTCACCGCCGACCGCCAGCCGGGCCGACGGGAGGTCTGGTACCGCCTGACACCAGCCGGAGCGGACCTCGGGCCCGTCATCGACACGCTCGGCTGGTGGGGGCTACGGCACGCCTGGCGCTGGCCCCACCCCGGCGAGCCACTGCACGGCGAGCACCTGCTCCGCAATGCCATCCGGGCCATCGACCGCGCCACCGACGACCACGAGCCAGCCCGCTGGCACTTCTGCCTCGACGGCGCGGACTACGTGGCCGAAAGTGATGGCCATCAGTGGTCGCTCACTGCCAAGGCACCACCGGCGCCGGCCGACGTCACGATCACCGCGACCACCCAAGCCCTGACCGCGCTGATCTTCGCCAGGTCAGACGCGGGCATCGACATCACCGGTAAACCCAAGGCAGTCGAACGATTCCGGCGGCTGATCAGCACCATGGCCACCGTCGTACATCCCGTCTAGTCCCGCCTGATCCGGGAACCTGCCAAAACGCATGTTCTGTGTGCGGGTGGCCTTGCTGCGAGACGCCAGTCCCAGCCGCGCCGATTCAATCGGTGCGCTGCCCGGGCTGACGACCAGATGACTCTCTGTGGTCAGTGCTGACCCGCGGCAGGTACGCGCTATCCGCCTAAGAGCGTCACCATTGTGTTCCGTCATCCTTGGCTATGGCGATTCAGAATGCCAGGATCTGCGCGCTGGGCGTGAACCCTGGCTGCGGCGACCGCTCAGCAGCCGATGACAGCGCATCACGCGAATCGCCGCGGTCTGGGCACTGGTGGTGGTTGGCTGTGCTGGTGTCTGGGTGCCCGGGGCCCGGCTGGTTTTGTTCGCGCGTTGTGGGTCTCCGCACCAGAAGCTTCGCTCTGAGGCTCGGCACGGAAGTCGGCAGGTCCAACCAGGTCGATTCCGCATTGGGTGGGGCCGGCTGCGCGAGTGGCAGCGTAGCCGCCGTCTGCTGAGGCAGTCAGTCGCGGATCACTGCCTTGCCTGCTCTGTCCACGGCCGCGCAGAAGGTGGGACTCGGGCAGGCGACCGATGATAGGGCGTGGCGGTCGATCCTGGCCGGGGCAGACCACTTCCCGCCGCGGTAGGTGAGGACATGGCCGGTGTCATCGGCCGCGGCGCAGAACCGCTGGCTGGGGCAGGAGATGGAAGTAAGGGCACCGCCGGGATCGATCCTGGCCGGGGCAGACCACCTGCCGCCGCGGTAGGTGAGGACATGGCCGGTGTCATCGGCCGCCGCGCATGTGGGGCGGCGGGGGCGGCCGACGCAGGAGACAGCGGCCAGGTATCCCTGCGGCGGGTCGATCAGCGCAGGGGCGGACCATGCGGTGCCGTCGAAGGTGAGCGCGTGGCCGGCGAAGTCCACGGCCGAGCAGAATCTGGGGCTGAGGCAGGAGACCGAGGACAAGGTGCTGGCGTCGGTCTTCACTGGAGCTGACCAGGTGCTGCCGTTATAAGTGAGGGTGTTGCCGACGCTGTCCACTGCCGCGCAGAAGCCGGAGTCCGGGCAGGACACCGACGGCAGGTCGTAGGGGGAGTCGATCCTGGCCGGCTTGGACCACCCGGCCGCGCCGTGGTAAGTGACCGTGTTCCCGAGGTAGTCCACCGCCGCGCAGAAGCCGGAGTCTGGGCAGGACACCGAGACCAGTTCGCGGGAGGAATCGACTTCCGATGGCTTGGACCAGCCGGTCGTGCCCCGGTAGGAGAGCGCGTGGCCGGCGACGTCCACGGCGGCGCAAAAGCCTTGCTCCGGGCATGACACTGAGCGCAGTTCGTCCGGGTCGATCTTGGCGGGCGCGGACCATGCGGTGCCGTCGAAGATGAGCGCCTGGCCCGTGCTGTCCACTCCGGCGCAGAACGTGGGACTGGCGCAGGACACGGAGTAGAAGGCCGAGCCAGGGTCGACCCGGGCCGGCTTGGACCAGCCGGTTCCGCGGTAATAGGTGAACGCCCGGCCGTGGACATCCACGGCCGCGCAAAAGGCTGGAGTGGGGCAGGACACCGATACCAGGCCGCCGCCCACGTCAATGCCGGCCGGCCTGGACCATTTGGTGCCGTCGAAGGTGACTACACGGCCCGAGCCGTCCGCGGCCACGCAGAAGGTCCGGGACGGGCAGGACACTGACACCAGGGTGCCGCTGGAATCGATCCGGATGGGTGCGGACCACCTCCCGCCGTCGTAGGTGAACGCGTTGCCCGGGGTGTCCACCGCCACGCAGAAGCCGCGGCTGGGGCAGGAGACCGAGGCGAAGTAGTTGTTGGAGTCGATCTTGACCGGGCTGGACCAGGCAGTGCCGTCGAGCGTAAGCGCCTTGCCCCGGAAGTCGACCGCCGCGCAGAACCCGGCCTGGGGGCAGGACACCGACATCAGGACGTAGTAGGAGTCGATCTTGACTGGGCCGGACCAGCCGGTGCCCTCAAATGTAAGCGCGTTGCCATAGACGTCCACCGCCTCGCAGAAACGCCCGCCCGGACAGGACACTGAGGCGAGCCCGCCAAAAGAGTCGACCTTCCTCGGCGCCAACCAGGTGTTGCCGCGACGGACAAGCGCGTGGCCGGCCAGGTCGACCGCCACACAGAATCGCCGGCCGGGGCAGGAGACGGAGCTGAGGCCACCGTGAGGGTCGATCTGCCCTGGCGCCGACCATCTGCTGCCGCCGAAAGTAAGGGCACGGCCGGCGCTGTCCACCGCCAGGCAGAATCGCCGGCTGGGGCAGGAGACGGAGGTGAGACCGCCCCGGGCATCGATCCGCCCTGGCGCCGACCATCTGCTGCCGCCGTACGTAACGGCACGGCCGGCGCTGTCCACCGCCAAGCAGAATCGCCGGCTGGGGCAGGAGACGGAGGTGAGACCACCGCGAGGGTCGATCCTGGCCGGAGCGGACCACTTGCCGCCACGGTAGGTAAGCGCGCGGCCCGCGCCGTCCACCGCGACACAAAATCCCCTGCCCGGACAGGACACGGCCACCAGGGCGCCCGCATCGACCTTGGCCGGGGCAGTCCAGCTAGTACCGTCGTAGGTCAGCGCGTTGCCGGCATTGTCCACCGCTACGCACCAGCCCAGCTCCGGGCACGAGACGGCGGCCAGATTTCCCTGTGGCGCATCCACCAGCACCGGCGCTGACCAGCCCATCCTGACCGCCCCACCAGCCGGCGAGGCGCACACCGCGATCAGCACCACCGCTGCGAGCGCCGTGCCGGCCCTGACCTCGATCCGCATGTCAGCTCCCCCATGTTGACAGCACAGCAGTGACCATGCGCGGGGCTCGTGGCTGTGGCTCCCTGCTGCCTAACCTCCGGCCGCCTGGCATTCCGGCGCGGCCAGGCTCACCACCTATAGGCAAACTGTAACTAGGCAACTACTTTACGTTACGAAGCTGAAGCCCTCCCGTATCCGCCCAGGCTCATCAGTGAGCAACAGCGCGCAGATCAGCGGGTCGGCGAGCGCGCTCAGTCCCCATCAAACGACACGCCCTGGGAAGCTCGCATAGGTATGCACTGCCGGCCCGCCCGGCCAACGCACGGATCTGCCGCTCCCCGTGTAGTCGTAGGATCGCTGAGCGAGTGAGCTTCCATGAAGGGATAGCGTGCAGCAGCCAGACATCCCGGTTGAGGTTCTGTCCGGCACGGTTGAGGGCGGCCTGCACTGGGTGGTCGTCGCCTCGGGAGACCAAGCCGATCTCTCCACGATGCTCCATGTCTACCGGGGCGGGCAGCAGGTCGCGGGCTCAGGATTCGGCGGTCCAGGCCTGTACCCAGGCTCGGTGATCAACGAGTGGCGCGGCCAGGCGGATGACCTCCCGTTCTTCGTCATGGCGCGCGTTTCGCTGCGTGTGGACCGGGTGATCGCCACCACCGCGTCAGGGACAGAGATCGTGCTCGCGATGTCCCCGCCGGCCGGGCGTTTCGGTCTGCGCTTCGCCGCAGCCGCGCTGCCTCCCGGTGAGCGGCCAGGCAGTATCCGTGCCGAGCATGATGGCATCACGATGGAAACGCGCCGGCAGCCAACGCCGCCGTCCCGTCCGCCCAGCCGTCCGCAGTAGCCTGCCTCCCCACGCAGCACGAGGCGCCGCCCTTTGCAGCCCGTTGAGGCGGGTGACAGGTCGACCTCTTTTGCCGCGGTGGGCGCGTCGGATGAGAGGTTTATTTCCTATCTTGAGGGCTGAGCAGGCCGCCGAGGGGCGCCCGCACGTGGCATGTCTGGCGGTGCGGCGAGTCGGGCCCAGGGCCGGGCGTAGAGTCTGTGGCATGGTGCTTGCGCAGCGCAAAGTCCTCCTGCTGGCTGCTGATGACTTCGAGGACATGGAATTGCTATACCCGCTGTACCGGCTGCGCGAAGAGGACGTCGCAGTGACCGTGGCTGGTCTCGATGATCACTCGGTTACCGGAAAGAAGGGCCACGGGCCGGTGCCGGTCGACGCCACCGTCGAGCAGGTCGCGGCGGATGATTTCGACGCCCTGGTTATCCCGGGCGGTTATGCGCCTGACAAGCTGCGGCGCTCACAGGCCGTGCTGGCCCTGGTGCGCGCGTTCGATGATGCCGGGAAGCCGGTCGCCTTTATCTGCCATGCCGGCTGGGTGCCGATCTCGGCGAAGATTGTCAAAGGCCGCCGGGCGACCAGCGTAGCCGCCATCCGCGACGACATGGTCAACGCCGGAGTCGACTGGGTCGACCAGGCGGCCGTGGTCGACGGCAACCTCATCTCAGCGAGGACACCCGCCGACCTCGGTCCATGGATGAAGGCACTACTGGCAGCGCTTGACCACCCCCAGAGCTAGTCAGCAAAGCTGGCTGACAGCGCTCACTCCGATCACCCTGAGAAGTCGGCCGCTTCTAGCCGCGAGGTGGCTCGCATATTCCTGCAGGAGCCTGTTGATCAGGCTCCGGGCGGAGCATCCAAGGCAGGGGCCCAGCCGTGTTCGAGATCCACCCGTGCGGCGTGTCGCGGCCTGTAGCTAGCTGGGATGCGGGCCTGTGCCCGCGGGTGGAGAAGGAGCCTTGCCACGGCTGACCGGCTGGCCGGCCCGGTTCATGCCAGCAGGCGCGAGTGCCCGCAGCCGACGCGGGAAAGGCGTAGAGGTAGGTCGCCTGTCTGGCTGAAGAGGAGGTTGCGAGATGGCCAACCGCACAAGCACCACCCGGGCACCAAGATCACGCTCGGCCCCGCAGGTTGTGTCCCCGAGGAACAGGACCAACGTCGCCCTCCCCTTGTCTTTCTCCCAGTTCACGACGGAGGAGCCGGCGATGACGGCAAGAGACTGGATCAGCCTGGCTGGGCTGGTGGTCTCGGTCATCGGGTTCAGCGTCGTCATCTGGCAGCACACCTGGGCAGCGAACGCCCGGGAAGAAAACCAGGCCAGCCCACCTGCGGCGGCCGGGCCGGACCAGCCTGACTGACTGGCCTTCCCCACCTGGCACTGGCCGGGGCGAAACCAGGCCCGGTAGGCCACCGCCCCGCAGGCCTGCCGGCCCGGCACCTGAGGCTGATTCACCCTGCCCCGGCGCCCCGGAAGCAGCGCAAACCGTGGTGGATGGCGGCGCCGCGGGCGAACTGCCTGCATGATTATTCATAGCTTCTCAGCGACGACGCGCGCATCTGCCGCTGGCCGGGTTGGCCGGGAACAGCTACGTGCTGGGCATCCCGTGGGTGGTAAGCCAGGCAGCGAATTGCGCGGGAGTGCGCACGTCGTCGTCGATCACAGCGGTGTAGATGTCCAGGCCGCCGACCAGATGGGGATATGTGGGCCGCCGGTGCCAGACGTCTTTGATGCGCAGCACCGCGCTGCGCTGCTCGGCGGTGATGCGGCCGCGCAACTCCTGGTGCCAGCGGGTGACATTGATGTGCGGGTCATGCAGCCACAAGGTCAGGTCGATCCGCCAGTGGTGGCCGCCTCGTTCCACCGTGAAAGGCACGTGGTAACGCTCGTCGCGGAGTTGACCGGTCACGCACCGGGGGCCCCGCTCGTCGTGGTACTCCAGGGCCGTGGCTCCGGTCTGCTCAACGATCCGGCCCAGCAACTGCATTACGTCCTGGGGTGAGAAGTCAGCCCCGGCCGCCACCATCACGTCAAGCTCGCGCCAGCACATCAGCCCAGAAACAAAGCTGCCAGTGACGAGCAGCGGGCCGATGCCGGCGACCAGCGCGGACAGGCCCAGCCCGGCAAGGACTCCCCGGGCTTCCTGCTGCAGCGCGGACTGCCGGGCCAGCAACTCCTCATCGGAGGCCGGCCGCATCGCCGAGCTGCCCACAGAGGTCACGATGACAGGCTGCCGCGGATAGCCCGCCAACGCTACCCAGATTCACGGCTTGCCAGGGCCACAACGCACTCTTCTGACCCATGGGGTGCGGGTTCGGTCCGTCAGGGCTGCGGCCAGACCTGACGGGCGCGGAAGGGGCAGCCATCCTGCGGGTAACCCGGATCCTCCCAGGTGAAGCGCACTCGCTGACCTGCGTGCAGCTCGCGGTAACCACTGGCCTGGATGCTGGAGAGGTGCACGAAGCAATCCCGGGCACCTCAGGTGCGACGGTAACGCCCCAGCCCTCGTCAGCATCGAACCACTTGACCACGCCAGTCACACCGCTCTCCGGGAGCGGACGCTTCTTCGCCACCCGCCGATTCCGTTACCGGCCCGGCAGGTGCTGTCGACCTCTATTGCCGCGGAAAGTGTCGTCATTGGATCGGTCATCAGAGTGGTTGACGGGCGGTCTGGGCGCAGAAACGCTGGCTGGTGTACATGAGGCCTAGAACGGCCGGCGTCCATGTCGCGAACATCTTGCGCAAGCTCGGCGTTACCGGCCGGGTTCAGCCCGCCGCTGTGGCTGAACGTGACGGGCTGCTCGACCCCAGGCCTAAACACTCCTGGCGGAAATCTAGAAGCCTCGACGCCAACGTGACTGGGTGGCTTGTATTTCCCTGCCTGAGTCCGGCTCCGATGGCGGCCTCGACTGCCGGGATCGAGCCCGCCGCCCGGCGTTCGAAGCCGGTGCGCACCAGACCTGCAAGTAGGCGCCGGAACCTAGCACCGTGGGAGATGCTCGCCAGCTCGGTCGCCGTCGGTTACGAGGCGGTGCCTGGAGGCATTGACTGGACATGTTCAGGCTGGTGGGCTGGGTGAATGGCGGGGTCGGCCTTTGTCGGTCGTGAGCGCGAGCTGTCCAGGCTGCGGGGGGCGCTCGGCGGGGAGACGCGGCTGTTGCTGGTGGTGGGGGATGTCGGCGTCGGTAAGACACGGTTTGTCGCGGAAGGGCTCGGGTGTGCCGCAGCCGGGAGGATGCTTGGGGTGTCGGGGGCGTGTCTGCCGCTGGCCGAGAAGCTGCCGTTGCTGCCGGTCGCGGATGCAGTGAATGAACTGGGGAGACTGAATGACGGGCGGCTGCTGGAGACGGCGCTAGGCACCGTGCCGCGCTACGTGCGGGCGGAGATCGGGCGGTTGGTACCCCAGCTGAGGGCCGCCGGTGATCGGGTCGGGGTGCGGGGTGAGGGGTGGCAGCGGGAGCGGCTGTTCGCGGGGGTGGCAGAACTGCTTGAGGCAGTGGCGCGGCGGCGTGCGGTTGGCCTGGTGATCGAGGATGTGCATTGGGCTGACAGTGCGACGCTGGATTGCCTGACCTACCTTTCGCGGGCGGCCCGGGGGAACGCGCTGACCGTGGTGGTGACGTGCCGCAGCGATGAGGTCCGGCTGGATCCATGGGTGTCGGATTGGCTAGCGCATGTGCGCGGGAGCTGAGGTCTGGAAGAGATCAGGCTGGGCCCGCTGTCCCGGGCGGAGGTGGCCGAGCAGATCGCCGGGTTGCTGGGCAGCTCGCCGCCGGGGCAGCTTGTCGACGATCTGTACACCCGCGCCGAGGGGAACCCGTTCTTTACCGAGCAACTGGTGGCGGCGCTGATCGATTCGGCGGAGGGCGCGCGGGGCGCTTCAGACACGCTGCCGGCCCGGCTGGCGGAGCTGCTGGCATCGCAGGCAGGCCGGTGCGGCGGTGACGCCCGGGCTTTGCTCGCAGCCCTGGCGGTCGCGGGCCGACCCCTAACCGAGGCCTTGCTTTGCGATGTCACCGGGCTGGAACTGGATAGGGCGCGCGGAGCACTCCGCGAGCTGGCATCAGCCCGGCTGCTCGCCGAAAGCACCCCCGGCGGGGCGCATCGTCCCCGGCACGCGCTGCTGACCGAAGTGGTGGCGGCCAGATTGCTGCCCGGCGAGAGGGCGGCCCTGCACGAGCGGACAGCACGGGCACTGGAGGCGACAGGCGACGGGACTCTTGCCGCGGAGGTGGCTGGCCATTGGGCGGCCGCAGGCTGCCCCACCGAGGAACTGCCAGCCAGGGTGGCGGCCGCTGAGGCCGCCACGAGGGTATTCGCCTACGCCCAGGCGGCGCAGCATTGGCTGCGGGCAATCGAGTTGTGCCAGGCCGCGCCCGCCCCGGATGACGTCGACGTGCCGCGAATGTATGTGCTGGCCGTAGATGCGCTGAAGATATCTGGCGACGCTGTGCGCGCCGAGGAGGCTTACCGCCGGTTCGCCAGCCACCCGGACCGGCAAACCGCTGCGGTCATTCACCAGCGCACCGCCTATTTCCGGGCGATCGAGGCGCCTGCCGACGGGCTCCCGGTAATCGTGGAGGCATTGCGGCTATTCGAGCAGACTCCGCCATCGGCTGACCACGCTGAGGCCTGGCTGGACTATGGCGCGCTCTTCCTGTTTCACGCTGAGGGGCGACAGGACGCCAGCCTCGCAGCCTTCAGCCGGGCGCCGGAGATCGCCGACGAAGCCGGGGCCACGGCTCTGCTTCCCCGCCTCCTGCCGTGGCTGGCAGTCCACGCCTTCCTGCGCGGGCAGGTTGAGGAGGGGTTCGCCATCCTTCGACGGGCGCGGAAGGTGGCCGAATCCTCACCAGACCCGGAAGCCACCTTGTGGGTGGCCGCGAGCGAAAGCGACGCTTGGCTCAAGACGGGAAACTTCCAGAACGCCTCCGACGTGGCACTGCGCGGCCTTCAGGCCGCGCGCACGACGGGCCTTGAAAACTGGTATCTGGCCACAATCATGGCCTGCAACGCATCCGACGCGTTGCTCGCCCGCGGGCGCACAACTGAAGCAGCAGCTGTGATCGACCCGTTGACGACGGGGCCGCCTGACCGCGATCACTGGGTTGTGCACGAGTGCCGGGCTGTGATCGACCTGCTGCGCGGCGACGTTGAAGTGGCTCTTCAGCGGCGGCAGCAGGCCAAGTCGTGCGCCGGAGATATCGGAAGCATCGATAATGCCCGGGAAACCGCGCAGGTAGGCGGGGAGCTGGCGCTGTGGGCGGAGCAGCCCGGCGACGCCATCCATGAGGCTGCGGGGGTGCTCGCGCGCTTCAAGACCCCAGACCTAACGATCTCCTGCGGGCCGCTGCTGGTGGCGGGCATGCGTGCATGCGCCGACTTGGCCGAGCGGGCCCGAGCGCGCCGAGACGAAGGCGCGACCGCTGCCGCGTTGGTCGCGGCCGCAGACCTAGCGTCATGGGTGGACCGAATGGACGATGTCCCGTTCACCGAGCACCCGTTCATGGCCACTATCCCAGCTGAGCGGGCCACCTGGGATGCCGAGCGGACCCGGCTGTCTGGAAGTAGCGACCCGGCCGCCTGGGGCGCGGCGGCGAAAACCTGGGACGGCCTGGGCTGCCCGCACCGGGCCGGGTACGCATGGTGGCGCCAGGCCCAGGCACAGCTGGACGCCGGGCAGCACGCCGCGGTGGCTGCCGCCGCATTGCAGAGCGCCGCGGCCGCCGCCGGAGGGCACGCGCCCCTGCTAGCCCAGATCCGCGCGCTGGCCAGACGTGCCCGCATCCCGCTTCTGGCCCAGCCCGCAGCTCACAAGCCCGCGCCGGAGGCACCGGCGCCCTATGGGCTCACCGAACGGGAACTGGCGGTGCTGCGCCTGCTCGGGGCCGGCCGCACCAACGCGCAGATCGGCACCGAGCTGTACATGAGTCCCAGAACAGCCGGTGTCCATGTCACGAACATCCTGCGCAAACTCGGGGTCACCAGCCGCGTGCAGGCCGCCACCTTGGCGGAACGCGCCGGGCTGCTCGACACCCAGGCCTAAACACTCCTGGCGGAAATCTAAAGACCCCAAGCCCCAAACCAGCATGACCACCCGATCCGCGCCTCCCTGCCTTCGCCGCATCCTCGGAACACAGCCCTGCAAAGCCACCACCGAGGAGACCGTGATGTACCCCACCGTCCACTACGACCTGGCGAAGGTCCGGGGCGCTGACCTGCACCGGCAAGCCGAGCGTGACCGCGCAGCCCGGGCCGCCAGGCTCGTCCGCAAAGCGCACCGTAGGCATTTCGTGGCCGGTGACCTGGCCGCAGACTTCCCGCGCCGCGTACTTGCGGTGCTGGCCGCCCGCAGCCTGCGGCCACCAGCCCCACCCGGGCAAGCACCGAAAGCCGCCACCTGACCCTCGCCGCGTCCACCCACGCGGCTCTTTCTCTAACCCGACCGGTCCGATGAAAGGAAGACATCTGTTGACGGCCTGACTATCTGAGCGTCTTGGCCGGGTCTCCGGTCGTGCTCTTTGGCGATGTTGCTGCCTGGTGCTGCTTGGGCGGGCCAGGATTCTGCCGTCCCCATGGAACGTGAGGGATCCCT